>ERZ1643246.1466-NODE-1466-length-25634-cov-8.990852_pt1 | contig 25634 bp, 22 predicted proteins | sample MGYA00579265_ERZ1643246 | MGnify/ENA primary metagenome ERZ1643246 (study PRJEB29033, sample SAMEA4952261) | chicken gut metagenome | biome: Broiler Chicken; feature: Gastrointestinal Tract; material: Caecum | place: Ireland | collected 2018 | study: Broiler...
TCATCACCAAGCTCGCCGGTGTCCTCGGCTTGATCATGATCGGTGCCATGACCGCGTCCTTCGTCAAGTTCAACTGCATCATCGCCATCCCCGCCGGTAACGGCGACCCGGTGCAGGTGCAAACCTACCTGGACACCATCTTCAAGGGCCTCGTGCCCATCCTGTACACCCTGGGCTGCGTCAAGCTCCTGCGCAAGAACATCAACGTCACGTGGCTCATCGTGGGAACCATGGTGATCGGCCTGGCGCTCGGCCTGCTGGGAATCTGCTAGGCGAGAGGCGATAGGCTTCCAGCTTGCCGCGCTCTACACGCTGGCAGCAGAGGGCCCCGACCTTCGCGCGCATGCGCGGGGTCGGGGCCTTCGCTTTACGCAAGTGGTCGGAGATTGTTGGTTCGCGAGTCCGGTGTGGCCTACTGGCTTGATGGACGAGAGCCGGATGCCCCTGAACAGGACTGATGCTCGCTCGTGATGAAGATGTTCGAATCGAGGAGATAGCGTTCCGTCACGCGACCTCCTCCTTGGGAACAGTGAGTGTTTGATCTGGGGTTGTGTCGTCTCGGGATGCCCCTATGTGGGGCCTGTATCTCGTTGTGCCTGGTGCCAGACGACGGTTCCGAGGATTCTGATGCGACGCTGATCAAGTACGACGTCAGGGGCTGAGTCGACATATGAATGAGTGGAGAGCATTATCATGCTGCTTCCGCTTGCGTAGCGCCTAATCAGAATGGTTGCTCTGTCAATAACCGCTGCGACGATGCAGCCATTCCAGGGTTTGAGGTAGGGATCTACCATTACGATGTCACCTGGTGGGCACACCTTGCAAATCTCCGTGTTTGGAACCACGAGAAAGACGGAGTCGGGATGACGGCTCTCTACCGAGCTTGGGGCGTGTGCCAGCAGAGTCTCCTTGAGCGACATTCCTGTGGGTCCGTTCACGATCTTGTATACGGGAATACCATCGGAACGGGGCATGGTGGGGGAGTCACGAATAGTGATGGTTCCTGAAGCCAGGCCGTGCGACTCGCTCGTGATGTCGTCCGGTCGTACGCCATAGAGCGCGCACATCTTGTCGACGTGGCGCCTTCTGATCGCGATTCTTCCGTTCTCCCATCGGCTCACCGTCTCCTTCGAGACGCCTAGCGCCTCGGCAAGTTCTGCCTGCGAGATGTTCTTCAGCTCCCTGAGCCTTCTTATGTTCCCGCCGACTCCCATGGGAAGCTACTCGTCTCGCCAAAGGGGGAGGACGAGGCTATTTGGCCCGCCAAATCCATAGGTGAGCTCCTCCAGAGTAACCTCGATGACCTCAACGCCGGCGGTGGCAAGCGCTTCGTTCGTATTGTTGTTTCCGGCTCGGGCGCAGCACACCCCCGGCTCGATGCAGAGCACCGATGGGGAGCTGTCCTCAATCTCCCATTCAGAGCTGAGCGTATCCCGCGGGGAGATCAGGGTGCATTGGCCTACCCTGGTCGCACGGGAGAGGAGCTGTCTTAGCGACTCGTCGCTTTCCGACACGGTGAGGGTGCCCTCCCTTCGCCCTCTTGTGATTTCGTATGACCGGAAGTCTCGCTCAAAGCTGGGGTCGACGACAAATTTGTCTACGTCTACCCTCGAAATGTATGTGTCAAGGTGAATGCGACGCCGCTGGGAGCGAACAGGGACGGCGAACACCCTGTCTATTCCCGATTCCGACCACAGAAGCTGTCTCGCCAGACTATCGATTGCGGCGGCCTCTGTTCGATCGGAAATGCCAACCATTAACGAGCTCGATCCGAGGTTTGCGATGTCGCCACCCTCGATGTGATATGAGCTTCTGTCCTTAAGCCAGATTTTCGTGTCCGTGAAGTCAGGGTGAAACGAGAACACCGTCTTGTAGAGGAGCGTCTCTCTGGCGCGGTCGCTCCAGTACATGTTGCACGCCACTGCTCCATCATTAACCGTGGCGATGGGGTCCTTTGTGAAGAACATGGTGCTGAGTGGGCCGGCTAGGATGGCTTCGTCGTCGTAGGAGACACCAAGGCTTTCTGCAAGGGACTCGGATTTGGCTCCCCCCAGGTCAGTCTCTCCGTACGTGACTCCTGCGAGCGCCTTGCTGACAAGTTCTATCCCGGGCGCCCTTTTCTCCAGGCACCTGCGGACTGCCCCGCGAAGCTCCATCCCCTGCACCCCGCACTCGTCAACATAGCCGTCGATGAATGTCTGACGTGCTTCTGGGGAGCCATCGATTGTCTGGGCGAGAAGATCCTCGAGGGAGAGCACCTCGACGCCATGCTCCCGAAGCACGGAAACGAGGGCGTCATGCTCCTCACAGGCACGGTCGAAGTCAAAAGAGCGTTTGCCAAACGCAGCGCGGACGAAGAACACTTGGTCGAAGGAGCTTGTAGAGTGCTCGGAGCTCTCCCTGCCTGGCGCGTGCACCAGCACCCTGCGAAGCTTGCCGATGTCGTTTGGTACGGAAATGCCATTCACGTCTTCTCCTCCCAGGTTGCTCAGTGCTGGATTGTAGGTGGTGGCACGGCCCTCTTCACTAGTCATTAGAAATGACGTGAAACATCAATATTAAAAAACAGGAAAGTGATGTTATACATCATGCAATCCCCATTCATGGCGCAAAGGGCAACGCCCAGGCTTGCCATGCACGGATGATTGCCGAAGCCCTCGCAGAATTGTCTCGTCCCAAAGGAACCAATTCGCACGTATTCCACGGGAGAAAGGTTGCGAGCATGGAAGCTGAGACAAAGGAGAAGAAGTCGAGGAAGGCGATGAGAGTACCCCACGTCTACGTGATCATCTTCGCCCTCATGGCGGTCATGGCATTGTTGACGTGGATTATTCCCTCGGGTGCCTACGAGACCAAGGAGGTCAATGGACGCGAAGTCACCGTTGCCGGTACATACAAAGAGGTTCCGAAGGTTTCAGAGACAGATGGGGAGACGACCGACCTTCGCCAGGGAATCCCCCAGCTTTTCGAGGCTCCGCTCCTAGGAATCGAGAGCGCGGTAGAGGTCGTGGGCTTCATCCTGATTGTGGGAGGATCGTTCCAGATTATTACCAAGACTGGAGCGATTACCGCGGGGATGAGCAGCGTCATCAAGAGGTTTAAGAGCAAGGATATCCTTATCATCCCCATCGTGATGATCCTGTTCTCGCTTGGTGGGTCCACGTTTGGTATGGCCGAGGAGACGCTTCCGTTCTTTGCGATATTCATGCCCATCATGATGAGCATGGGATTCGATTCCATGACCGCGTTCATGGTCGTGTTCATGTCCGCACGCATCGGTTACGTTGGCTCGACCGTGAACCCGTTCAGCGTCCTCATCGCGCAGGGAATCATCGATTTGCAGGGAAACCCACAGCTCTGGTTGCGTACCATCGAGTGGGCCATCCTCACGGCAATCACCGTCGTCTGGGTTGTAAGGTACGCCCGCAAGGTGCGCGCTAACCCCGAGAGCTCCATCACGTACCGCGATGACATTGCGAAGCGCAAGGAGTTCCAGGCGGCTGATGGTGCCCTTGACGTGAGCTTCTCGGGACGTCAACGTGTGGTACTTGGCATATTTGCCGCGGCAATCGTAATCATCGTCTGGGGTCTCGTGACCCAGGGCTGGTACATGGTCGAGCTCTCTGCGGTGTTCCTTGCGGCTGGCATCCTCTCCGGCGTAGTTGATGGGATGAGCTCTCGTGAGATTGCCGAGGAGTTTGTTAAGGGGCTTGCGGATTTCGCCTTCTCAGCCATCGTCGTCGGTCTGGCAAAGGGCATTCTCGTTATCGCGAACAACGGGATGATCATCGATACCATCCTGAACTTCCTCGCGAATGGCATGGCTGGCGTCCCCGCAGGCATCTACACCACTCTCATGTTTCTCGTCGAGGGGCTCCTCACGATTCTCGTTCCCTCCTCCTCTGGCCTCGCCGCCCTTACCATGCCCATCTTCGGACCGCTTACCGAGCTCATGGGGCTGAATCCCGAGGCGGCGGTCACTGCGCTCTCACTTGCCGAGCCCCTCATGTGCATCGTCTGCCCCACCAGTGCAATCCTCGTGGCCGGGCTCGGGGTCTGCAAGATTGACCTCGGGCAGTGGTGGAAGACCTGCTGGAAGTTCATGCTCCTCATTACGGTGCTCTGCATTGCATTCACCGCGATTTCAGGCGTCATCCCTGCATAGTAGAAACTCGACAAAAGCTGAAAGGCAAGAAAGGTATTGAAGCGAAATGAATGGGAATCCCATTAGCGTTCACTCCGAGATTGGTCCTTTGAAGAAGGTTCTTCTACACCGGCCCGGTAGGGACTTGGTGAACAATAAGGCAGAGGAGTTCGACAACGTCTGGATTCACGACTGCTTTTACCTCGACTATGCGCAGAAGGAGCACGACGCGTTCGCCCAGAAGCTGCGCGACCGTGGAACCGAGGTCGTATATCTGGAAGACCTTGCGGCCCAAGCGATTGACTCGGACCCCATCGTCAAGACATGGTTTATCGACCGCGCCATGGCGGAGTCTCGTATCACCCTCCCAGTTCTACAGCAGGCTACTCGAGAGCGGCTCGAGTCGACTTCAAACGGCAGCGAGCTCGTTCAGACGTATATGGGAGGTCTCTACCTCCGAGACCTGGATCTCCCGAAGGGCGTTTCTCCCTTGCTGCTGGCGGATGGAAAGGTCACGAAGCCGGATGACCTGGTGCTGCTGCCGCTCCCCGCAAGCTACTTCACCCGTGATCCCATGGCAAGTGTTGGGCATGGAGTGCTGCTTCACCACATGTTCCACTTCCAGCGCGACCGTGAGGTGATTTTGTACGAGGCAATCTTCAAGTTCCATCCCGAGTACAGGGAGACCCCGCTCTGGTACTCCCATGACCTCCCCTACTGCATCGAAGGGGGAGACGTTCTGAACATCAATGCCCGCACGCTTGCGATTGGACTCTCGGAGCGAACCTCGTCAGGGGCAATCGACGCGCTCGCCCACAACATCTTCTGGGGACCCGGTGAGTCAGAGATCGAGCAGATCTTCGCGATTAACATTCCGCACGGATATGCCTACATGCATCTCGACACCGTGTGTACGCAGGTCGACTACGACAAGTTCACCGTCTATCCCGGGATATACGACTCCATGCGGATGTTCCGTCTCACCAGGGGAGCCGTTGAGGGCCAGGTGATGACCGAAGAGATTGATGACAGCCTTGCAAACGTGCTAGCCCGAGCAACTGGTCAGAGTTCCGTTCAGCTGATCGAGTGCGGTGGTGGTGACCCGGTCGAGGCGTCGCGCGAGCAGTGGAACGATGGGTCCAACACGCTTGCCCTCGCCCCCGGCGTGGCGTGCGTCTACGAGCGGAACGTCGTGACGAACGACGAGCTGTACAAGGCGGGCGTGGAGCTTGTGACCATTCCATCCGAGGAGCTCTCCCGTGGGCGTGGCGGTCCTCGTTGTATGAGCATGCCGTTCGTACGCGACGAGATCTAGCGGGAGCACGATGGCCCAGCCTGCTGGGAAACCGAGGCTTCTCGCATGAATTCCACGTTCACGTTCTATCGAAAGGAAGAACACATGGGTGTCAACGTCTGCGGTCGCAGCTTCCTTAAGTTGTTCGATTACTCGCCGGAGGAGATCACCTACCTACTGGACCTCTCCCGTGATTTCAAGAACATGAAGCGAGCGGGGGTGCCCCATCGTTATCTCGAAGGGAAGAACGTCGCCCTCATCTTCGAGAAGACCTCGACGAGAACTCGCTGTGCGTTCGAGGTCGGCTCCTACGACCTTGGCATGGGAGTGACCTACCTCGATCCCACGGGGTCGCAGCTCGGACACAAGGAGTCGATTGCCGATACTGCCCGCGTGCTTGGTCGCATGTTCGACGGTATCGAGTACAGGGGATTCGAGCAGGAGAAAGTGGAGGAGCTCGCCAGGGAGTCGGGCGTAGTCGTCTGGAACGGCCTCACTAACGAGTTCCATCCCACGCAGGCCCTTGCCGACATCATGACCATGAGGGAGGCGTTTGGGCCAGACCTCAAGGGGCGCAAGGTTGTGTTCATGGGGCAGGTTGGAAACACGGCAGACTCTCTTGCGGTGATTTGTGCAAAGTTGGGAATCAACTTCACCCAGTGTGGCCCTCAGGGAGAGATGGAGGGCAATAGAACCTATCGCCCTTGGATTTGGGAAAAGTGTCAGGGGATTGCCGCCGAGACCGGGGCGAAGCTTGAGGTGACAGAGGACATCGACCAGGCAACCGAAGGTGCAGACGTCATCTACACCGACGTATGGGTTGGACTCGGCCAGCCCAAGGAGCTCTGGGACCTGCGCATCAAGCAGCTCAAACCGTACCAAGTTACCGAGCAGGTTATGGAGAGGGCAAACCCCGATGCAATCTTCATGCACTGCCTGCCGTCCTTCCACGACACCAACACCACCATCGGTGCCGATATCGCCAAACAATTTGGCGTGAAGGAGATGGAGGTGCAGAACTCCGTGTTCGAGGGGAGGCAGTCTCGCGTGTTTGACGAGGCAGAGAATCGCATGCACACCATCAAGGCTGTGATGTACGCCACGCTCAAGTAACGGCTCCCACGTCCCCGAGGTACCGGACCTCGCCCGTCGCGGTAAATGCGGCGTCGGGCGAGGCTCTTTGTTCTGATAAGAGGACCGATGATCCTGGAACTACGAGAGGCAGCAGAACCTCGGCTATTCGTATGCGATGGTTCCGGTGACGAAGAAGCTCTACGAACAGGGTTCCGACAAGATGCGCGAGGCGTACCACCGCGGCCTGGACTTTATGGCGATAACCCCGCAGGTGTCGACCTTCCTCATGGGCATCGACGCCGCGATGCAGGAGCAGGACGCCAACAGGGACGACTTCGATGGCTCCACGATTGCAGCCATCAAGACCTCGCTCATGGGGCCTCTGGCGGGAATCGGAGACTCGATGATCCCCGGAATGCTTCGCATCATTGCGACGGGCATCGCCATAGGGTTCTGCCAGCAGGGAAGCTGGCTCGGGCCTCTCCTCTTCCTCCTCGTGTTCAACGTGCCGGGGTTCCTGCTTCGCTACTTTGGGCTCAAGTGGGGATACGAGAATGGCGCCTCGTTCATCACGGATGCCGAGAAGAGCGGCGTGATGCAGAGGGTCACGTACGTTGCCTCCATCGTCGGGCTTGCCACCATTGGCGCAATGACTGCGAGCTACGTCTCGATTGACATCCCGCTTGTGGTGGGGTCGGGTGACTTCTCAAAGCCGTTCATGGACTACCTGAACGACATCATGCCCTGCCTGCCCCAGCTGGGATTGTTCGGCCTTATGTATTGGCTTCTGGGGAAGAAGCGCCTTTCTGCGACGTGGATTCTCCTGCTCATCATCGTTGTCTCTATCGCGGTGTGCGCCATGTTCGGGCTGTAGGACCCTTCGTATTGCAATCATTGGCTGCCGTCAGCGCTTCTGCGCGCTGGCGGCAGCCTATCTGTGCGCTTGCTCCACTTGAAAAACTATTCGGAATGCATGGACGATTGCGTTCGAGTTGAATTAATGCTGAAGAAAAGGTTGGCCCGCTCAGCTATTTTGCTGGCGGGCCAATCTACTGTTTCAAATAGCTATCGTTCCCTACTCGTTGTACGAATCTCCATCGCTTGATAATGTACCTGAGTCGGGAATTTGCGTTTGAATGAGGTTGTAGTCCTCAAGGAGGTCATCGTCCGTCTGGCGGTACGAACTTGAGTATGTCTGGAGGCTGCCAGAAGGATTTGTCGCCATTGACGCAAGCGATGAGTAGTCTCGATACATCGACTTCAGAGTTTCATATGCCTCCTTGCAGTCATCGGGTGGGTTGGTAAGATCACCCATCGTAGAGGAAACGGATTGATTGTACGTTTCTATTTGAGCTGCACGGTCCTGATATTCTTTGCTCTGCATAAGCTTGGCAAGAGCGTCGTTGAAATCGGAAGCCTTGTAAGGGCTTGTGGTCTCGTCCCACTCGTCAAAGACGGCGGCGTTCCAAACCTTGATAGTAAGGCTGCAAGAGGTCTCTGACTCTGAGGCTCCAAGAATCATGAGGTAGACTGCCTGATTCAGGTTGTCTACGTACTCCTTGTGCTCCTTCTCTTTCTTCTCCCTCGCAGCTTCTGCCGCCTTTTCGGCTGCGATTTCTTGCTGACGCTCCTCTTCGGCGCGTTGTTGCTGTACTCCTGCAACGACTGCGCAGATTACTAAAACAGCAGCAACTACTGAAATTACAATGATTGTTCTTTTACTTAACTTTTTATGCGGCTTCTTATTTGAATCCGTTGCCTTCCCACTGGCCTTATCTTCGGATTCGGAAACTTCGGTGTTTTCCCCGGCTTCCTCCGCCCCCTTGTCAGCACCATCTGAAGGCTGTTGATCGTTTTCCGTCTCAGGCTGCATTCCCTCGGGCTGAGGCGGAGTATTTGGCTCTCCGCCATGGGGCGCGGTTGACGATGCCGCGTCTTCATTTTGGAGGCTACTTTCCTGGTCTGAATCATCCATTCGAACTCCCTGTCATCGAAATCCGGTCCATTGGAGATGTTTAAGAGTTATTTAAGATGAATGGCCTGCCAAAGCAAGCGATGCCTATTCTTCGGGAGTAACTGAGCGGTGAGTGGACCCTGCTGTATCATCCCGCTTTTCTCTCGGAGTCTGTTGTCGCGGGAAAATGCGTTATTATCCAAGTGCTCTTTGGGAGAAGAGCGGGACAGCAGATTCCTCTCTCGTCTCGACAATAGCTTCCCTTTTGTTGCCTTACGTTAATGGAGACCTCTCGGCCATTCGGTATCGTCCTAACTCTCGCGGCGCTCTTGTCGCGTACATGATCGAGGGACAGGGGCGTCAATGCCACCCTGATGCATGAGGCGAGAATTGTCATGTCCTTCCGTTTCTCAAAACAAGGTGCCAAGGGCGTGACTACCGTAAGGTTCACGGTTGTCTATGAGAGCTGCCATCGTGGTGCGCTGCTTCTATCCGTCGAGAGCGAGAAACTTACTTCCATGGTCACTCAAACCTTGGTAATAGAAGGAGAGGGGGAGAGAGGCACTTCCTCTGCCCGACACGGTTGTTGCCGCCTGTGGACGTGTCGCCATTCTCCGCAAAATGTGTCCTAACATGCCACCTGATGGAAAACCAAGCGACACCCCTGCACGCCGGCTTCTCGTTTCGCGGCGACTAGCCCTGCGGTGCGTGCCGACCGTGCGAGCGGTGCGTCGCTACTTTGGAGGGTGACGCCGCGCGCCGCCGAGACGAACGGAGCCAAGATGAAGGAGAAGGACGAGAGCATCAATTCGCTTGTGAGTGGAGTGAGCGAGGTCGGACGAGGGGTCAAGAGGGTCGGAAGGTTCTTCAAGCCCACACTCGCGAAGCTCTTCTACCTCCTGGTTGGCGTGGTGGTCAGCCTGTTCCTGCTTGCCCCGCACATGGGGTGGCTGTTCGCCCCAGCGGATACCCCCACCGCCAAGGAGGCGGAGGCGCTCTCTCCGTCAGTCGTCTTCTCTCGCATGAAGGACGAGGGCGAGCTCGTCACGGTGTCCTACGACTACTCCATCGTGGACAAGGTGACCAAGGACAACCTCAAGCTCTTTGACCGCTTTGACATTCCGTTCACCGAAAACAGCTACTGGTATCGCTACGTCGGGACAATCAAGGCTGGCGTCAATATGAAGACGATGGATTTCAAGCAGAGCGATGACGGAAAGGTCCTCCACGTCACCTTGGACCAGCCCTACATCATCTCGAACACCCCTGACATGGATAAATCAGGCGTGCTCGAGGAGCACAACAACGTCCTCAATCCCATCACCGTGAAGGAGACGGACGAGTGGCGTCGCCAGTGCGTGAAGATGAGCGAGAGCACGGCAACCAAGGGCGGGGTCCTCAACGAAGCGAAGACCAACGCCGAGACGCAGATCAAGCGCGTCTTTGACTCTGCATTCGGCGAGGACGCATACAAGCTGGAGTTCGAGTACAGGGGCTCGGGCAAGTAGGGGAGAGATGCGTGGCGCCCTTGCCGTCATCCCTCCCGCCGGCAGCGCGGGCTGCGGCCGGCGGACAGCGGAGACCTCGCGTGAGCACTCACGCGAGTGTGTTGCTGTCATGATTAGAATATTCATGTTAGAACAACAGTTGCCGTGTTCGCGCTACCGAAGACGAGCTCTCGCGGCTTTGACGGGAAGATACATCCTTGTATCCCGCCCATCCAGGGAGTTCCTAAAGCCAAAGCGCCCATACCAAGCCGATACCCCATCTTTTGGGTCCACGACTATGAACTTGATGCCAATGTCCTCTGAGATCGAGACACAGCTGCTGATGGAGACACAGCTGCTGATGGCGTGTTCGAGCAGAACTGAGCCTATACCCATGTGGACGGAGTCGTCACGAACGGCGAGCCTTCCAATGAGTGCGGCGGGAAACTCGCTGCTGCCTAGGCAGGAAGTGCTGCTGCGAGATACCCCTGCTCCGCAGATCGTAGCAGTGGACAGGGAGTAGAAGCCGACAATCGAGCCATTGCCGTCCAAGCCGACGAACACGCGACACATGTCAGACTTCTGCCAGCGTAAGGCGCTTTCACGGAACCATCTGGTCAGGCTTTCCTCCGTGCAAGAGAACTCGGAGACGAGGGACTCTGCCTTGTCTCCGAGCTCGAGTAGCCCAACGATGTCGGCAACCAACTCTCCCAATGCATGCTCCAGCAAGGTTGACTACGAAATGCTTGCGAGCCAATCGAACGTCTCGTCAGAGACGCTGAGCTTGTTTGGGCACGTGAACCTTGGGACATGATGTGCCCTGCGCTCCGTTGCGCTTCGGGTCAGCAGCCAGGAGTAGTACTTCCTCATCGAGTCGCAAGTAATTTCGGGAGAGCGTAGCGAGCTGAAGCCGACGTATGCGTTCTGCCATGGGTCTTCGGAATGGGAGATTTCTTCAAGCTCCTCTCCGCTAAGGTCTCCGTACGAGTCCACGACAGCGTCAATGAGGGCGGAATAGCGAACGTCAATATTGGAGGCATCCCCTTTTATGTCGGTGGACACGATTGAGTAAGCGCCCGCGTGGTCTTGGAAGACTTCTGGTACCACGGGACCGTGATCCCACGCGAGAATCTCCTGGGGGAAGAGCCTCTCTCCGTTAAAGGCGAGGCTCCATGCCTGGCAGTAATAAAGAAGCTTCTGGAGTTGCCACCCCGTCAGTCGACCTCGCTCGGTCAGAATGTACGCTGCCACATCTTTTGCGTCCTGCATGAGCCCCTCCTCTCGTCAGTTGCGTTGTCCTTTCAGTGTAACAGCCGCCCCCAAGGGATGGCACGCCACCAGCTTCTCAAGAATAAGTACACATGTTCTAATTACGAGGTAGAGGCTATTGTATTGCTACCTGTATGCAAGGTAACCAGGATGACTGGTGCGCGCCCTCCTCTGTCACTCATCCTCCGTATGTCACGCTCGTGACCAAATGGCTACCGTTCGTCGCAAATTATACATTGTGCATAATCCACAATGTATAGTCCTTGTCGTCAGGAAGGGACGCCCAAGTAGGGCGAAATAGTCAGAAGGAGAATCACATGAAGAAGTTCAGCCACGTTATCGTCCGTCGTCCCGCGCACTCCCTGTTGGACGGAATCACGTCTGCGCCAGAGCTGGGAAAGCCGGACTACAAGCGTGCCATCGAGGAGCATAACGATTACATCGATGCCCTCAGCAGGTGCGATGTGGACATCACGGTGCTTCCTGCCCTCGAGGAGTATCCCGACAGCTGCTTCGTTGAGGATCCTGCAGTTATTACTCGCTGTGGAGCAGTGATTACAAACCCCGGAGCAAAGTCCAGGAATGGTGAGAAGACCGAGATTGAGCCGATTGTTCGCAGGTTCTTTGATGACGACCACATCGCACATATCGAGGGTCCTGGCACCCTTGAGGGCGGCGATGTGATGATGGTCGGCGATCACTTCTACGTTGGGCGTTCTGCCCGTACTAACGAGGAGGGCATCCGTCAGTTCACCAAGATCCTGAATGGATGGGGCCTCGAGGTCAGCGAGGTGCCGCTTGAGAAGGTCCTTCACCTCAAGACCGGCGTCAACTACATCGAGAACAACAACATGCTCGTCTCAGGGGAGTTCATCGATAAGCCTGACTTTGCGGACTACAACAAGATCGTCGTTCCGGAGGAGGAGGCCTATGGTGCCAACTGCATCTGGGTCAACGACACGGTGATCGTTGCCGAGGGATACCCAACCGTCCTGAAGGCAGTCCAGGACCTTGGTTACAAGACGCTGGTGGTTGACACCTCGGAGTACCGCAAGATTGACGGCGGACTCTCCTGTCTCTCTCTGCGCTTCTAGACGGATTTGCCTGTTTGGAGGGGCGCGAGACTATTCAAGCTCGCGCCCCTTCACTTGAGAGGGGTGTGAAATGGAAGCTGCAATCGATAGGGAGCAAGCCCCTGGAACGAAGATGGCAAACGAGGATGTGATTGATCCCAATGGGCTCGGGCTGTTCCGACTGACCATGATGGTCATCACCGCCACCATATGCGCGGGCATCTTCTCGCTTGCGGGCGACTTGGCGGCAGGCGGGGCGAGTACCGGTGCAGTTATCATCAGCTGGGCCATCTGCTTCGTCGGCGTGTTCGCGCTCATGCAGGCATTTCAAGGCCTGTCCCAGGCAAGGCCAGAGCTGACGGGTGGAATCTACGCCTATGCTGCCGCTGGGTTTGGGGACTACGTCGGCTTCAACTCGGCATGGGGCTACTGGATCAGCGCATGCCTCTCAAACGTGAGCTTCATGCTCATGCTCTTTGGGTCTCTCGGATTCTTCTTCCCAGTGTTTGGCGACGGGAACAACCTGGTATCAGTGGTCTGCGCGTCTGTCGTCCTCTGGCTTCTGACGCTGCTTGTCTCTCGAGGGGTGAAGGAGGCGACGGGCATCAACGTGATTGTTACGCTGGCAAAGCTCGTTCCCCTTGCCATGTTCGTGCTCTCAATAATCCTCCTGGGCAAGTTCAACCCCAACGTCTTCATGGACAACTTCTGGGGTGAGTCGGGTGGTCCCGACCTTGGTACGCAAGTGATCTCGACGATGATTGCCCTCGTGTGGGTCTTCACGGGCATCGAGGGCGCGGTGGTCATCTCCGGTCGCGCCAAGTACGTGAAGGACGTTGGACGTTCGACCGCGATAGGCTTTACCTGCGTCTTCGTCCTCTACTTCATCATTTCGATGCTGAGCCTGGGTGTCATGCCACGCGCTCAGATGGCAGAGCTTGCGACCCCCTCGATGGCAGGGGTGCTCAGTTACGCGATTGGGCCCGTGGGTGCTGCGATCGTGAACCTCGGCGTCATCCTCTCACTTGCCGGCGCGCTCTTGGGGTACGTGATCATTGCGGCGGAGACCCCTTACGAAGCCGCCGTTCAGGGGGTCTTCCCCAAATCGTTCTCGAAGACCAACTCGCATGACGCCCCGATTACGACCATCCTCGTCAGCTCTGCGATCATGCAGGTCTTTCTCCTCGTCGCCGTATATGCGAGCAGCACGTACCAGTTCTTCTATACGTGCGCGGTCAACACGATTCTCGTTCCGTACGTCTGCTCCGCTGCGTACTACATGGTAATAGGCTGGAAGAAGGAACACCTGGACGGAAAGTACGCGCCCTCATTCGGCAAGGCGAGGTTCTTCGGAACGCTGTCGTTCATCTACACGATCTTCCTCGTTTGGACGTGTGGGCTCCATGGCGTGATGATTACCACGATCCTGTTTGCCCCCGCGATCTTGGTCTACTACCTCGGGGAGAGGGGGCGTGGGAAGGGTGCCTTCCCGCTGGTTCGCGACAAGGTGATAGCGGTTGTCGTTGTCGCATTCGCCGTCCTTTCGCTCTACCTGCACTTCTCGGGCATCATGCCAATAATCTGAGCCCTGTTCGCATATGACTCCTGCGGCGTAGTTGTTGCGAGACTTGTTTGTGGTTCGGCCGTCCCGATGGGGCGGCCGAACCGTTAGCATGTGGGTAACCAAGTCGTTACCTCGGGAGTTTGCGCCATGGAGAAGTACAAGTCCCTCAAGGACCACGTCTACGATTACATCGCGGACCTCATAAATCAGGGAAAGATGTCGGCGGGCGACCGCATCAGCGAACAATCGGTCTGCGATGCCATCGGCGTGTCACATACCCCCGTGAGGGAGGCACTTATTCAACTGGCAAGCGATGGATATCTAGTCAACGAGCCACGCAAGGGATTTAGGGTCAAGGGCTTCGACGAGGACTCTGCACGGGAGATCTTTGAGATCATTGGCCCACTTGATGGCCAGGCAGCTCGGCTTGCATGTCCGCTTCTTGCTCAGGAGGACTATAAGGAGCTTCGGTTTCTCGTCGAATCGATGGACTTGGCACTCGGTCAGGGGATGCTGAACAACTACGACGAGCTGCAGAGAAAGTTTCACGAATACTATGTCAGCAGGTGCGGAAACGAGCGGCTGCACCAGCTTTTTGCCCAACTTAACCGTCACTTCATACGGCATGACTATGCGCAGGTGAGTAGGGAAGAAGCACAGAAGCTCGTCGGCAAGGCAAATGACGAGCACAGGAAGATCGTGGAGCTCTTCGAAAAGGGGAGCGCTAATGAATTGAGCGACTTCATCCGTGACGTTCACTGGAATCCAAGCAACGCAAAGTTCACGACTTGGTAGGACCGCTTGCCGAGAAACCTGCCATGAAATCGGAGTTGGCCAACTGTCCCGCGCGTAGACTGTCTCGCACCTCTCGCGGGCGCGTGAGTTGAAACTGGCTCGCGCCCGCGTAGCCAAAGGGAAAATCAGGTTGCGCAACTTTCGAGTGCATGGGTTGAGACCAGTGGAGCATACTCCTCATCGGGGAACGTCGCACGCACGAAGTCGTCCTCGTAGACGCCCTGGATTGTTCCTGGCGCCGTCAGTATCGACACGTTCGCTATACCGTTCGGGGAGTCTGTCTCGCTCTCGTAGTTTGCGAAGTTCCCCGACACCATCGCCCCGTCATCCGTGTAGAACGTCCCGCAGCCGTGCTGCAGGAAGTACCTGCACGCCTCCTTGAACTCAGTCTCTACGTGCATCTCTCTTGGCCTCCCACGACGGGGCAGCCGGGACTATGTGCGCCCCGCGCTTGGAGTAGTGGATTGTGAACGATTCCGTCTTCGTTGACATGCCATCGAACCCGCTTTCGTACGTGCCCATACTTCTGCTGTCTGGGCTAACGCAGATATCCTCGGCCGTGACGCTCCCGTCCTTGTGATGATAGACGCTGCCGAGCCCATGCCCGGAGAACTTCCTTATGAGGTCCTCCGCCTCACTGGCAGCCACATCAATGAATTCGAGCCGTTTACTCCGAATGTTGTCGCCTTACGGCGATTGAGACACAAAGTCATGCCAGTGGAAGAGAATTTGTCGCCGCACGTCGAGGGGGACCCATTTTTGTCCGGGGTATGAGCGAGCCTGAACGGGAGTATAAAGCGCTGCGTCGCAGCCTCTCGTCCCAAAGGGGTGGGCAAGATGTCGCTGGCAGAGGAAGTCAAGGGCCTCTCAAGGCAGGCTCGGTCGATCTGGGGGAAGTCTGACTACGGGATTGACGAGAGGTGGCTTCCACTCTACGTTCACATGGCCGACTCGGCCTCCGTCATCTCGCATCTCTGGGACGAGTGGCTTTCCGAGTGCCTGAGGAAGGCAATTTCTCGGCCCCTGGGTGGGGACCAGGGTCTTGCGAGACGCGTCTGCATCTTCCTCGGCAGCGTCCATGACATCGGCAAGGCGACCCCCATCTTCCAGGCTAAGGGCATTCGACCTCACTTCGGCGCCAGCGGTGGTGGCCTCGTGTGGATGGTCGAGCATGCTGGTCTGCCCGTGCGGCATGACCTTGGAAGCAGAAGCAAGCCAACGCACCCCGTTGCGGGAGAGTACCTTCTCGCCAAGGCCCTCCAAGACATTGGCTGGAAGAGGAGTGTTGCCCTCTCCTATGCCGATGTCGTTGGTGCCCACCACGGGAACTTCCAAGACGTTGTCGGCTTCGACATGGACGTCAGCAACAGGGTTGCGATTGGCAGTGCGGACGGCGGCGTGGGCGACTGGCCCAAGGTTCAGGATGAGCTGATTCGTTTCTGTCTCGCAATCTCGGGGCTAACCGACTCGGATCTGCGGAAGCTATCCTCCGTCCCACTCCCCGCAGCAACGGCATGCCTGGTAACTGGCCTCGTCACCATGTGCGACTGGATCGCGAGCGACGAGGACTTCTATCCCCTCGTCCAGCTCATGGATGCGGGGGAGAGGCACATCGACTTCGATGAACGCGAATCCGCCGGCTGGCATCACGTCTCCCTCACCCCCGCCTGGAGGGAGCCGATGCCGGAGGTGAGGCCATTCGACGAGTTCTTCTCCAGGCGCTTCTCGCTTCCGGCCGGCGCATCTCCCCGTCCAGTCCAGAGCGCCGCGATGCGCATCGCGCTCGAGACGAGGATGCCCGGTCTGATCATCATCGAAGCCCCGATGGGCGAGGGGAAGACGGAGAGCGCCCTTGCGGCGGCGGAGATCCTTGCCGTCCGTGCCGGCGCGGCAGGCGTCTGCATCGCGCTTCCCACCATGGCGACGACGGATGCGATGTTCGCGAGGGTCGAGTACTGGCTCGAGCGCCTTCCGCAAGACCCGGGGATTCCCGAGAAGAGCATCTACCTCGCTCACGGAAAGGCGCAGCTCAACGAGAAGTTCCAGGGCATCGTCCACGCGAGTAAGGAGGGCAGCCTCAACTCCGTGGCGTCTGCCGAGCGGTTGGGGGAGGTCGCGAGCCTCTCCGTTCAAGAGCGCGTCGTCGCGTCGGACTGGATGTTCGGCCGCAAGAAGGGAATGCTCTCGAACTTCGTGGTCTGCACCGTTGACCAGGTCCTGATGGCAGCGCTCGACATGAGGCACCTGCCGCTCAGGCAGCTCTCAATAGCGGGCAAGATCGTGATCATCGACGAGTGCCATGCCTACGACCTCTACATGCGCCAGTACCTCTTCAGGGTCCTCCAATGGCTCGGCTACTGGCATACGCCCGTCATTCTCCTCTCCGCGACGCTCTCAAGCGACCTTCGCAGGAAGATGGCCGACTGGTACCTGTGCGGTTGGAAGGCGTCGGAGAGCCTTACAAACCCGAACGCTTCCAATACGCCGAAAAGAAGGTTCGTCCCGGCGTACCTGTCGGAGCCTAGGAAGAAGTTCACTGGCGCTCCGTCTCCGACGCAGCGAGGTGATGCGCCGCTCGTTCCCGAGGCGAGATTGGATGCCTATCCCCTGATCACCTATACCGATGGCACAACGGTGAAGACGCTTGAGGCCGAGGCGTCCGGTCGTGGAGTGAACGTTGCGCTCTCGCTCATCGACGACGGGCTGGACACGTTGGCATCGCTTCTCTCTGAAAGGCTCTCCGGAGGCGGTTGCGCTGGGGTCATCTGCGATACGGTCTCGAGGGCGCAGGAGGCTGCAGCGGCGCTTTCAAGCTCGTTCGGGAGGGACGTCGTCTCGCTCGACCACTCCAGGTTCATGGACCTAGACAGGATGGAGAACGAAAGGGAGCTGAGGGCTCGGCTTGGGCGAGACGCGACGCGGGAGAATGGCAGGCGACCCGAGCTCTCCATCGTCGTTGGCACTCAGGTCCTCGAGCAGTCGCTCGACATCGATTTCGACGTGCTGGTGACCGATGTCGCCCCAATTGACCTGCTGATGCAGAGGCTGGGAAGGATGCACAGGCACCAGAGGGGAGAGGGGGAGTCGAGCCGTCCCGAGAAGCTACGCTCGGCAGAGTGCTTCATCCGTGGCATCGAGGAGTGGAAGGACGGCGTCCCCAGTGTCTCCAAGAGCATCGCGTTTGTATACCAGGAAGCTCCGATTCTGGAATCGCTCGCAGTTCTCGGACTCGTCGTTGCCGGTTCGAGGGCGGAAGTCTCCCTTCCCAACGATATCCCCCGCCTCGTGAGAACCGCCTACTCTCCTCGCAATATCTCGGCACATATCCCCGAGCGCTGGCGTGAGAAGTACGAGAAGGATTGCGAGGCGAGGAGCGCCAAGGAGGTTGAAAAGGGAAATAGGGCGAAGACGTACCTGCTCTCTAAAGTCGATGAGCTCGTTCGCGATCAGTCGCGCCTGTCATCCCTTGCTTCCCACAACCAGGTGAGAGGGGACGAGGATCGTGGCCAGCGTGCCGTTCGAGACACGCAGGAGTCTATCGAGGTCCTTCTCGTGAGGGAGTGCGACGGAGGGGGAATCTCGCTCCTGCCCTGGGTGTCGTATTCGGGAGTCGGGGCAGGGGAGGAGATTCCAACGTACGATGAGCCCCGCCCGGCATTGGCGCGGCTCATCGCCCAATGTGCCGTCAGGCTTCCTCTCTCAGCATGTCCTGTCTCCCTCGAGGACGAGTGCATAGAGGAACTCGAGGAGAAGTGCGGGAGGTACGTCGGAGCCTGGCAGGAGTCCCCTTGGCTTGCCGGGAGGCTTCTGCTTCCCATGAGAGAGATGGGTGATGGGTCGTTCGAGGCGACTGTCCTTGGAAATGAGCTTCGATACACCCGTCTAGACGGGTTATCGACCGTTCGTGGCGAATCAAAACCATCAACAAACTAGTTCATATAAAGTAATCCTTGAGAGAGGAGGAATGTATCCCCCGTTTGAGGTTAGAGATAGAAGTTTTCTGGGGGATGACCCGTAGTTCGTGGACGGGTTCGTGTGTTCCCCGCATTTGCGGGGGTTGGATACGTCGGGCGTTAATCGGAGGGAGGAAGAATGAACGAGACGGACGCGAGAGTGGCGTTCAGCGTCGCAACTGACCCCTGGATACCAGTCATCTACTTGGATGGAAGTAGGGACGACCTTTCGATCGTCGACGTCTTCGAAAGAGCGGCGGACATCCGAAGGATTCAGGGTGATGTCCCGATGCAGGAGCTTCCCATTGTGCGACTGCTGCTGGCGATTCTGTATCGAGCGAACTCGCCTTCGGCCGCAGATGGGGGCGTGCTGAGCAAGAAGGACGTTCTTGATCTCTGGCACAGTCTCTGGACTGCGGGCAAGTTCGATATGGATGACATCAGGAGGTACCTGGATTACTTCAGTGATCGCTTCTACCTGGACGACCCCTCGCACCCCTTCTACCAGGTTCCCGGCCTTGAGTATGCGGGGAAGGAACCGGACGGCGTCGACAAGCTGGTGGCGGATGTCCCGAAGCCGGAGAAGTTCCTCTTCTCGATGAGGGCGAGGGGGACGATTTTGGACCTTTCGCTCGCCGAGGGGGCACGTTGGCTCGTTTTCTGCCAGAACTATGACATTGCCGGAGTCCACTCACCGGTTGTGGGAAACACGTACGTTGATAAGAATGGAAAGGTGCGTAATCCTAGCGGCTCGGTCGGAACTGGGCTGTTGGGTGCCGAGGGGGGAGTCTTCCTGGAGGGGAAGAGCCTCTTCCGGACCCTGATGCTCAACTGGGTGCTCTTCGACGAGAAGCGGAAGAGCGGGCACATAATCCTCGGGGATGCAGCGGGGGTTCCCTCGTGGGAAGCTGACGAGACTACCCCAGACCTCGTTCCTCCAACGTATGGCAACCCCGGGGACCCCGTGAGTGCATTTACCTGGCAGAGCCGACGGATGCGCCTCGTCTTCGACAAGTCCGGACAGCGCGTGGTGGGCGTGGTCAACTGCTACGGGGACATACCCTCCATCGTCGATGGAACCGACGCCGAACCGATGACCGCTTGGAGAGAGAGTGATAATCAGCAGAAGAAGCTCTGTCTTCCCTCTGTCCCCCTCATGCCAAAGGTGCATGACCCCGAACGCACGATATGGCGTGGCCTCTCCTCAATCGTTGCCGCGAAGAAGGGACGTGTAGACCTTCGCCCGGGCGTAGTGCGTTGGGTCGAGCTCCTTCAGAATGAGGGCATCCTGCCGGGGGAGACCCTACCGTACGTCGCCATCCATGCCCAGGGGATGAGCTATGGGACGCAGTCGAGCGTGTTCGAGGACGGGGTCGACGACGTCCTGGACGTCAGCAGTGCCCTCCTGTGCCACGATTCTCCGGCATGCTTGAGCTCCCTGAAGGTGATTGCGCAGGCGGACGAGGCGGTGGAGCAGCTCGTCAGGTTCGTGCGAGACGTCCGGCGAGCGTCGGGAGACAAGAGCCCGAAGGGCCGGGTTAGGGTCAAGTCGTCCTACGTTAGGGCGCAGGCCTTCGGTGAGATCGACCAGCTCTGCAGGAATCGGATTGCTCATTTACCGAGCGGTGGGGACACACTCGTCTACGAGTACTGCGCCAAGTGGCGCGCGGAAATCCGAAACAAGCTGCTCTCCCTCGAGGGGGACTACCTTCGCGAATGCTCGCCGTCCCTCTTTGCCGAGCGATACGAGAGGCCCGAGGACAAGAAGTCGGACAGGGGGATGACCGTGGGCAAAGCCGACGCGATTTTCAGGGCGTCCCTGAACAAGATTCTGAGTCCCCTGCAAAAGGAAGGGAGCTCTTCCAAGGATGTTGGGTCAGTGACCGTGGGTGAGGGGATGTGATGGGGATGCAAGGCATCGGTGCTGCCTCCAGAGAGGTTGGTCGGTGTGTCAACGCCAAGGTCGGGAGGCTCCAGAGCGCCTACCTTCAGGGATTGGCACCTGCGCGGGCGACGATGGCCCGCCTGAGGAAGCTGGACACCCCTGGAGGGGGTTCTTGGATGGTCGTCGGCGAGGAGGTGTTCTCCGACCTTCCCGACCTTGGGATGGGGAGCTCGGTGGAGGACAAAGCCCTTCTCAGCATCAGGGCTTCGCTTAAGCTGTATGCGATTCACCAGCAGTCGAAGGACCAGCCGATGGCGGTCTTTCCCGAGCCGGGGGAGGAGCCCTTGGGGCGCTTTGGCAGGGCATGCCGCCTCATCACGTTTGATCCAGATAGGGGAGACGAGAGTGGAGCCCCGGGGGTCAGGAGGCGCTTGGCGAGCATCGAGGCCACGGCGGGGGACTTCCGTGGGGTGGAGACCTGCGTGCGCGCGCTCGTGAGGCTGATGAGGGCGAAGAGCGTCCAGCTCGACTATGGCGCGCTTGCTCGGGATCTGTTCCTCCTGCAGTTCGAGTCCGCTCGCGAGGGGGTCTTTCTCAACTGGGCAAGGGACTACTACGCACCCGTCAAGTCAGCGACCTCGGAGGATGGGGCCGCAAGTGTTCGCCAGTAACGAGAGTGGGAGGTAATCATGTATCTTGACATCTACGCAATCCAGAACGTTCCACCATGCGATATGAACCGTGACGACACGGGCACGCCAAAGACCGCCATCTATGGTGGCTGCCTGCGCTCTCGTGTGTCGAGCCAAGCGTGGAAGCGCGCCATGCGGAAGTACTTCGTAGACTCCGTCGATTCTGGGAGCCTTGGCTTCCGCACCAAGCATGTCGTCGGCCTCATTGCGAAGGAGATTACCTCCAGGCGGCCCGACCTCGCGGATGGCGCGGAGGACCTTGCCGTCAGCTTGCTAAAGATTGGGATTCCAAAGTTGAAGTTTGAGGCATCAAAGCGTAAGGGCTCTGACGAGGGATCGAAGGTCACGAAGGCACTCGTGTTCATTTCGCCCTCCGAGGTATCCAAGCTTGCGACCGTCGCAATCGATGCTGCAGACAATGGCGAGGATCTTGCGAAGCCGTCGAAGGAGCTTAAGAAGGCAGTTGAAGCGACGCTTCACGGAGTCCAGGCACTCGACATCGCCCTGTTCGGTCGCATGCTGGCAGACGCGCCAGACCTCAACGTCGACGCGAGCGCACAGGTGGCCCATGCCATCTCGGTCGACAGGGTGACCCAGGAGTACGACTACTTCGCCGCCATCGATGACTGTGCGGCGGACGACAACCACGGCGCGGCCATGCTCGACACTTACGGATTCAACTCCACAACCCTCTATCGCTACGCGACAGTAAACGTTGCGTCGCTTTGCGAGCAGCTTGGCGACGATGCTGCCACTGCGGAGGGTGCACGTGCGTTCGTCCAAGCGTTCGTGGAGTCCATGCCAAGGGGGATGCAGAACACCTTCGCGAACAGGACGCTCCCGTCCGCCGTGCTCGTCGCCCTGAGGGAGAAGCAGCCCATCAATGGCGTCGGCGCCTTCGAGAGTCCCGTCAGGCCGAAGGAGGGCGAGTCCATCTCCTCCCAGGCGGAGGGCCTGCTCGCCAAACAGCTCAACAGGGTGGCGGACGTGTACGCGCAGCGCCCGATGAAGGCGTGGTGGTTCGCCGTCGACGGTGGCGACGAGGCGCTCGAGGCGTTTGGAACGCAGGCTGACTGCCCCCAGCTCTACGATGCGGTCAAGGAAGCGGTCCTCGGATCCCTTTCCGAGGGTGAGGAGGCATGAGCGTCCTGCTCCTGAGGCTCTCGGGTCCGCTCCAGTCGTGGGGTGACTCCTCCCGTTTCGTCCGCAGGGGCACCCGGCGCGAGCCGACGAAAAGCGGGGTGGTCGGCATTCTGGCATCGGCGCTCGGCCGCTCCCGCGAGGAAGACCTGGGCGACCTTGCCTCCCTCGAGTTCGGCGTCCGTGACGACCAGCCAGGGGAGATTGTGGTCGACTATCAGACCGAGATGCCCCCCGGTAAAAAGGAGTCGCTCGCGCCCTCCCACCGCTATTACCTCTCCGACGCGAAGTTCCTCGTGGCCCTTGGCGGTGACGAGGTGCTGCTGGGGGAGCTGGAACGAGCCCTCAAGGCCCCGGTGTGGCCCCTGTTCCTGGGGAGGCGCTCGTGCCCTCCCGACGAGCCGGTCTGCCTCGGGCTGTCAGAGGACTACTCGGGCGTGCGAGACGCGCTCCGCCACCATCCCTGGATTGCGGCAGACTGGTATCGGGAGCGCTCGGGACGCGTCGAGCTGGAGGCACTCTGCGACGCGGGGGAGGGGGAGGCTGGGTTCGAGCAGCCTGACCTCCCCGTCAGCTTCGGACTCGCGTGCCGCAGGTACGCGAGGCGGCGCGTCCATTGGTTCCCGGTGCCCGTCGACTCGCTGCCAGGCGCGGCGCCTGCGGTAGCGTCTTTCCCGCAGGCAAGTGGAGCCATCCTTCCCGGCGGGCACGACCCCATGGGTTTCATCTAGCGGAAAGGAGGATGGGGTGTTTATCTCTCGACTTCCACTGAACGTGGAGAGGCGTGGCGCGCTCAGGCTCGTGAGCTCCCCATACCGCATGCACGCAGCCGTCGAGGCGTCGTTTCCTCCTGGTGCCGCAAGGGAGTGCGAGGAGGGGCGGATCCTCTGGCGCATCGACCAGTCCCCGAGGAGCGAGGAGGGCGTCTGGCTGTACGTCGTGAGCCCGGAGAGGCCCGACTTCTCCCACATCGTCGAGCAGTGCGGATGGCCGGCAAACCCCGGTTGGGAGACGAAGGACTACGGTCCCCTCCTCGATCGGGTCGGCGACGGGCAGGTCTGGCGGTTCCGCCTCAAGGCGAACCCCGCCCGAAAGGTGGGGGCTGACCTTGGCAGGAGGTCAAAGAACCCGAAGGTCATCGGAAAGGTGCAGGGTCACGTCACCGTCGAGCAGCAGCTCAAGTGGCTGGAGGACAGGTCGGGGAGCCACGGCTTCTCCCTGGTTGCGGACGACGATGGGTTCGCCCAAGTCAGCGTCTCGCAGAGGCGCACGGAGCGCTCGAGGCGAGAGGGAAGCGACGTGACGATCTGCACGGCGGTCTACGACGGGATTCTGCGGATTGAGGACGCCGACGCCTTCAGGCATGCCCTGGGGCTCGGGATCGGGAGGGCGAAGGGGTTCGGCTGCGGCCTCCTGACCATCATGCCCGCCTGCTAGGGCCGAACAGCAGAAGTCTCTTCAGGGAGAGGGGCAACCATGTCCGATTCAAATGGGTCTGCTAGGGGCGCATCGAGTCGGAGGGGAGCCCCTCCCCCTGACGTTACGGAGCTGGTGCGGGTGGAGGACAGGATATCGTTCCTGTACTTCGAGCACTGCAAGGTCAACCGCTCCGACAACGCGATCACGGTCACGGACGAGGAGGGGACCATCTACGTCCCGTCCGCAAGGCTGAGCGTGCTCATGCTCGGGCCCGGATCGACGGTCACCTATGACGCCATGACCGTCATAGGCGAGAGCGGCGCCTCCGTGATCTGGGTGGGGGAGCGGGGCGTGCGCATGTACGCGTTCGGCAGTCCGCTCACCCACTCGAGCGCGCTGCTGCAGCGACAGGCCAAGCTCGTCTCCAACACCAGGTCGAGGCTAGCCGTGGCGCGCAGGATGTACGCGATGAGGTTCCCCGGCGAGGACGTGAGCGCCCTCACCATGCAGCAGCTGCGCGGACGCGAGGGGGCTCGCATCCGCAAGGTTTACAAGGAGTGCTCGGAGAAGACCGGTGTCGTCTGGGACAAGAGGACGTACAACCCGGACGACTTCGACGAGGGGACCGAGATCAACCAGGCCCTCTCCGCGGCGCATGCCTGCATGTATGGGCTCGCACATGCGGCGATAGTTGCGATGGGCTGCTCCCCGGGGCTCGGGTTCGTGCACACGGGTCACGAGCGCTCCTTCGTGTACGACGTCGCCGACCTGTACAAGGCGGAGATCTCCATCCCGGTGGCGTTCGAGACCGTGGCGGAGTTTCCCGTGGACGTCGGGGCGGAGACCAGGCGGAAGATGAGGGATGCGGTCTACAGCCTCGAGATCATGCCGAGGATGGTGGGTGACATCAAGTCGCTCCTCCTCGAGACGGATGACGCGGAGTGCCTGGACCCATCCATCGATCACGTCGGGCTCTGGGACGATAAGATGGGAGAGGTTCCAGCGGGAAAGTCATATGGAGAGGGCTAAGGGGAGAGGGGAGGTGACTGGCGATGGTGGTCATCGTGCTCACCGCCTGTCCTGCTGGGCTGCGCGGCGACCTGACACGCTGGCTGATGGAGATATCCCCCGGGGTGTTCGTCGGTGACGTCTCGGCGAGGGTGAGGGAGGCCCTCTGGGACCGCGTGCTCGCGCTCATCAAGACTGGGCGGGCGACGATGGCGTACTCGTGCCCAAACGAGCAGCACCTTGCCTTCAAGGTGTGGCAACCGGACTGGGAGCCAATCGACTGCGAGGGGATAGAGCTTGTGAGGCGCCCGAGGGGCACCGAGGATGCGACGATATTCGGCTCCCCTCCCAAGGGGTGGAGCCGTGCATCGAAGTATCGGCAGGCGAGAAAGTTCGGAAACTAGTTCTGAGGCGAACCTTGAAAACCGAATGACTTTCTTCGAAATGGGATATGATTCTGCTGGTTGTTAAGTGTGCTCCCCGCATACGCGGGGATGATCCCGTGATCGTGTCCAAGGACTACTTCGTGCGCACGTGCTCCCCGCATACGCGGGGATGATCCCCCGGCCTGCGTCATCATCTTCGCCAGCTCGCCGTGCTCCCCGCATACGCGGGGATGATCCCAAGAGGACGGGCCGCGTCGAGGCGTCGGTCATGTGCTCCCCGCATACGCGGGGATGATCCCGAGAGGCAGAAGGACCAGCAGACGGGCGAGTGGTGCTCCCCGCATACGCGGGGATGATCCCGTGAAGAAGGTCATCCGCAAGGCGCGCAGCCAGTGCTCCCCGCATACGCGGGGATGATCCCGCCCCGGTGCTCAGCGTGACGTGCGCGCACCGGTGCTCCCCGCATACGCGGGGATGATCCCATCACGGACATCCAG
>ERZ1643246.1468-NODE-1468-length-25624-cov-6.075482_pt1 | contig 25624 bp, 24 predicted proteins | sample MGYA00579265_ERZ1643246 | MGnify/ENA primary metagenome ERZ1643246 (study PRJEB29033, sample SAMEA4952261) | chicken gut metagenome | biome: Broiler Chicken; feature: Gastrointestinal Tract; material: Caecum | place: Ireland | collected 2018 | study: Broiler...
CGCCATGCAATCCCAGCCGCCGCCGGACGTGGGTGAAGTCGTGCCCCGCGGCCAATGTGCCGGAGGTCAAAATGGCAGGTTTCTCCCGCTGCCATAACAGGTCGCGCAAATAGCCGGGTTGGTCGCGGGGCACCGCACAGAGAGTAAACGGTGTATTGGTTTGGTTTTCGGATGCGGCATCATATTCAATATAGGCAATCCAATCCTCCTGCGGCCGGGCGAACAGCGCGGCCGTTTCGCTTGTGGCCCGCAACTGGTGGCGCAGGGAGGTCGGCATGTTGGCTGAATAGCGCCGCAGCTGCTCGTCAATGCAAGTCTGCAAAGCGCCCAGCGCCGCCTGCCGTTCTTGGGTTGGTTTGTATGGAATCTGCCGCTCCGCTAGTACCCGGTCTGACTCTTGCGGCTGGCAAACCGCGGCCAGCGTCTCGGTCGCCGCGTGGAACTGCTGTGCGCCACGGGTCAGGTGCTGTTGTTCCAGCCGGTGTGCCAACTGGTGTAATTCCTTTGCGGAAAGCCGCCGGGTCAGCATCTGCTCCGCCGCTTCGGGCAGGCGGTGGGCTTCGTCGATCACGGCAGCCTGGTAGTCCCGCAGCAGCGGCCGCCAGCCGTTCTTCCGGTGGAAAGCGTCGGCCAGCAGGTAATTGTGGTTGCAGACCTGGATGGATACGTTCGGACCGTTCGATTCCCGCAGATACCGCTGGTAGCGGCAGCGGCTGCGCGCGGGGCAGAGCCGCGGGCACTGCTCGGGCACACAAATTCTTCGCCGGTCAAAGCCGGAGAGACCGGCCAGCTTGTCCAGGTCAAGGCAGTCCTGCGCCTGCCGCAGAATCGCGGCCCGCCGAGCAAACCGATCGCCGCGCTGCGCCATCTGCCGCTGCCGCTCCAGCAGACGGAGATCGCACACAAAGCGCTCCTTGCCCTTGCGCAGTACGGCCTGGATTGGTTTGCTCAAATATCCACATTGTAATAACACGGACGACAAAAACGGAATGTACTCTTGCAGGATGGCCTCCTGCAAGGCCACGCTGGCGGTGGAGATCACGACCGGCTGCCACAGCGCCCGCGGCCGCTGGTTCTGCCAGAGCAGGCAGGCCACCAGATAGGCGTAGGTCTTGCCGAGGCCGACGCCGGCGTCGCAAAGGGCGACTTCCTTATTATATAAGGCGCCCAGCATGGCGTGGCAGAGCTTGATCTGCCCCTCCCGCACAGCCATGCCGTGGGCGGGCAGTTGCTGGCGGAAGATGTTCTCCGCCATCTGGTGGGCGGTGTCATAGCCGATGGGTTCGGATTGAAAGATAGGGCATCCCTCCCCGCAACAGGGTTTGTTGATGGCAAAATGATACGGCGCAGCGGCTTGCTGCGCTGCGCCGCACGGGTTCGACATCAACACATGGGGTTGTTGAGGTCGGAATAAAAATGAAAAGGAGTAATAACGTGCATGCCAAATTTGCCGCTCGCGTCCCTGGCATCGGGAACACGGCAGGCGGGCCGCTGGCAAACGGCCGCTCACTGGCTCTGCCGGGGTCTAAGGATTGCAACCGAGGCTCGGCCACCCCGTCTGACGCGCGGGGCAACAGGTGTATCATTGTAGGCCGCCCCAGGTCGTGGCAAGACAGCCCGCCGGGGCTGCTTGGGGGACGGGTCAAATCGCTCGGTGCGAAGTTGCCCTCGCACGTCCCGGCGCCCCCTCCCGCGTCGCTCGCTGGGGCAGGAACGTACCTGCCGTGCTGGGTATGAGGTTGTCAAGGTTGGGGCTGGTGTTACCCAGGTATAGCAAAGTCGTCGAGGATACTTTGAAAAGTTGCTTTGTCCTCAGGTCGGACAACTTCCAAATTTCTGCGGATAGCATCGGCCTGACGGGGACTCAGATATTGCTTGTATGCACAGTACCCATCAGGAAAAGCAATGCCGCCTGCACGGCCAGAAACACGGATGAAAGGATAATCTTCTTCCAGAATCAGAAGATCCCGATAAATCGTGAGCCGCGACACGCCGAACTCGTTGGCGAGGTTCTGCATCGTGTCATGGCGGCGCAGATTCAGTATCTCGATGATCTTTCTGCGCCGCTCATTCGGCTGCACCGTGTTTCCCTCCCTCCACTTTGCTATGGGGGTATCTTATCGCCTAAACCTTTCAACTTTTGATACATTTACCGAAAATATTTCAGAAATTTCTCAGAAAAATCGCGCCCGCCGCATATGGGATGCGACGGGCGCGATGGTGGTTTGGACCTTGCGGTCACTGTTTACTTTTACCCTGTATCTCCTGCGGTTTGGGCAGAGGCTTTTCGGGGCGGTGGGGCTGGTAGATGCCCCAATTAGATTCCGGTGGCCAGCCATAGAATTCCCGGCGAACAATGGCTTGGGCGGCCTTATGAATCAGACTTTGTGCAAGCGGTTCTTTTGTTTTCATGGCAGTTTCCCTCCTAAATAATCAAGTGTTTACAAAACGCATTATTGTGCGCCTGCTCCCAAATTCGTCAATACAAGCATGACAGCGACTTCCAACAACGAGACCGCCATACAACTTGCCAGTGGCGCACAGATGTACAACAGCAGGCAACTAATAAGGACAACGCAGGCAAGGCGAAGTCGGGCCCGTGGCCGAATGGCGGCAATTTCATTGGCTGTCAAATGGAGTGAAGCGTTGTTTGCGGGCGCCAGTACTAAAATGCATAGGGCCGAAGCAAACAAAACAGTACCCACGAGAAACGGCGAATGAAGATTTTTTGCCAAAGTCAGCGCCGCGAACATGGTGCCAAGTGAAGTCAGCAGGCAGCCGTGCGGTGTTTTTGCGTGGTAACCGCCGGTCTGTGTTCGCAAAAAGCGAAAGGTGTACAGGTAAAGGAAAGAGCCAATCCAACCTATCAGAATGGCTCCGACAGGAAGGAGCAAAAGGAAGGTAAGGAAGGCTATCATCCGGCGGGCAAGGCCGTATTGAAACCATTCGGCCTGTTCAGGTTCAATGTAATGCTTTTGCAGAAAGAAGCGTGTTACCCTTGCTGCCAAAGTTTCCATAGGAATCAACTCCTGATGCCGCTATTTTAGCAAATCAAAAACAAAATGGCGAAAAAATCGACACGAATGCAAAAATAATAGCACGAACGCAAAAACTGTTGCTCAGGCAAGGACTTAACCAAAGATTTCTTTCATCATCCGGGCAAACAATGCCACCTGTTCTTTAGTAGGCTCTGCACCTTTTTTCTCCCGGTTCGAGCTGTTTTGCTGCCGAAAATAGGTGGAAAGCTCTAACAGCAATTGTATTTGTTCCTCGGTGAGATTTCTAAGTGGCAGGGTGCGATAAGTTTCCCCGCGCAGCAAAAAATCCAGCGAGACATCCAGCACATCTGCAAGAGCCACTGCCTCCGCAAGGCGCGGCACAGTTACATTTCTTTCATAATTGCCCAGAGCCGAATGAGATAAGCGTAAATTGGGGTCAAGGGCCTTGGCGCGGTCAGCCAACGCCCGTTGCGAAAGCTTCCGCGCTTTTCGCAGTTTTGCAATGCGTGCCCCAAAGTCATTTACCATAAGTGCCCCCTCCTCGCCTAGATATAGTTTACAATTCGAGTGGACACAAAATTGTCCATAATTTGTTTTTGGACATAAGTATGGTATATAATAAGAAAATCGCGCCTACACTCTTGACAAATTCTGGAGGATTCACTATTTTGAAAGCACAGAGACATCTCATTCCCGGGAAGTATGCCACCATAGGGGGAAGTATGGTACACATTTTGATCTGCGATGATGACGCTGCTTTCGCACAGGACATGGCGAAAAAAATACTGGCCTTACCGGCCTATTCGCCCAAGTCGATGAATGTGCAGTGCCTGACGGATGTCAGTGCCATGAGCGCCGGGGAACTGACAAAATTCGATATTCTTTTTCTCGATATTGATCTGGGAGACAAAAACGGGATCGAGTTGGCCCGTACCATGCGGGTGCATAATGCCGAAGCGGTGCTGATTCTGGTGACCAATTTCAGCGAGTACGCCCCCGAAGGGTATGAGGTAGATGCGTTCCGCTATCTGCCCAAAGCAGAACTGGATCGAAAGCTGCCCGGCTATTTTTCGGATGCGCTTGTCGTTTGCCGCACCCGCCAGCGAAAGGTCGAAATCTTCTGTGAAGGAGAGAGTATGCCAGTTCCTGTGCAGGCACTTATCTATGTAGAAAGCCAAGGACACGAGCAGCTCCTGCACCTGACTGGTTGGTCAAAAAAGGAATTATACACGCGAATGACAATGGCCCAACTGGAAGAGTTGCTGTTTCCGCAAGGCTTCTTACGTATTCATAAGCGATTTCTGGTCAACATGGCGTATCTGCAATCGCTGCAAAGCACCGGCGCGCTTTTGACTACTGGAAAAAGTTTGAAGGCAAGCGCCCGCAATTACCGCGAAAATCAGCTAAAATTTGTTGACTGGAAGACGCAGCAGATATGGTAGAACTTTGGGGAAATGCACTCAGCCTGGTTGGCAATATAGTTTCTTTAGTGGTCCAGATTGCCCTGTGTGATTCTTTCTTTCCCCGTAAAAATCGTGGGAATCTTCACTGGATTATTGTCGCTGCAGAAGTTTTAGCTATCTCGGTATTTTCAATATTTGTTGGCAGTAGTTATGGATACACACTCAAAATTTTGTTTGAGGTGGCACTATATTATGTTTTATGTACCACCCTGTACCAAAGCCGTTGGGACCGCGGCCTGTTTGTTATAGTAACGACCTATGCAGTCTTGTATTCTGTCTCCTTTTGGACAAATAGCATCTGTATGTCGCTTTTACACTTGTCACACGAGGAATATATCTGGAATATTCCGCTCTATTCAGCGGTCTTTCTTCTCCGTCTGTTCGCGCTCATAGTAGTCGCACTGATAATTCGAAAATACCACCCACCGTTATCCGTTGGCAAACAGGCCCGCGCCTGGGTACCGTTGTCGGTTGTTTTCCCGTTGAGTACGCTGCTAATTATTTGGCAGATCTACACATTCCCGAGCGAGCAACAAACATGGCAAATCTGTCTGCTAATCCTTGATGTGGTGGATGTGGTAGCCCTCCTTTTGCTCGATCACCTGGAGCAAAACGCCGTCAGCCGGGAAAAGCTGGTAGCCGCTGCGGAGCGCGCGCATGTACAGGACGAAAATATACAGGCTCTGTGTCAGGCATACGCAGGGCAACGGAAAATGACCCATGATTACGGTGCGCAGCTTTCCACACTGTCAGGACTTCTGGAACAGGGCAATCTGGAAGAAGCTAAGGCGTTTTTATCAGAAATGAAAGGCCGTCAGAGCGAACGCATCCTGCTGATTAACACACACAACGCGGCCATTGATGCCGTCCTAAACCAGAAAGGCTATGCAGGGCAGAAAAAGAAAATCGACATGCGGTTTCGAGTGAATGACCTTTCGGCATTGAAACTACCGCGTGTAGATGTTACCATCGTACTTGCCAATTTGCTCGACAATGCTATGGAAGCCTGTTGCCAGATGCCAGAGACCGCGCGCTGGGTCAGCGTCCAGATCCTGTATGGTCAAGGGCTGTTGTCTATTTCCATTATCAATCCGAGCCGCCCGGTCCAGATCGCAGGCAAGCAGATTGCCACTACCAAACCGGAACCGTTGCTGCATGGCTACGGTTTGCGCAACGTGGAGGACATTCTGGACAAATATCACGCTGAATACACCTTCTCGTTCGAGGATGGACGATTTATTTTTACCGCTGACTGGCCAGATACAAATAAATAAAATATGGGGTATCCCGTTAGCTACGCTTTTTGTTGCGTTTGTTGTAGGGGCGGATGCAAGCATCCGTCCGCAAAAGTTCATCGTACCGTAAGCCCGCGGGCCGATGCAAGCATCGGCACCTACATAAAAGCGCATGGCGACACGAAAGATCATTGCTTATGCAAAGGGATACCCACAAAACAAAAAACAATCCCCGCTGCACTTCACAGTCGTCTGCAGCGGGAATTTTTGCGTTTGTGTCATATTTTTTGCTTTCATGTCGGATTTGTGGAAATGTTGTGTTCAGTATGCTATAGTGCACATACAGGAAAGGGTCAGCGAACCCGGGAACTGACCACGACTTGTAAAAGCCATCACCGGCGCGCAGGTGATGGACTCCGGTCCGAGGAATATTCTAAAAATATGAATTGTAGGAAGGTTGATATCATGCGTTCCGCAATCAAACGTGTTCTGACTTGTGTTTCTGCCATTGCGATGGCGTTTTCGGTTATGGCAGTCCCTGCTTTTGCCAGCAATGAAAACTCGAATTTTCAGATTCCAATCTCAAGCAACTACGCTTGGGGCGCCAATCAGGTTTCAGTTCGTAAAAAGGATAACTCGACCAGCGCCTATGTCAACTATAACATTCCAACCAGTCCCAGTCGAATCGTTGTCCGCATCGATGGCGCCTTAAGTTCCAAAGGAGGTTGGCATGATTGTACCAGCGTGATTTATGGTACCTCGACGCATCGGCGTGATGCAGTGGTAGTCTTTGGACAGAAGGGCTATATCCGTCAGGATGTGTATGAGCGGTTCGGTTCTAGTGCTTGGGCACGTATCCTGGCGCGTACCGCGGATGGGAGTTCTGGTACAGCCAACGGCAAGTGGAGCCCCGACAGTGTTTGGGAAAGCGGCTGCATCGAGTTTAACAACTAATCACTTCCACTGCCTTCCCCAGCGGAGTGTGTAAGGCTGCGTTCTGGTGAAACCGTTAAGCATTAGGCTGGCAGGGATTTGTAGCAAATGCAAATCCCTGCCAGCTTTATAGGTTGGAGGAATTACATAATGAAGGGAAACACAAAGTGGTTCGTATATGTCATCGCAATTCTCGCAATTGCATTCGCAATACTTTTTGTTTTGCTTTACCCTCAATTGGATCGCAGTACACAGCAAGCAATAAGTGAGATCCAAACAGGGACATTCATAGATGACGCTCAACAAGATGCGAATTCCGAATCCATCAACGGCGGAGTCCCGACAGCTGCGCCAGATTCTTTGGTCACAGGTCTCCGAGGAGTCGGAGAGACTATTCATGATACAGAAACGATGGGTGAAGGCTCTCGTGATTATACACTTAACAGTGTTAACGTATACGACACTATCAGCGAATCACCCATTCCTCTGTCTGAATGTGTACAAAGTGCTTCGTATGATACATATAAAACGTGGAAATTTGTTTTGCTTGATATGAGTGTAACAAACACTTCGGAAGAGGAAATGGAACCTCGTGAGGGTGAAAAGTACCAGTTCATGCTGGATCTTATACCACGAAGTGAAGGTGATTCGCAAATGCTTTATTTCAGTGCGCACCCTGACAATACAAATGGTGATTCTGACTATAACAAGTTCAACTTGGCACCAGGCGAAACCCTGAATTTTCAGATTGGAATTTTTGTTGAGCCATCCGCATGGGAAGAACAATCTGTATATCTCCAGGTTGGTTATGATACCGAGTCTGGCGTTGGCTTTTCTTACTTCTCATGAAAGTGGCGGTGACGCAGATGTATAACTGTATACGCACTGAGTTCAGTAAGTGTTTTCATTCAAAAAATTTTATCATTTCAATCGCAATCTGTGTTCTTCTGGCATTGTCTAGCGCGTCTTATTGCTGCCAAGGGTATTTGAATATACATGACGCCCTAAATCAGTACTGTTTTGAGAATGGGTGCATGATTTCTAATGAGCTATTTCCGGTCTGGACTTCTTTTAATTATTGGATTGGTGGCGAGTCGGAATCGCTCGCTTATTCTGCCTTTTACACATTACTTCCTATGTTTGCAATCCTCCCACACTCACTATCCTGCCTGCAGGAGAAAAAATCAACCTACGCCAACCAGATTTTAGTGCGCGTCGGCCGCCGCCCTTATTATCTTTCCAAGGGAATTGTATGTTTTTTTGCGGCCTTTATTACAATTGTGATCCCACTGATATTAAACTTTGCTGTTACATCCGCTTATATTCCGAGCACATTGCCTCAAATCAATTACGAAATCTACAATCATGTATATTTCGGTTCTATGTGGGCTGATTTGTTTTATACTTATCCTTTGCTTTATGTCATTTTGTACATTTTGTTAGACGGTTTATTTGCTGGCGTAATTGCTCTGTTCGGCTATGCTCTTTCCTTCTACATAACAAATCAATTTGCCGCTGCAGCAATTCCTTTATTGCTTTTTTGGGGAATAGATTACCTTTCCGGCCTATTAGCGCGTGCTATTCCAGGAACGAAGTGGACGTATGAAATTTCGCCAATCGCCTACCTTCATCCGGCAACTATACGCTACGATCCGAATGCATTTTTGATTGTTATAGAAGCCACAATTCTTTTTTTGTTAGCAACCATCATTATTTACAAAATGGGGGTGCGGCATGAATAGAAGCAAGCTTTTTCTTTTCGATTTGAGAAACGGAACCCGCTTTATCGCAAAAGGATTTTTAATCATACCATTTTTTGTGTCTCTCGTCTGCTTTGAATTTTTGCTCCGCCTAAAAGAAACAAGTTTACTTAACCCACAGTATGCAAACGCACAGCCAACGCTGGGAGATTTTGCCATGTATCTTTTTGGCGGAATGAAACCTTATATTCCAAACCCTGATGAACCATTTCTGTTTCCGGTGGCCTGGTTTCTTGTTTTTGGAATTTGTCTGTTTTTGACACTCTATTATCCTGTGCATGACAGAGAGACATTTGGGAAAATGGTCATCGCATATTCCGGCAGCCGTACAAAGTGGTGGATTTCCAAATGCAGTTGGGTCGTCTCTGCAACTGTAATTTATTTTATCTGTTGTTGGATTGTTCTCATCGTCAATTGCCTAATATATGGTGGACAGTTTACACTTTCAGTTTCTCCCTATATGCGTGATATTTTTATGTTGAGTGAAACTGTACCGCCGGACCAATGGAGTGTATGCCATGTACTTCTCCTTATGCCGCCATTAATCGCGTCTGCTTGCGGCATACTGCAAATGTTGTTGACACTTTGGGTTCGCCCTATTATCTGTTTTTTGATATCGGCGATTATCATGTTGGCATCTGCATACTTTTGTGTCTCTGTATTTATTGCCAACTATGCCTTCTGCATTCGTAGTAACGTAATATTGACAAACGGGTTTTCTTTTACAGCCGGAGTCCTCTATTCCCTTGTTTTGTCCATCCTTTGTGTGTTAATTGGACGACATCGCTTCAGAAACTTTAACCTTTGCTAAGGGGGTTGTGATGAATGGATATGTTACCCAAAATTGAAATTGATGGTGCGTCTAAAAAAATCGGAAATAATATTGTACTGAATCAAATTCAATTAACGGTTGAACCTGGTGATGTTATCGGCTTGCAGGGAATTAATGGCTCTGGCAAGACAATGTTGCTGCGGTTAATGGCGGGCCTTATACATCCCACAAAGGGCCGGGTCTTAATCGATGGGAAAATATTGGGTATCGACTTGGAGTTTCCTCCCAGCCTAGGTTTTTTAATTGAAAATCCTGCTTTTTTACCGCAATACACTGGTGCCGAAAACTTACAGCTTCTTTCGTCTCTTCATCAGAAAATGTCAAACTCTCAAATCGAAAGCGTTTTGCAGCGTGTTGGCCTTCATGATACAAAATATAGAAAGTACTCTCTTGGCATGAAACAACGGCTTGGTATTGCCGCCGCTGTTTTTGAGCGACCAGAAATTATTCTCTTGGATGAGCCGACCAATGCTCTTGATGAGAGCGGCATTACAATGCTTGAGAATGTGATTCATGATGAATCATCACGCGGGGCAACCATTATCGTGGCGAGTCATGACAGAGACTTTTTACACAATTGTTGTGGCACAGTCTACACGATGCGGGCTGGTCATCTATCACTATAAGAGGTGCGTTGCTATGGAGAAAGCGATTCCGTTAAAGCGGCGAAATATCTTCGCAGTTTTATTGACTTTTGTGTGCCTCATGGCTTTAATCGCTTGGTTGATGGCTTTTTACCACACCAATCATCTTCCGTATCGGATACCCGACAGAATTTATCACGCGGGTGATGTGGTACCACTTAGTAATAATTATTTTGTTGCCACTGATGAAAACCCTAATGGTTATAGCTTACAAGTTAATGATGCAAATCTTTTGACCTATCATCAATTGTTTGAACAATATGACTTGGATTCTCACAACTACTCCAGGCTAGATGAATACGGAAATACAAAATCAAATTATGTATATGATGTAGAACTCACAATTACCAATACTGATAATACGACCGGCTATATCTTTTTTGGCCGATATCTTTTGATTGATAAATCCTTGACACTGTTCTATGACAGTACAATTCAAGCTCTGGTATATCCTGAATTTGCAGATATCGGCAGCCTTAAGTTGGAACCAGGTGTAAGCAGAACATTCCACTTTTTTTTCACGCCAAGTACGGGTGCCATTCAAAAAAATGTAAGGAAAGTCGAGAGGATGCTTACCGAAGATGTCTTTTCTCTTTGTGTTTCTGAGTTTCCTACTCGCCTTCTAATAAGGCTAAAATAGCAGAACAAAAGTAAAAGAGATAACTCAAACCTGAATACAGGAGACAACAACATAACCACACGGGAGCAAAATGATATCCGAGAAAGTCAGAATCGAAAGCAGTGCAATCAGCCAAAACGTAATTATCGGCGGCAACAATAACAATGTCAACCAACGTATCTCGGCGGAGGAGCTCTTTCCTTGGTAGGAGGTCTGTGATTGTTAGTAGCCACTTGTGCAGGTGCCGCCTTCTTGGCAGGAACTTTGCAAGATGAGTACGAAATGAAAGGCTTGTATAAAAAGTGAACCAATCTGAGGAGCAATATGGACGATTCACAGTGTGTGGGGCAATCATCACTGTTAACCCTACAGACCATTTTGTTTATCGAAACGGCGTATCGATCCATTTGGCACCGCTGGAGTACAAGTTGCTCATGTTCTTTTTGCAAAATCCCAACAAGGTTTATACAAGAGCAGAACTGCTGCAAGCTGTTTGGGAATGTCAATCCCCAATCGCAACGCGAACAGTGGATATCCATATCTGTTCGCTACGCAGAAAACTACACCTCGAAAAGAGCATCCAAACAGTTCCGACAATTGGATATATGCTCCGTACGCCTTAGAAATATCGTATGCCAAATAAGCTTGCTCCCGATGGTCAACAGAGTATGGTGAAAAAACTGTTTACTAAAATGCAACGGCAAGTCATGTCCTTCAAGGCGGTGCTCATCCTGCTTTGGGAAGCGTCTCCGCGGGCCATTATTGTGCTGATTCTTGTTAGTAGCTTAACAGGGCTCCTGACACCAATCGGATTGTTTTGCACACAAAACTTTTTAGACGCCATTGTTCTTACTGTATCGGCAAAAGGGCAATTTGCTTCTGTTATTGTTTGGCTTCTATTGCTATTAGGGGTAACTTTGTCTGGCAATCTGACTTCTATGGCGCTTCAAACGCTCCGAGCAAACTTCGGTGATGCTTTGGCGCTTCATATCACGCGAAAGACTCTTGCAAAATATCAAAATATACCCGCAGAAGCGTTTGAAAAGAAAGAAATCTATGACCGCATCCATATGGCGATGTCAGAGACGCCGAATCGCTGCGCTTTATATATCGATATGGTCAGTGGAATGGCCAAGGCGGTGGTTAGTTTAACTGGCGTTGTTGCAATCTTGGCTTCGTTTGACCTGCGAATCGTTTTTGTTACATGCTGCCTGACGATTCCACTGTTGAAGATAAAAAATACAATCTCCGCAAAAAAGTTTAGCCTCTACAGCCAACAAGCTGAGAGTCATCGCTTGTGCAGTTCGCTATTTGCGATTTTGCTGAATGCTCCCAATATCCCGGAACTCAGGATAATGAACGGTGGAAACTATATTGCGGAGAAAATTGGTGTAACCATACAACAACAAAATGGGGAAAACCTCGCAATCCGAGCCAAAACTTTGCAGGCAGATACAACTGCACTAGGTATCTCCAGTGCGATCACCTTCGGAGCAAAAATATGGATTGTGGTATCAGCGATCAGCCAAGAATTGACTGTTGGCGGCGTGTACCAGATGCTGAGCGCGTTCGACTCTATGCAGACATTATTGCAATCACTCGTCTATCAGATTTCCTCCGGGTTTGAGCAATCTCTTTATGTGTCAAATTTACTTGCGCTATGGAATCTCCCAGAGGAAAGCGCTAAGAATCAAGTGGCATTGACAGCCCCGATTCAGAAAATAGAATTTCGGAATGTTTCATTTTGTTACCCGGGTTCGACAACACTGGCGTTAAACAATGTGAACCTAACGGTGAAGGCTGGCAACTTGTATACGATTGTTGGGAAAAACGGCAGTGGAAAAAGCACACTTATTAAATTGATGTTGGGACTGTATACGCCAACGAAGGGGGAAATTATGGTAAATGAGAAGCCCATCTCGACATGGACCCCCACTTCACTGCGAAAGCGAATGAGCGCAGTTTTCCAAAATCAGATTCATTATCCCTTCGATGTACAAACCAACATCGGTATTGGGGAACCATCTCGCATGACACATCGCAAGGATATACAAAGTGCTGCTGAACGGGCGCAGGCGAACTCCTTCATTCAGCAACTGCCGCACGGATATGAGACGCAGTTGTGCAAAGAATGGGAAGACGGTGTTGAACTGTCTGGCGGGCAGTGGCAAAGAATCGCGCTTGCGAGATTTCTATTTTCTGATGCCTCGTTGTGCATTCTCGACGAACCCTTTTCAGCGCTAGATACCATTGCAGAAGAACGGGTTTTGAAGGAAATCCTTACCCATCAGGATGACAAGATTACCGTGCTAATAACGCATCGGTACGATGATCTTGAAGATCAAGAGAACATCATTGTGATGGAGGATGGAACAGTCACAGCGACTGGCAGTTTTTGCGAACTCTCCACCACGTCAACCGGTTTCACGCATTTGCTACGTCATGCAGAATAACAAAATCTCGGGAGGTTTGCACAATGGCTCTTACGAAAGAGTGTGAACGGGAAATGGAACGCCTGCTCACATTGGTCGAACACCAGAAACAATATCGGACAGGCGTGGTTTTCCCTTCGCGAATGAACAATTACTTTTATGATGCAGGGACCGGCAAAATTTTACGTCTGCAAGATGATGAATATCGCTTGCTCAAGGCGCTTTTCTCCCCAAAAGCCACTGTACAATCTGTTACGCAGGCTTTCTCAGAAGAAGACCCAGACGCGGTTGAGACTTTCCTGCGAAACACGGCACAAATGAAGCTCCTTCGCATGCCGCCCTTGGAAACGCTTTGCTGCGATTGCCACGAAGATATTTGCCAACAAATCAATCACAATTTGGCGCAGCTAATCTTAGAGGTCACCCAGCGTTGCAATTTTCGCTGTAAGTACTGCATTTACAATTCGAGCTATGAGGGCAACCATGACTTTGCCGCCGCCGATATGAATTGGGATACAGCCAAACAGTCCATCGACTATCTGTTTGCGCATAGTGGCGAGCGAGAAAACATTTATCTGACCTTTTATGGCGGCGAACCACTCCTGCAGTTCGACTTGATTAAACGGGCTACTCTCTATGCGCAAAACCTGGCCGCTCAACAAAGCAGAAACCTCTATTTCAATCTCACTACAAACCTGTCTTTAATGACGGAGGAACGAGCCCAATTTTTTGCCGATACACCCAATTTTTCGTTGACCGTGAGTATAGATGGCCCGGAGGACTGCAATTCTTGCCGCGTCTATGCGGATGGCCGGCCAACCATTTCAGATGCTGAACGGGGGTTGCACTATGTCTGCCATGCTTTCCGCGATGTTGGAAAAGGACTGACGATCAGCAGCGTTTTAACGCCGCCGTTTGATTATGATAAACTGGATCGGATCAACGCCTATTTTGAGAGTTTTCCGGAGCTTCCAAAAGAAACCTCCATTGTGATTACATACCCATCTGACGGAACGTATGATAGTGAGGTGTATACGAAAAAAGTATATAACAATCCTCGCTATTGGGACCTCGGAGCCTACGATCCCCTGGCCAAATGGCAGCTGACACGGGCAATACGGCATTCACTGAGCTGGGATGCGACCAACAATCTTTATTTCCGTTCCCTTGTCGATTCTATGATGCGCATAAAAAATCGTTTTGCATCGGAGGAGCCGGCTCTGCGAACCGGCAGGATTGAGGCGTGTTGTGTTCCGGGCGTGCGCAAGGTTTATGTACACACAGACGGGGAGTTGTCTATTTGTGAGCGAATTGGGACCTCTCCCTCTATCGGTACAGTTGCAGGTGGTGTCGATAAGCGCAAAACGATTCACACTTATATTGACGATTATCTGGCACAAACAAAACCGCTATGTGAGAACTGTTGGGCTTTTAACATCTGTCCCATGTGTTACGCAGCCTGTTTTGGTGAATATGGCGTTGATATCAAGAAAAAAGCGTTTGCGTGTCAAAATTGCCGCACACATACCTATTTGATGCTTGGCACGTTCTGCACGCTCATGGAGGAGCGCCCAGATGCGCTTGAAGTTCTCAATCGTTCTGTACTGCTTTGATGCAACGCCGAAACAGCGCAAGCGTTTTCGGTGTCTGTAAATATTGTTGCTGTTGGACACGATAGCGGCGGAAAGGAGAATCTGTTATGAGTTTGCACTATGGTTATTCTGGTGGTGGCGGCACCTGCGGATGCTGCTGCAGCTATTCGGCAGAGAGCTATAACACAGCCCTCTCCTACGGCTACAGCCACTATGACTGGGGCGACTGCGGCGCAAGTTGTGCGGATGGCAATTCTGCCAACATGAATGCGAACGTGGCCACTGCGATCAGCCGCGCGGTTGACGGCTGATGCCCGGTGACAGGCAGAAGGCAGGCAATTTGTCGCCTGCCTTCTGTCTTTATGTGTGTGATTTTGCTGGCAATGCCAGGCAGAAGCTGGCCCCGCCCCCCGGCGTATCCTGCACGGTCAAAGACCCATGTTGCAAGTCCGCCAATTCCGCGGCCACTGTCAACCCCAATCCATAATGATGTGTGCCGTTGTCAGCCGTTTCCATGCGCTCAACTTCTGAGGTTTGCCGATAGAAATAGGCAAACACCGTCTGCTTTGCACTGTCCGGTATGCCGGGACCGTGGTCGATCACCCAAAACCGTACCTGGTTGCGTTGGCGATCCACCCGAAGCGCAACTGCGCTACCGGCCGGGGCGTAGGTGTGGGCGTTGTCCAACAAGATGGCCAAAATCTGCTGCAACCGCTGTTCATCGGCCAAAATCATGGGCAGCGGCTCATCCGGCAGCTCCAGTGCAAGCGTTTGTTGTACACGGGCCAAAACTGGCTGAAAGGTCTCATAGGCAGTCATCGCGACTTCTTCCGGTAAAACAGGGCGAAGCTGCAGCGTCCAGCGCCCGGTGCTGCTGTTTGTCAAGACCAGCATATCGTCGATGAGCCGTCCCATTTGACGGGTCTGTTGCTGGATTAAATGACAAGGCTCCGCCAAATCCTGGCTCTTCTGTTTCAAAAGGTCTGCCGAGGTGGAGATCACAGCCAGCGGCGTTTTCAATTCATGGCTGGCAGACGCCAGAAAGCGAAGCTGTTCTGCCTGTGCCCGCTCGATTGGGCGCACGGCAAATCGGGCCAAAACAGCCGACATCAAGGTAAGAACGACCCACCCCAACAAAAAAGCGGCGGTATACACAGCCAACAATCGCAAGGCTTCGGCCGAGTGGGCCGGTACAGGCTGCATAACCAGGATATTGTGCCATTGGGCAGTGGTCACCGTCTGCCCTTGCAGGAAACACCGCCAGCTTTGTCCCGCAGACTGTACCGTGAAATTCCCGCTTTGCGCATTGGGAGAGTACAGCGCCTGCCCGCTGGCGGATGCCTGTACATCCGCCAGCAGTTGCGCCAGCGCATCCTTTTGTAGGGCAGGGGCAAAGGTCAACAGCGTTCCGGCGTCCACAACCGCCACGGTCAGTTGGTTCTGCCCGGCAAACTGCATCACGGCTTGGGTATCCACCGCATAGGGAGAAGAGATATAGGCGGTTACCGTCTGACATTGGGAGAGAAACAGAGACTCCTCCGCGCTGCGCATCTGACGGCGGGCGGCCTGCCAGGCCACAGTGAAAGCAATCAGCAGAACAAGGCCGGTGACCAGCGCACAGAACGCAGTGATTCGGTGTCGCAGCTTTTTATACAAGGCGCTCCGTGTGGCAGAGGCATCATGACTCTTTTTCATAGGACAGTTGGTAGCCGGTGCCCCGGCTGTTTTGTATTTTGACGGCGGAGTGCAGATGCGCGAGCCGCTGCCGTGTCAGATGGATATAGGTGTCAATGACAGCATCGGTCACTTCCGCATCCGGCCCCCAGATGCGGTTGAAGATTACACCACGGGTGATGGGCACTTCTGCATTGCGCAGCAGCAGTTCCATCAATTGAGCCAACCGTTTGGGCAGAACTTCCTTCCCGGCCGGGCCGCTGAGCTGCCGCACGCTGGGGCGGTAGCGTAAGTCGCCAAAATGCAGCTCGACTGGGTCCTCGAGGGGCACCGTCCGGCGCGACCAGATGCGCAGCCGAGCCAGCAGTTCCTCCATTGCAAAGGGCTTGACAATGTAGTCGTCTGCGCCCGCATCGAGGCCGGTGACTTTATCGCCCAGGCTGTCCAGTGCCGTCAGCAGCAAAATAGGCGTTGTGATACCGGCTGCGCGGGCTTCCCGCGTCAGTGTGACGCCGTCTTTGCCAGGCAGCATTCTGTCGAGCAGAATCAGGTCGCTGCTGTTGTTGAGCATTTGAAATTCTGCCTCGTTCCCGTTGCTGCAAGTCACGACCGTGTAGCCCTCGTTTTGTAAAACGGAGGCAATATTGCGGCACAGGGAAGCGTTATCTTCCACAAGCAGAATCTTCATACCAGCCTCCCAAACACCTTGTCAAAAATTCAGGATAAATTTAGAGTGCATTTGCTACAATCAGTTTAGAACAATTCGGGAAAGGAGTCAACAACCATGAAATCAACGCATACCAGGGCGTTGGCCGTTCTGCTTACCGGGTGTATGGCATTGGCCGGACTGTCCGGCTGCCACGCATCTTCGGCAACGGCATCCTCGGCATCCACAGCCGTGAGCGCTTCCTCCGCCGGGCAAGACAATCCTGCCCAGGCCACACAACTCCCGCAAACCGGCGAGGCTGGTGCCTATGTGCAAGACAACATGACGGCTTCGATGCCGCAGGCCTATGCGCGTTTTACGGATTTGCGGCTTTCCCCGGATGGTGCCGTGGAAGTGGTGGGGCTGAGCCAGAGCGGCGATGTACAACTTTTGCGCTGGAACGGAGACGCTTGGGAAACAGCCGCCGCATCCAGCCAGCCGGCAACGGCAAACGGGGCCTTAACGATTGCCGAGGACGGCACGCTTTGGGCTGTCAGCCAGGATGACAGCGGCGCTTACGCACTGCAAACTGGTGCGGCCCCTGCCGCCATGCAGACCGTTCCGGTGGAGGCTTTGTCACAAGCCGACGCTTTGCCGGTCCGCTTGCAGCTTACGGCAGACGGGCAGATATTCATGACCGTTCAGGTGGGAGAAACCACCGTCTTTGTGTTGGTCGATCCTTCCACCCGACAGGCTACGACCGTAACACCTGGTTTCTATGGCAGTCCGGCCTTTTATGCGGAAGGCACTGTCTATGCGTTTGCAGCCGGGACGACCAGTTTGACCGCGTTTGACGCTGCGAACGGCAGTATATTGCAACAATACACGCTGTCCTTGTCGGAGCCGCTGGCGCGTGCCACGGCTGCTACCATCCAACAGAACTGCCTGATCTGGGCAGACAGCAACGGCATTCATCAGATGGCCCTGGGTGGAACCCTGCAGCAAAATCTGGCTGACAATCGCAGCTTCGCGCTGGCCAGCAGCGCCTTCATCGCGCAGCAGATCGTACTGGATGGACAGGGAAATTACTGGGTCAGCGGCGTGAATGCAGGCGGAGAGGCACAACTATACCGGTACCGATATGATGCCCAGGCAACGGTCTCGTCCGATGATGAACTGGTGATTTGGGCGATGGAGGACAGCCTTTTGTTGCGGGAAGCCGTCAACACATACGCATCTGAGCATCCGGAACAGACGGTCACCGTGGAATATGGTCAGGACAGCTTGGACAATGGGATGACGGTGGACGATGTGATCCGCACCCTCAACGTGGAAATCTTTGCCGGCGAGGGGCCGGATGTCCTTGTGATGGACGGCTTGCCCGTGGAATCTTACATTCGCCAGGGTATTCTCGCAGATTTGAGTCAGATTGACACCAGTGGCTGTTATGAGAACATCGTGCAGTGTTACACAGACGAAAATGGTTGTTGGGCGTTGCCGTTGCTTTTCCGCCCCAGCCTGGTCTACTGCCAGTCTGAGGAAAACGCGGCGCGGTTGTCTGAGGTTCAAAGCTTGACCGATTTGCAGGACCTACTGTGCATCAAATCCAACTTCCATTATGATGGGTACTACAATCTGTTCAGTGAACTGTACCCGGCGGCCAGTGCGTCGATCTTTGCTGTTGGCGGCGAAGGGGTGAACGAGGATGCGCTGCGGGAGTTTCTGTCTGTCACCAAAGCGGTTGTTGATGCACAACAAATCAGTACCGAATACGATCCGCTTTTTGGGGATGGGGAGGATACAGCCAGCGGGGATGATGGTCAGCACCTGGCTGTGGATATCCCAGTCAGTATGAACTGGTATGGCCGGGCTCAGGACCCAGCCGACTGTGCGGAAGGCAGCCCCAGCGATTATCTGTTGACATATATCTATATGGTCAGTGAAAACGGTACGGTACCAGCGCTGATTCGTCCCTTGCCGGGCAATGTTTTCACACCGGTGATGAACATGGGCGTGTTGAATACTTCTGACCAAGTAGACAATGGCGTGGCATTTGTTGAAACCATGCTGAATTGCGAAACGGAAGACCTGGCCGGTCGGGGCAGTTTCAACGGTTACTTTGTGTGTCAGGGCGTCCAACTGACCAAAGCCAGTCAGCGTTACGATGGCGGAGACGGCAACCCTACGCCGTCCCAGTTGAACCTGGACGCCGTGATGACCCAACTGACCACACCGTCGAACACAGATTTGAGTTTGCGGGAGCTTGTCTATGAGGAAGCGACTCAGCTGTATACGGGCACGCAGGATCTGGATACGACGGTGGCCAACATCTTGCAGCGAACGGATTTGTACTATGCGGAGCAGCAGTAAAAGGGGACGCAACCGTTGCACGGCCACCCGGCAGGAAAACCGTGCGGCATGGCTGTTCCTGCTGCCCAGCTTGACCGGCGTTTTCCTGTTTGTTTTGCTGCCCTTTGCCGAGACCGTGCGGCGCAGCCTGTTTGACACAATGGGAACCGCCTGGGTGGGGCTGACCAATTACCAATCGGTTATACAGAACGACGCCTTCCAGTTGGCTGTGCGCAATACGGTGCGCTTTTTGGGGACTTGTCTGCCAGCCCTTCTGGCAGGCAGCTTGGTGTTGGCACTTGTTCTTCACAGCCATTCGCTGCGACAAACAAAGGTGGCCCGCATCTTCAAAACCACCTTTTTGCTGCCGATTGCGATTCCTGTTGCCAGCATTGTGTTACTATGGCAGGCTCTGTTTGCCAGGCAGGGACTATGCAATGGCTGGCTGACCTGTCTGGGTGCGCAACCCATTGATTTTATGGGGTCGAACGCCGCATTTTGGGTTTTAACCGGTACGTATCTATGGAAAAATTGCGGTTATACGCAGGTTCTTTGGGCATCCGGCCTGGAAGCGATCCCGGCCGATCAGTATGAAGCGGCCCGCGTTGACGGCGCAGGGGCTTGGCAGCAATTCTGGCACATCACCTGGCCTGGACTTCAGCCAACCTTTGCCCTGACGTTGATCTTAAGCCTGCTGAACGCCTTCAAGGTGTTCCGGGAGGCTTACTTGGTGGCGGGGCGCTACCCGCAGCAGAGTTTTTATCTGTTGCAGCATTTGTTCAACAACTGGTTTTTAAGCCTGGACCTACCACGGCTGGCTGCTGCCGCTGTTCTGGTTGCGCTGGCCTTGCTGATTGTGATTTTGGTATTACTGAAATGGTGGGATCACTGTGCAAAAGATGAGTAAGAGGCGCAAACCACACCGCTGGCTCTGGCTGATACCGGCCGCTCTGCTGGTGTGGTGGCCGCTCTGGTTTCTCTGCACAGGCGCGCTGATGTCGCAGGAAGAACTGCGTTTGACAATCGGCCCAGCTTTGGGGTTAGACAGCGGCTATGCCACCTGGCATTGGTTTCCTGCCTGGCCGACCCTCGAACCGTTGCTGACCCTGCTGTTGGATACACCACAGTTCTTTGTTATGTTCTGGAACAGCATTGAGCAGTCGATGGCCCAGGTAGCCGGGAACCTGTTGGTGGGCGCACCCGCCGCATGGGCGATCAGCCGGCTTCGCTTCCGAGGCCGTGGCGTAATTCGGGGATTGTACATTATCCTGGTGCTGTTGCCCTTTCAGGTAACGATGGTGCCCAGTTATCTGGTGTTGCGGCAATTTGGCCTGTTGGATACACCGTGGTCGATCATTTTGCCGGGCGCTTTTTCCACATTTCCGGTGTTCATCATGGAACGCGGCTTTGACGCGATTCCAAGAGAAATCCTGGAGTCTGCATCCATCGATGGCGCAAACCAGTGGCAACGATTTTGGCACATCGGAATCCCGCTGGGCATTCCTGGCCTTGTGTCCGCTTTGACATTGGGATTTTTGGATACCTGGAACGCCATTGAACAACCCATGACTTTTTTGAAATCCCCACAATACTGGCCGTTGTCCCTCTTTTTTACCGACCCGGCCAATCTGGACACGAAACAGTTGGGCCTTGCGATGGCTGCCAGCCTGTGGATGCTGCTCCCTTCGATTCTGGCCTTCCGTTTCGGGCAAACGTACCTGGAAGCGGGCCTGACAACCGGGGCAGTGAAAGGATGATCGTTTTGGATGTGACACGAAAAATCAGACAACGCCTGCGTGCCGTGGCCGAGGCCAAGCCCGCGCAATGGCATTCCGGCACCACGATGCTGCGTTTCCTTGCGCTTATGTTCCTGCTGACCCTGCTGGTGCGTGGAACCGCTGCCTCCACAATTCCGGTCGTCACGGTAACGGCACCGTACCAAGGGGTGGTCACACAGAGCTTCACAGTTTCCGGCCAGATGTCTCCCGGGGCGGGGACCCCGCTGACCGTCCCGGAAGGTCTGTTGATCGAGCAAGTCCTGGTCCAATCGGGTGATCGAGTGACGGAGGGCCAAACGCTGGCGCTCTTGTCCTTGGACGATATACGCACAGCGATCGACCAGGTGCAAGCCTCCATACAGCAGCATCAAGTGCAGGCCAATCAACTGATGGAGGGGGAAACAGCGGATTCGTTTGCCTGGCAGCAGGCGCAGCAACAACTGGATCGGGCCTATACAGACTATCAGCAGACAACTGCGGAAGGCAAAGAGGATGTTTCTCAGGCGCAAGATGTGCTTGATGCGGCTCGTCAGGCTTTGGCTGACGTGGAAAGCCGAGAACCGCAACGTCCTTACGAGGACGGCTTTTGGGAGATGGCAACGCCGGAGCAAGCCAAGACGGAACAGAACTACGCAGATTGGGAGACGGAATACGCATCTGCACAGGCGGCTGTGCAACAGGCGCAGGCTGAATTGGAAGCGGCACAGGCCGCGGCAGACAGTGCGGCGGAAGCGGCGTTGTCCGCCGCGCAAAGTGCAGAGGATTCTCGCAACAGCGCCCAGCACAATTATGAAAAGGAAACGGAAGAACTGGCCAAATCGAACCAGACGGATCGGGCGAGCGCCCAAGTTCTGATGGCCCTGATCCGGCAGGAAGAGCAAGCCTTGGCTGCTCTTGAGGTTCTGCTGGCAGCGGACGGCGCGTTTTTGGCTCCGTCTGATGGCGTTATAACCCAGATGGCGCTTACGGTCGGAGAGGATACACCAGCGGTAGCGGGATTGCTGGCAGCCAATGAACAGGAATTTGCGCTCACGGCCGCCCTGACCCAGGAACAAGCCGACTTGTTACAGGCGAGTGGTACGATTTCGGTGACGCAGGGTCAAAATACCGGAACGGCCACATTGGAACAAATCAGCGATGGCCTCGCCCAATTCACGGTGCCTGGTACACAGTGGCAAACGGGAGCTGCAGATGTAACCGTTACGACCACGGGCGGAACTTCCGGGCTTTGCTTACCAGCTACAGCCGTCAACAGCGATAACGCCGGAGATTTTGTATACCTGGTGGAAACAAAAAATACCGTGCTGGGTGTCCAAAACGTACTCGTCCGGCTAGGAGTCACCGTAGAGGAACGCGGTGACGGCGTCGTGCGTATTTCTGGCGCTTTAAGCGGACAGGAACAGATTGTCAGCGCAAGCAGCAAACCGCTTTCCGCGGGTATAGAGGTGAGGATCGATGCGTAGGCAGATAACAGCGTTGATCTGCCTGGGAATGTACTGTCTTTGCCTCTGGTTCGCTGTACAGGCGGTCGAGAATGTCAAACAAATCAGCCCGGGTGTCAGCTTGCGTTACGCGCAACCGCTGACCGGGGAGCAGGTAAAAAAGGCACAGACGTATATAAAAAGTGGTCAAAACACTGAAGGGTTGATGGTCACTTTCTGGTGCGAAGGTCAGATGTCGGTGCGGTCGCCTGTCAGCACACGAAGCTGTACGGATGTTTGCAGCATTGGTTTCTGTGGATCAGCCGATGCCGCCTACGGAGCCAACTATATTGCGGGGACTGCGCCTGGCGATGGCGACACCAGCCAATGTGCCATCAGCACCGCGCTGGCATGGCAGCTCTTTGGCGGTACGGATATACTGGGGCAACTTCTTGTGCTAAATCCAGGTGTAGAGGATGCCAAGACGTTCCGGGTATGCGGTGTTTTTGCTAAAGAAACGCAACAAATTCTATATGGGGCACAGGCCAGCGATCCGTTCTATTTTCTTGAATTGACCCATGTATCGGAAGATAATCCAGCCCAAAGCGTTCAGCGTTTTTTAGCTGCCACCGGGTTGGCACAACCGGACCAGGTTTTATACGACGCCGCCATCGCCTGGTTGCTGTCATCGCTGACCGGCTTGCCTGCGCTACTCTTTCTGCTTTTCACAGGCTATTGCCTGCTGTGTTTGCTCCGCAACTACCCCCTGCGGGAGTTTGCAGGATTCGGTATGGCACTGTTGCTTGTTTGTCTGTTGCCAACCTGCCTGTCCACGTTACCAGGGTGGATGATACCCAATCAATGGGGAAACATGGAAGCGTGGCGTTCGCTCTTGTCGGCTGCCGGTAAACGGCTGACAGAATGGTTTGCCCTGTGGCCAACGACACGAGACGTGCAATTAAAAGGCGAGGTTGTACAGGTGATTGTGCTCACCTGCGGGTGCCTTGTGTTTGCCGTAGGTGCCTGTTTGAGTTGGTTTTCTTCCGTTAGGCGCGCACCTCAAAATGCAGATGCGGCCCCGTCGCGCGCCCGGTCTGACCAACGTAAGCGATGACCTCGCCGGCTTTGACCTGCTGGCCTGCGGTCACGCAGATGCTCGAGCAGTGGGCATACAGCGTGGTCAGCCCGCCGCCGTGGTCGAGCTTGACGTAGTAGCCATAGCTGCCTCCCCAACTGTCGAGGGCGTTGGCGACGGTGACGGTGCCGTCGGCAGCGGCCAGGATCGGGGTGCCTTCGGGCACAGCGATGTCGGTGCCGCTGTGGTAGCTGGTCTCGCCGGTGATCGGGTCGGTGCGGTAGCCTTGGGGCGAGGTGATCGTGCCTGCCACCGGCAGCGGCCATTGCAAGGCACCGTCAGCCAGTGTGGTGTCGGAGCCGGGTGTCAAAACCTCGCCGCCGAGTTCGCCCATTGCAAAGCCGCCGAGCAGGTCGGCCCAGAGCGGGGCTACATTCTCGGCACTGAGCAAGGTCAGGTACTCGTTCTGGCGGGCGTTGAAGCGGTATTCCTCGCGCATTTCCTCGGCTGTTTTGTGGTGTAAGGTAAGAATGAGGACGGTCTCGGTCACCGTAGTGGTGCCGGGGCCGTCCTCGTTTTCATCGGAATGATCTGTGCCAGGCTCGGCTGTGTCAGAGGCGGTGGCGGCGGGCGTTCCTTCTGACCCTCTGCTTTCCGATACCGAGGCTGTGGCGGTGTCAGAATCTTCTTCCGCCGCGGCGTCGGCAGCTATGGCCGCCTCTACTTCGTGGGTCTGCGTCTCGACTTCCCAGGTGACTTCGTTCATATCCCACATGATCTGCCGCATCCGCTCCAGATTGGCCTCGTCCAGATACGCCACCGGCGCGCCGTCCTCGGCCCCGCTGGTGCGGGCGGCAAAGACCGCCAGCACATCCTGCCAGGCGATGGCGTAACTGCCGTCATTGGAGGTGATCGCAAGGCGGTCGTGGGGGTGGTCTTTCTCGATCTCTTCCAGCCGGTCCTGGTATTCGCCGTTGAGTTGGGTGATGGCGTCGGCCAGGCTCATGCCGTCCCCGGCACTCTCCGCGGCAAAGAAGATGCCGAACCCGGAGCCAATCACCAGCGCAATCATGCAGATGATCACGACAACCAGCACCGCGACGGTTCCGCCTGCCGCAATGGCTGCCACCATTGTATGAGCGACCGCCCACAGCGCTTTGAGGCCCGCCATAACCATATCGGCCACTCGTTTGACCGTCTCTTGGGCTGTTTTCCCGGCTGCTCGTGCAGCTTGTTTAGCGTGTTGCACAATTTTGGCGGCTTTGGTTTGTGCCGTGGTGGCTCTTGCTGTGCCCGTGGCAGCGGAGGGGGCCGTCTTGGGCAAAGGCACCGGCCGCGGCTGCGCTTTTTGCCGCGTAGTTACCTGGAATCTGGCCAAAGAATCGTGCCGCAGGCGGCTCTGGTGGAGATCAGCCGCTTCCGTCGGCCGCATCTGACGCGAAGCCATCTGCGTGGCGGGTGATGTGGATGGTTTTCGCGTGGGCTGTCTTTGCCTATTCCGCCTATTATAATGAGGTGAAGAGGCAGTGTTTCGGGTTTCTGGATTGCCCGGGGCAACCGTCGTTGGCTGAGTGTCTGTGCCTGTTGCCTGGCCTGCTGTTTGTTCGGCTTTCCCGTCTGCCTTTTCCGTTCTCCGCTTTTGGGCGGCCTGCTGCGCCAGCTTTTTGCCGCCGCGCAGCGCCGCACCGGCGGCTGACTCCGTCAGAGAGAAAACCTCATCGACGGCGTGTTCCTCCCGTGCGGCGGCATCCTGGTACTGGCCGTCGCGGTAATCCTCGGCCAGAAGCTGCCGCGTACCTTCACGGGTGCGCAGCCAGGTAGCGCGCATCGCGGTGCGCGGAATGCGCGCCGGCTCCGCCGTGTGGACAGGCTTGCCTGCCGGTTTCTGTTTGGGTTCTACCATGTCATCTTGTCTCCTTCACAAATTCACAAATTGGTGATCAATTGTTTGAAGTTTCTTCAAATGGCTATCAAATGGTTGTCAAAATTATCCTGTATCTTATAGACATAGACAAAACGGAGTCGGAACCCCGACACCGCTCTTACCGTCCAAAGGCAACCTAGGCTCGGCCCGCGGCGGACAACCAATAAGGCTTCGCGCCATGACATAGATGCAAAACGCCGCGAGGCGGAGAAACTTTCTCCGCGCCCGCGGCGTTTGCTTGTGTTATG
>ERZ1643246.1469-NODE-1469-length-25620-cov-6.834657_pt1 | contig 25620 bp, 23 predicted proteins | sample MGYA00579265_ERZ1643246 | MGnify/ENA primary metagenome ERZ1643246 (study PRJEB29033, sample SAMEA4952261) | chicken gut metagenome | biome: Broiler Chicken; feature: Gastrointestinal Tract; material: Caecum | place: Ireland | collected 2018 | study: Broiler...
AGAGCACTTGACTTTTAATCAAGTTGTCCGGGGTTCGAATCCCCGATGCCTCATGCAATGTGGAAAGCGAAGATATTTATCTTCGCTTTTTTTGTGCCGATTTTTGCTGATTGCTGATGATTATTCCCTGATTCTATGATAAGATGAAAGAAAGAACCATAAGGAGAAGGAATCTATGAAGAACAGAAGATGGATGGGCTTATGGATACTGATGGGGATTTTATTGGTATCCGGGTGCAAAACAAAGGAAAATCCGGAGGGGTATGTGGATAACTCTCCGATTGTTATTGATCAGGGAGATGAAACTTATCAGATTGAGAGATGTACGGAGGAAGATTTTACAGAGGAGGAAGTGGAAAGTACCGGCGGATTCTGGGAGGATAATACGGAGGGGGATCCGGATGTGCTTGGGAAACTGGTGGCGGTGGATGGCAAAGGAAACCGGACGGTGCTTGACCGTCTGGTGTACTATCCGGATGCGTCGAAATACATGATATCCACAGAAAACCGGTTTGTCTACGTTGGTTATCCACAATTGGAGGCTATGAATTTCAAAGGACGTGTATATGTCAGCATTTCCAGGGACGGTTCCGACAGAACGGTCACAGAAGCGAAAGACACGCCGAATATCTATAATCTTCAGTATAACGAAGGATATCTGTATTATGGAGACAGTTTCAGCAATGTGTACCGGATGGATGAAGACTTTGGCGACAGGTATCTGGTGGGAACGATTCCGGGGACATTTATCGGTATTGTGGGAAAGGATATCTATTACTGGGGAACAAACACTCAGCAGCCTGGTATTTACCGCCAGAATCTGTCAGGAACGGAGACAGATCTTTTTGTTCAGTCAGCGGGTTTTGCCAATCCCGGAGACGGAATGGCTGTAGTTGAGGACAGGAGTGTCAGCGACAGCAGCGTAAGCTTTTCGGGTACCCTTCAGACCTCTTCGGGGGAGGGGCAGACGGAGGAATTTACCCTGGAGATTCCGCTGGGATAAGGCAGTGTGATAAATTCCGGAAAAACAGATGAAAAATTTTGAAATGGTGATTGACAAATAGGATACACAGCATTATACTTTGAATGTCAAAGTATTTTAAATAGAATATATTTCCAAGGAGAACGATCATGTTAGAAGAAATGAAGGAAATTATTGCTGAGCAGCTGAACTGCGATGCGGACAGTATTACAGAATCCACTTCCTTTAAGGATGACCTGGGAGCCGATTCCCTGGATCTGTTTGAGCTGGTGATGGCTCTGGAAGAAAAATATGAGATCGAGATTCCTTCCGAGGAGCTGACAGAGCTGACCACTGTAGGAAGCGTTATGGAATATCTGAAAGGCAAAGGTGTGGAGGACTAATCCACACCTTTTCGATGCCGTAGGATGCAGAGAATCTGCCGGAGGCGGCAGCGGTGAAGACGAGGAGGAGCTTATGAAGACAAGAGTGACGGAGTTGCTGGGAATTGAATACCCCATTATTCAGGGAGGTATGGCATGGGTTGCGGAACATCATCTGGCAGCCGCAGTATCGGCGGCCGGAGGATTTGGCTTGATTGGCGCGGCAAGTGCACCGGCAGATGTGGTAAGACAGGAAATCAGAAAAGTAAAAGAAATGACGGATAAGCCTTTTGGCGTGAACGTGATGCTGCTGACCCCCCATGCGGATGAGGTGGCCCAGGTGGTGGTGGAAGAAGGCGTAAAGGCCGTCACCACAGGCGCGGGCAATCCTGCAAAATACATGGAGATGTGGAAGAAAGCGGGCATCAAGGTGATTCCGGTGGTGGCTTCCGTAGCTATGGCCAAGATGATGGAGCGTGCCGGAGCGGACGCCGTGGTTGCCGAGGGTATGGAATCCGGCGGACATATCGGTTCCGCCACCACCATGACCCTGGTTCCCCAGGTGGTAGACGCGGTGAATATTCCCGTGATCGCGGCCGGAGGAATCGGAGACGGAAGAGGATTTGCGGCGTCCATGATGCTGGGCGCGGAAGCCGTACAGATCGGTACCCGGTTTGTAGTGGCAGACGAATCCATCGTACATGATAACTATAAAAACAGAATTATCAAGGCGAAAGATATTGATTCCACAGTTACCGGAACCACCACAGGACATCCGGTTCGTTCTCTGCGGAATCAGATGACGAAGGAATACCTGAAGAAAGAGCAGGAGGGCGCTCCCTTTGAAGAACTGGAGCTTCTGACCCTGGGATCTCTGAGAAAAGCTGTTATGGACGGCGATATCAAGAATGGTACGGTAATGGCAGGCCAGATTGCCGGTCTGATCAGCAAGAGACAGAGCTGCCGTGACATTATCCTGGAGATCATGGAGCAGGGAGAGGCGCTTCTGAATAAGCACAACTGGTAAAAAGCGGGAAACCGGCATTTGCTGGAAACAGTAAAGTCGGTTTTTTGTTAAATATATAGTTTGATTATCAAAATAAGAGAAATTTCGACAAAATCGGAGGAAATCATGGGTAAGATTGCATTTGTATTTCCCGGACAGGGAGCCCAGTATGTGGGAATGGGAAAGGATTTTTATGAGCAGTTTCCGGTGTGCCGCGAAGTTTTTGAAAAAGCCTCTGCCGCATCCGGACTGGATATCCCTGCACTGTGCTTTGAGGAAAATGAAAATATCAATATCACAGAGTATACGCAGATCGCCATGCTGACGGTGGAAGCGGCCATTTTAAAGGCTGTGGAGGATCGGGGAATCCATGCACAGGTTCACGCAGGTCTCAGCCTGGGAGAATACGGCGCCCTGATTGCCTCTGAGGTGATGTCCATGGAGGATGCTTTCCGGGTGGTCCGCCAGAGGGGAATTCTGATGCAGGAAGCGGTTCCCACCGGAGGAGCCATGACCGCGGTGATGGGAATGGATGGAGATCGGATTGCTGAAATCTGTGAGCAGACAGAGGGAATTGTCTCTGTGGCCAACTATAACTGTCCGGGGCAGATCGTCATCACCGGTGAGTCCGCTGCCGTGGAGGCGGCAGCCGAGAACCTGAAAGCCGCGGGAGCCCGCAGATGCGTGCCGCTGAAGGTAAGCGGTCCCTTCCATTCCCTGATGCTGAAAGATGCGGGAGAAAAGCTGGGACAGGTGCTGGATACCGTGGAAGTGAAGAATTTTGAGATTCCCTATATAACCAATGTGACGGCGGATTATGTGACCGATGCGTCCCAGGTAAAGGAACTTCTGTCCCGTCAGGTATATTCCTCTGTGAAATGGCAGCAGAGCGTGGAGCGGATGATTGCCGATGGCGTGGATACCTTTGTGGAAATCGGACCGGGCAGAACACTGACCGGATTTCTCCGGAAGATCAGCCGGGATGTGAAGGGCCTGAACGTGGAAAAGGTGGAGGATCTTTCCAAACTGGAAGAACTGAAATAATGGATGGAAGAAATTTCCGGATATAAAGGAGTAAAATCATGGAGAAAAAGGTGGCGCTGGTGACAGGAGCCAGCAGAGGAATCGGAAGACAGATCGCGCTGACGCTGGCCCGGGAGGGAGCGTTTGTGATTATCAATTACAATGGTTCTGAGGACAGAGCCCGGGAAGTGGAGGAGACCATCCGCCGGGAAGGCGGGGAGGCTGTTATCTGGAAATGCAATGTTTCCAGTTTCTCCGAGACAGAGCAGATGACAAAGGAAATTATTAAGGAATACGGCCGGGTGGATATTCTGGTAAATAATGCGGGAATCACCAGGGACGGACTGATTATGAAGATGAGCGAGGAAGATTTTGATCTGGTTCTGGAGACAAACCTGAAGGGATGTTTCAACACTATCCGTCATCTTTCCCGTCAGATGCTGAAACAGAGAAGCGGAAGAATCATTAATATCGCTTCCGTATCCGGTGTTCTGGGAAATGCGGGACAGGCCAACTATGCGGCTTCCAAGGCCGGAGTGATCGGTCTGACCAAGACAATGGCAAGGGAACTGGCCAGCAGAGGAATCACGGTGAACGCAGTGGCTCCGGGCTTTATTGATACGGAGATGACGGCAGTGCTTTCCGAGCAGGTGCGAAATGCGGCAACGGAACAGATTCCGCTGAAAAAGTTCGGCCGTGTGGAGGATGTTGCCGAGACAGTGGCATTTCTGGCTTCTGACCGGGCAGGCTATATCACCGGACAGGTGATCTGCGTGGACGGCGGTATGGCCATGTGAGAATGGGAGGAAAATTATGAGAAGAGTAGTAGTGACTGGTATGGGAGCCGTGACTCCCATCGGCATCGGCGTGGAAGAATTCTGGGACAGTCTGAAAAACAAAAAACTGGGATTCGGACCGATCACCAGATTCGATACCGCAGATTATAAAGTAAAGGTTGCCGCGGAGGTAAAGAATTTCGTGGCAAAGGATTATATGGATTTCAAGGCGGCTAAGAGAATGGAACTGTTCTGTCAGTACGCAGTGGTGGCAGCAAAGGAGGCATTCGCTCAGGCGGGACTGGACATGGAGAAAGAGGATCCTTATCGGGTGGGCTGCTCCATCGGTTCCGGTATCGGAAGTCTGCAGGTGACGGAAACTGCCTGCGTGAAGATTCATGAGAAGGGACCTTCCAGAGTGAATCCGCTGCTGGTACCGCTGATGATTTCCAACATGGCAGCGGGAAATGTATCCATTCAGCTGGGACTGAAGGGAAAGAGTCTGAACGTGGTGACAGCCTGTGCTACGGGAACCCATTCCATCGGCGAGGCGTACCGCACCATTCAGCACGGCGAGGCGGACGTGATGCTGGCGGGAGGAACAGAGGCAAGTATCTGCCCCATCGGCGTGGCAGGATTTACCGCGCTGACGGCACTGTCCACCGTGGAGGATCCGGAAAGATGTTCTCTGCCTTTCGATAAAAACCGCAGCGGCTTCGTAATGGGCGAAGGCGCCGGCGTGGTGGTACTGGAGGAACTGGAGCATGCCAAAAAGAGAGGCGCCGTGATTCTGGGTGAACTGGTGGGATACGGAGCAACCAGTGACGCTTACCATATCACCTCTCCGGCAGAGGATGGTTCCGGCGCCGCAAAAGCCATGGAACTGGCAATTTGTGAGGCGGGGATTGAGAAAGAAGAAGTGACTTATATCAATGCTCACGGAACCGCCACACACCACAATGATCTGTTTGAGACGAGAGCTATCAAGCGGCTGTTCGGAGAACATGCCTATAATATGAAAATCAATTCCACAAAATCCATGATCGGCCATCTGCTGGGTGCTGCCGGCGCAGTGGAATTTATCACCTGCGTGAAGGAGATCCAGGATGGGTTTATCCATGCAACGGCGGGATATACCACACCGGATGAAGAACTGGATCTGAATTACGTTCCCGGAGAGGGCGTGGAGGAAAATCTTACCTACGCGCTCAGCAATTCCCTGGGATTCGGCGGACATAACGCAAGCCTGTTAGTAAAAAAGTATGAGGAGTGAGGAAACCCCTTGCAGGGATACCTTTATGGCCATTCGGCCGGGAAGTGAGGAAAATATGGAGTTTGATAATCTGATTACTTTGATAAAAACCGTATCTGATTCTAATCTGACGCAGTTTGAGATGAAGGATGGAGAATTTAAAATTTCCATGGGAAAGAAGAAGGAGACGGTGATTGCCACAGCGGACAGTACCGTAACCATTCCCGCCGCCGTACCGGCAGCAGCAGATGTGCAGGCAACCGATGAGACCCGCACGGAAATGCCGGCGGGTCAGGTGGTGAAGGCGCCTCTGGTGGGAACCTTCTACAGTGCTTCTGCTCCTGACGCGGCTCCCTTTGTACAGGTGGGAGATACTGTGGCGGAAGGACAGACCCTGGGAATTATCGAGGCCATGAAGCTGATGAACGAGATTGAATCGGACTATGCAGGTACCGTAAAAGAAATTCTGGTGGAAAATGGCCAGATGGTGGAATACGGACAGCCGCTGTTCGTGATCGGCTGATTAGATTTTTCGGAGGTGGATGGAAATGGCAGTTCTGACAACGAAGGAAATTATGGATATTATTCCCCACAGACATCCGTTCCTGCTGGTGGATACCATCGAGGAGCTGGAGCCCGGACGCCGGGCGGTGGGAAAAAAATGCGTCACCTATGACGAGTATTTCTTCCGGGGACATTTTCCCCAGGAGCCGGTGATGCCGGGCGTACTGATTGTGGAGGCTCTGGCTCAGGTGGGCGCCGTCAGTATTTTAAGCTGTGAACAGTTTAAGGGAAAAACCGCTTACTTCGGTGGAATCAATAACTGCAGATTTAAGAAAAAGGTGGTTCCCGGCGATGTGCTGATGCTGGAAGTGGAAATGATCAAGCAGAAGGGTCCGGTGGCCATCGCAAAGGCGGTTGCCACAGTGGACGGTAAAGTGGCGGCTTCCGCCGAGCTGACGGTGGCTGTCGGCTGAGACGGGGCATACAGGGCGGCAGGACGGTATTATGGCTGCCGCCAGATAGGAGATAGTAGCATGTTTCGGAAAATATTAATTGCCAACAGAGGAGAGATTGCGGTCCGCATCATCCGTGCCTGCCGGGAACTGGGTATCAAAACCGTGGCAGTGTATTCGGAGGCGGACCGGGAAGCTCTCCATACCCAGCTGGCGGATGAGGCAGTGTGCATCGGACCGGCGCCGGCCGCCCAGAGTTATCTGAATATGGAAAGCATCCTGAGCGCCTGTATCGCCACGAAGGCGGACGCCATCCACCCAGGATTTGGGTTTCTTTCGGAAAACAGCCGGTTTGTGGAGCTGTGTGAAAAATGCAACATCACTTTCATCGGTCCCTCCGCAAAGATGATTGACAAAATGGGAAATAAATCCGAGGCCAGAAAGACCATGATGGAGGCTGGTGTTCCGGTGGTTCCCGGCACCAAGGAGCCGGTTTATGACGCGAAAAAGGGCATGGAACTGGCGGAGCAGATCGGATATCCGGTGATGATCAAGGCTTCCTCCGGAGGCGGCGGAAAGGGAATGAGAGTTTCCGAGGGACCGGAAGATTTTGAGGAGAATTTCAAGGTGGCACAGCTGGAGTCGGTGAGAGGATTTGCCGACAATACCATGTACATTGAGAAATATGTGCAGGATCCCCGCCACATTGAATTTCAGATTATCGCCGACAAGTTCGGCAATGTGGTGCAGCTGGGTGAGCGGGACTGTTCCATTCAGCGGCATCATCAGAAGGTGATCGAGGAATCTCCCAGCGTGGCGCTTACGCCCGAACTGAGGGAGAAGATGGGAGATGCGGCCGTCCGGGCGGCAAAAGCCGTGGGGTATGAAAGCGCGGGTACCATCGAGTTTCTTCTCGACAGGAATAAGAATTTTTACTTTATGGAAATGAATACCCGGATCCAGGTGGAGCATCCGGTGACGGAAATGGTGTCCGGTGTGGATCTGATTAAGGAGATGATCTCCATCGCGCAGGGAAATCCTCTTTCCGTAAAGCAGGAGGACATTCAGTTCCGGGGCCATGCCATGGAGTGCAGAATCAACGCGGAGGATCCGGAGCATAATTTCCGTCCCTGTCCGGGAGTGATCGAGCAGGTACATCTTCCGGGTGGAAATGGTGTTCGGATCGATACGGCGGTGTACAGCGGTTATGAGATCCCGCCTTATTACGATTCCATGATTGCCAAGGTGATCGTTCACGGAAGAGACCGCCAGGAGGCCATCGACAAGATGAGAAGTACACTGGGTGAGCTGATCATCGACGGCGTCACCACCAACGTGGATTTTCAGTATGAAATATTGAACAACGAGGATTTTCAGTCCGGAGATATCACTACGGACTTTATACCGAAGCATTTTTCGTGTGATTAAGACAGCGCCGTAAAAACGGACAAGCGTATTTGGCAGGTAAAACAACAGGAGCAGGAAGGTAAGGACCATGGCAAATTTGAAGCATATGTTTAAAAAGACGGCAGCGCTGTTCGGCGACCGGGAGGATGAGGAGCAGAAGGGTCAGAATCCTTCCGTACCGGCGGGACTTTGGATGAAATGTCCCAAATGCGGCGAGCTGATTTACAAAGAGGATGTGAAAAATCACGCCTATGTCTGCCCGAAGTGTGAAGGCTATTTTCGCATCAAAACCAAGACAAGAATCCGCATGGTGGCGGATCCGGGAAGTTTTCAGGAGTGGTTTGCGGATCTGGAAGGGGGAAATCCTTTAAATTACCCCGGATATGAGGAAAAAATTCAGGAACTTCAGCAGAAGACGAAGATCCGGGAGGCAGTTACCATCGGTGAATGTACCGTGGACGGGAACCGGGTGGTTCTGGGAGTCTGTGACGCCCGTTTCCTGATGGGAAGTATGGGATACGTTGTGGGAGAAAAAATCACCAGAGCTTTTGAAAAAGCCACCGAGTTGAGGCTTCCTGTGGTGATTTTCTGCAGTTCAGGAGGAGCCAGAATGCAGGAGGGAATCATTTCTCTGATGCAGATGGCAAAAACTTCCGCGGCGATCCGCCGTCATTCGGATGCGGGGCTGTTTTATCTGCCGGTACTGACGGATCCCACCACGGGAGGCGTCACCGCCAGCTTTGCCATGCTGGGAGATATTATTCTGGCAGAGCCGGGAGCGCTGATCGGATTTGCCGGTCCCCGGGTGATCGCCCAGACCATCGGACAGAAGCTGCCGGAAGGATTTCAGCGAGCGGAATTTCTGGTGGAAAAGGGGATTATCGATGGAATTGTGGAGAGAAAGGATCTGAAGCAGACCATCGCCCGTCTGGTGGCTCTCCACAGTGAAAAACTGACTTACAGGGCTTATCCCGACATCAGATCTCATTTCCTTCAGGAAAATGAGATGGAACAGCTGCCGGAGGATCAGCCGGAAGATACGAAGCCTCAGGAAAAATCCAAAAAGAAAGCTCACAAAGAGAAAACGCCGCTTACCGCCTGGGAGCGGGTGGAAATCTCCAGAAGCAACGAAAGACCTACCAGCCTGGATTATATCGGACAGGTGTTTGATACGTTCACGGAACTGCACGGAGACCGGGCGTTCCGGGATGACGGCGCGGTGGTGGGTGGCATCGGAACCCTCAACGGCCAGCCGGTGACGGTGATCGGCCAGCAGAAGGGAAAGAGCGTCAAGGAAAATATCCACCGGAATTTCGGTATGGCGTCTCCGGAAGGGTATCGAAAGGCGCTGCGGCTCATGAAGCAGGCGGAAAAATTCGGCCGTCCCATCATCAATTTCGTGGATACGCCGGGGGCTGCCTGCGGCATCGGAGCCGAGGAGAGGGGCCAGGGAGAAGCCATCGCAAGAAATCTTATGGAAATGTCCGCGCTGAAGGTTCCCGTTCTCAGTATTTTCATCGGCGAGGGCGGCAGCGGCGGCGCGCTGGGCCTGGCGGTGGCCAATGAGGTCTGGATGATGGAAAATGCCACGTATTCCATCCTTTCCCCGGAAGGTTTTGCCTCCATCTTGTGGAAGGATGGAAAGAAAGCAAAAGAGGCTTCCGAGATCATGAAAATCACCGCAGAAGACCTGAAACGTCTCCACATTGTGGAATGGGTGATTCCGGAGGAGGAGCCGGCAGATGAGGAAAATCTTCCGGAGATTGCCGCCTGTATGAGAAAGGCGATGGATCGTTTTCTGGAGGAAAAGAGCGCCATGTCCGGAGAGGAGATGGCGGCATCCAGATATGAAAGATTCCGGGCGTTTTAGACCTGCGGTCAGCCCGGAAGGAGTTCTTTTCGGCGGTGTGACCGGAAAGAAGAGAGGAGATGGATCGATGAGGAGAGGAGCGCTTCGGATCGGAGACCTGACAGCCAGGATTCCTGTGATTCAGGGAGGAATGGGGGTGGGGATCAGCCTTTCCCGTCTGGCGGGAAATGTGGCCGCCTGCGGCGGTGTGGGCGTGATTTCCACGGCACAGATCGGTTTTCGGGATCCGGAATTTGAAAAAAATCCCATTGCTGCCAATCTGCGGGTGATCGGGGAAGAAATTAAGAAGGCCCGTCAGATTGCCAGGGGAGGCGTTATTGGAGTAAATATCATGGTGGCCACCAGGCAGTATGCGGAATATGTAAAAGCTGCTGTGCGGGCAGGGGCTGATCTGATTATCTCGGGAGCCGGACTCCCCACGGATCTTCCCAAACTGGTGGAGGGCAGCAGGACAAAGATTGCCCCCATCGTATCCACGGTAAAATCCGCAAAGGTGATCTGTAAACTCTGGGATCGCCATTACCACCGGGAACCGGATCTGGTGGTGATTGAAGGACCCAAGGCCGGCGGACATCTGGGATTTACCAGAAAACAGCTGGAGGAATATACCCCGGAAACCTATGATGAGGAGGTTCGGGGAATCGTCCAAGTGGTAAAGGAATACGCCAAAAAGTACGGTCATGATATTCCTGTGGCGCTGGCAGGCGGAATTTTCGGCAGAAAGGATCTGGAACATGCCTGGGAGCTGGGGGCAGACGGGGTGCAGATGGGAACCCGCTTTGTGACCACCTGGGAATGCGATGCCGATGACCGATACAAACAGACGTATCTGGACGCGAAAAAGGAAGATATCATGATTGTGGACAGTCCGGTGGGAATGCCGGGAAGAGCCATCCGGAATCATTTTATCGAGACAAAGGATCAGAAGCCGGAGAAGATTACCCGCTGTTATCAGTGCATCTCCACCTGCGATCCGAAAAATACCCCCTACTGCATTACCCGGGCCCTGACCCGCGCCGCCGTGGGCGATGTGGACAACGCCCTGCTGTTCTGCGGTGAAAATGCCTGGCGGTGCGACCGGATAGAGCACGTCAGCGAAATTATGGAGGAACTGTATCCGGAAGGATTTGAAAAATAATCCTTTGAAGTCAGGATGGGACAGCCCGGTAAGAAAAACGATAAAGCGCGACATTGTTTGGATGCCAAAGTTCAAAAGGGATGATAAACCGCCGGACAAAACAAAGACAATGAGAATGCTGCCGCCGTATGAGGAAACTTGTACGGCGGTTTTTTTGAATTTTGATTTCTCCGGGTAGTTTTTTACTGATAATTTGTTATAATCTAAGATAAGGTTTGGGAAAACACATTTGTTTGTTTAAAAATAAAATTTGGAAAAAATATTTGATTCCCGGAAGGATCCGAAAGCTGCAAAAAGCAAAAGATAGAAAAGAAAATACAGGGAGGTAAAACGCAATGATCAAAGGTTTTAAAATGAAGCTTTACCAAGGAATGGCCGAGGAGTATGAGCGGAGGCACAACCAGCTGTGGCCGGAGATGAAGGAGATGATTCATCAGTATGGCGGAAGCAATTACAGTATCTTTATCGACAAGGATACCAATACACTGTTTGCCTATATTGAACTGGAAGACGAGGAAAAATGGGACGCGTCGGCGGATACGGCCATTAACCGGAAGTGGTGGGATTATATGGCGGATATTATGGAGACAAATCCGGACAACAGCCCGGTGTCTGAGCCGCTGCACCTGGCGTTTCATCTGGACTGATTGCAGACGGACTGACAGTCGGTGGGAAGGGTGTCTGTCCGGGAAAGAATACTTCTATGGCGGTAACGTCGGAAAGGAGAAGAATTGGAACTATTTATTGGACTTATCATACCGTTTCTTGGAACAGCGCTGGGATCCGGCTGCGTATTTTTTCTGAAAAATCAGCTGCGGCCGCTGGTACAGAAGGCGCTTCTGGGCTTTGCATCGGGAGTGATGGTGGCTGCCTCGGTGTGGTCTCTGCTGATTCCTGCCATGGACGCTTCACAGAAAATGGAAAAACTGGCTTTTGTTCCTGCTGCGGTGGGATTTTTGCTGGGAATTGGATTTCTGCTGCTGATGGACCGGGTGATTCCGCATCTTCATATGGGGAGCAGTAAGGCGGAAGGCCCCCATGTGGCGCTGAAAAAGACTACGATGCTGGTGTTGGCGGTGACGCTGCACAATATTCCGGAAGGGATGGCGGTGGGCGTGGTATTTGCGGGAATGATGGCAGAGCAGGCTGAAATTACCCTGGCGGGAGCCATGGCCCTTTCCATTGGAATTGCCATCCAGAATTTCCCGGAAGGAGCGATTATTTCACTGCCGTTAAGGAGCGAGGGAAATACGGGAAAAGGAAAGGCATTTCTTTACGGCGTTCTTTCCGGTATTGTGGAGCCGCTGGCGGCGGCCCTTACCATCGCTCTGTTCTGGCTGATTGATCCCATGCTGCCGTATCTGCTGGCATTTGCGGCGGGAGCCATGATTTATGTGGTGGTGGAAGAGTTGATTCCGGAGGCCAGCGAGGGAGAACACAGCAATATCGGAACGATTGGATTTGCCCTGGGATTTGTGCTGATGATGATTCTGGATGTGGCGCTGGGATAAGGAGAAAATGGGAGGAGAAGGATGATCAATTTTGAGTATTATACACCCACAAAAGTGGTGTTCGGAAAAAATACAGAGGAGCAGACGGGAAAGCTGGTGAAAGCGGAAGGATGCCGGAAGGTTCTGGTGCATTACGGCGGGAAAAGCGCGGTAAAAAGCGGTCTGCTGGATCGGATCTGCCGGTCTCTGGAAATGGAAGGTGTGGAGTATGTGACGCTGGGAGGAGTGGTTCCCAATCCCAGGCTTTCCATGGTGCATGAGGGGATCGCGCTGTGCCGGAAAGAAGAGGTGGATTTTATCCTGGCTGTGGGAGGCGGCAGTGTCATCGATTCCTCCAAAGCCATCGGCTACGGGGCAGCCAATGAGGGCGAGGTGTGGGATTTTTATGACAAATCCAGAAATCCCCAGGCCTGCCTGCCGGTGGGGGCTGTGCTGACCATTGCGGCCGCGGGAAGCGAGATGAGCAATTCTTCGGTGATTACCAATGAGGACGGCTGGCTGAAGCGTGGGCTGAACAATGACTTGTGCCGCTGCCGCTTCGCGGTAATGAATCCGGAACTGACCTATACGCTCCCGGCTTACCAGACGGCCTGCGGGTGCGTGGATATTATCATGCACACCATGGAGCGGTATTTTACCCGGGAGAAAGATACCATGCTGACGGATGGAATCGGAGAGGCCCTGATGCGGACCGTGATGGACAATGCCAGAATATTGATGGGGGATCCGGAAAACTACAACGCCAGGGCGCAGGTGATGTGGGCGGGAAGCCTCTCCCACAATGGTCTTACCGGCTGCGGCACAGAAGGAGACTGGGCCTGCCATCAGCTGGAGCATGAGCTGAGCGCGGCCTGGGATGTGGCCCACGGCGCCGGATTGGCGGCTGTGTGGGGCAGCTGGGCCAGATATGTATATCGTGAGATGCCGGAACGGTTCGCCCAGTTTGCGGTAAATGTGTGTGGAGTTACCAACCGGTTTACGGATCCGGAACGGACGGCGCTGGAGGGTATCCGGCGGATGGAGGAATTTTTCCGGGAGATCGGAATGCCGGTGAGTATCGGGGATATGGGGATTGCGCTTACGGAGGAGAAGATCCGGGAGCTGGCACATAAGTGCAGCTTTTTCGGGACACGGACGATAGGGGCGTTTAAAAAATTGGATGAGAAAGATATGGAGGAGATTTATCGGGCGGCGAGATAGCGGATAAACAAGGAAAAGCACGCTTCGTGAACTTCATTGTACTGAGATAGTACGGGGATAAAAAAGGACTGTGGATTTACCGATACTGAGAGCAGATGATATGCTCAGATACCGGTAAAGCGCAGCCCTTTTTGTTATGAAACAGACCGTCTGTTATGGATGGCGAGAAAATTCTGTGTAGCTATAGAATCTTCTCCATCCCGATTTTCTGTATGGAAAGCCCACATTTCTGATAAAACTTATAGGCGGATTCATTCAGCGCCCATACATTCAATGTCACATTATAGCAACCACTCTCTTTGGCAAAATCCAGGACATACCGGTACAGGCTGCTGCCGATGTGAGCGCCTCTCTGCTCTTCATCCACACAGAGATCATCGATATACAGCGTTTTGATATCGGTGAGGATGTGGTCGTCTTTGTGCTGTATAAAGACACAAAAAGCATATCCCAGCACTTCCTCATCATCGTTCACCGCCACGAAGATCGGTTTTCCGTCATCGTGGATCATGGTTATCAGTTCTTCTTCCGTGTACTTTCTTCCGCCCTTTTTAAAAAGATCCGGACGCCCCCGGTGATGTACGTCATTCACCTGGTAAAGAAGCTTATAAAGCCCGGGCAGATCTTTTTCCTGTGCTCTTCTTATATGCATTTTTATCACCTCAGTTTTTATTATAGTCGGGCAGGATTTCCATTTCAATTAAAAAATGTCTCGTGTTAATAAAACTTATACATAAAAATACAGTTGTTGCCCTATACAAAAGCTGATAAACTGTTGTTATACAAAGGAGAGGTACAGAAATGAGTCAGGAATATGAATCCAACTATGAAAAAGTTTTCTCTCATTTTCAGGAGGAGTTCCTGAAAATGGATCAGCAGGCAGCGGCTGAAAAGCTGGGTTTGGGGTGCGATGGAGAAACCCTTACGATTCCGTGGTTCGGAAAGCCCTGGAAAATTGACAGAAGGACGGGAAGGATCACGGATGAAAACGGGAAGATTCCCGATGTAACACAGCGGCTTCTGATTATGCACCATCTCTGTTTTTTCCGGATGGATGCGGTACGCAGCGACAAATGGGTTCCTTTCCGGCAGATTCGTGAGGCGGCCTGTTTTGAACGGGCGTATCAGAAGAGCGCGGTGGATCCTGTTGTGGAGTATTTTACGGGGAAAACGGAATTGTTTGCGCAGGCATGTCGGGCGCTGGGAGGAACCGGGGTGCCGTATGGGGATGCGGGATTTCGGATTTATCCGCTGCCGCAGATCGGACTGACCTATATCTTTTATGATGCGGACGAGGAATTTGGAGCATCCTGCAATATTTTGTTTGAATCCACGGTGACCTGGTGGATTCATCCGGAAAGTGTTCCCACCATCGCTTCCACTGTTACAGAAAAACTGATCGCAGCAGCAGAGCGAATAACGAAGCAGGAGGAATTGACAAAATGAACAGAGAGGTACAGCCGGTTCTTCAGGCGATTCAGGAGATAAAAAAGGCAGTGATCGGAAAGGATGACTGCATTGTAAAAATTATGACGGCTATTCTGGCGGGAGGGCATATTTTGATTGAAGATATTCCCGGTGTGGGAAAAACCACCATGGCGCTGGCTTTTTCCAGGGCGCTGGGACTTCGGCAGAACCGGATTCAGTTTACGCCGGATGTGCTGCCTTCGGATGTGGTGGGTTTTTCCATGTACCAGAAAAGTACGGGAAAGTTCGAATATCAGCCGGGAGCGGTGATGTGCAATCTGCTGCTGGCGGATGAAATCAACCGTACCTCGCCCAAGACCCAGTCCGCGCTTCTGGAGGTGATGGAGGAGGGAAAGGTCACGGTGGATCATGTGACCAGGGAACTGCCGAAGCCTTTTGTGGTGATTGCCACCCAGAATCCGGTGGGAAGCGCCGGTACCTCCATGCTGCCGGAATCCCAGCTGGACCGGTTCATGATCTGTATGAACGTGGGGTACCCGGATATGAAATATGAGCTGGAAATCGTAAAAGGAAAAATCCGGCAGGATCCCCTTCAGGAAGTGGAAACGGTGCTGGGAACGGATCAGCTGCTGGATATCCGGCGTCAGGTGCAGGAAATCTATATTCACGATGCGGTTTATCAGTATATAGGAAAACTGGTATCCGCTACCAGAGCGCATTCCCTGATTGAACTGGGGATCAGTCCCCGGGGGACCATTGCTCTGGCAAAAATGGTTCAGTCCCTGGCATTTCTCAGAGGAAGGACGTATGTGGTTCCGGAGGATGTGGAGGATGTTTTCCTGGATGTGGAGTGTCACAGAATCCGGATGAACGCCAAGGCCAGGGTAAATCAGGTGACAGCCGCGCAGGTATTGAAGGCTGTTCTGGATAATACCCCGAAACCGTCGGTGATGAGAAAATAAACGGCAGGAAAACAGAGGTAAAAAATCGGGAGGGTGTGTTTTGAAGGGGAAAATCATATATCTTCTGCTGGTATCGGCCACGGTTTTCTGGGGACTTCTTTATTACAGCAGCGCACTGATCGGATTTGCGGTGCTGGAGTTGCTGGCGGCAGTTATTTCCTGGCTGATACTGAAATTTCAGATATCGAAAATCAGGGTCGGAATCTGTATGCCCCTTTCGGTGACGGAGAAGGGGGAACGGATGGAGGCCGGACTGGAACTGGAAAATAATTCCCGGATTCCCCTGATGCGGGCGGAGGCCCGGATTCGTATGAAAAATACCTTTTATCCGGAGACGGAGATGATCCGGCTGTCCGGCGCCGCGGATGGGAAAAGCCGGGTGCGGATTCTGAAAGGATTTGTGGGAGAACACTGCGGGCCGGTGGAGATGGAACTGGGACCGGTGTGGGTATGGGACTTTCTTCGGATTTTCAAAAGCCGGGTGAAGGTATCGGAAAAAGAACGGTGGGTAATTCTTCCGCGGATGTACCAGGCCATGATCCGTCCGGAGGAAAAAATCAGATATGCCCCCGATGACAGTGAAGAATTCGATAAAAGCCGTCCGGGGGACGATGTATCGGAAATCTTTCAGCTGAGGGAATATCGTCCGGGAGACCGGATCCAGAGCGTCCACTGGAAACGCAGTGCCGGCAGCGAGGAGCTGATTGTCAGGGATTACAGCCTTCCGGTGGCAAGACCGGTGGTGTTTCTGTTGGATTTAAAGTGGAAGAAAGGGTATCTGGATGATTTTCTGGAAGCGGGGCTGGCTATTTCACGGGGATTGCTGGAGGCCGGCTGTCCCCACTATGTGGGTTGGATGGACGCCGCAAAGGAAGATATTTCCAGATTATCCATGGAGAAGGAAGAGGATCTGTATACGCTTACGGAGCTTTTATATCGGGCGGGATTCCATACCGGCGCCGGAAATCTGGAAGAACTGTATAGAGAAAAGTACCGGGGAGAGAACCTGATCTGCTGTCTGCGGCTGGATACGGATCTGTGTCTGTGGAAGGATCAGACGTTGTGGAGAGATCTTTCGGAAAATCCCCGGGTGATACTGGAGAGCGGAGAACTGCTGCTGGGATAAGGGGTCTGTTATGGAAAAAGAAAAAACATACGCGGGATTTTCCATATCCCGGGAGACAAAAATTCAGAGTACGGGGAAAACGGGATGGACAGGGTATACCTTTGGACTGCGCTGTCTGTATTTTTTTCTGTGTATGACAGGTTCCCTGTGGATGGTGCGGGATTCCCTCGATTTTCCGGTAAATACGGCGCAGGCGGCCGTGGTACTGCTGATTTTCACGGCTCTGAAAGGGGGCGTCACGCTTCTTCCCTCTTTAAGAAGAACAGCCGGGCTTTTTTGCTGGCTGCTGTTCGCGGGGAGCTGCGCGGGACTGAGAGAACGGTTGATCGGCGGATATCTGGCGGCGGAAAACTGTGTCAGAGAACAGCTGAACAGCCATTATGGATTTACCCTGGCAGCCCGGGCAGGAGAAAGTTTAGAGGATGTGCCGGTGCTGGTCTGCGCGGTGTACGGAGCGCTGATTTTTCTTCTGGGAGGCAGGGTGCTGGCCAGGGGAAAGACCTCTTTTCTGGTGCTGACGCAGGTGATGATCACGGCATTGCTGCTGATCTGCGGAGTGTCCATCAGCAGTCCGGGACTGATTATGACCGGAGGAAGCATCCTGCTTCTGTATGTGATGGCAGTTCCCCAGGGTGGCAGAAACGGAAAAATTCAGCGCAGGGCCGGACTTTTGGCAGCCGTTCTGCTGGTGGCGCCGGGACTTTTGGCGGCACGGCTGCTGGAGCCTGTGATTTTTGAACAGGTTCATCCGCTGAATATTCGAATGTATACCACTGCCAGGAATTTGCAGCGTCAGTTCAATGATCTGGTTCAGAACGGCTGGCCGGGGCAGGGGGCGGCCACTCTCAGCGGACGACTGACCAATTCCTCGGTGGATCAGGACGGGAAGACAGATCTTTCGGTGACTTTCCGACAGGAGCCTGAAGGAAATGTATATCTCAGAGGCTATGTGGGAGATACCTATGAGGGAACTTACTGGCATCAGGCGGACGAGGAGCAGTTTCGCCGGACTTTTTCCGGGGAAAGGGATGCATGGACGATCCAGAATCTTCTGTACCTGTATGTGGGAAATACGGGAACACAGGAATCCGGAAATGTGACTGTGGAAAAGGTACGGGGCGGAGGGGATTATGGTTATGTTCCCTATGGATTTCAGACACCGGATGACAGAAATCTGAGAGGAGACGCCTGGTATGGAAGCAGCGATACCCGGATGCAGTATGATGGTTATGTAAACTGGCAGGAAATGCTGGAGTGGGGAAGTCTGCCTCAGGAAGCTGCCCGTCTGGAAGAAATTTACCGGAATTATGTGGCCGGGCAGTATCTGAAGGTTCCTGTGGATAACCTGGACCGTTTGAAGGAATATTGTGGACAACGGGAGTTTTCTACTTTGCAGGAGGTCATAGACTTTGTGGTATCCTCCGTTCAGGAGGGACACCGGTACAGCATGGATCTGGAACCGGTGCCGGAGGGAACGGATTTTGCGGAATATTTCTTTTTTGACCAGAAAAGCGGTTATTGTATTCATTTTGCCACCACCGCCACGCTGATGTTCCGGATGCTGGGAATTCCGGCCAGGTATGTGACCGGTTATGTGGTACCGGCAGCGGATTTTTCTGCGGGCGACGACGGATATACGGCGCAGGTACCGGATACACAGGCTCATGCCTGGGTGGAGATTTATCAGAATGGAATCGGGTGGATTCCCCTGGAGGTAACGCCGGGGTACGGGGATTCCCTGGAGACGGACGCCCAGCTGCCCGCCGCTTCAGGACAGCCCCCCACTCCCCAGCCCACCCGGGAAGTCACCCCTACGCCCGCGCAGGAGATGACGCCGCAGCCTACACAGACAGCGGATCAGGAGGGCGGCGACGCGCAGCCGGGAAATACCGATATCAAAACGGCTTCAGAGAGCATTTTTTCGGAGGCCGCTGCGGCTGCGGTGGTTTTTGCGGTTCTGGCGGCGCTTCTTGCGGCATTTGCAGTGTTCTCTTTCCGAACTTTCCGGGAAGTCCGGATTCGGGAAAGAAGACGCAGGTTCAGACAGAAAAATCTCCGGGCCGCAGTGCGGGAGATTGCCCGGGAAATGTCACGGATTCTGGAGGACGGAGGATTTTTGCTGACCGGAAACGATCTGGAGGATGCCCGCCGGCTGGAACAGGAAATTTTCGAAAGCAGGGGAGATCAGTTTGAACGTTTTCTGACCATTGTTCAGAAAGCAGCTTACAGCAGGGAGGCGGTGACGCCCCTGGAGAGGAGCTTTTGCGACAGCCTGTACCATAAGACGGCAGAATACCAGTGGCGCCGTCTGCCAAAAAGAAAAAGATTCTGGTGGAAATACATGAAATGCCATGAAACTTCATAGACTGGATAATAAGCTTTCGGGGAGGCCTGTGGGCTTCCCGTTGGTGACTGCCGGTGAAATGGATGGAGCAATGGCTGAAATATGCGGCTGTGGCCGGTGTCATGCTGATACTTCTTCCCCTGCTGCTTACCTATCTGATTTCGGGGAAAAAGGAGATTGCCATGACAAAGCAGGCCGATTTGGAGAATGTTCTCGCAGTGCTTCTGTGCGGGGAGATTCCCTGGGATTATCCGGAGGAAGCGTTGAAAGCACAGGCTGTTCTTACCAGGAGCAGCCTGTATTATTTCGGTGAAAATACGGGACAGGAGGACCCGGAGGAGCAGGGAAACGCAATGCACAATTCCATCTGGGCGGAAGAGATGGAGATTTACCGGGAGGAGAGGAACCGTGACAGTTACCGGAAAGCATTGAAGAAGATGGAAAAAGCGGCGGATGATACACAAGGGGAGGTATTGCTGTACGAGGGAGAAATCTGTCGGGGAATTTTCCACCGGGTCAGTTCCGGCCGCACCCGGCCGGGGGATGAGGTGCTGGGGGAACTGAAGTACCTGACCGGCGTGGAGAGTCCCGAAGATACCGGATCGCCGGATTATCTGCACGGGCATTACTTTTCCCCGGAAGCCCTGCGGGCAAGAATCGGGGAATGTTTTCCTCTGGCGCAGCTTTCGGAAGCGCCTCTTCTGGATCAGATGGAAATTGTGGAGCGGGATTCCTCGGATTATGTGGTGAGAATACGGGTGGGAAATCTTCAGGTTCCGGGGGAGGAATTCCGGGATCAGCTGGAGCTTTCCTCCAGCAATTTCACCATCCAGGAACTGGATGGGAAGATCCGCTTTCTGTGCAGAGGACTGGGGCATGGACTGGGAATGTCCCAGTATGGGGCTGCCAGGATGGCAGAGCAGGGAAGTACCTACCGGGAGATTCTGTCGCATTATTTTCCGGAGACTTCACTGGGAAGTGTATAGATTTCATCATTCTGGAAATTCTATGAATGTGAGGGAAGCAGCGGCTTCTCATTTTGAAGACATTGATAGAGGTGAAAGGTATGATGAAGAAAGAAAAAACATTACGGATCGCTCTCAGCTGTGCATTGCTGCTGGCTGTGGCGGTGGCGGGCGTGACCATGTACCGCTCGGAAAACAGTGTGAAGAAGCAGGAAGAAAACCAGGCAGAAGAACAGCAGATGGCGGAGGAGACACCTCTATCCGATCTGTCCCAGGGGCAGGAGGATGCCATGAACAGCGGGGGCAGTGATACGGAGGATGTAACCTCGGATCAGGCCCAGGCGGAAAATACGGAAGCACTCAGCGAAAAAACGCAGCAGGAGGCTGCACAGACGCCGGAGGCTTCCCGGGAGGAAGCCCCCGAAGCGCAGGAAAACACCAGCGAACCGGCTCAGGATACGGCAGCTCAGGTGGCGCCGGAACTGAATTTTACGGAGGATACCATCATGCTCTGGCCGGTAAATGGAGAAGTGCTTATTGATTACAGCATGGATGCCACCACTTATTTTCCCACACTGGACCAGTACAAATACAATCCGTCTCTGGTGATGAGCGCGGCCGCGGGCGACCCGGTGCAGGCGGCGGCCAACGGCCAGGTGGTGTCCATTTCGGAAACTGTTGAGACAGGCACCACGCTCACCATGGACATGGGAAATGGGTATCAGGCGGTGTATGGACAGCTGAAGGATGTGGCCGTTCAGGAAGGGCAGACCGTGGAAGCGGGAACCATCATCGGATATGTCAGCGATCCCACCAGATATTATGTGAAGGAAGGACCGAATCTTTATTTTGCCATGACGAAGGACGGGACTCCGGTGGATCCCATGATTTATATTGAGACGGTGGTGGAGTAAACGCGGCAGTGAAACCGGAAGGAGAGACTGTAACGGGAAAACCGTCCGGAGAAAATCAACCGGATGGAAACGCACGGAAACGGAAGGAATGCATATAGTAAAGTGTGGGAAAGATTCCGGCGGCAGGCCGGAAGAGTGCTCCTGTATTTACCAACGGCAGCGCACGCTGCGGCTGCGGACGCCTGCCGGATGAAAAATCCGCAATCGAGATGTTGGAACGTCAGACGCTCGGAAGCGCGGTGTCTGATGTGTTACAGTTACACATTACGAGAGTTTCTGGCAGAAGGTCAGGATTGCTGCGGACGGCATAGGCCATCCGTTCCGGGTGATATACAAAGGGATCGATTGCTTCACATAGACAATGGAAAGCATACTGCGTGAACTTTTCATTGTCATGAAAAAGGGTTTTGCGGAAAAATTCTGCAGAACCTTTACATAAACAAAAGGGGAATTCTTGTCCCCGGCGCCAGAGAATGTTACAATAGGAAAAACATAATACATCAGAAAAAATGTCCGGCTATTTTTGATGCGGACAGAAAGAGGTGCCAGAGATGATAATTGGAGAGAGGGAGACACTTTTGATTACCGGAGATTCCGTTACGGACTGCGGCAGACAGTATCCGGTGGGAGAGGGAGACGGCAATCTGGGAGACGGCTATGCCAGAAATGTACAGGCTCTTCTGGATATGAATTATCCTGAGAAAAAGATCCGTGTGCTCAATACGGGGATCAGCGGCAATACCAGCCGGGATCTGCGGGGACGGTGGCAGCAGGATGTGATGGATCTCGCTCCGGACTGGGTGACCATTATGATCGGAATCAACGATATCTGGAGAAAATTTGATCAGTGTCTTCACCCGGAGATGAGTGTCAGCCTGGAGGAGTATGAAAGCAATCTCTGTTGGATGCTGGAGACCACGCTTCCGTCGGTGAAAGGAATCTGTCTGATGCCGCCCTGCTTTATGGAGCAGAATCATCAGGATCCTATGCGGGCCATGGCAGATCAGTACCGGGCAAAAGCAAAGGAAGTGGCCGAAAGATACGGCGTTCTCTATGCGGATGCTCAGGCAGGCATGGATGCTTATTTCCGCCATTATCCGGCCATTTATATGTCCTGGGATCGGGTGCATCCCAACCAGGTGGGACATATGATTATCGCGAAGGCTCTGGTGGACGCGCTGGGATTTCAGTGGAATGTGTGAAGCAGAAAATTGTTGAATATACCCTCTTTGTCGAGTATAATAAAAGGGAAAAATAGAGAATGAAGTTGGATGTGTAAAAGGGATATCCGATGGGCCGGAAAGCGTCTGGCCGGTCGGATATCCCCCTTTTATGACAACTTGTATGTTCGTGCGGCAGTTTGGTCTGATGACGATTTGCGGGAACGTCGCGTTTTACTTTTTATACAGGATTCGGATAGAGTTCAGCACACACAGCATGGCGACTCCGGTGTCCGCGAAGACTGCCAGCCACATGGAGGCGATGCCGAACAGGCCAAGAATCATTACCAGTACCTTTACCACCAGGGCAAATACCACGTTCTGCATGGAAATGGACCGGGAAGATTTCGCAATGGCGATGGCCTGTGGAATGGCTTCCATGTCGGAAGTCATAAATACCACGTCCGCCGCTTCAATGGCGGCATCCGCGCCGCTTCCCATGGCGGCTCCCACATCCGCGCCGGCCAGTACCGGGGCGTCGTTGATGCCGTCGCCCACAAACATAACAGAACCGTGGGCTGCGCGGATTTTCTCCAGCTCCGACAGCTTTTCCTGGGGAAGAAGCCGGGCGTGTACCTCGTCAATGCCCGTTTCGCGGGCCACCGCTTCAGCGCTCTCTTTGGCATCGCCTGTCAGCATGGCGGTGACAATGCCCTGAGTTTTTATCCGTCCAATGGCAGACCGGGCGCCTTCTTTGATGGTATCAGAAATAACCAGATGTCCGATGAAAACCCCGTCTCTGGCCACCAGGACCTCCGTGCCAAATCCGGGATTCTGATATCCGTTCATGGAGATCCCCGCGGATTCCATAAGCTTGCGGTTTCCACAGAGAAAGATTCCATCCGGAAGCTGGGCACGAATTCCCTGACCGGCAATTTCCTGAATCGCCAGAGGCCGGGTGATCGCCAGACCTTTATCCACTGCCGCTGCCTTCACACTCTCTCCGATGGGATGGGTGGAGGCGGATTCACAGGAAGCACACCAGGAAAGCAGCTGATCGGGGGAAATTCCCTTGGCGGGTACCACATCCTGAACCACAAAGTTGCCTTTGGTGATGGTTCCGGTTTTGTCCATGACAATGGCCTTGACGGTGGCGATGGCTTCCAGGGACAGACCGCCTTTAAAGAGGATGCCCTTTTTGGAGCCGGCTCCGATTCCGGAGAAGAAGGCCAGGGGAACACTGAGTACCAGCGCGCAGGGACAGCTGATTACCAGAAAACTGAGCGCCGTGTACACCCAGTGATTCCAGTCTCCGGTAACAAGAGACGGAATGACGGCGGTACACAGAGCCAGGATTACCACAAAGGGGGTATAGATCCGGGCAAAACGGGTGATAAAACGGTCAATCTTCGGCTTTCTGGCAGCGGCATTTTCCACGGAATCCAGAATTCTGGTGACCATGGATTCCTCCAGCACTTTGTCGGCACGGATTTTCAGCAGTCCGGAAGTGTTGACACATCCGGAGATTACCGATGAACCTGCGGAAACCTTCACAGGCACAGGCTCGCCGGTTACCGGAGAGGTATCGATCCGGCTTTCTCCTTCCAGGACGGTGCCGTCCAGGGGGATCCGGTCCCCGGGGCGGACAAGAAGCGTATCGCCCACCCGGGCATTTTCCGCAGGGATCACCCGGATGTTGTCACCGGAAACCAGATTGACCACTTCCGGACGCATATCCACCGCGTCCATAATCTGGGAACGGCTTCTCTCCACCGCCACATGCTCAAAAAATTCGCCCACCCGGTAAAATAGCATAACGCCCACTGCCTCCGGATATTCCCGGATCACGAACGCGCCTAAGGTGGCGATACTCATCAGAAAATTCTCGTCAAACACCTGGCCTTTAAACAGGTTCCGAACCGCAGTGAGAACGATCTCTCCGCCCAGGATCACATAACCGGCCGCCAGAACCAGCAGGGATGCCAGCTCAAAATTCATGTGAAGAAAAATCTCTCCGGCGATAAACAAAAGAGCGCCAAATCCAATGGACAGGATATCTTTTCTGTTGGCAGCGAAAAAGGAGTTTTTCGCGGGGACAGTTCCCGACGCAGTCTGAGAGAATTCCGCTGTATGAACTCTGCTCTCCTTTGGCGTTATGGTCACGTCCGGTTCAATGGTACGGCAGATGCGAAGTATCTCTGGAATCAGAGCGTCGGGGTCCGCGGCGGTGACCCGCAGCTGTTTGGTGGCAAAAGTGATGGAAGCTTCCTCCACCTCCGGAAGATCATTGATGCGGGACTCCATCTTTGCCGCACAGTTGGCACAGTCCAGATTGTCTATCAGATACGTTCTGGTGACGAAGGATGCGGCGCGCCGCGTGCGGGGAACCAGCTTTACCTCCGGTTCAATGGAGGCGCAGATCTCCTGCATCCGGGGCAGCAGGGAATCGGGATTGGCCGCTGCTACCCGCAGCTGCCTGGTGGCGAAGGTGATGGTGGCATCCGCCACGCCGGGAAGTTTCTGAATCTGTGCTTCCATTTTGGCGGCACAGTTGGCGCAGCCCAGATTTTCCACCAAATAAATCTTCTTCACATATCCATCGGGAATGGCCGCGGCGTGGTGGTGTTCGTGTTCTTCCTCGTGTGCATGGCCGTGGGAATGGTCGTGTCCGCAGCCGCAGGAATCGCCGTGGTGGTGATGTTCGTGTGCTTCCTTATGCGCTCCGTGGGAATGGTCGTGTCCGCAGGAATCACCGTGGTGGTGATGTTCGTGTGCTTCCTCATGCGCTCCGTGGGAATGGTCGTGTCCGCAGCTGCAGGAATCGCCGTGGTGGTGATGTTCGTGTGCTTCCTCATGCGCTCCGTGGGAATGGTCGTGTCCGCAGGCACAGGAATCGATATGATGATGGTGTTCATGCTCTTCATCATGGGCGTGCTCATGTCCACAGGAGCAGGAATCGCTGTGGTGGTGCTCATGTTCATCGCCATGCGAATGGCCGTGGGAGTGCTCCTGCCCGCAGCCGCAGGCCTCCGCGCGAAGTCTTTCTGTAAGACGGATTTTATTCAGCATAGGAATTCCTCCTTGATTAAGATTCATAAAATATATGAACAACTATTCATATATTCATTATAGGAGGATTCCTGTAAAAAATCAACATGTTTAAAGAATATTTTAAAAAAAATACTGTTGCTGATTTCATGAGCTGTCACCAGACTGCTCTCATGAGTTGTCTTTAAGC
>ERZ1643246.1470-NODE-1470-length-25604-cov-24.170065_pt1 | contig 25604 bp, 32 predicted proteins | sample MGYA00579265_ERZ1643246 | MGnify/ENA primary metagenome ERZ1643246 (study PRJEB29033, sample SAMEA4952261) | chicken gut metagenome | biome: Broiler Chicken; feature: Gastrointestinal Tract; material: Caecum | place: Ireland | collected 2018 | study: Broiler...
AAGGGGCTGATTTTATGCCTAAAAATCGAGTTTTCGGACGGTCTGGGGGGGGGTATGGAGTACAAGCTATTTCATACATTTTTTCAAACGAAATATGGTTTGTTATCGGCATGTGCCTGAGTGTCTTTGAATTTAAGAAATATATCGTAGAAAGAAATCTTGTTATGCCTGTCGTAAGTGGAGCATTGTTTATATTTTTAAGTATTTTGGTTTACATGATTAGTACTGATAATGGATTTATTAGTTTTATGCTTGGACTGATTGCCTGCTTTTCTGTGATAACATCAATAGAAGTAATTTATGAAAACAGAAGACAGTCAGTAGGATTTGCTATCTTGACAAAATATACGATGCCGATTTTTCTAATGCACACATTGTTTGCTGCTCCGTTGCGAACTCTGTTGTTTAAGTTTGGTGTTCACAATGCGGTAGTCCATGTGTTTTTTGGAATTGCAATTAGTTTCGTCGGTCCAATGATAGCAGCTGTTATTATGAAAAAAAGCAAATGGTTGGAGTTTTTCCTTTATCCGGGGAAGTTTATCAAAATAAAGTAAAAGAGGTTTGATATGAGGATATTGATGATTAACAATCTCCTCTAACCGAACGCAGGTAGTGAGATGTACATAGTGAAAACGCCGGAAAAATAGCGTATTTACGGCACTTTCCGAGAGATATGCAGAGCTGCGAGTGCGGTTTTTATCTCGCTACCCAGGTTCAGTAACAGCAGATGATTTTATTATAAGGACTTTCAGTATCACTACCTGCGTTTGTATGGAGCACTCTGGTTTATGAATAACACATTGGAAGTGCTTCATCTGAACAGAGGTAGTGAAATAGAACATAGAATAAGGAGAAATACAACGTGAGGACGCTGATTTTGAATAAATTTCTGCACCGAAACGGCGGAAGTGAGACGTACATATTTAAGCTGGGTGAGGCACTGGAGCAGCACGGACACGAGGTTCAGTACTTCGGTATGGAGCACGAAGGCCGTTGCGTGGGCAACCGGGTCAACGCTTATACGTCCGATATGGATTTCCACGGCGGGAGCAAGCTGTCGAAGCTGACCTACCCGATCAAGACGATTTACAGCAAGGAAGCAAGAGTACAGTTGAGAAAAGTTTTGGACGACTTTAAGCCGGATGTCTGTCACCTGAACAACTTCAACTACCAGCTGACACCTTCCATCATTCTGGAAATCGTGAAGTGGCGTAAGGAGACCGGAAGGGATTGTAAGATCATCTTCACGGCGCATGACTACCAGTTGGTATGTCCGAACCACATGCTGAACAATCCGAACACCCACCAGAACTGTGAGAAGTGCCTCGGTGGTCACTTTGTGAACTGCATGAAAGGCAAGTGCATCCACGGCTCCACGGCGAAGTCTGCCATCGGCATGATGGAGGCCGAGTTCTGGAAGTGGAAAGGGACTTACAAGTACATTGACACCATGATCTGCTGCTCTGAGTTCATGAAGAGCAAGATGGACAGCAATCCGCTGTTTGCGACGAAGACTGTGGCAATGCACAACTTCATCGACAAAGTGGAGTGGAAAGAGACTCCGAAGAAGGATTACGTCCTCTACTTCGGCCGCTTCTCTGAGGAGAAGGGCATTGGCACACTTATCGAGGTCTGTAAGGAGCTGCCGGATGTGCAATTCATCTTCGCCGGTACCGGTCCGTTGGAAGAGAGCATCAAGGGTGTAAGGAACATCAAAAACGTTGGCTTCCAGAAAGGCGAGGCACTGGAAAAGCTCATCCGTGAGGCAAGGTTCTCCATCTATCCGTCTGAGTGGTATGAGAACTGCCCATTTTCCGTGATGGAATCCCAGATGTATGGCACGCCGGTGCTGGGTGCGGATATTGGTGGTATCCCGGAACTGATCCAAGTCAGTAAGACTGGTGAGCTGTTTAAGAGCGGGGATGGTGATGAGCTGAAGAGCAAGATTCGGAAGCTCTGGGATGATAAGGAACTGTGCGAGCAGTATAGCAAGAACTGTAAGGACATCAGCTTTGACACGATAGAAGAATACTGCAAGAAGCTGATGAAGATATATAGAGGATAACCGCTATGAATTCAACTGGAAGAAAAAATGTAATACTGGTGGATTTTGATGCACCGAAGGATTGGGAGTTTCTTGATGCTATCGAGAAATCATCGAGAGAAAAGTGGAATGTGAAAAAATATGTCAGCAACAGGAATCACGGAAAAATTTTGCAGAAGCTAATTCGTTATACAAAGTATTTTATTACTCCATTTGATGTTTTTCTTCATAGGGCGGAATATTCACAAGTGTTGGGATGGCAGCAGTTTTACGGATTGATATTGGCATTTTATTGTCGGCTTTTTCGAGTGAAAAATGCTCCTTTGATTACCGTGATGACATTCATTTATAAACCAAAGTCATCTCTAATCGGGAGGGGGTATGAAAAATTCGTGCGCTATTGTGTAACATCGAATTGTATTAACAAAATAATTGTTCACTCAGAAGCAGAACGAGAATATTATGCCGAGTATTTCGCCATTCAAATAGAAAAATTTGTTTGCGTCAAGTTGGGTATAGAAGATGAAACTCGTGAGATTCCAACTCGAGAGTCAAAAGGATATTATCTTGCAGCAGGGAGAAGCAACCGAGATTATTCTTTCTTGCTTTCAGTATGGGATAATAAACTTCCTTTGAAAGTCGTTTGCGATAGTCTTGATTGTAGCAGTAAGGAAAATGTGGAAATTCTAAAAAATTGCTATGGAAATGAATATTTGCGGCTTCTTTCGGAATGCCATGCTGTTATTATTCCGCTGGAGAACATTCACGCATCTTCTGGTCAGCTCGTTATTTTACAGGCAATGATGTATGGAAAGCCTGTGATCGTAACAGAAAATGATACGGTGAGGGATTACATTGTTCACGGTGAAGATGGATACATAATAAGCAAAAATCAATATAGCTTAAAAGATGCTATTGAGTGGGTTGAACAGAATTATTCAAAGCTATCAGAATTCAGCCGAAAACACTATGAAGATAAATTCAGTCTTTTTAATGAAGGGCTTACAATCGGTGAAATTTTAAAGAGGAGATAAAAAATTATGTCAGAGAAAAAGTTAAACGGAACGGTGATCGTTACATACCGTTGCAACGCGCGCTGTACGATGTGCAATCGGTATAGGGCACCGTCTAAGCCGGAAGAGGAGATTTCTATAGAGACAATACGGAAACTACCGAAGATGTACTTCACAAACATCACGGGTGGAGAGCCGTTTATTCGGACAGATATAAAAGATATTGTGCGTGAACTGTATAAGAAGTCTGATCGTATCGTTATTTCCACCAACGGTTTCTTTACAGATCGTATCGTTGACCTGTGCAAAGAGTTCCCGCAGATCGGTATCCGTATTTCCATTGAGGGTCTGGAGCAGACCAATAATGAGATTCGTGGCCTGCAGAACGGCTACCAGCGTGGTTATGGCACACTGACGAAGCTGCGTGAGATGGGCATGAAGGACGTTGGCTTTGGCATGACTGTTCAGGACAAAAATGCTCCTGACCTGGTTCCTCTGTACAAGATTTCCAATGAGATGGGCATGGAGTTTGCAACCGCTTCCCTGCATAACAGCTTCTATTTTGTTGAAGCGAAGAACATCATTCATGACCGTCCTATGGTTGCTAAAAACTTTGAAAATCTGGTCAATGAACTGCTCCGCAGCAACAGCCCGAAGAAGTGGTTCCGTGCTTACTTCAACCACGGTCTGATTAACTACATCTACAGCCAGAAGCGTCTGCTGCCTTGCGACATGAGCTTTGATACCTTCTTCATCGATCCGTATGGCGATGTTATGCCTTGTAATGGCACCAAGGATAAAGAAGTTATGGGTAACCTGAACAATCAGACTTGGGATGAACTGTGGAACAGCCCTGAGGCAGAGAAGGTTCGTGCAAAGGTTCGTTGCTGCGACCGTGACTGTTGGATGATCGGTTCTGTTTCCCCGGCTATGCACAAGTACATCTGGAAGCCTGCTACTTGGGTTCTGGTACATAAGTTCAAAGCACTGTTCACCAAGCATCCGTACAGTATGTATGAACTGAAGATTTGCCGTGACTACCGTGATGGAAAGGTCACCAAAGAGGAACTCGACAAGTGCAGCACCTGCGATATGAACTGTGTGATCAACAACGGCCTGAGTGAAGCATCCAAGGAGCAATTGAAGCATAAGACCGGCGAGGAAATCGTGGATGCTGATATCGCACAGCAGATGGAGAAAAAATGAATATAAAAGTTTTGGCAAAAGCATTGGTAGGAAAAGTCCGTGCAAATTGCTTTCAAGTACAAGTAGGAAAAAATGTCTATATTGGAAAGCATTGTGCTTTAAAAGGAAAACAAAATATTGTTTTAGGAGATTCTGTAACGGTACGCCCTTATGCCCAAATTTGGTCGGGGGGAGGTACAGTAAGAATTGGCAAAGGTTCCGAAATCGGTGAGCGATGCCGGATATCTATTGCCAATTCTCTGGATATTGGAGAGAATGTACTCTTTTCGCCAAATGTGTACATAACCGATTGTGATCATGAGTATCGCAATGTAGATATTCCCGTGATTGACCAGGGAATTGTACAAAAGGGTCAGAAGGTTTCTATTGGAGAAGGCTCTTACATTGGAATCAACGCTGTGATTGTAGGCAATGTGAAGATAGGAAAGCATTGTGTGATCGGAGCAAATTCCGTGGTTACTAAAGATGTCCCCGACTATTGCGTAGCAGTTGGGAATCCGGCAAAAGTGATAAAAAAGATAGGATAATTGAAATTATGGATATAAAAGTATTTGTAAAGAAGGTTCTATGCCCATTACAATGTTTAAGATTTGGTATTAAAAATCATGGAGCAAATTTTTACATAGGTAAAGCATGCAAAATTGTTAATGTTAAAGCCATGGACTTTGGAAAAGATGTTAGTATTATGCCGTATACCATGCATGTTTGTCACGATGGCGGATATATAAAAATCGGTGATGGCGCAGAAATTGGAATGTTTTCGAGAGTTGCTTCGCAGGGAGGAGTGACAATTGGAAAGAATGTGTTTTCTGGACCTCATATTTTTATAGCAGACTACAATCATGAATATAGAGATGTCGAAAAGCCTATCAAATGTCAAGGAAATCTTGTAAAAGAATCAACTCGTTTTAATGGGGGTTATCAATTGGCGATGACACGTGGATTGGTACGAATGTTGTGATTACTGGAACGATAGAAATTGGAAAACACTGTGTAATTGGGGCAAATTCAGTTGTTACACATGACATCCCAGATTATAGTGTTGCAGTTGGATGTCCGGCGAAAGTTATAAAAAGAATAGAATGATATACAGGAGAAGATAGCGAATGAAAATATTGATGCTTGTTAACTGGAAAATTAAATATTGTGATAAGAAGCCAGCGGACAAGCAACCGCCTGATTACAGAGTTAAGGGGGAAGACTACTGGTTTTATAGATATTTCAAGAATAAGCCAAAGGTTGATGTAATTGATATTAGTTCAGTCCCATGGCTAGAAAACTTTGAAAGAAATAAGTTGCATTTTTATATTTGGCAAGCGGTTAAAGCCATACCAAAATTAAATCAATATGACTTGATAGTGTCACATGGTATGCCAAGTGCGGTTGTGATTTGTTTATGGAGAAGGCTTTTCAAGACGAAAGCAAAACACATTGTGTTCGATATTGGTTCATTTGCTAGTGCATCGGAGTCGGGCTTTTCTCTGAAACTTATGCAGTTTGTAAGTAAATCATTAGACGGACTGATTTACCACATGAGCGATCAACGTTCCTATTATGAGAGATTTTTTCCGTGGATTGTAGAAAAATCCAAATTTATAAGATATGGTGCGGATTTTGATTTCTTTGGAATTGGACAAGAAACAGAATTTTTGAATAAGCCGTACATAGTATGTGCGGGAAAAAATAAATGTGATTGGGATACAGTAGTAAAGGCATATAAAACTAGCAACATAAATATGGAGTTACACTTGATTGGTGGGAAAGAAGAACGATTTGAAAATATAGAGGGAGTCATTCAAATTCCGTATTTGCCAATCAATGAATTTATAGAGCAAGTAAAGGGAGCTGATTTTTGCATCCTTCCGTTGGAGCCAGTTCCGTTTTCTTTTGGACAAATGCGATTGTTACAGCAAATGGCATTAAGTAAATGTGTGATTGTGTCGAATGCTCCTAGTATCATGGACTATGTAGAAGATAGAAGAACAGCTTTAATTTATCGCTCCGCTGACGTTGAGGACCTATGCAATAGAATAACAACATTGAATGCGGACGATGAAGAAAAAGAAAAAATAGAGACGAATGCCTTCGAATTCGTGAAGAAGATTTGTAATGAAAGAAAAATGGCTGAAGAAATAGAAAATTTTTTTATTTCGCTATAATAAGGTTAGAGGAGAAAAATGGAAAACGGGTTAGTGAGTGTTGTTGTTCCAATCTATAATGTTGAAAAATACTTGGACAGGTGCATTAATAGTATTGTTAATCAGACATACAAAAATTTGGAAATAATTCTCGTTGATGATGGATCACCGGACAACTGTCCAACACTTTGCGATGAGTGGGCAAAGAAAGACAATAGAATAAAGGTTATTCATAAAAAGAATGCAGGACTTGGAAATGCCCGAAACACGGGTATTGAAAACGCGACAGGAGAGTATATCTGCTTCTTTGATAGTGATGACTATATCGCGCTTGATACAATTGAAAAGGCATATAGTTTGGCTGTTCAGGAAAAAGCCGATATGGTAGTCTTTGGTTTTTGCAATGTCAAGGCTAATGGGGAAACGGGTAAAGCTGTAATTCCGCACACTGAGAAAACCACATTTTCTGGACAAGAGGTACAAGATATGTTTCTGGTCGATTTAATTGGACCGGATGTGAAAAACGGAAAGCAAACAAATTTGTGGATGAGTGCATGGGCATGCCTGTATTCATTGGAAATGATTCAAAGGGCATCTTGGCGATTTGTATCGGAACGTGAGATTATCTCTGAGGATATTTATTCACTGCTGGGACTATACAAATATGTAAGTCGGGTCTCTGTACTATCAGAGGCATTATATTTTTACTGTGAGAATGCAGGCTCTTTGACGCATACTTATAAGAAGGATCGTTATTGCAAGATAAAAAACTTTTACGATGCTTGTTATCAATTGGCTGAGAAAAATGGTTATGCAGAGTCAGTGAAGGAGAGACTTTCTTATCCGTACTTATCTTATACTATTGCAGCGATGAAGATGATTGCCATATCAGATGGTAATGATGATGCTCAAAAAAGAAAGCTAATTTATGACATAATTAGTGATCCTCATATACAATCTGTGCTACGAAAAACAGATCTAACCAGAGAGACGAGGATAAGAAAATTGCTCCTATATTCGATTAAAAGGAAACAATTCGGACTTTGCTATTTGATGATAAAAGCGAAAGCCTGACTAAATTTGTGGAGGTTGCGAATGAACTTGATTAGACGTATTGCCAGAAAACTGGTTATGGGTAAAAGAAGTGATTCGGAGTCATATATAAGGTATTTAAGGAGCATAGGTGTACAAATCGGTGAGGATGTAACGATCTATGTCCCATCCAAGACTCTGATTGATGAGCAGTATCCATGGATGATCACAATAGGCAATCATGTACGAATAACAGAAGGTGTTAAAATTTTAACCCACGACTATGCATGGTCGGTTGGAAAAAGATACACGGGGGGGGGTGTTTGGAGCGAGCGGTGTTGTTGAAATAGGCAATAATGTTTTTCTTGGTATGAATACAATTATATGCAGAAATGTGAGAATTGCGGACAATGTAATTATAGGAGGAGGATCCGTGGTTACAAAAGACTGCTTGAAGGCTGGAGTTTATGCAGGTAACCCTGCTCGTTATATAACAGATTTAGATTCTTTCTGCAATAAAAGGAAAGATTTACAGGCGACCGAAGCAATCGAACTTGTCAGAAATTATCGAAGGAGATTCGGGAAGACTCCTGATAAGAAGTGCATAGAAGAGTATTTCCTTTTATACGCACACCCTGAAAATGCGAAGGAACATGAATCCATAATGAATTTATGTGATAATTATGATGAAACATTTGAGTATATGAAGAATAATCCTTCGAAATATGAGTCATATGAGGATTTTATAAGGAGCTGTTTTGATGAAAATACGATATGGGAGTAAAAAAGCAAGCCTATTTGATGTTTCTTTGATGTTGTTGGTGTTTTTAAGTGAAATCAGCTATGTAGAGGTATTCTCTAATATGGCTTATTTGAACACCATTATTAATATTCTACAGCTACCGTTATATGCCGCATTGATTTATATAATTTCCGCAAAAAGATATTCCTTCAAACAGTTGCTTGTTTTTACAGCACTCGGTTTGATCTTGTTGATAGGGTATGTGCAATCAGGGCAAGCAGCTTTTTTTAAGAGTTTATTGCTGGTTTTGGCGGCTAAAAATGAATCTTACAAAAAAATTATGAAATACTGTCGCATTTCAACAATCGTTGTTATATGCATTGCCATTCTTACATGGCCTTTAGTATTTTCAGAAAGCAATGTATTTAGACGAAACGGTTTAGCATTGGGCTTTGGGCATCCTAATGTGACCGCTCAGTTTATGATGGTTAGTATTTTCTTGTGGATTGCTGAGAAAGGGGAAAACCTTAAAAGAAAAGATTTTTTGCTTGTTGAAGCGTATGGCTTGATTGTTTATGCCATTACAAGGAGCAGAACAACGGCCATACTGATTATGGCACTTCCAGTTGTTGTTGTAATTATTAGAAAAGCGTTTTCTCGTAAACGTCGCCATTTTATACTTGATAATCTATGCAAATTCTCACAGCTGTTCCTGCTGTTGTTTACATATATTACAGCGGCTACACTTGAACATAGCAAAATTTCGAATGCCTTGGATTTAATATTGGCAAATCGAATCTTTTTGAATTATTATGGCCTGAAAAATTACGGAATCAGTTTGTTTGGACAAAATGTCACTTTAGTAGATAACTCTGGGACAGTTTATAATAATATTCGAAATGCTTATAATTGGAGTGTAACGGTTGATAGTGGATACATGGTTGCATTACTTGCGATGGGACTTTTGCCAACATTGATTTTTTGCCTTGGGTATTATTTAGTCATGAAGCGTGCTGTGAAGATGAGCAATTATATGGTTGCAAGTATTGCCATAATGCTGGCCATTTATTCATTCACAGAATCGAGAATGCTGGAAATTTATTATAACTTTGTTTACTTCTATATATTGGCAGATTATTGTGTACCTTTTGTTTTACATGACGAAAACTATCAGAAGGAAGCTTATAGACTGTCCAGTGTTAACAGAACTTAAATAGCCTTTGTTTTAGATTAATGGAGTAAAAATGATGATATCAAACAGTCGAGAGATACCAAAAGTAATTCATTATTGTTGGTTCGGAGGCAATCCGTTACCGAATGATGCGATAGAATGCATTGCTTCTTGGAAAAAGTATTTTCCAGGTTATGAAATAAAAGAGTGGAATGAATCCAACTTTGATCTGAATTGCTGTGACTATGTTAGAGAAGCATACGAGGCAAAGAAATGGGCTTTCGTTTCTGACTATGCGAGATTTTGGATTTTATATAATTACGGCGGACTTTACTTTGATACTGATGTTGAAATTATAAAACCAATTGATGATTTGATTGATAAAGGCCCATTTATGGGATGTGAGCCTTGGGATACAAAATCTGATAGCAATTATAATGAAAAAGTTGGTTGCAATCCTGGCTTGGGTTTAGCTGCTATATCCAGACTTGATTTATATAAAGAAATCCTTGAGAACTATCAGACTACGCATTTCATTTTGCCGGATAGTGGAGAGCCCGAAACTGTTGTGGAACGTATAACAAAAATTTTGTGCTTGCATGGATATAAGCAGGTAAATGAAGTTCAAAACGTATGTAAAGTGACAGTTTATCCATCGGATTTTTTTTGCCCATTGAACTATGGGACGGGCGTATTAACTATTACTGATAATACAAGATCAATTCACCATTATACTGCATCATGGCTGAATGATACTGGAAAACGTATAGTAAAGATTCAGCAGAAATACGCCGCAAAAGGTATGCCAGGATGCTTTCAAGAAAAGATTGAGACACTTCCGCTACGCGTAAAAAATAAAGTGGATAAGCTAGGACTTGCTAGCACTATTAAATTTGCAATCAAAAAGCTTTTAAGGAAGGCTTAGACTATTCCGAAAAAGCATAGGTATAATGATAAGCAAGACTATCGTATGGAAAAACTCGAGATGGGAGACAAAATATATGAACATGGAAGAAGCTTACAAGAAGTGCTTATCTCGTTGTTTTGAATATATTGCTCCTGCCCATATTGGATTGAAACTGCTGAATGCAGATACTATTTTTAGAAGATTATTTTCCTGACACTGGGTGTTCTTGCCTGAGACAATCAAGCAATCCTGTGACCGGTATTTGCTCATCCGAACGAGGGTAAAAGCAATAGAGTATAAAATCAGCTTTCGATAAACCGGAATGGTATAGTAGTTGTAGACTGAAGACGAAAAAAGCAATTTGATGGTATTGGTAGTCTAAATGGAGGAGGATGATGGCAACGTATTGCCATACGAATAAAAAATGCAAAAATCACTAGCAAAAAATTCAATATACAACATTATATATACGGTTGCAAATATTTTATTTCCATTTATGACATCAATCTACGTTTCGAGAATTCTTCTTCCGGTTGGTGTGGGAAAGGTTGCGTCAGCTCAAAATATTGCATCGTACTTTGTAACGCTTGCAGCATTGGGACTACCATCATATGGTGTTCGTGAATTTGCAAAGGTTCGGGACAATAAAGCCGAAAGAGATAAATTGTTCACGGAACTTCTAGTGCTAAATATCATTTCGACAACTTTAGCTGTAGTAGGTTTCTTTGTCCTTGTGTTTATAAATGCAGGCTTTAACGGTGAGTGGGCATTGTATGGTGCGTGTGGGTTAGCTATATTTTTCAATTATCTGAACATCGACTGGATGTATAAAGGACTGGAAGAGTATGGCTATATCACTGGTAGAAGCTTGGCGATAAAGGGAATCTCATTACTGGCTCTTTTTTTGTTTGTTAAGACAAGACAGGATTATGTAGCTTACGCATTGATTTCAAGCCTTGCAACGGGAGGTAACTATATTTTCAATGTGATACATGCAAGGAAATATGTAAAAATACGACTTTCAGGCATTAAGCTTATAAAACATCTGAAGCCAGTACTTTTAATTGCCTGCATTATCTTTTTATCAAGTATCTACAACAAAATCGACGTGACGATGCTGAATATGATGGCAACAGATGAATCTGTTGGTTATTATTCTTATGCACAAAAAACGGTTAACATGGTTCTTACAATGGCAAATGCGGTAACGGCTGCACTTCTTCCAAGGCTAAGCTATTATTACGAGAATGATAGAGAAGGATTCTACCGCCTATTGGATAAAGGATTCCAGATTCTATGTTTGATGACTCTCCCATTAGCAGTTGGTATGGCGTTAGTAGCGGAGCAGACTGTGCAGTTCCTCTATGGAGAAGCATTTACTCCAGCGGCTTTGACAATTCAGCTGATGTGCCCGCTGATTCTGATCAAAGGATTTGGGGATTTGTTCTGCTATCAGCTTGTTTATAGTACGAAGAGAGAGAAAATTATTCTTCCGGCAGCTGCATCTGCGTCCATAATCAATGTCATTACAAATGCAGCATTGATTCCAACACTTTTACAAAATGGTGCAGTTGTGGCATCTGTTATTAGTGAGTTTGTGACAAATGTCATTCAGTTTGTTTATATGAAGAAAAAAGTGAAGTTCAATGTCAATTGGAAATCACTCATAACAGGAATTTTTAGTACAGCAGTGATGTCTATATGCGTTCTTGGACTCAAGCTGCTGGAGTTGCCTAATACAATTGGACTTATTGTCGAAGTGGGATGTGGAGCTTTAGTTTACATTGCAATTAATCTAATAATGAAAAACGCTTTGATTTTTGAAATAATTCAAAAGTTCCAAACGAAATTATTACATAAAGCGTGATTTAAATGTAGATACAGGGGAGATAACGTGGAAAAAGACAGTGCGGTGATGCAAAATACAAATTACAAACTGCTTGATTTGATGAAATTTATCTGTGCATTTCTTGTAATAGGGATACATACAAGACCGCTTCAGGCCGTCAGTGATGTGGCTGATAAGCTGTTTTATTATGATACTCAAACTTCCCACACCAATAAGGTGTGCTGAACCTTGAAAATTCAATATTTTAGCCAATAAAAAAGGCATAAATGCGACTCTTTTGGTATAATAAAGTTGACCAAAACCATATTACCAAGGAGGATTTATGCCATGTCCATTATATCACAGAATTCCGAAAATGAGGTAGCTGTTATTGATTGTGTTCAGAGATTTTTTTCTTCTCATAAAATCGGATCGCTTTTGAAAAAGTGTAACGGAACCAAAGAAAAAGGAGTTTCGGCTGTCTCTCTTCTCCGCTACAAGCTGAGCAACGTTTTCGTTGGCCGCAGCATGTATATGCAGCAGCGTACCGGCTCTTTTAAAGAGGATTTCTCCAAGAATACTTTTTACCGTTTCCTGAATTCCACAAAAACCAACTGGCTCCGCTTTACATCTCTTCTGGCTTCCCGGATCATCAACAACGAGATACAGGATCTAACAGATGAGAACCGTACAAACGTATTTATTGTGGATGATACGCTTTTCAGTCGTAGCAGCTGCAAGAAAACGGAACTCGGTTCCAGAGTCTTTGACCATGTAGAGATGAAATTCAGGAAAGGTTTCCGCCTTCTGACATTGGGATGGAGTGACGGAAATACATTTCTTCCGGTCAATAGCTGCCTGCTTGCTTCTTCAAAAGAAAGCAACATCCTTGGGCCGACAAAAGAATTCGATAAACGTTCCATTGCAGGAAGACGGCGCCAACTCGCGCAAATGAAAGCGCCAGATGCTATGCTGCATCTGATTGATACTGCGGCGGCAAGCGGTATTTCTGCGGATTATGTACTGTTTGACTGCTGGTTTGCAAATCCAGCCCAAATCACAGCACTTAAATCCAGAAAGCTGGATGTGATTGCCATGGTTAAGAAAAGCAGCCGTATCAAATATGAATACGAAGGGGAAAAGCTGAATATCAAACAGATCTACGCAAAAAACAAAAAACGCCGTGGCCGCTCAAAATATCTGTTGTCCGTGGATGTAATGGTGGGGAAAGAGAATCCTGTTCCCGCCAAGATCGTATGCGTCCGAAATAAAGCAAACCGAAAAGACTGGCTTGCCATTCTTTGTACTAATCCAGAGCTTTCCGAAGAGGAGATCATCCGGATTTACGGCAAACGCTGGCAGGTGGAGGTTTTCTTTAAAACCTGTAAATCAACCCTCAATCTGATTGGCGAATACAGAAGTCTTTCTTATGACGCATTGACTGCACACGCAGCAATCGTGTTTACCAGATATATGCTACTGGCATTAGAACAGCGAAAAAATGAAGACCAGAGAACTTTGGGAGAACTGTTCTTCTTCCTGGTTGATGAAATGGCGGATATTACCTTTTCGCACTCTCTTTGTATCATCATGACTGCAATGATTGCAAGCCTTCAGGAATTGCTGAAGCTGAGTGATGAACAGCTGGAAGCATTTACAGCTGATTTTGAAGCCAGACTGCCGGAGTATCTCCAAAATGCACTTCATTATGGCCGAAGTGCGGCATAAATCGCTAATTTGTTAGCTGAAATATTGAATTTTCAAGGTGCAAAGCCCATTTTAGATATGGGAAGTCTTAGTATGATATTTCAAATTATGCAGTTCCATTCTTTTATGCTTGCACAGGATATTTTTTGATTGTCAGACAACAAAATAAGGGTGTGCATGAAAAAATATGCTTTCGGATAAAGAAGGTTTTGCGACTATATGTGATTTGGTCGATTATTTATCTGCCTCTGACATTCTGTGGATGGATTATAGAGGGAAATAGGGAACCTGTATATTTGCTCCGTTGCGTTAGAAATTTTATTCTCGTAGGAGAGAATTTCTATTCATGGGCATTATGGTATTTGAATGGACTGGTTTTTGCACTGATTTTCATTGATTTGCTGCTGAGAAAGTTCTCGATAAAGCAAATCGTGAAATTCGGAAGTGTAATGTATGTTCTTGGAATTATTTTGACAATGTTTGAAGGGCATTTAAATAAACTTCCAATGATAGTTTCCGCTGCGGTTAAAGTATATTTTGCTGCCTTTGTGACAACAAGAAATGGTCTTTTTCAGTCCTTAATATTTGTTTCAATTGGAATGCTGGTAGCAGAAACAGAAAAGCTTGGAAAACTCCGTATAAGTACCGGTAGTATAATTGCAGCTGCATTCATGTATCTTACAAAGATAGCAACAAGTTTCATTGGGGGGCAATACTTCTCGAAGATACTGGATCTCCCGACATTTTTCTTCCTGTTTGCAGTTGTAATTTCGGCATGCAAGAAGATTGATTTGAAGGGAAAGTTCTACGTGCGTCTGAGAAATTGGAGCGAAACAATTTATTTTGTGCATATGTACTTTGTGGCTTTGTGTGCACTGGTATTATATAAAAGTGATTACCACAACTTCAAAACCTTTTTTATTGCCGCCAGTGGTTCGTTTATAATTTCATGGCTTACTTCTCTTTATAAAGAACGAAAAAATAGATAAATTCAGAAGGAAAATAACAATGGGAAAATACTTTGGAACAGACGGCTTCCGTGGTGAAGCCGGAATTACTTTAACAGCCGATCACGCCTACAAGGTAGGTCGTTTTCTCGGCGGGTATTATAATGCTCTTCGTGAGCGTGACGAAGAAACTATGTGTCCGTGGCGAAGGGGCTGGATGTGGATAAGCCGAGAAACCTGGCGAAAAGTGTTACTGTAGAATAAAAATAGCAATAGGGAGGGTATGATGAACACAACATTACTTATCATGGCAGCTGGTATCGGCAGCCGCTTTGGAACAGGAATCAAACAGTTGGAGCCGGTCGATGGTGCTAATCATATCATCATGGACTACTCAATTCATGATGCGATTGAGGCAGGTTTCAACCATGTAGTATTTATCATCCGTAAGGATATCGAGAAAGAGTTCAAAGAGGTCATCGGTGATCGTATTGCTTCCATTTGCTCCAATCATAATGTCACTGTGGACTACGCTTTCCAGGATATCAACGACATCCCGGGAGCTCTGCCGGAAGGCCGGACGAAGCCGTGGGGAACTGGTCAGGCCGTGCTTGCAGCGAAGGAAGTGATTGATACCCCGTTCATTGTGATCAACGCAGATGATTACTATGGCAAAGAAGGTTTCAAAGCAGTCCACGAGTATTTGGTAAATGGCGGCAAGTCCTGCATGGCTGGTTTCGTTCTGAAGAACACGCTGTCTGATAACGGTGGTGTGACTCGCGGCATCTGCAAGATGGATGCGGAAAATAACTTGACTGAGGTCGTAGAGACCAAGAACATTGTAAAAACAGCGGATGGGGCAGAAGCAGACGGAAAAGTGATTGATGTGAATTCTCTGGTTTCTATGAATATGTGGGGATTAACTCCTGATTTTCTGGATGTTCTGGAGGAAGGCTTCAAAGAGTTTTTCGAGAAGGAAGTCCCGGGCAATCCTCTGAAAGCGGAATACTTGATTCCTATCTTTATCGGTGAATTGCTGGAGCAGGGTAAAATGTCCGTGAAGGTTCTGAAAACCAATGATACCTGGTACGGCATGACCTATCACGAGGATGTCGCAGCAGTAAAGGACAGCTTCAAGAAGATGCTGGCGGATGGCATGTACAAGGCTGACCTGTTCAGTGATCTGTAAACGACGATGAAAGAAACGATCGATTTACTCGGAAAGATCCTCACAAACATTTTAACTGCTCTTTATGAGCCGTTTGGATTCTCGATCTTGCTTTCTTTTCTTGCTATGTTTTTCTACCTGTATGCGTATGAGCCGATACATGCTGGCAAAGGCTGGAAGAGTGCCATAGTGACCTGGTATCAGAAATTCAAGGAGAGTGTGTTCTTTCGGAAACTATTCTTTCTGGCCTTTGTGACTTCACTTATTCTGTTCCGGACCCTGTTAAACCGTCAGCTGTGGCTGAATCCTTTATCCGATGTCATGGGCGGCTGGGGCATCTGGGAGACAGTGAACGGCGAACAGAAGCTGACCACCGAGTGTGTTGAGAATGTGATCATGATGGTGCCGTTCTCAGCAGTAGTGATGTGGACATTCGAAGAAAAGATAGGAAACGGCTGGAAAAAGATCCTGTGGCAAAGCGGGAAGATAGCATTTATCTTCTCGATAAGCATTGAGATGTTACAGTTGTTGCTTCGCTTGGGAACGTTCCAAGTCTCCGACATCGTGTACAACACGTTCGGTGGTATGCTGGGTGGATTGATGTATTGTGCAGTGATGAAGGCAAGAAAACGTCTGTAAAACTGGATGAAATTGTGATATACTGGGAGCAGTAGCTCCCTACGCTGCTCTGATAATCACACGCCTCTCCGTGGTGAGCAGCAGGCAACGATCTATTATGATTGGCGAAGATGTGAAGAAGAATGCTATATGTCGTATTGAGATTCAAAGGTTTATTAGTGGGGGTGTCACAATGAGCTTGGAAATGCTGACGGTACTGCTTGATATACTGATAATTGCTATTATTTTTATAGGCGGTTTATTTACGAAACATTATCTTCCAACTTATATGGCGAAAAAGGGTGAAAACCTAGCAACAAAAGAAGATGTCGAAGAAATTACAAAATTGACGGAGCAAGTTCAAAAGGAATTCAATGAGGCTTTTGAACTGTTTTCATCAGACATTAAGTTTAAATACGAATATAACTATAAACAGTATTCGGAGCTGTATTGTAAATTATATGCGATAGTGGTTCAATCTGAGTATGTTAGACGGTACATTAAATTATGTGAGAATAAAGAGATTTCATTTGATGATGCCCCATTTTTAGAAATGTCACCGACACATAGAGTATCGAAAAAAATTACATTTGGAGAGAATGGATCGACTGTAAACCAAACTGTTGAAGATATTGAAACACCTATTTCTCAATTTAATAAAAAAGAGTTATGCGATTATATTATAAAACATGGTGATTTGGCATCTCAGGAATTGCTTAAGCTGGCGGTCTCATATAGATTTGCATATAGCAATTATTCTGGTAATCCGGAATGTAAAAACTCTTCAACGGAGAAAGTTGCAAATGATGAGGAATTCAGAATGATTCGCAGTATAGTTGTGATGATTGTCAAAGAGTATAATGAATTGAGAAAGATGCTCAGACTTTCTTATGATGAAACGGAATTGACTACTGGAATCCCATCTATAATGGATGGACAGGAAGAATAAAGATTGTGTTGATTATAAAAAAGGAATGAGGTTATCGCCTATGCCCAGAACGAAAGGCAGCAAAAACCGTCCCAAAACCAATACCACCAAAGACTACGCATCCCAGATCTCAGAAAAGCAAGAATCTATTACTTCCCTGACTGCTGAGATCGCATCCATCACTGCAAACATTGACACTTTGAAGGCTGATCTGAAAGAAAAGAAGACTGCTCTGAGGAAGGCCGAAAAAGAAGTGGCATCCCTGGAAGCGAAGAAGGCAAAGGCGGATGCTAAGGCCGCTGAAGAAGCTAAGAAGACCGAAGCAGAGGCTGTGCTGAAGAAGTTGCTGGCAAGCGGTATGAGTGCGGATGAGATCCTCGAAAAATTGAAATAAGCAAGAACCCAAGAAAAAAAGAAATGCCGTGTGGACAAATGTACAAGGCTGATTTATTTGCAGACTTGTGATATACTAGAATTAAGTATTTGTGCTCATTTAAGTTTTATATGTCTTTCTATGTTGCACGATATATAACGTTAATAAGGGAAGAGTACAAATGGTGATGAAACAATATACTTTTGTGGAAAAAATAGATAGTAAATACAAAGGAGTGAAAACATGGGAAGCTGGAATGATATTCTTAAGGAAGTAAATGAAACTCAGTCTCAGTATGATTATGTTCGACGCAAGTATTTGAAAGAGCTTTCCGATTACACTGGAAGAAATACAATAGCGTATTATTCATCGTGGCTTAATAAACAAGGGAACAATTTAGACATTAATGACGCTGATATGACAGGATTCATGGCGTGTGTTCATGGATTAGATTGTACTAAGGGACTGGATTTAGTTTTACATACGCCTGGTGGTTCACCAGCAGCAGCGGAGGCAATTGTTAGTTATCTTAGAGCAAAATTTGGAAATGATATCAGAGTGATTGTTCCACAGTTGGCGATGTCTGCAGGAACAATGATTGCCTGTTCTGCAAAAGAAATTATAATGGGAAAACAGTCTAGCTTGGGGCCAATTGATCCGCAATTTAATGGAATTCCCGCATATAATATAATGATGGAATTTGAAGAAGCAAAGAGAGATTTGCTGGCTGACCCAAATAACGCACAGTATTGGGCAATAAAGCTTCAACAGTATCCAGCTGCATTTATGAAAACAGCTATTGACGCGATTCAACTTTCTGGTAAACTTATAGAAGAATGGCTTGGAACATGTATGTTTGATAAGAATAATCCAAGTGATCAGGCTATTATTGCTACAATTGTGTCTAAACTGAATGAACATGACGATTCAAAAATTCATGGAAGGCATTTGAATGCAGAATTCTGCAAGAGAATTGGGTTAAAGATTTCAATGATGGAGGATGACGGAGAGTTACAGGATAAGATTCTTTCATTACATCATGCGTATATGATTACTTTGGATGGAACTCCTGCAATTAAGATTATAGAAAATCAAAATAAGAAATCCGTTATTTCTAATATTCAAATTATGGCGAGGTAATTTATTATGAAAACAGTAGAGTTGATAGAAATTGAAAAATTGTATATGGACTGTCATGTGGAAATGGTGAAAAATCAGCCAATCAGAACATCTTTAAATACTGGGTCCATGAATAACAGATTGAATTGTGATTATAGTTTTATGAACAGAAATTCAATTTCTTCAAATTACAATAATACGGTTATTCACAATGAAGGTGAATGATTGTTGTAATGCGTGAAAGTTCTACTGCTTTATAAGAATTAGAAAACGAGGTTATCACCTATGCCCAGAACGAAAGGCAGCAAAAACCGTCCCAAAACCAACACCACCAAAGACTACGCATCCCAGATCGCAGAGAAGCAGGAGACTATCGCATCTCTGAATACGGAGATCGCATCCATCACCGCAAACATCGACACTTTGAGGGCTGATGTCACGGGACGCGAAAAATGAGAATCCTGTGTCCCATTGAGAATAAAGTGTCCCAAGTCATCTCAGATATAAAAGAGCGAACAGACGCTCAAAAATCTGCCCGCTCAGTGTGCCGCCAGCAACTGTTTTTGTCAGGATTTCTTCTTGTTTTTAGATGTATCTGTCGGGAAATGGGATTTATATTCATTCAGCATAGTGCTGACCATTCCCTCATCAATGAGGACTGGTTCCGGTGTAGCTGCTGGGCTACTATCTGAGCGTGGCACGAGGACTGGATGTGGACAAGCCGAGGAACCTGGCCAAGAGTGTTACCGTGGAATAGCATGGTTGAGGAAGCAGCTGGAAGAAGACAGGCGTCCTATTACAATTCCGGCTCTTGCCATAAACAGCCGGATGTGTTTTAATGGTTTTGAGTAAACCACTACACTACATATAAAGGAGTTCTCTGTCATGGCAAAGAAAAACTGTCTGAACTGCATCGCTTACTGTAATCTTCTGGATTATGACAGATGCGGTTTGGGTTTTGAGATTGAAGAAGCACTGGAAGGCAACTCTATCGTTGTCCATCCAGCAGACGAATGTACGGTGGCCAGTCCGCGTACAAGACGTGATTTTGTAAAAAAAGCTGCTTTGCGTGGAATCGAATGGGATATCCGTGATGTGGTAACGAAATCTATGATAATGTAAAAGTGAAAGAGCTTTGCAGTACACGACCCTGGCGAGGGTGATACACCTGCCGATAACCGGAACAAATATCACAGTCTAATGGAAGAACAGTGGAAAGAACAATGGAAAAACTAAGAAATACTGTGAACACAAGGAGGAAGGGGATCACAGAATATGGCAGCCTACATATTAGCTCTTATCAACAATCATGAGGATGGAAAAAGATTTTTTGAAACGTACAACATACCATACCAGATCATTACAAGAGGCGAGAATAAAGGGAAGCTCCGTGTGAAAGCCATACGTTCTTCGGATGGACAGGCTGTTCTGGAGGCACGGAAAGAACTGGAATATGCTGGGTATGGATCTCTTGCTGACCATAGTAATGTGTTCCGCGATGAGAATGATCGGACTGTGATAACATTCAGTCCATATAATGCAGTACCAAAAGTAATTGATGTACCGGGATATGATGTGGAAGTCAGCGACTACAGTATCTACAGCTACGGGACGAAAACGATAGTAATGAGGCGACTGTGAAAATAAGAGGGACATGAAATTTGCAGTTCGGGTGTCCCGTGACAACTGCTGTTAAGGCAGATCCGGCCTTTTCTTCGGATTTTATATTTAGATTGAAATGAAAATTTATTTTGCCAGGAGGTGCTGCAAATTGTCTAGACCAAAAAAGAAACCAGACTACAACCCGTACCAGGTCATGCAGGATTTCATGACTGCAGTGGCAGATGCCTTTGGGACCTACGATGACCGGGAGGATACTGCCCCGCCCGGTCTTAACGCTGTGGCTGCAGAGTTTGGCATTACGGCGCTGAAGGCCCGGAAGCTTCTGCTCACCGCCGGGGTGTATTCCACAGCGCTGAGCCGCCAGATCAAGGAATTGCATTCTAAGAAGATGAAGATCGCTCAGATCATGAGCGCCACAGGACTGAGCCGGGCTTCCGTCCACGCCTATCTCCCCTACACAAAGATCCCATATAACCTGGAGGAACTGTCCGTCAACGCAGAGCGGATCCGGCTGTATCGGGAGCGGAAGCAGAAATGCGAGGAGTTCAGCGCCAAACTGTCAGCTTTGGCCAGACAACCTGCCAAGGAGCAGGAAGAGGAGCTGTGGAACATACTGACTGATCTACAGGGCTGTGTGTTTCTTACAGCGAAAGGTTTGAAGTTCACCTACAAAATCAAAGGCGGCGAGATGTTCATCAGCCGGAAGGCGAAGTCCATCACACAGGCCACAGTTTTTATGGCGTTTCTGAAAGCGATGGAGCTGGGAGGGATAGTTGCCGGCCCGAAGAAGCTGGGAACCTTTGGGGCAAGCTATCTGTATCCCGTGTTTGTGAGAATCGGGGTGATCACAGGGTAATACTGTGGCACTCCAGGAATGATTTATAAAATCTATTTAGATTGAAATGAAAAAGTTATGTCCTTATGTATTCCAGTTATGCCTTGCAGTATTAAAAAAGCAATTAAAAAACAATCCACCTGCTCCTCTTCCACTTGCTATGTGCAGAATACAGAGGTATGATCACCACAGCCCGTAAGAGATCGAGGTAATATAGAATAGCAGCAAAGCGGAAAGGACGGCGGTGAATATGGCACAGGGGGAACATTTGGTGCATACGGCAAATAGGGAGCATATCCGGGAAGAGAGAAACGGTCATGTAGGGGAAATTGTGGAGAAGGTGCTTCAGAATGTGATCCAGTATCTGAAGGAACATCCGGCAAATTATCAGGGGCAGGTGGACACACTCCTGGAGCTGCTCTATCAGGCATTTACGGAATATAATTCTGTGGAGACATCGGAGTTTAAGAAGGCAATCCATCCTCTGCGGGAAAAATTGAGATCCCTGGTGGACACAGAGCAGGATGCAGATGACTATATGGATATCGTATTTTCCCTGTGTGCCGCTTATGAGCGTCAGGGATATATCGAAGGAATCAAAGTCGGGGCCAGATTGATGATGGAGTTGGTGGAGGATTAAGGAAAGACTCTATAGATTTGCCTTGCAGAGAGGATACGATTCTAAGGGCTCTTTAATTGGTATATCATGATACTCTGGTCAACTGGAAGAACGCCCATACCATTCGGTTATTTCAATCGTGATATCTGCTTTTCAATGAACTCCTGTGTTTCGATTAAAATCTGTCGGTTGTACAGAAAGGTTTCTGGATCGTCAATATCAGTGACTTTGATTGTGTATGAACGAATACATAAAAGGACTTTTTCTAAGGCTGATGCTATGGTCGGCGTAGATGATGTATTCAAATCCTCATGGCCTGTAACAGGAAAATTGTCATTAATCTGGTATGCACCCCGGGACGGCTTGATAATCCTTCCGCTATTCCACAGTGTGTGAAGGGCACCGGAAATTATGGTTTCCCGTATTGCCTCGTTTTGCTGTTGGACCGCCTGAGTAATTTCAAAGCAGCTGTGAGGAACGTCCTTGTTTTCCGACAGATAGTTTAAAATATGATATTTGGCTTCCGCCGTTAGAGAAGAAAATATGATTTGTTTCATCTTGTTGCCTCCATGAGTTATGATTCTTTTAATATCGTTCTTTGTTCTATATATGGCTCAGGATGGAAGAAATAGCAAGACAAAGATGAAAATCTTACTCAGATATTTGGCATTGATTTCTGGATATTTTTTGCAGTTTCTGGTTTTATATAACTTACTTACTCAGGAAACCAGAGGTAATATCCACACGATAAAAGGGATGAGGGTGAGCTGACCACATGGTTCATTTCAAATAAATGAACAATACAGCTTTAAAAGTTTGTGCAGTTTATGATTTTATATCGCTTGAAACTTTCGACATTCAGAGGTAATATGCACATACCAAAAGGAATTGGGGTCATTTGAAGTCACCAGACAATATTGTAGCCAGTCAAAGCGATTGGAATCCGGGTAAAGCTCAGTGAAGCCCAGTCACGACCTATCACGACCTGTCAAGACGGACCGGAAGCAGTGACCGGAAATATGAATGGCTTCCCAATTTCAGAGAGCAACCGCGGATCGGATTCAGAAAGGCAGAAAGAATTATGAAAGCAGCAGAACTTGTAAAGAAATATGGGATTGCCGAAGGCGAAAGAAGACTGATCAGTGATACGAAAGGAATTATCTGGCGCGAGAACAGAGAGGGAATTCTGATTCCGGTTCTTATCTATATCCCCGGAAAAGACGAGGATTGAATAAGGTTTCTATACGAAAAGAATCTTCGTATTCACTATGGAATCCAGCCTGCTGTGGAAAAAAACTGGTTTCCGCAGCAGACCTTTCGAGAAGGTCTTATTCCGGCTCTGCCGGAGACTCAATTCCCAAATAGTTATCGATGTCCACGATGCCGTCTCCGGACAGTTCCAGTATATCATCAAAGCGGATGGTCACAGGCAGTTCTTTCCCAAGAACATTTTTATCATCGCTACGGATCTGCAGCTCCCGATATACGGGATCGATGCGGTCAACAGCGCCAGTGATCGTCCGGTAACAGCCCAGAGGAGCGTCTGTCCCAGCAGGTGTACCGGATATGGACAGCCCAGTATTCTCAGCTTCGAAAAAGCGTACAGTGATCGTCATCCCCTTTCTGACCTGCAGGAGCTTGTCAGAAAGGGTTCCTTGATCTTCCTCAGAAAGTTCGATTTTCGCAACCCTCAGATGGTCCTGTCCTTCTGCAGCGATTTCTTCTTCGTAGCCCCGCAATGCCGCGAATGGTGAGAAAATCTTGGCCCGGTTGGAAAGAGTCATCCGGGGATGTTTATAGGATGGCTCCGGCCGGGAGCTGTTCAGGATATCCGCATACTTCCGGGCGACATTCTTCCCCTCCTCTGTGTTTTTGTAATCTGACATAATCACTCAACTCCGTCTTAATCGCCACATGCTGTGACGATGTTGTTGATGGTTCATAAGTATTCATCAGGGTTCATAAGAGTTTATTATGAAACAGAATGATAGAAAAGTGTAATCAGTCTGCTTTATGTCCCCCGATCTGCCTGTTCCGGTCCCGCATGGTAGCACCGTCCAGGAAATTCGTGCCTTTCAGGACGGCATTTTTTCCATACTTCTTTTTAATGCCCAGCATGGCTTTTTGCAGGTTTTTCTCTTTTTCCTGCTTTTCTGTATCGGTAAACAGGTCAAACTGGTAGATTCCTTCATCCTGCACCACGCGGTTTGCGGCAAGGGTGATCCGGCGTACCGTGAGAGACTTGTTGACGATCCGGTCGAATAATTCCACGGCAGCTGTGATAAGAGAACTTCCCAGATTGGTGGGATTTCCAAGATGAGTACTGCCATGCGCTCCCTTCGGCACAGACCTTCCGTAGTGATCCATGTGTACCGGGCCGCGGTAGGAGCCGCTGTCACAGTTTTCCCTGTCATAGCCAACGTCCAGTGTGAGACTGTCAGTCACCAGGTTCTTATCCGTTAACTGGTATACCATGGAATCCGCCATCTCAGCGACAATGACGCGGGCGTGTTCGTAATCATACGGCTCGGAGAGTACCTGTCCTTCGGAAAGGCTGTTTGTACCTGGTTTATACGCCTTGATCTGTGCCATTGTGCAGGGTTCCAGCCCCCAGGCGTGGTCAATCAGGATCTCCGCGTCGATTCCGAATTCTTTGAATAACATGTCTTCGTTGTAAATGCTTGCCCTGGCCAGTTCCCCCATGGTGTGGATGCCATGTCTGGCCAGTCTTTTTACCGTGCCCGGCCCGGTCTGCCAGAAATCCGTCAGCGGCTGGTGATCCCAGAGCAGGTACCGGAAAGACTCCTCATCCAGCTCTGCAATGCGCACGCCGTCCGAATCCGGCTTTGTGTGTTTTGCTGTGATGTCCATGGCCAGCTTGGCAAGATATAAATTCGGACCGATACCGGCGGTGGCGGTGATGCCTGTGGCGTACAGAACTTCCCGGATCATGGTTTTCGCCAGGTCGTGGACGGACATCTCATAGTGGGAAAGATAAGCGGTAGCATCGATGAACACTTCGTCGATGGAGTATACAAGGATATCCTCCGGAGCGACGTATTTCAGATAGATCCCATAGATCTGTCGGGAGACTTTCTCATAGTAGCGCATCCGCGGCGGTGCGACCAGATAAGAAACCTCCAGGGATGGATCGGCAGCCAGGGCGTTGGCGTCGTAGGATGGCGAAGAAAGGGACGGTTTGCCATTCTTATACACGGCGGTATGATTTTGGATCGCAGCCTGCAGTCTTGCCGCATTGACTTCCTTAACTTTCTGGACCACTTCAAAGAGCCGCGCCCGTCCGGGAATCCCGTAGGACTTCAGGGATGGAGACACAGCAAGACAGATGGTCTTCTCCGTGCGGGAACTGTCCGCCACCACCAGATTGGTGGTCAATGGATCCAGATTCCTGGCTGCACATTCGGCGCTGGCGTAATAGGACTTCAGGTCAATTGCCAGATAGGTTCGATTTTTGTCTGTCATGCAGTGCGCCCTCCTTTCTCTGATTGTCGTTCAGTCTGTACCTGTTTTATTGTGCAGCCTTTTCCACAAACCACCGCCCTATCCGCCCGGAAAAGCGCCGGTC
>ERZ1643246.1471-NODE-1471-length-25600-cov-8.890076_pt1 | contig 25600 bp, 15 predicted proteins | sample MGYA00579265_ERZ1643246 | MGnify/ENA primary metagenome ERZ1643246 (study PRJEB29033, sample SAMEA4952261) | chicken gut metagenome | biome: Broiler Chicken; feature: Gastrointestinal Tract; material: Caecum | place: Ireland | collected 2018 | study: Broiler...
GTTACAAAATAAAAAACAACAGGTTATTACAGACCTCCGTTCCCCCGTATAAACTGCTAATCATACTGCTTTTTGATAAAATTAAATAATGAAGAAGAATCCCGTTAAAGAATATAGGGATAGCCGTTGAAAAAGACGGATTAAGAGAAAACCGCCGGGTGTGCGGTATAAAAATACATTTTGTCTTATTTAATAAGGTTGCGCCGAACATTATAAACCATGAATAACGGCAAAAGGCGGAGTCTGTTACGGACTCCGCCTTGATTTTTATATTGAGAACGATTTATAAGTGTTGATAGAAAAAAATAATCCGAACGTCTTGCGAATCACAAAGAGGTTCGAATTATTCCAAAATGGCTGGGGTAGCTGGATTCGTAAGGAACGGAATAGCGATTGTTCGCCGCAGGCGCAATCGCGTCAGCAACGAATGACGGAGTCAGAAGCAAATCAAGATTCTGAAAAACAGCCATAAAAGCCCGTTTTTTGCCCAAAAACCGCCGTTTTAAGCCACTTTTCAGAAAACGTTTCCCCAATTTTCCCCAATTTTGTTTCCCCAAATGAAACCATATTGAAGCAGGCAGCGGCGCGGCGGAAAATTCCGCCGCCCCGCCGCTTCTATCATACGCCCTGTTCAGTCCGAAAACCCTTTCTGCGTCCTCATAAATTCAAGCAGATTCAAATGCCTGATCCCGCTGCGCTTTTGCAGCAGATAATCGGTCGTAAGAACAAATTTCGGATAATTATCCTTGATCATTTCAAGCGGCGCGTATTCCCTGTCCTCGGTCGCCTTGCTTTCTCCGATCGTATACGCCACCTGCACATAGGCATAATTCAAACTGTTATCCCGCAGAATGAAGTCGCACTCCAGCTTTCCGATCCTCCCCACGCTGACGGAATAATCGAAGCTGCGCGCATAGAGATAGACCATGTTTTCCAATGCGGGACCGTAGTTGATGCGATTATCCGTATTTGTCGAGAAATAAAAGGACGTATCCGCAAGATAGTACTTCTTCTCCCCGCCGAGCGACTTCTTTGATTTCATATTGAACCGATCGCACCGGTATAAGATCTTGCTTTGCACAAGCGCCTCGATGTATCTTGTCAGGGTAGAGCGCTTCACAGCGATCCCGTTCTTTTCAAGCGCCGCCTGCAAGCTCTGGATGCTCATCGTCGCCCCGAAATTGTTGATGATGAAGCTTCGCACATTGTTGAATGCTTCGACGTTTCGGATCTTGAGCCTTCGGCGGATGTCCTTTTCAAAGATCTCGTCGATGACCGACTTTACATAAGTACGCTTGTCGGCAAAATCATCATACTGCATCGTCTTGGGGAAGCCGCCCTCCTGCAGATAGCTGTTGAGCTCTGCAATAAGATTCGCGTTGACCGGCTTTCCATAAAACGCCTTCATATCGAGGTATTCGTCGAACGTGAGCGGGAACATCTCAAACTCGATATACCGTCCCGTCAGCTTTGTGACCAGCTCCCCGCTCAGAAGATAGGAGTTGGAGCCCGTGATGAAAATGGAGTAATTCCCATCCTCCCGAAAGGCGTTGACGACCTCCTCAAACCCCGCGACATTTTGGATCTCGTCGATAAAAAGATATTTGACCCCCTCGGCATGTGACTGCGAAAGGATAAGCTCTTCCAATCGATCCGCCGTCTTGACTTTCCGGTATTGCAGGCTGTCCAGATCGAACGAAATGAGATGCTCTTCCGAGATCCCCTTCCGCCGCAGCTCGTCCATGACGGTTTTCATCAGACAGGACTTCCCGCAGCGGCGGACACCCGTGATCACTTTGATGACCTCGGTATCGTGATAGAACCCGCGCATCTTCTTCAAATACTTTTCCCGGACATATAATTCCATGCGATCGCTCCTTTTCGATGCTCCCATTATAGCACGATCCCAAGAAAAATACAAGTTAAGGGGACAGATTTTGCAAAAAATACAAAAACTGTCCCCTTAAATCCCAAAGTACGTATCCCGTTCGATCGTCGATACTCTTTTCTATTTCCTGCGCGGTCGGCTCGATCTCGACTCTCGAATTGTATGGATCGGATACAAATCGATATGCAAGCCCCCTCATCCGCTTAAAACAATTTCAACTGCTCCGAAGGAACTGCGCGGACGATATAGGCATCGGGGTCTTTCTCCTCGGGCGTGAGCTCCACATCGGGCGTGAACTTGCGCAGACAGAACTTGTAGTAGACCTCTTTGCCCGTCGGGCGCAGCAGCGCCAGGCAATCAAGGAGATACTGCCGCCAATCCTGCCACCCGTCGGCATTTTGATAGTGATTGATCTTTCCGATCTTATAATGATCGACACTGTTGTCCCGCAGCGTTCGCTCGATGAGCGCAAGGCTCTCCTGCGGCTCGATCGTCGGCTCAAAGCTTGCGAACGTCTTGACCCCGCTCTCGTGCAGGATCTTCAGCGTCTCCAGCCGCTCCTCGGGCGTACTTGCGTACGGTTCCCATTCCCGGCTCTTTTCTTGGTCCAAAAAGGTCAGCGTCGTTCCGACGGCGATGCGAGTTCAAACCGTCCTTTGCGGTGCAGCCGTGGGGCCGTGGATGACGAGGACGTCGTCACCGTCTGCACAGGGCACAAACTCCGCACGATCCGCGCATACGAGGCGGGGGCGGAAGGTATGCAAATCGAAGTGCCTGTGATAGACACAGATCAGCTCCCCTTTTGCGGAACGCACGAAGCTATGATGCCCGACGCCGTTCGCAACTTCATTGCGGTGCAGGACGGGGTTATACGCAGCCTTGACGAAAGGCCCGCGCGGGGAACGGGAGACAGCGCACCCGACGGCATAGTCGGGGCTGCGCGTGTGGTTTGCCGAATAGGTGAGGTAGTAATTCCCGCCGTGTTTGAGGACGAACGGCCCCTCCGTCACACGGCAGTCCCGGCACTCCCACTCCGCTTCGGCGCGGATCAGGAACGTTTCGTGCGCCTCATCCAATCTCTTTAGATCCCGATCGAGTTCGGCGACGTAGATCTCGTTCCCGTCGCGCAGGCGGACATAATAGAGATAGAACGTTCCGTCATCATCGCAGAAGAAATGTCCGTCGATGGCGCGTTCCTCGCTCAGCCATTTTTTTTGCGTCTGAACGAAAGGGCCCGTCGGGCTTTCCGACACGGCGATCGCCAGATGCTCCTCCGCGGTGTAGACCATGTAGAACTTCCCGCCGCGCTCCATGACCTCGGGCGCCCAGAACCACTTTTCTCCGATCGCGTCCCCCGCACGCAGGCAGAGGCCGCAGTCCTCCCACGCAGAAAAATCCGCAGAGGAATAGACGCGGAACCCCTCCTCGGCGTTGGTCGCGTACAGATAATATTTGTCCCCGTGCCGAAGGACGAAGGGATCCGCCCCCTCCAGCATGGGATTGCAGAACGTGCGGCTCATACGCTCCTCCGTGCCGCTTAGCGGCGGTTGCGTTTTGCGATCTCTTCGAGCGGAACTTTGGGCGTCCTGTCCTCGTGCAGAAGCCCGTTGACCTCCTGCTGCACGTCGGTAAGCTGGGTATAGCAGAAGCCGCTCAGGCAAAGGCGGTCGACCGCGCCGACGAGCGAGGCAAAGCGCTCCAGAAATTCCTCGTCGCCGCCGACGCCGTCGCCGTATCCCCATCCTCTTTGTTCATCGCTCACATATGCCGTCCCGCCGAATTCGCTGATGATGACGGGCTGCCCGCGGTAAGTGTATCCCTGTGCGTAGGGAAGCGGCTGCGTATTCTCCGAGCTGCCCTGCGTGATCTTCTGCATCGTCGCATATCTCGTGAACAGTTTTTCGCCGTCCTGCTCGTAGTCGTGCAGCGTCAGGATGTCGCTCGTCGCGTGTTCCCAGCCGTCGTTGGAGATGACGGGGCGCATCCGATCGAAACTCTTGGTGAGATAGTACAGCGCCGTAGCGAGGTCGCTCTGCGCACGGTTCATAAGGATGTTGCGCACCCCCCAGCTCTCGTTGAAGATCACCCACGTCACAAGGCTGGGATGATTGTAATTCGCGCGCACGATCTCCATCCACTCTCTTGTGATCTGTTCGGAGCAATCGTCTGCAAACCAATGGTTGGACGGAAGTTCGCACCATACGGTGAATCCTAAAAGATCCGCATAATAGAAGAAGCGCTCATCCTCCACCTTCTGATGTTTGCGCACGCCGTTGAACCCCATTTGCTTGGCAAGCGTGATGTCGCGCACGAGCGCCTCCTCGTCGGGAGGCGTGAGCCCGCTCTCGCGCCAATACCCCTGATCGAGTACCAGCCGCGCATAAAACGGACGCCCGTTCAGCATGATCTTGTCGTCCATGACCGAATAATCGCGCAGAGCAAAATAACTGCCGACGCGGTCCGTCTCCTTCCCGCCCTTCAGGACGCGGACGGTCAGATCGTAGAGCGACGGCTCCTCCACTGACCAGAGGGCGACCTGATAGGTGACCTTCTCGCTCGGAAGCGGCACCGTGACGCTGCAATAGCGGTCGGATGCCGAAGTCGTGACGGTGTGCAGCAGCTCGCCGCCGAACGAGACCGCAAAGGAAACGCAAACGTCCTCCGCGGGACAGCTGACGGAAAAATCCAATCTGACGCTGTAATCGGTGAGGTCGGGCGTGATCTTGAGCGACTGCAAATAGACGTCGTCGACATATTCCAGCCAGACGCTCTTCCAGATCCCCGTCGTCTGCACATACCAGCAGCCGAAGTTCTCCTTCAGCCAGCGCTGTTTGCCGCGCACCTGCGCGGGGTGTCCGTCATCGTCGCAGCGGACGGTCAAAAGATTTTCCCCCGCGTGCAGATACTTTGTGATGTCCACAGAAAACCGCGAATATGCCCCGCAGTGCGTGCCCGCGGCCGTTCCGTTCACGTAGACCGTTGCGGTATGGTCGGCGCCCTCCAGGTGCAGGATCGTCCGCTTGCCCGCTTTTTGGGAGATCGTGCGGGAATACCACACCGTGCGATGAACATCGGGGTCGCCGATGCCGCTCATCTCCGTTTCATAGCTGTACGGAACGCGAATTTTGCGCGGCAGTTCCCCGCGCAGCGCGTCCTGCTCCGTAACTTCCTCCCCGAATCCGAACTTCCAGAGCCCGTTCAGATCGGTCCATGCGTCGCGCACGAACTGCGGACGCGGATACCCTTTTTGATAGCATGTAACATGTTTCATGATCGTTCCCTATTTTGCCTGATATTTCAATGAATGCAGTATGATCGAACCCGAACCGACATAGACGCCCAGTCTGCCGCCCAAAAAGGCAAACTCATCCCGAGCCGTAAAGACGACGGCACCGTCGATATCGACGGAGATGGCGTGCCCCGCCGCGCGGATGACGAGCGTGTGTGTACCGCTGCCGAAGTCGGTATCCCCTGTCCGCATGATGCCGAGCGCGCCGAAGTCCCCGTAGTCGTACCGGTTGAGCGTCACGATGCTCGTGCCGAGCTGCAGGTAATAGCCGCGCCACGATTCGGCGGGCTGTGCGGAGTGGTACGAATAGTCGGAGGAGCGGATCATGAACCCGAGATCGGTCCCGACGGAGAGTTCACAGGAGAATGTGAGCTCTGCCTCGAAATCGGTATGCCCCGTGTTCTTCCAGAAGATGACGCCGCGCTCCCCGCTGACGGTGACCGAGCCGTCCGCCGCAGTCTGCGCCGCACCGTTGACGGTATCATACGATGTGAGCGAGACAGTGCCCGTCTCCGTCGCCTCCGCCTCGAAGAAGGTGATCTCCGCCCGCCCGGAAATCACTTCCGCCTTCATCGTCTGCACGCCGCCCGCCGCCTCGATCTCGCCGAGCGGAACGCGGACGCACCGATAGCCTTCCCCAGCGGAAGGAACGGACGCACGGACCTCATTTTCGCCTATCGTAATACAGATTTCTGCACCGCGCGAAGCTGCCGAGACTTCCGCAAAGAGACTGTAAGTCCCGTCCTCGGGAATGTCGACGGCATATTTTACCCAGTCGCCGCGCTCCAGCGCAACGGCATAGGCATCGCCGATGCGAACCGTACTTTCGGGCTCCCCGACGCGGACGCCACCCTCTGTGCGGCGGGCGCCGCGGATGGAGAATCCGCGCATCTCCCCCTTCAGATACCCCGTTGCGGGGAAGCGCGTGGGGAAGTTTTTGAACGCCTCGAAGTCGGACGTGCCGAACACCTCATCGGTATATGCCGTATAGCCGACCCCCTCCGAGAGGGCATAGCCCGTCTTGCCTGCACAAGCCTTGGCGGGATAAGAGATGACGCGCATCCCGTTCAGGTAGAGATAACCGACGCCGTCGCCGTTCTCTATGCGGAGCGTGACGAGTTTCCCCTCCGTAAGGGAGACGTTCTGTTCGGCGATGACGTTCTCATTCTTCCCCTCCCGGCGCAGGAGCCGCAGCGTCCCGCCGCTGTACTGCACGGCGTAGCTCTTTCCCGAAGCGGAGCCAAAGAACACCTCCTGCCGCGCGGAGGGGATGAAATTGTACTCCGCCGTAAAATAGTCGCCCGTTTCACCGAACACATATGCGCCCGCCTCCTCCCGCAGAAGGTCGGCATAGCCGCCGCGGTCGGGCGCATCGGGCACGGCGACGCTCCTGTGCGTGACGCCGTTTGCCGTGAGCAGGCTGCCGCAGGCGAAATATCTGTCCAGATTATACCTGCGCGCGGGGCCTCTGCCGACCAGGCTGTGATACGCCGTATAGACGGAATCGAGGTCGGGCCCGTTCACGTTGCTCGAATGCCCCAGCCCGCGGTGCGCTACGTCGGTGTCGATGATCGTCACGTTGTCCACGGGCTGCACGAACGACGAGAGATCGTCAAGATCTTCGGCATACGAGTACGCGATCCTGTATCCGTTTGAGAGGACGTGATTGCCCGCATAGGTGAGATAGCTGTAGTTTCCGCGGCGGAAGATGCCGGGACCCTCGATCCAATGATTGAGGTTGGCATCCCCGAGCTGCGTGTCCTTCCCGAGGGTATCGGGGTTGATATCGGAGACGTCGGTGATCTCGGTATATTGCAGCCCCGCGGGCGTGACGGTATGCAGAAGGAAGAGCCTGCCGTCATCGGAGACATAGAACGAACCGTCGATCCCGCGGCCGATGTTGCCGTAGTCGAGGTCGGACGGACTGCGCCCCGACGAACTGATCAGCGTGAACCCCTGCGTCGGGCTTTCGGAACGGTAGATGTAGTGCCCCTGCCCCGCCCGCGACTGGCAAAGGTAGAAATAGCCGTCGTAATAGACAACTTCGGGCGCATAGGCGCCGTGCGACGTCTCGTCCGATTCAGGGACGGCGTACCCCATGTCCTTCCAATGGATGAGGTCGCTTGACTCAAAGACCTTGATCCCGCTGCAGGGATCGGAAGTGGAGGGATAGAGATAGTATTTTCCGTTGAAGCGCATGACGAAGGGATCGCCGATGCCGTACTGTCCGTCCGCGCCCGTTGCCGCGCTGGAACCCCACTGACCTTCGATCTCAATGGGATTTTCATAGCGTTCGGGCGTCGGCGCTTCGTAGGCGATCTCCCGCTTCGGCGAGCAGCCCGCAAAAGAAATCGTTGCCATAAGGACTAAAACAAGAGAAAAAATGCGCGCTTTCATATGGACGCTCCCGTTTCCGAAGGGCTGCGGGAGAGTTCCCGCAGCCCTTCGGAAACATCATCAGGCCGTGACCTTCAGGTTCTTGAAGATGACCGCGGCGCCGTTCGTGTACAGCCCGAGTTTTCCGCCTGCAAACGCCCAGTCGTCCGTCACTTCCAGCACCTGTTCATCGTCCACCCAGACGGTGAAGGTGTTGCCGCGCGCCGCGACCTTGAGCGTGTAATACTTGTCGCTCTCGAACTTGGTACGCGCGTCGGTCACGAGCGGCATACTGTCGTCGGCGTAGTTGAGCCGTTCGAGCGAAACGGAGTTGTTGCTGAGCGAAACGTAGTAGCCCTGGATGCTCGTATAGGAATCGTGCGGGGAGGAAGCATAGTTCTTCGCATGGAACACGATGCCCGCCGTGGAAGCAGAGCCAGTGGCGCCCTCGAGCATCACGTCCACTTCCAGCGTAAAGTCGGTGATGGCGTTATCGCCGAAGTACACGAGCTGACGCGTACCTGCCTTGGCGTAGTGCCCGCCGTCCTTGATCTTCCAGATGGTCTTGTAGTCCGCGCCCTTCTCCGCATAGGAAGAGAGCGACTGCTCATAGACGGGCGTGACGGAGGACGTCTCCACCAAGCGGAACGCCGCAAACGTGACGGAACTGCCCACGTTCTCCAGACGGATGATGCGCGCGCCCTGCTCCACGTCGAACTCGCCGATGACCGCCTTGACGTAGCCGTTTGTCGTTTCCACCTCGGGCAGCGTGCAGCGCCAGACCGTTCCGCCGTCCACGCCGTCGATCTTCACGCCGATCTTCTTGCCCGCGTCCGCCGCGGGATAGACGAGTTCGAGCCCGTACCTGCCCGTCTGTCTGTTGTAGACGAGATAGGAGACATCGTCCCCTTCCTTGCCGAGTGTCAGAGCCTTCCAGCCCGCCAGGCGGTAGTCGGCGTCCTCGGAGATCACAGAAAGGGCGCTCTCTTCGCTCAGGTCGTTCCCGTCGGTATAGACGTCGTCGTGAAGGTATGCCGCCGCACCGACAAAGGTGCTTGCCTGCTTTGCCTCCCGCTCGTCGCTCATGCCCATGGCGACTTCGGAATAGGCGGTGTAGCCGATCTCGGCTCCCTCCGCCGCAAGGTAGCCGATCTTGCCCGCGGCGATCGTGCAGGACGCATTGTCGATCTTGGTCATGTTGTCGAACATAACGTCCACCACACCGCCGCGCGACGCGACGCGCACCGTGTGCAGTTTGTCCGCCGCATAGTCGTTGACCAGCGTGCCGCTTGCGATCTGCGTCGTCGCCCCGCCCGCCGTCTGCGCGAGCGTAATTGTCTTTGCCGTGAGGTCGACGGTAACGCTCGTATAATTCTCGGCATCGGCATAGCCGACAAGGTAGGTCGCGGAAGCCGCGCCGCTTAAATTGAATTCCGCCGTGAAGTCGGCAGGCGCCTGCGTCTTGCTCAAAAGCGCGCCATCCGCCTCCTCAAACTTCTCCGCATCCCTGCCCGTCGCGTAAAACGCGGGGAGCGCGGGCGTCACGCTGTCCTCCAGAGAGGGTGCGACCGCCATCATCGTCCCGTTGAATGTGAGCCTGTCGATGCCGAGGCTGCGGTTGGGGCCGCCCGAGGAATTGAGATAATGATAGGCGAGATAATAGGAATCCATATCGGGTCCGAGGACGGTGGACGAGTGTCCGATGCCCTTGAGTTCGCTCTCCGTCTCCAGCGCGATCGGATTGTTCTGTCCGCGGGTAAAGGCGTCCTTGTAATTTTCCGGAAGCTCCGCCGCCGTGGAGTAGGCGATGCGGTAGCCGTCGGAGGCGACGTGGTTGCCCGTGTAAGTGAGGTAGTACACGCCGTCCCGCTTCATGAGATAGGAACCCTCCGTCCAGCCGCCGATGGATGTGCCGTTCAGGTTGGGCGTGGAAGTCGTATCGATGGTGAGCATATCCTCCATGCGCGCCATGCGGATGCCCTGATCGCTCGCATAGCTGAAGTACATCTGCTCATCGTCGTCGATGAACACCGAGCCGTCGATGCTCATCCCGAAATTCTCCGTCACACTCGTGAAGGGGCCTTCCGGACTGGAAGAAGTAAGGATATAGTGCCCCTTACCGCCGGGCGACGTGTACATATAAAAGGTGCCGTTGTAGTAGTACACCTCGGGAGCGTACGCCGCAAGCGTCACGCTGTCCTGGGAGACGTACCCCTCTTTGAGCCCCGCGCCCGTGACGGGCACCCAGTTCACGAGGTCCGCCGACTTGTAGGCACGCACGCCCACTTCGGTATCGAGCGAGGAGACATAGAGATAATAGACGCCGTTGTAGCGCATGATGAAGGGGTCGCCGATCCCGTAGCCCTGCCACTGATTGTCGATGACCGCCTCGTCGCCCAAAAGGTACTCGTTGTATGCGCGGTTATCATAGGTCTTGACGGCGGTATCGGGATCGGTGTACTGCGTCCCGCCGCCGACGTCGGGCTGTTTTTCGGGATCCTGCGTATTCGTGTCGCAAGCCGTTGCCCCGACGAGGAGCAGTGCGGAGAGCGCAACCATTGAGATCGTTTTGATCGCTTTCATGATATTCCTCCTTATTCCTTAACTTCGGCATTGGAAGCCGCCACCGCGAGCGAGCCGTCCGCCTTGATGCGGATATAGCCCGCCGTGTTCGCCGCATCTGCCACGACATAACAGCCGTCCGCATAGGAATACAGGCAGCCGCCGTATTCATTGGATCCGTTGTCCCCCGTAAGCCAGCCTTCCACGAGCGTGAAACCGAAGACTTCGTCTGCCGATACGCCGATGTCCGTGAACATCACTTTATAGGTCATGCGCGTCACGCCGTTCTCACGGGAAATAGTAAATGTTCCGAGCTTATGGGCGTCGTCCGCAGCCCACCATGCATTGCCGTCCGCCCTATTTGTATCATCACTGTCCAAGTTCTTATAAACAGTTCCGTCGGAGACCAGCTTATACTGGTGATCGACTTGCCATCCGGCAGCGGGTGCACCGGTATCGATATAGATGAGGATGATCTCCGTTCCCTCCGAACGTGAACTGAAATCCCCGAGGGTGATAAACTCGAACGTGAGACCCGTTTCGTCGCGGGAGACCTTGGCATGGATGCTGTCGTCCTTTGCCCCCTTTCCGAAGTGCAGGTTGTAGTCCGTGAGGTCAAGTTCTTCAAGCGTCACGTTCTCCGCGTTCCAGAAGGGCTTGTTGTCGACGCCGATGCGGATATAGTCCCAGGTGCGCTCGGGCTGTACGAATTCCAGACCGTTGACGCCCGTCACGCCCGAAAGCCCGTTCCAGCCGTCCCAATCGGAGGCAACATCGCCGTTTTTGACGCCGCCCTGCCCGAAGGTGACGCCGACGATCTCATCGCGCTGTACGCCGAGGAAGGCGTAAGGGATCTCCAGCGTGAGGACGGGCGCCTGTGCGCTGCCCGAAACGGCATAGACGAGCGTGCCCGTACCTGTGTTGGTGCCGCCGAAGTTATCCACGCCGATGGAGCCGTCCGCACGCAGGTCGAAGCGGTAGTCGGTCGCATTCCTGCCGCCGTCGCCCGAGCTGAGCCCCGTATCGAGGTAGAATTCTACCGTGCCCGTAAATGCTCTCTCGCCCACAAAGCGGAAGAGGAACGCCGTCTCCCCTCTCGTGACATAGGGAGTGAAGGAGGCAAATACATCCGCTTTCGTGCCGAAGGCGCCGCCGAGCTGCGTGTATTCTCGGGCGAGATAGATGTCCCCGAGCGAGAACGTCTCCCCCTCCGTATAGTCGGAGGCGGTGAAGGAAACTTCCGCCGAGAGATATCCGTTGAGCGTGACGGTGATCTCGGTGTCCACCACAGGGAAGTTTTCGATGGTGAAGGAACCGTCCTCTCCCGTCGTTGCCGTCAAGTCGCCCGCGGTGATGACCGCGCCCTTGAGCCCCGTCCCCTCGACGCCGATGACTTTGCCGCCGAGCGTGACGTTCACGACCTGGGAGGTCGCGGTGATGTTCTTGTCGACGGTCAGCGTATCCGCCGCCGCGAGCTGCTGTGCCGTGCGCGTCTCGCTGCCGTCGGCATAGCCCTCCTTGGTGAAGGTGATGGTCACGCCGACGAAGGTCGTGACGTCCGTGAAAGTGTAGACGCCCTCTCCGTTCGTCGTGGCGGTGCGCGTTTCGCCGCCCGCATAGGTCAGGGTGACCGTGACGCCCTCGATCGGATCTTCATCCTGATCGGTGACCGTCCCCGTGACGGTGACGAGCTGTTCGGAGAGCTGCTTGCTGCCGCTCCAGCTGCCCGTGCCGACGTCCGACTTGTTCACGACGTCCTGCGCCGCGACATAGCCCTGTTTGCTGTACCTGACGGTAAGAGTGTCGCCTGCAAACGCGACGCTCATCTGCCACTTGCCTTCGCCGTCCGTCGTGGCGGTCTGTTCGCCGACCTGCACGCTGACCCCCGCAACGGGAGCGCCGTCCCCATCGGTGACCGTGCCGCCGAGCGCGACGACGAGGTCGTTGTGGGACGCTTCATACAGGCGGTTGTCCGCCCCGACGCGCACATAGTCGGCGGGCATTTCGGGCTTGACGAAGCCTTCGCCGTTCGCGCCCTTCATATCGTCCCTGCCCCAGCCGTCCCAGACGCCCTGGCCGTTGTTCTGCCCGAGGGAGATGCCGAAGGGCTCGAGCGCGCCGATGCCGAGCGTCTTGTAGGGAATGAGAAGTCTTGCCGTATACCCCCCCCCGTCGATCGCGTTGACCGTCCACTCGATGCCTTCCGTCGTGAAGCTGCCGCCGTAGTTGGTCACGCTGACGGTGCCGTCCGCCTTGAGCGAATACATCGCATCCGTGGCGCCGCGTGTATCTCCGCTCTCCTTGGTGTCGATGAACAGTTCGATCCAGCCGTTGAAGGTCCTCTCGCCCTCGAAGCGGAATTCGACGCCCTCGAGCGTACGGGAAATGTAGCCGAAATTGTTGGCGAGGAGATTGACCACGCCGAACGCGCCCGTCTCCGCCGCGGGAAGGCTAATATTGACGTCGCCGAGCGCCGTCGTCCCGTCCGCCTCCAGATCTTCCTGCGCGACGGTGAGTTTGCCGTCGTCATACCCCTGCCCGGAGATGACAAGCGTGATGTCGCCCACGCTCGCGGGGACGCCTTCGAGCGAGAACGCGCCGTCCTGCCCGGACTGCGCGGACAGCGCCATGCCGTCCACCGAGATAGCCGCGCCCGAGACGGCGCCGTTCAAAATGTTCTTGACGGTGCCCGTGAGGGTGGTCGTCTCCAGCCCTTCGAGCGCGGTGAGCGTGACGTCCTTCATGACCACGCCGCCGTCCGCCGCACGCAGTTCCTCCCGCGTGCAGGTGAAAATGCCGTCGAGATAGCCGTCTTTCTCCGCCGTAACGGTGTAGGTGCGTTCGGGGTCGAGGTCGGCAAGGACATAGTAGCCCGCCGCGTCCGTGCGCGCCGTTTTGACCACTTCGTCCGACTGCGCCGTGACCGTGACGCCCTCGACGGGCGTTCCGTCGGTATCCTTGACGGTCCCCGCAAGGTCGGCGGGCGCCTTCTCCTGTTCATCGCGCGAGACGAGCCCACCGTCTTTGTCGAGCAGGATATACTGATCGGGCACCTGCGGATTGACGGCAGTCCCCTTGTACGTCCAGCCGTACCAATTCCAGGGACCCTCCGGGGAACCCGTTGCCGCGTCCTCCGTGCGCACCTTGTCCACTTGCCCGAGAGCGATGCCGATGGTATCGTCCTTTTCGATCATGATCTGCGCGTACGGGATCATGACTTCCACGGAGTAGCCCGTGTCCGTCGCCTCATCGCCGTCGTTGAGGGTGCCGTTTAAGGCAACTTCATAGTCGATGAGCCCGTTCCAGCTCCCCCACTGGCCGCCCGCGCCCTGCATGATGCGCGTCTTGCCGTGGATGCCGAGATTGATCTGATAGTCGTCGCTCTGCGGCGTGCGGCCGCCGTCCGCGAGCGTATCGAGATAGAGTTCGATGCTGTCTCCGTGCGTGACGGCGTCATCGTTGGTCACGCCCTGCGTCAAAAGTACGCTGTCCGAAACCTCGAAGAGGAAGAACAGGGCGCTCTCGCCGCGGTACACCCTCACGGTCACCGCATCCTTCCCGCCCGCCGTGTTGCCGTAGGTCGTGAGCGTCGTTGCATCCTTCCACTGCTCGTCGTTCCCCAGCCCGTCGATCGTGAGTTCGGGGTTCTCATAGTTGCCGTCGAAGTCGAAGTTGTCTCCGCCCGGCTGCTTGTTCTGCGTCAGGTCGGTGTAGGTATCCCCGCCGCCCTGTCCTCCGCCGCCGCCCTGCCCTTCGGACTGCGGCGCGCACGCTGCAGCCGCGAGCATGACGGAGAGGGAAAGTACCGACGCAAGCGTCAACTTTGCTTTTTTCATTCCTTTTCTCCTTATCATTTTTTTTCGATCAGCCCTTTACGCCGCTGATCGCCAACGATTCAATAAAGAACTTCTGGCAGGACAGATAGATGACGAACATGGGAATGCTCGAAAGCACCGCGCCTGCCAGCGCCATGGGCAGATACTGCCTGTTCATGGAGGGGTTCAGGCTCCCGAGGAGCGCCTGAAGGGTCATCTTTTCGGGCGTGATCAGGTAGATGGACGGAGCGAAGTAGTCGTTCCAGATCCCGATGAACCAGAAAATGACCTGCGCCGCAATCGCCGTTTTCACGAGCGGGAACATGACGCGCACAAAGCAGGTGAAATGCCCCGCGCCGTCCATGCGCGCCGCTTCCAGTATGGCATTGGGCACCCCGCGCATATACTGCACCAAAAAGAACAGCATGGATACGTTGCCGAAAAATCCCGGCAGGATGAGCGGCCAGAGCGTATCGAACATGTTGATCGACTGGAATACGCGGAACTGCGGCAGCATGAGCGCCGCATACGGCACCATCATGCCGCTCATCAGAAAGAGCAGCCAAAACGTCTTGTGCTGCAGTTTGAGCTTGGCGAAGCTGAATGCCGCCAACGCCGAGACGAACGTCCCGATCACGATGACGCTCACCTCCACCAGAATGGTGTTGAAGAACGCATCGACAATGGGGAAATTGGCGCTCGCGAACAGCTCCGCATAGTTGGACGTCACCCACTCCTTCGGGAAAAAGCTGAAGTCCAGCGCGTTTGCATCGAGGGGCGTCTTGAAGGAACTGAGCAGCATCCACAGGAAGGGGAACACGATGAGAACGGAGCCGAACACGAGGAGCGCATAAATGAGGACGCGCACCGCGATCTTTCCTGCCTTCTGCCACCAGGAAAGTACACTGTTTTTCAGAATAACCTGCTGCATGGCATTACTCCTCATAGACCCATTTGTTCGAGAGTTTGAACTGGACGAGCGTGATGATCATGATGAGAACGGCGAGCAGGACGGACGCCGCCGAAGCGAGCCCCTGGTTGTTGTTCCCCTGGATCCCCTGCTGCCAGATGAAGTACACGATTGTCGTCGCGCCCGAGTTGCCCGCCGCAAAGACCTGCGCGTCCGCATACGACTGGAGCCCGCCGATCACGCCCGTGATGAGCAGATAGAAGGTGACGGGCGTCGTGAGCGGGAGCGTGATCGAGAAGAACTGGCGCAGTTTGCCCGCGCCGTCTAGCGAGGACGCTTCGTACAGGTCCTTCGGCACGTTCAGCATGCCGGCAAGGTACAAGATCATCGCCCCGCCCATCGCGTTGATGGAGTTCTTGAAGATGATCGCCACCTTGATGGTCACATCCCCGTCCAGCCATACGGTGTCGATCCCGAGGATGGTGTTGAGGATGCCGTTGCTGCGGAAGATGTAGTTCCAGACGATGTTCATCGCGACCGCGCTCGATACGGCGGGAACGTAGTACAGCACCTGGAAGAACTTCGAGCCCTTGATTTCCCCCAGCCGCAGAAGCCCCGCCAGGATGAGCCCCAGGATCATGCTGAACGGCACGCTCAGCAATAGAACGAAGGTATTGACGATCGCCTTGCGGAAGAGCGGCGCACGCGTGGGCGAGGTGAACAGGTCGATATAGTTTTCAAACTGCACGAACTCCGAGACGTCGGAGAGCGCGTTGTAATGCTGAAAACTGTAGACGACGGTGAAAATGACGGAGAGCGCCGTAAAGATGAGAAAGCCGATGACGGGCGGAAGGATGAAGAGAAAGGCGATCCACCTCTCCTTCCGCTCCTGGATGCTCACTTTTTTCTTTTTGGGCGCGGGCGGCGCGAGAGGCGCCGCCGCCTGCATCTCATTGACCTGCATCGCGCACCTCCTCATCCGAGATTGGCACGCATTTCATCCAGCACGTCCTGGAAATCGGGCGCATATGCCGTGCAGATCTGCTCCGCAGTCTTGTTCCCCGTCCAGAGCCCCTGCTCGTCGATATAGGTGAGGAAGTCGTTGTACCAGCCCGAGGAATAGGTATAATAGCGCGGCCTGACCTTCCCGCCGATCTTGTCCGTCTCCGACGTGCCGTTGATGGTATCCACCCAGACGGAGCGGTCTGCGGGGTCCTTCCCTTCGAGCAGCCCCTTCGTGTCGTTGACATATTCATCCGTCGCCATCGATACGATATTGGGGACCTGCTGCCCGAGTTCATAAAACTTCCTCTGCGCGTCCTCGTTCATGCACAGATACTTGGCAAGGCGCATCGCAGCCGCCGTCTGAAGGCTGTTCGCCTTCGCGCTCACGCAATATCCCATCGAGCCCACCCATGCGGTACTCATCGCATCGGGGTTTTCCCCGTTGTAGGGAACGGGCAGGATGTTCGACTCGAACGCGATGTTGTAACCCCAGAACTGCGCGCAGTCCCACGGGCCCATGAAGCTGAAGATGCAGCCCGAATTCAGGAACCTTGTGAACCCGTCCACTTCCGACTGAAGCGCAGCGGGCACCATGACGTGATCTTTGAGCGTGAGGTCCGCAATGAACTGGAGCGCTTCGATAAAGTTCGGGTCGGTGATGCGCTGTTCGCTCGCGTCGTCGGTGAAGAAGTTGGCGTTGTTGGAATACACCGCCGTCTCGATCTCGTAGTGCGAGATGCCGTACACGTCGTCGTCGGGCGTGCCGTCGCCGTTTTCATCCGTCACGAGGGAGCACAGCAGCGTGCGGAACTCCGTCCACGTCATGGGATCTTCGGGATCGAGATAGGTCGCGTAGATCTCCTCGGCGTCCAACCCGTGTTCTTCGATCTTCGCATCGAGCAGCGTCTTGTTGTAGACGAGCGTGAAGGGCCCCAGGTCTTTGGGCAGGCCGTAGAGCGCTGCGCCCTCGCTCTTGCCGAGCGCCGCGGTATCGGGATTGTAATAGTATTCGTCGACCGCCTGCGGCCAGAGTTTGGAGAGTTCGTCCTCCGTGACGTAGGCGGAGATGTCCTTCAAGGACCCCGCCGAGACCCATTCCAGGAAATCGTAATCCGGCATATAGAACAGTGTCGGAAGATTTCTCGCGGATGCGCGTAGCGTCGTCATATAGTTGGCGGAATTGATGCCGCGGTAGGAAACGGTGATGTTTTCGTTCCCCTCCTCCGCCATGAACTGGTTGACGAGCGTCTGATAGTTCTCCTGTTCGGCAAGATCCCCCCATCCCCAGAAGGTGATGGAGACCTCCTCTTCGATCGGGCCTTCGGGATCGATGACGACGTCGTCACCGTGATTTCCCGTACATCCCGTGAGCCCCGCCGCCGCCACGATCCCCGCAACGGCAACTGCAAACCAACGCTTCTTCATTTTTTCCTCCTCCCGCGGTTTAACCGCTTTTTTTATTTTCTCCCATACGGACGGAGTTTCCCCCTTCCGCCTGTTCAACAGTATTATAAATTCACACTTTCTGTACGTCAATAACAAAATCGAAAATTGCAAAATTCCCTGTTTTTGTCATATGAAAGTTGAAATAATCCCCGATTATTTTTCCGCCCCCTCTTGAAAGCCGGGCGCATTTGTGCTACAATACGGCATGTAAGGAGGTGCGGCATGTCTATTCGGGATTTCCATCTGCAGATCACGGACGAGGATGAACTGCAGGACATCGTGCAGGCGCTCAACGCTTCGATACGGCGCAAGATCATGGTGATGCTGAATACGTCGTCCTATTCCATCGCCGAAATCGCAAAGAAGCTCAACCTGCCCATTTCCACCGTCTCCTTCCACATCAACATCCTCCGCAACGCGGGCTTCGTTACGGTGACCGTTAAACGGAACACGCGCGGCAACGCAAAACTCATCTCCAGGCAGATCGATCACTTCGCGCTCGACTTCAATGCCGGGAACAGTGAGCCGGAGAACAAGACCTTCTCCATGGAGATCCCCATCGGCAGCTTTTCGGACGCCCGTGCGGAGGCAAGCTGCGGCATGGCGGACGTCAACGACATCATCATTGCGGACGATCTGCCGGGCGCGTTCTTTTCTCCGCAGCGCTTCTCCGCGCAGATCATCTGGCTGAGCAAGGGATACCTTGAATATCGCATCCCCAATTACATGCTGCACGACAAGCAGATCAACTCGGTCAAATTGAGCATGGAGATCTGCAGCGAAGCGCCGAACTATAAAAATGACTGGGAGAGCGACATCACCTTCTGGATCAACGGCACGGAGATCGCCACCTGGGTGTCGCCCGGCGATTTCGGCGGCAGGCGGGGCAGGCTCAACCCCGCATGGTGGTCGGATTACTCCACGCAGTACGGCGTGATCAAATCTCTGCTCATCACGCAGGATTGCGTCTATCTGGACGAGACGCCCGTCAGCACGCAGACCGTGAAAAAACTCGGGCTTCAGGAGGGAGACTATTTCACCTTCCGCATCGGCATCAAGCCGGACGCCAAACATCAAGGCGGGCTCAACCTGTTCGGCGAGCGGTTCGGCGACTATGCCCAGGGGCTCGTCTATTCCGTTGATTATAAATAACAACTTCTGTTCTGTTCATCCGCATTATATCCGAACTGCAAATGCCCCGCAAGTAGTTTTATAAAATTTGCAAAATTTCCTGTTTTTGTTATATGAAACTTGTTGAAATATCTTTATACAAAAAAAGCGTCCGCCGAACGGCGGGCGCGTTTTTATACCTGTTGAAACGCGGGTTTACTTGGAAAGGTACTGCGCGAACACTTCGCCCATCCAGCGATACCCCTTCGCGTTGGGATGGATGGCGTCCGCCATATAGCTTGCAAGCGTCTGTGCGTCCAGCCGATCCATATCCACGTAATAGTAGAAATCAACAATGCCGATGCCCCACTTTTCCTGAATTTCGTACAGGTCTTTGACAAGGCTTTCGTACTGCACGTTGTTGTAATCGGGATTGGTGTAGAACACTACCTTGCAGTCCCACGTCTTTTTCGCATAGGCGATGATGTACTCGATGGCGCCCAGCGTGGTGATATTGTCGATGTCTTCCAGATTCTTGGTATCCGAGATCGCACCGCGCGCAACGTTCTGCGAAACGTCGTTGGTAGAGAGCTGCACGATGAGCGTATCGACCTTTGCATTCTTATCCAGGTTGCCGAGCATACGCGCCACGTACGAATTGGAGCCGTTATTGGCGAGCGTGGTGCCGCTGACCGCTTCCTTGACGCAGACGCACCGCAGCAGATTCTGGATCTCGTTGACGAACGAGGAGCCGTTGTTCGCATGTCCGTATGTGACCGAGGAGCCGAGGAAGTAATAGACGGGCGCATCGGTGTAGTTGACCTGCACCGTTGCCGACTGCGTGAGAGCTGCAAGATCTTCCTGTTTCAAGATGGTACCGTCCTCCATGGCATAGCCGTCTGCAACACGGTTGCCGTTCACGGCCGCGTGATAGCTGTACAGCGCCTCGCCGCCGCGCAGCACGTCGACGCCCGCAAACGCGGTGCCGTCGAGCTGTTCGACGATCACGTCATTCTCGGCTGCGGCATAGCGGACGGTCTCCGCCTGCATCTTGCGCAGCGAAGTCTGATCTTCATAGTTGACCGTGCCGTCGTTTGCCAGCACAAAGTTCGTTTCCGCCAGTTTGTTGATCTCGAACGCGCCGCCCGAAACGTTGACCGTGGAGCCCACATTGGCGCGGATGCCCGCCGTGATCCCCTTGGGTGTGAGCGAATATGCCTTGAAATAGCCGCCCGAGACGTTTGCCGTTCCCGAGAACATGGCAAGCCCGATGAGGTTGGGCGCGCCCCTCTCGTGATCGGCATAGGCGGAAATTTTACCGCCCGTAACGGTCACCGTACCCGCGCCGCGGATGCCGAACGCAAAGTCGTTATAGGCGACCGCTTCGACCGAGCCGCCGTTCACGGTGACGGAGGAGCCCGTCGCCTCGTTGTTGATGCCGAATGCCTCCAGAACGGCCTGATTGCTGTCCGCGACCGTGGAGACCGCCCTTACGGTGCCGCCGTTGACGGTCAGACTGCTTGTACCCTGCGTACGGACGCCCGTCGCGCTACGCTCCAAGTCTCCCGCCTTGATCCCCGTGGACTGTGCGTAGACCGTGCCGCCGTTGATCGTGCAGACGCCGCTTCCGGCATTGGAGATGCAGATAATGTTGCTTGCATTTCCGGCGTTGAATGCCATGGTCTCGAGCATTCCGCCGTTGACGGTCGCGGTGCCGTCGTTGACGATGGTGTGCGACCAGCAAGTTCCGAACGAGAAGGAACGCAGAAGTCCCCCCTCCACCGTGAGCACGGCGCCCACATTGTTGTCGATGCCGTTCGCCTGTGTGGAGTTGCCCTTGCCGTCGATCCTGCCCGCTGCATTCCAGACGAGCGTACCGTTGTTGGTGATGAGCGGATCGGGCCCTTCCGCCGACGTGGACTTGTACAGCCTGCCCGTGCCGACGGAATCGACGATTTTGAGCTTGCCGTTGTTCACGACGCTGCCCGTGACCTCGCAGCCGTTGAGATCGACCGTGACGTCCTTGCCTTCGGGAACGGTGAAGCCCGTCGTGTCGCGCTCGACGGTCACGGTATCGCCCGCTTCCGCGGCGGCGATCGCCTGATCGATGGTGGCGTAACCGTCGCTTCCGATCGACGCAGCGCTTCCGTTGACATCCACAAGGACGTACTCCTTGAGCTGCTCGCCCGAAGCATCGTACGTTGCCGCCGTGCCTGCTTCCACGTTCTCTTCATATCTGCCGCCGTCGGGGATCGCATAGGCGTAGCCGTTTCTCGACGCCGCCGAAAGCGAATATCTCTGCGCGTAGTTCGTGACCGCGGGGCTTTCGTTGCGGATAAACTCCGTACCCTTGCCCACATAGTATGCGCCGCCCGAAATGGTGATGGAATGTCCTTCCGCACGGGTGCGGATGGCGTATGTCCCGCCGTTTACCGACGAAGACGCCGCAAAGAAGGTGCCGCCCGTCACATTCCCCACCGTGCCGTCGTTGCACAGCGCGATGGCGTTGGGTCCGCCCGAAGACGAGGTGTGCGAAATGCGCGCGACGATCTGACCGCCGGAGATGAGCTGAATGTTCCCTTCATTGCGGATGCCGAACGCCCATTCGATGCCGCCCTCCTTCTTTTCGCCCGTCAGCTTGCCGCCCGAAATCTTTTTGATCGTGCCGCCGCTCTGGTTGAAGATCGCATAGGCGACCTCGCTGCCGTTATCGGTACAGCCGTACAGCTCGCCGCCCGAAATGGATTCGATGACGCCGCCATTGTTGTTCCGGATGGCGACGGCATAATTGCCCGTTCCGCCGTTGCCGTTGTTTTCGGATGTGATCTTGCCGCCCAAAATGTCCTTGATCGTCCCGGAATTATTGATAGCAACGCTGTTGAGCTTGACGTTCGTATTGGAGATCTGCGACGTGAGCGTGCCGCCCGAGATCTCTTCCACGGTGCCGCCCGCCGCATTGAAGATGGCGTTGCCGAAATAGCCGCCCGAGGAAATGACGCTGATGTCGCCGCTCAGGAAGGAGACGGCAGCGTCGCTGTTATTGGTGATGCCGCGGATGTCCGTCTGGTTTCCCGTACCCGTTGCCTCGACAGTCGCGCCGTCGAACGTCAAACCGCCATTGTTGACGATCGCCGACACAACGCCCGACGTATTGCTCGTCAGGCGGAATGCACCCGTCCCGACCGAATCCACGATCTTCAGCGTTCCGTTGTTGGTGAGCGTGGCGGAAATTTCAAACCCGTTCAGATCGAGCACGATGTTGTCGTCTTGCGCAACGGTGACGGCTTCCGCACAATTTTCCGTCAGTTTGACGGTCCCGCCCGACTGCGCGCCGTCGATCGCCGTCTGCAGCGAATTCGTCTCCGCAAAGACGGCGGGTACGGACGGAAGGACGGCACTGCTCAGCACGAATGCCGCGCCGAACGCCGCACACAGCGAAAGGGACAGAACTTTATTCTTTGTATTCATGACCGTTCCTCCTTACAATACAAACCAGTTCGACTGGTCTTCGGCACTCTCCAGCGTGACTCCGTCCTGCTTAGCGCCGAAATTCGCCGTGCCGTTCGTGTACTCCACGAGCATGGCACGGAAGGAAGTATCCTGCAAAATGCCCGTACCGAATTCGATATATTCGATCGTGAGCGTGAGCGTCCAATAGCCGTCGCCCTGCGTATATTCGGGGGCGTGGATGGTCGTATCCGTTCCGTGGAACTGATCGTTCGCGCCCTCGGAGAAATAGATCTTGCCCGTCTGCCAATACGCCGCGTCCTGATAGATCGTAAAGCTGACGTCGGAGAGCGCAAGCCCCCAATCCGAACAGTCATAGTCGGCGGTGTGTACGATGAGACGGATGAAGTCGTTATTGTCCCATGTGCCGAAGGAGCGGAGCGTGAGCTTCATGGACGTGGTCCCGCGTTCCACCTTCGCGTAGATATGATCGGCGCCCATCGAAAATTCCAGTCCGAATCCTTCGATCAGCGATTCGTCCACGGAATCGTCCTCCGTCGACTGAATGACGAAATAGGAACTCTGCGCGGCGGGATCCCCGTGCGAAACGCCGTCGATCAGCATGCCGTTCAGATAGTTGGACGCGTCGTAAATGAGGCCGTTCTCAATGTCCCCCATGGCAAATTCCATGGCGAACAGCGAGACTTCGCCGTCCGCGCTGTATTCGGGGATCTCCGTAAAGAGCACTTTCAGCGTGAGCGTGAAGTACCCTTCCTGTTCGCTGTAGACGGGCGCGTTCGTAAGCAGAGTATCCTTGTCGTCAAACTTCGAATAACCGCCGTCGGTCGTCCAGAACTTGGTGAGCCCCGTGCGGTACGTCGCCTTTTCCGCATTGACCAGCACGGTCAGATCGGATTCCTGAATGTTCCAGCCGCTGCCGTCCGTCTCGGACGTGTGGAAAATGAGTTTGACGTATTCGTCGCTTTCAAAATCGCCGAACCCGATCATGGAGACGAGGAACCCGTCCTCCTGCTTGTCCGCCTTCAGATAGAAGTCGTCGGCAACGTCCGCCTGCTTGCTGAGCGAAGGCACCGAGAAGCGCAGGGAATATCCCTTGGTCAGTTCGCCGCGGTCCACCACGGGCGCCTCGTCGGGCGCCGTGACCGTGTTGTCCGCCGCCACGCGCAGATAGGTCGTGGGATCGGCGACGTCTACCACGTCAGAACCGTCCGCGTTCAGCATCTCCGCGCGTTCGCCGTCCACGTTGGAATACAGCCCCGCCGCAAAGCCGAGCTCGTCCGCACGCGCGCAGCCGAGCATGGCATAGGGAATGGCGAGCTCGACGGTCAGTCCGTCCCCCGCCTCCGTCACGGACGAGACGACCGTGTAGGAAGCGAGCGATCTGCCGCCGTAATTTTCCTTTTCCACCGTGCCGTCGCTCTCGATCGTCACCTTCGTGACATTTTCGTCGCGCATCCCGGAGGGCGTGCCGACGCCGAGGTAAATTTCCAGCTTGCTCTCCCGCCCCTGCGCGGTGAACGTCTTGTTGGGCGAAGCGGCGCGCACGAGCAGATCATTGACGTCGCGCGTCACAAAGAAAGTGAAATCTTCCGCCTGCGTCCAATCCGTCTGTTCGAGTCCGGAGACCGTGCCGTAATTCTTCACGAGAGAGACTGTGCCCAGCTCCGCCGTGCCGCCCGCTTCCGTCCCTTCAAGATAGGACGCAAGCGCTACCGTCTCGGAAAGATAGCCGTCCGCCGTAAAGGTAAGCGATTCCGCGCTGTCGGGATCGACTTCGGCAACACGGAACGCGCCGGAGGCATCCGTCGTCGCGGCGGAAGCGCCGTCGAGCGCGACCGCGGCACCGCTCAGCGCCGTGCCGAACACGTCCGCAACGACGCCCTCCAGCGTGACCGTCTGTAGGCCGTCGTCGGGTTCCTTCCCGTCGTCGGGGTTCTTGCCGGGATCGGTGATCCCCGGCTCGTCCCCGCCGGGACCGTCCGATTGACCCGGATCGGCGCAGCCTGCAAACAGCAGCAGCGCCAAAGCCAAAATCATCGGCAAAATCCGCTTGATTTTCATGTTTTTCCTCCCTTGTCTTTTCTTACCGCAGATCAGAGCATACCCTCGCGATACAAAAGAATTATACCATAAATCCATCACCCCCCGTCAATACCCATCCGAAAAATTGTAAAAATAATTGTTTTTGTTATATAAAAGTTGAAGTAATAAAAAGAATTTTATGCCTTGAAGGAAAATTGCTTCGTTCCCATCGTCACCGTCGATATGATGGCGGAAGACCCGCTCGCGGCACTCTACGGGCAAATGCGCGCCATCCGTCAAGCAATGGGCTTTCACCGCATTCCGCGTTCCATCGTCTGTACTATTTTTACATTTAAATATTTTCATCAGAAAGAATTATCTTCATAAGGTCTGTAAAGATTTTCCCGTCCTTGCTTTCTGCATACAGTCTGTCAAAGGTCTCCTGCATTCCGTAATACTCGGAATAACGGATATTGGTTACACATAGTTGTTCGTCTTTCTCTTTCGGCATAAGGCATCACCCCCTTTTTTTTTAAGATTTGAGTGAGGCTTTTTGTCTTACTCGCAATCCTTATTGCGATTGAATAATGTTATATAGTACAGATGACTTGAAGCCATTTCTCCGCTCTCATTACAAGAGTTTCACAGATTCGACCTCTGCTTTTCGGCACCGATTCGGCGGCTTATTGTTCTTCGTCCGCCTGTTCCTATGAACTCGGTACTTTTCCTCGTTCCGATAATCCTATCTTTGCATATATCCTTAGGCCTCTGCTTTGAGCCTGTCTGCTTGAATGCGCCTGTAACGCATTACGGTCTTTCGCAACGGATATTCCTACTTGACCGCACAAACAACGATTTCTCGCTCCTGCACATTTCTATACAGTCTGGCTTTAGACCCGTACATTCGCAGATTCGTCAGTCCCTCTTCGGACATTCTGACCATAGATATTTTATAGACTCCCGACCTGTCGGCAACGCCGTTCGCCTCCGAACGAGTTTCGCAGCTTTCGCCTTACGGTTGCTTTCAGCCGTCTTCACCGAGCTTCTTATCGTCTGAATTTCTTCTTTCACGGCAAGTCGGAGTATCAGAGTGAGCGTTTCAGGACGTTACTCCTTCATTCCACTCATCGGATTACCAGTTCTACCAATTCAGAACTTTTTTTCTTCGTTCTTTTATTAGTGCCTGAGCTTTTCACTCAGGAACGAGTCGCACACCCGTGCCACAGTATTTTGTTTGCCTTCGCGCGCTCCTGTATCGCTTTGAGTTCCTCTTGCAAAATGAACCCGTCGCCGTTGAACACGCCCGTACTCTTTTCAAAATACGAGATCATGTCGCGCATCTCCGACTTGGAATTTTCTCCGTTCAGTTTCCTGTCCGAGGTCATATACTTGTAGATATTGTTTCCGCCATCCGACATTTCGTAATACGGCCGCTCGCACTCAAATTTCTTGCGTTCTTCCGCCGTGGCGTTGCTTTTCAGCTTCCACGGCGTATATGTAATGTTGAATATGATCGGTTGATTGCTTATTGTCTTTCCTCCTTTCCCGTTTGATTTTTATGCTGATTTATTTTCTATTTGCCGCAAGCAAACCGAACGCAGGTTTCCTGCTTCGGAAAGCAAAAACGCAGGGTGGTACACGGAACTGCGTTTTTCTTATCCTCGTAAGGTAGAATTAAGGACACTTTTTGGGCGGAGCGGAAATTGCTC
>ERZ1643246.1472-NODE-1472-length-25589-cov-6.929897_pt1 | contig 25589 bp, 24 predicted proteins | sample MGYA00579265_ERZ1643246 | MGnify/ENA primary metagenome ERZ1643246 (study PRJEB29033, sample SAMEA4952261) | chicken gut metagenome | biome: Broiler Chicken; feature: Gastrointestinal Tract; material: Caecum | place: Ireland | collected 2018 | study: Broiler...
ATGCTGTACCTCCAATGAGGTCGCTATGAGGCGCGGCATACCCATGGCAGGAAACTTCCTGCAGCAGGAGAACGTGGTGCTCACAGGAGCCTGTGAGGCCATTGTCGTGGACGTGCAGTGTATTTTCCCTGCACTGGGTCCCTTAAGCAAGTGTTTCCACACCAAATTCATCACGACTTCTCCCATCGCGCAGATGCCGGATTCTGACTTCATCCGCTTTAATGCCAGAACGGCCGGCGAAAACGCTAAAAAAATCGTGCGCACAGCTGTGGAGAACTACGTGAACAGAAAGCCGGAGCTGGTACATATCCCGCAGCTGAAGCAGAAGGCAACCGTAGGTTATTCTGTGGAGGCCATCATCAAGCAGCTGGATAAGGTAGCCAACTCTCAGGCGGAGCCCACGGGAACCACCAAGCCTCTGATTGACTGCATTACCTCCGGGGTCTTAAGAGGCGTGGTTGCCATGGTGGGATGCAACAATCCCAGAGTCCGCCCGGACTCCGCTCATGTGGAGCTGATGAAGAAGCTGATTAAACACGACATTCTGCTGATCCTGTCCGGATGCTCCGCCCAGGCGGCGGCCAGGGCCGGACTGATGGACAAGAGAGCCAAGGATCTCTGCGGAGCCGGCTTAAAGAGAGTCTGCGAGCTGGCGGACATTCCGCCGGTGCTGCACATGGGCTCCTGTGTGGATATCAGCCGTATGGTGGTGCTGGCTTCCCAGATCGCCAAGGATTCCGGCCTGAACATCTCCCAGCTTCCTATTGTGGGATGTGCGCCGGAGTGGATGTCTGAGAAGGCTGTATCCATTGGAAATTATGTAGTGGCCACAGGGATCGATACATACCTGGGCGTGGCTCCCCAGGTGACGGGAGGCCCCAAAGTAACGGAGCTGCTGACCGGCGGTATCCGCGACTGGGTAGAGGCTGCCTACACGGTGGAGACAGATATAGAAAAGCTGGGGGATCAGATGATCGAGAGGATCGAGGAAAAGCGCAGAGCGCTGGGAATCTGATCACAGGAAAAAAAGAGAATGCCGGCGTGCCTGCTGAAGGCCGCCGGTATTTTGCAGGCTAAAGGACGGTCCTGTTCAGGGAATATCTGAACGTATGACTCTATGGAAAAGGGGCGGGGATCAGTCCCCCACCCCGAAATCTGTTCTTTCGTACAGCACTTCTACAGCCGGATCATCCAGAAGCCAGGCGTATTTTTCCATAAACCAGTCTACCAGTTCCTGATCCCGCTTCACATCCGTACTGTTATCGGTAAAAACATTGATGGTACCGAGAGGAAAATATTTCTTCAAAAGCCGGATATCCTCGTCGATCATCTCTTTTGTCTGTCCCCGGATGCCTACCATAAGGCAGGGAGATTCAAAATACCGGCGGACTTCCTCTGCGCTCTGAAAGTCCGCGTGCTTGTTCAGGTAATTTTCCCGGAAATCCCGGTTAAAGGTTTCCACGCCGATCTTGAAGGTGATGGGGATTCCCATATACTCCCGCATTTTCTGCAGATGCTTCCGGTACATCCAGTGGGCCTCGAAGAAGAGGCGGTGAATCTGCTTTTCACGGATCACCCGGCGGATATCCTCCAGGGTTTCCGAGGGCAGCTCAAAGCAGCTGCCGGAGTTGATGACCTCCAGGACGCCGAACTCGCCGGTGACCCGGGAGAGGATTTCTCTGTTAAGAGAGAGCATGGCTTCCGTATCCTGGGAGTTATCGTCTATGTAGTCACAGAAGCGGCATTTGCCCCAGGCGCAGGGCCTGGCCTTCAGCAAAACAATTTCCCTTTGATTTTTATTGGTAATACGGCTATAGCGTTCCATGATCTGCTCCTTTTCCGGCCGGGGATCCCGGGCGGAGATTCTGTATTTTGGCCCGCAGAGCGGATGGCAGGGCGGCGGCCAGCCCGGCCGTCAGTGCCAGGGAAAGGATCCGGTCCAGAAAATCTGTGACCGCCTGGACCAGACAGACACTGAGAGTCAGATGCAGGCCCGCGCCGTGGAGGAGCTGTACCAGCACCGTGGATCCGGAAGAAGTAATACCCCCGAATAGAAGAGCGGTGATGACGGAGCTGACTACAGTGCCGGGAAGGGAAATCAGCAGGGAAGCGGGAAGCAGCCGCCAGATATCCCGGATTTTTTTCGGCCGGAACAGGCGGAAGGCCAGCCCGGTCATAAGGCCGGTCACCAGCTGCACCGGCAGATAATAGAAAGCATAGGGATCTGTTGTAAAGCCGTTCAGCAGGGCGCTGACCAGTCCAGGCAGCATGCCGTACACCGGACCCAGCAGAGCAGCCCCCAGCATGGTGCCGATGGAATCCAGGTAGACCGGCAGGCGCAGCGCCAGGGCAATGTTGGCGCCGACAATGTTCAGGACGGCTGCCAGGGCCAGAAAACAGATGCCGGAAGCGTTCAGTTTTTTCATAAGGAGCCGCCTCCCATCAGAGAGGCCAGCATGGGACCAAGTTCTTCCGGACTTTTTTTCAGAAGGCGGGAAAAGAACAGTTCCATAAAGCCCAGGGGATCTGTTTCCGTCAGTACACGGCTGTTAGGAGCCTTTTTCCAGAAACCGCAGGCGTCCACTACGCTTTGGCCCAGGCAGATTCCCTCTGTCTCCACGGTGGTATAGGCTGAGAAGCCATGGCAGAGATCCCGCCGCAGAAAATAGGCAACGGCCAGGGGATCATTGATCACGCAGCCGATCAGGCCCTCCTGCTGCCAGTGGAAATCCATGTAAAAATCCGTCATGCTGCGGATCAGGGCGCCGAGCTCCGGATCCAGACGGCAGAAATAATCTCTGAGATTCGGGGTCAGAACGATCTGTCTTGTCACATCCAGGCCGACCATGTGCAGCAGCCGGCCCTGCAGGGAGGGAAGCGAAGCGAAGGCTTCAAATACTGTTCTGGCCGCGTGGGGGTCGCACCAGTAATTATATTCGGCTACCGGAGAACAGTTTCCGTGGCTTCGGTAGTTTCCGCCCATGGAAACAAACTCGTCCAGGCCGGCAAAACATTCGGGATGGCGCTGGATAAGCCTGGCCAGATTTGTCAGAGGGCCCAGGGCGATGACTGAGACCGGGCTGCCGGTTTCGGAAGCCTCCGTCAGGGCTTCGGCCAGAAACTCTACGGCACCTCTGCGGGGGCGGACTTTCGTAACCTGCGGGCAGACAAGATTTCCCAGACCATTTTCGCCGTGGGTGTCGGCCGCGTCCACGTAGGGGCGGATCAGGGGGCGTTCTTCGCCCAGATAGACAGGAATGTCAGGCCGGTGCATCCAGTCCAGCACCTTCAGGGCATTTTCCGCGCCCATCGCGGCCGGGACATTGCCCGAGACAACTGTGATGCCCAGGATCTCCAGCTCCGGGGAGGACAGCGCCAGCATCAGAGCCAGGGCGTCATCGATGCCGGGATCACAGTCAATGATCACTTTTCTTTTTGCATTCATTCTCCAATCTCCTTTTCTTTTTTTAGTCTGGAAGGCCGGCTTTGCCGCACGGGCCGGGCCCTCCGGAGATACTTGGTTTTTTATACTGGGAAGTTCTCGAACCAGTCCGGAAAGAAATTCCGATTTTACAAATGCATACCGAGTATAGCATAAATTTCCCGAAAGGTACAGAAAAAAAGCAGAGCCGAAACTCTGCTTTTTTGCGGGCGCGGTTCCCTACAGGAACATGGCAAATATGGAGGCTGCGCCTACCGTAAGAATGCCGGATACGGCGATGGAGAGACTGCTCATGGCTCCCTGGATTTCTCCCAGCTCCATGGCCTTGGTGGTGCCGATGGCGTGGGAGGAGGAGCCCAGGGCGATGCCCACGGCTGCGGGCTCCTGAATCTTAAAGAGCCGGCAGATCAGCGTGGCCAGCATGTTGCCCAGGATTCCGGTGACAATAATGACAGCTACCGTAATGGTGGTGATGCCGCCCAGCTCTTCCGAAACGCCCATGCCGATGGCCGTGGTGATGGACTTTGGCAGGAGGGTCACGTACTGCTCATGGGTAAGGTCAAAGAGCAGGGACAGGGCCAGAACACTGGCCAAGCTGGTGAGGACGCCGGAGAGAATGCCGGCGGCAATCGCCTTTGCGTTGTGCTTCAGCTGCTCCAGCTGTTCATAGAGGGGGATAGCCAGACAGACGGTGGCCGGCGTCAGCAGGTAGCTGAGATACTGAGCGCCTTCATAATAGCTGTCATAGTCAATGCGGAAAAATACAAGTATCAGCATGACGGCCGCAATGGAAATAAGAAGCGGATTAAAAATGGCCAGCTTCCACTTCCGTTTCATCCAGGACCCCAGCTCATAGGCCAGGAGGCTTATGGCAACGCCAAAAAATACAGAGTTACAAAGCATTTCCTTCATTTTCTGCGCCTCTTTTCTTTACGGATTACCCACTGTGTTACTCTGCCTGAAATCACCATGACCAGAATGGTGGTGACCGGGACAATAACCAGCAGGGGGATCAGCATGGGCCGGAGAACCCCCCAGGATTCCAGCAGGCCCACAGCCGCGGGAATAAACATAACGGGCATGATATCAATCAGAAATTTTCCCGCGTCCTTGACGGAATCCAGAGGAATCAGGCGGGTGCACAGAGCCGCCAGCATCAGAAGCAGGCCGTAAATGCTGGCAGGGATGGGGAGAGGCAGCCAGAAGTGGCATACCTCTCCCAGACAGGAAATTACGATGATAATGCAGAACTGCCGAAAGTATTTCATGATTTTATCTCCTGCATGCGTCTCAGCTCCGGAGAAAAACTCCGTAAGCCCTGTAGGTTTCATATACATCGATCTTGCTGGTGATCTCGAAGGGGGCGTGCATGTTCAGGACCGCCACGCCGCAGTCGATGACCTCCATGCCGAGATTGGCCAGGATGTAGGCGATGGTGCCGCCGCCGCCGGCATCTACCTTTCCAAGCTCTGAGGTCTGGTAGCCGATTCCGCCGTTATCCAGAATATTCCGGAGCCAGGCAATATACTCCGCGTTGGCGTCGTTGGAACCGGATTTTCCCCGGGAGCCGGTGTATTTGTTGAACACGGGGCCGCGGCCCAGATAGGCACAGTTGTTCTTTTCCATAACCTCCGGATAATTGGGATCGAAGGCGGCGCTGACATCCGAGGAGAGTACCTTTGTGTTCTTCAGCACCCGGCGCAGGGCGATTTCACTGTAGCAGCCGCAGGCATTCATGACCTCCGCCACGGTGTCCTCGAAAAAGCGGGAATGCATGCCGGTGGCGCCGACGCTGCCGATTTCTTCTTTGTCCGTCAGCAGGCAGACGCTGGTATATTCCGGGGCTTCCATTTCGATCATGGCCCGGAAAGAGGTATAGGCGCAGACCCGGTCATCCTGGCCGTACGACATGATCATGCTTCTGTCCAGACCGTAATCTCTGGCGGAGCCGGCGGGCACCACTTCGATTTCCGCGGAAATGAAATCTTCATCTTCTATGTCGTACTGCTCCTTCAGAATCTGAAGGACCGCGGCTTTTACAGCCTCCTTTTTCTCACCCTCCAGGGGACGGCTGCCCACCAGTACATTCAGATTTTCCCCTTCCACCGCCTCGCGGGCCTTCTTTTCCATCTGCTTGGAGGCCAGGTGGGGAAGCAGGTCCGACACGCCGAAGACGGGATCTTCCGGTTTGTCGCCGATAGAAATATTCAAAACGCTGCCGTCTTTTTTGGCCACCACGCCGTGGAGGGCCAGAGGAAGAGCCACCCACTGGTATTTCTTGATTCCGCCGTAGTAATGGGTGTCCAGCATGGCCAGCTCCCCTTCCTCATACAGGGGACGCTGCTTCAGGTCCAGTCTGGGGGAATCGATGTGGGCACCCAGGATCCGCATGCCGTCGGAGAGAGGCCGGGTTCCGATCTGGAACATCAGCAGAGCCTTCTTCATAATGTCGGCGTATACCTTGTCGCCGGCCTGCAGGGACTCACCCCGGCGGATTACCTCGTTCAGATTCCGGTAGCCCTTTGCCTCCAGCTCTGCCTCCATGAAGGAGACGCATTCCCGCTCGGTTTTGCAGGCAGTCAGGAAGGCTTTGTAGTCTTCACAGAAAGCGCTGACAGCATTGAAATCCATCTCTTTATTCCAAAGATTTTCTGATACCATAAGGTTCATCTCCTTTACTGATTTTTCGAGGCTATTATAGCCTTATTTTTTTTATTTGACAAGGGCGAAAACACTTTCGCGCAGGGACTCACCCCGGCGGAGGCGGGCAGGGAAAACCCCATTGCAGACCGCGGCAAAATTTTGTAAAATAAAATAGAATACAGCAAGGAAAGAGGAAAATAATATGCATGACAGACTGACCCAGAGCGATATTGATAAAATGAAGGAAGAGATAGAATACCGGAAGCTGGTGGTGCGGAAAAATGCCATTGAAGCTGTCAAGGAGGCCCGGGCCCAGGGAGATCTGAGCGAGAACTTTGAATATTACGCGGCAAAAAAGGATAAGAATCAGAATGAAAGCCGCATCCGGTATCTGGAAAATATGATCAAGACAGCTATTCTGGTATCAGATGAGTCGGCCGAGGATCAGGTGGGGCTGAATAAGCGGGTCACCGTGTATTTTGAGGAGGACGATGAGACCGAAGAATATAAGATCGTGACTGCCGTCCGGGGCAATTCCCTGAAAGGCCTGATTACGGCAGATTCCCCTCTGGGCTCGGCCCTGATGGGACACCGGGCCGGAGAACGGGTGCACGTGAAAATTAATGAGCACGCAGGCTACGATGTAATTATCCGGAAAATAGAAAATACAGGGGAGGAGGAAACGGATGAGCTCCGGAAATTCTGATTTTCCGACCCGGAGCCGTCTGCCGGAGAACTTAAAAAAGTCTGAAAAACATGAAGTTTTCGTGAAATTTAAGCGTTTTGCTTGACTTTGTGAACTGCTTAGAAGATACTGAATGCAGAGTTTATATATAATTAGGAGGCACAAATATGCGGGAGGTGAAAACACCAAAACGGCCGATCATGTTTTACTACGGTATCGCGCTGATCGTGCTGTTATTATTAAATATGTTCCTGTGGCCGTCGCTGAACAGCCCTCGGGTGGAGGAGGTCGGCTACGGCACCTTTATCCAGATGCTCAATGACGGTGAGATCAAGGAGGTAGAGGTAGACTGGCAGAACGGAGTCATTACCTTTGGCGATACTTCGGAACCGGAAAAGTATTATGAGACGGGGCTCATGGATGATTATCAGCTGACGGACCGGCTTCTGAACGCCGGGCTGGAAGATTTTTCTTCCCCCATCGTTGAGGAGATGAACCCGATCTTAAGCATGCTGATCTCCATCGTCCTGCCAATAGTTCTGATTATCCTGGTGGGGCAGCTTCTGATGCGTTCCATGATGAAGCGCATGGGGAACGGCATGGGAAATGCCATGAGTTTCGGTAAGAGCAACGCGAAGGTATATGTCCAGTCGGAGACAGGCATAAAGTTTTCTGATGTGGCCGGAGAGGATGAGGCAAAGGAGATTCTGACGGAAATTGTGGATTTCCTTCACAATCCCAAAAAATATACAGAAATTGGAGCGCGGATGCCCAAAGGCGCGCTGCTGGTGGGGCCGCCCGGAACGGGTAAAACGCTGCTGGCCAAGGCGGTGGCCGGGGAGGCCAATGTGCCCTTCTTCTCCATCTCCGGTTCGGAATTTGTGGAAATGTTTGTAGGCATGGGAGCCGCCAAGGTCCGTGATCTGTTTAAGCAGGCCAATGAAAAAGCTCCCTGCATTGTGTTTATCGATGAGATTGATACCATCGGAAAGAAGCGTGACGGAGGGGGAATCTCAGGAAATGATGAGCGTGAGCAGACCCTGAATCAGCTGCTTTCAGAGATGGATGGTTTTGACGGGCGCAAGGGAGTCATCATCCTGGCTGCCACCAACCGCCCCGATTCTCTGGATCCGGCTCTGCTGCGGCCCGGGCGGTTTGACCGCCGGGTGCCGGTGGAGCTGCCGGATATGCAGGGCCGTGAGGAGATTCTGCGGCTGCACGCCAAAAAGATAAAAATCAGCGATAATGTGGATTTCGGCGCGGTGGCGCGCCTGGCCTCCGGCGCCAGCGGTGCGGAGCTGGCCAATATGATCAATGAGGCGGCGCTCCAGGCAGTCCGGGACAGACGGAAGTTTGTCTGCCAGGCGGATCTGGAGGAGAGTGTAGAGGTGGTAATTGCCGGCTATCAGAAGAAGAATAAGATTCTCACAGATAAGGAGAAGCTGATTGTGGCCTACCATGAGACGGGGCACGCCCTGGTGGCCGCCATGCAGACCCATTCCGCGCCGGTGACGAAGATCACCATTATCCCCAGAACCTCCGGGGCACTGGGGTATACCATGCAGGTGGATGAGGATGAGCACAACCTTATGAGCAGGGAAGAGCTGGACAACCGGATCGCCACCTTTACCGGAGGCCGTGTGGCCGAAGATCTGGTATTCCATTCCATCACTACGGGAGCGGCCAATGATATCGAGCAGGCTACGAAGCTGGCCCGGGCCATGATCAGCCGGTTCGGCATGAGTGATGATTTCGGAATGGTTGCCTTTGAAACTGTAACTAATCAGTACCTGGGCGGCGATGTGGCGCTCATGTGTTCCGACTCTACTTCAGCCCGGATTGATGCCATGGTGGTGGCTCTGGTGAAGAGAGGATACGAAAAGGCGGTGGGCATTATTTCCAAGAATATGCCCAAGCTCCATGAGCTGGCAAAGTATCTGTATGAAAAGGAAACCATTACGGGTGAGGAATTTATGGAGATCCTCAGCCGGAAGCCTGAGGAACTGACTACCACAAAATTCGAGAATTCCGGGGCCGAAGAGGCCGTTGATCCGGAATAAGAGGAGGGAGGAGACTGTATGGAGGACAAGCTGTATGATTTAATGGACTGGGCGGAGATCGAGGCAGTGCAGTATTCGGAGGAAAAGTATCCCAAAAATATTCTGGGACCCCGTGCGGTGCCGGAGGGAATTCTGATCCAGTGCTATTTTCCGGGTGCGGAGAGGGTTTTCGTGAAGACGCTTTCCGACCGGAAGCTCCATGCCATGACAGAGGAGGACAGCGGCTTTTTCGCCATACTGCTTCCAGGAAAAACAGTGCCGAAGTATACCTTCGTGCTGAATGACAAGAAGGAGGGCCGGGAAATTTATGATCCTTATGCGTTCCCGGCTCAGATCACGGAAAAAGAGGAATCTCGTTTTACGGCGGGCATCTGCTACGATATCTATGAAAAGCTGGGCGCCCATCCCATGACAGTGCAGGGAGTGGAGGGTGTTTATTTTGCCGTCTGGGCGCCGAATGCCATGCGGGTTTCTGTGGTGGGCGACTTTAATCACTGGGACGGGCGCACCTGCCAGATGCATTGTCTGGATTCCGGGATTTTTGAGCTGTTTATTCCCGGACTTGCCGAGGGAACGCTGTACAAATATGAAATCAAGGCAAAAGGAGGGCTTACCTATCTGAAGGCCGATCCCTACGCCAATGAGGCGGAGGTGCGTCCGAATACCGCATCGGTGGTCGCAGACCTGACAAAATACCAGTGGCAGGATCAGCAGTGGATGGAGCAGAGGGCGAAGACCCAGAGCTACGGGGCTCCCATGTTTGTCTATGAGGTGCATCTGGGCGCCTGGAGAAAGCCGGAGGACGGGGAGAGGGAATTCTATACGTACCGGGAAATCGCCCCCCTGCTGGCTGATTATGTAAAAGAGATGGGGTATACCCATGTGGAGCTGATGCCGATTATGGAGCATCCCTTGGATGAATCCTGGGGCTATCAGGTGACCGGGTATTATGCCCCCACCAGCCGTTACGGATCGGCGGAAGATTTCATGTACTTTATGGATTATATGCACCGGGAGGGAATCGGCGTGATCCTGGACTGGGTGCCGGCGCACTTTCCCAGGGATACTTTCGGACTGGCGGCTTTTGACGGCACCTGCCTGTATGAGCACCTGGATCCAAGAAAGGGCTCCCATCCCCACTGGGGGACTCTGATCTACAACTACGGACGGCCGGAGGTGCGCAACTTCCTGATCGCCAATGCGCTGTTCTGGGCGGACAAATACCATGCGGACGGCATCCGTATGGATGCTGTGGCTTCCATGCTGTATCTGGACTATGGAAAGCAGGACGGAGAATGGGTGCCCAATATCTACGGGGGCAATGAGAATCTGGAAGCTATAGAATTTTTAAAGCATCTTAATTCAGTTTTTAAGAAAAAATACCCGTCCGCGCTGCTGATCGCGGAGGAATCCACCGCCTGGCCCAGGATTACAGGCAGTCTGGATGATGAAGGACTGGGATTTGATTATAAGTGGAATATGGGCTGGATGAACGATTTTCTGGATTATATGCGGTACGATCCGGTATATCGGGGCGCCCATCACGATGAACTGACCTTCAGCATGATTTATAATTACAGCGAACGTTTTATGCTGAGTTTTTCCCACGATGAAGTGGTTCACGGGAAAGGAACCCTAGTGATGAAAATGCCGGGAGAATACGAACAGAAGCTGGCCAATCTGCGTCTGGCCTTCGGGTACCAGACTGTCCATCCGGGCAAGAAGCTGATGTTCATGGGACAGGAATTTGCGCAGGATACAGAATTCGCGGAGAAGAAGGAGCTGGACTGGCTGGCTCTGGATTATCCGGAGCACGCCGGCATGCAGGCGTATACAAAGGCGCTGCTCCAGCTGTACCGGAGCTGTCCGGCTCTGTATCAGGAGGATTTCCGGGAATCCGGCTTTGAGTGGATCAACTGTCTGGAGTGGGAGAAGAATCTGCTGATTTTTTTGAGGAAAACGAAGAAAAAAGAAGATACACTGCTGATCATCTGCAATTTCTCCAATGTGGTCTACGAGGACTATCAGGTGGGTGTTCCCTATCCGGGAAAATATAAGGAGATTTTCAACAGCGACGCGACTTCCTTCGGCGGCGGAGGCCATGTAAATCCCCGGGTAAAGATGAGCCGTGAGATCGAATGCGATGAGAGAAAACAGTCCGTCAAGGTAAAGATTCCGCCTCTGGGCATTGCCGTATTCCAGTACTCTAAAGTGGTGGAGAAGCTGGCGGATAATAAGACAGCGAAGGGGAAAAAACGTCAGGCTGCGAAGAAAAGGGATCTGAAGAAAGAGCTGCAGGATAAGATGGAGAAAGAGGAGAAGTAAATCTAAATGTTAACCTGGACTGATGTGGAGAACTGGATCCGGAATACAGGCGGGGCTGCCTTTAACTTTCTGATCAAGCTGGCCATCTGTATTCTTGTTTTCGTTGTAATACGGAAGGTATCCAGACGGTTCTGCCAGTGGCTCCGCAAAAAAATGGAGCAGTTTCATGTGGAGGCATCCCTGAACAGTTTTGTGATTTCTCTTCTGCACTACGGAATTCTGATCCTGACGGTTATCACCATGATTGTGCAGCTGGGGATTGTTTCCGAAGCCTCCATTGCGGCCGGCATCGCCTCGGCCGGCGTGGCCATTTCCCTGGCGCTGAAGGGCGGGCTTTCGAACTTCGCGGGCGGCATTCTGATTCTGTTCCTGAAACCTTTTAGGGCCGGGGACTATATTCTTGTTCCGGCGGAGAACGTGGAGGGAACTGTCCGGAAGATTGAAATGTATTATACTACAATTACAACCATGGACAATCAGGTGGTGAAGATTCCCAACGCGCTGCTGACGGACAATACCATTACCAACGTAACTTCCATGGACAGGCGGAAGCTGGAGATCAAGGTGGGGGTGTCTTACCGGACAGATCTGAAAAAGGCGAAGGCACTTCTGACAGAGCTTCTGGAGCAGGACAGCAGGATTGAGGAAAAAGAACGTCAGGTGTTTGTGGATTCTCTGGGCGAGAGCGCTGTGGTCATCGGATTTCGGGCCTGGGTGCGCACAGAAGATTACTGGACAGCCAAGTGGGATCTGAATCAGAAGATCAAAGAGCGGTTTGACCTGGAAGGGATTGAAATTCCCTTCAATCAGCTGGATGTACATATCCGGAAGCAGGAAGAGCAGTAATTGCCGCAGTCTATTTTGAAAACCAGACAGAGCATGTCAGCCGGAAGAGCGCCGCAGATCAGCGCCCTTCCGGCTCTTTTCATCTGCGGAGAAGGCGGAGAGAAGAGTTTTTGAAAACGTTTCCATTATTCTTGACAAGCTTTTTTATAGATGGTAAGGTAAAAGAAAATACTTACAGAAGAAAATCCGGAAATGGAGGAAATATGGGTCAGAATACGGATGAAACCAATAAAATTTTTAAAATAACAGATATTGCGAAAATGGCCGGTGTATCGATCACCACGGTATCCAGAGTGCTGAATGACAGCGACAAGGTCAGCAAAAAGACGAGAAAAAAAGTGCTGCAGGTGATCCAGTCGGTGGACTATGTTCCCAATGAGATGGCCAGAGGGCTGGTGACAAAAAGCAACAAGACCATCGGTATGCTGATCCCGGATATATTCAATGGATATTATGCGGAGCTGACCACCTATATTGAGCCGCTTCTCAGTGAAAAAGGCTATTCTCTGCAGCTGTGCATTACGAATTCCGAGATGGATAAAATCTCTTATTATATCAATGATATGGTACGGAGACGGGCCGCAGGGGTCATAATCCTGAGCCAGAAGATTGAATCCAGAGAGCTGATCCGGAAGATGCGGAACAGTATGGCTGTTGTATCTGTGGAGGGAGATATTGAGGGCGTGGACTGCGTGGGAGTTGAAAACAAGAAGGGCATCTACATGGCGGTCGAAAATCTTATTGAAAACGGACACAGGAAGATTGGTTTTATTGGATACGAATTTGAGCACAGCCGTCTGAAAAAGAGGGTGGATGGCTACCAGCAGGCGCTGGCGGATCACGGTCTGCAGATGCGGGAAGAGTACATTATCGATGAGGGAAGAAGAAAGGATAAAAATCCGGGATATTCGGGAATGCTGAAGCTGCTGGCCCTGCCGGATCCGCCCACGGCGGTGCAGTGCATGAATGAATACTGCGCCCAGGGTGTCTATATGGCCCTGATCGAGCGGGGGATACATATCCCGGATGAAATGTCTGTGTCCGCCTTTGACGGGCAGGAGAATACGAAGCTTCTGGTTCCCAGCCTGACAACCGCGGTCATTCCCATGCAGGACCTGGCCCGGGAAGCGGTAGGGCTGGTGCTGCATAATATTGAGCACGGAAATCCACAGGTGCTCCGGTCTGTGAGTCTTCCAATTACGCTGCGAATGGGAAATTCTGTGAAAAAACTGTCGGATTGAATCGTTAAAATGCATGGGATAGATGCATAAAAACTGTGATTTTGACCAAAAATGGTAACGATTTCAAAAACATATTGACAAATGTTGACAGATATAGTAGTATGCTAATAACGAAACGTTAAAACCTATAAAAACAAGCATATAATCCAAGAAATAACTGTCAATTCCGCGGGGATTTATGGAATAATCTTTCTGAGATTGTATGCATATTTTTTTAATCAGTTATGAAAACGCTTTCAATAAGATTCTGAATTGTTGGCACAGGGGTGTGGCAACAACAATTTAAGAATAAAACAAAATGTATAAGGAGGAATGAAAATGTTGAGAAAAAGAGTGGTGGCATTGTTGATGGTAAGCGCGATGCTGGCGGGCACACTGGCTGGCTGCGGAGGCACATCGGCAGACAGCGGAAGTTCAGGAGGATCATCTGATACGAACACGGAAAGTGTTTCTTCCGGTTCGACGGGAAATTCTTCATCTACTTCAGACAGCTCCGGAGGATCGTCTGGAGATCTAATTGCCGATTACGCATCTTATAAAACAGAAGAAGCGGCCGATTTTGTTGCCAGAGATACATTTACACTGGATGGAGAAGTGAGCGAATCCTATACGATCGCTTATGTGGCTGGAAATATGGCATCTGCTTATTTCTACGCAGGCCCTACGGAAACGCAGAAATACATAGAGTCTCTGGGATGTGAATGTCTGGTTTCTGACGCGAATGCGGATCTGGCCACACAGGTGAATCAAATTGAGAACTTTATCACCCAGGGGGTGGACGGAATTATTATTAATGTAGTAGACCCGCCGTCAGGAGTCAGTGAAGCACTTCAGAAAGCGGCAGAAGCGGGAATTCCGGTTGTGGCTGTAGACAGTATGCTGGATGAAAATTTTGAAAATTATCTTGCTTTTGTGGGCAGCGATAACTACGCGCTGGGCCATTCCTGCGGAGTGGCTGCGGCAGAGCATCTTGTAGAGTTATATGGTGAAGTGACGGGCACCTGCGCTGTTATGGACGGTGTGGAAGGAAATGCAGTTGGCGAACTGATTTATGAAGGCTTCTGGGATGGCGTGGCCAGTGTCCAGGAGGATCATACGCTGGAAGAAGTTTCCCACTTGTATGGCGGAGCCTGGACGGAAGAGGCAGGCCTGCAGATGGCAGAGGATATGCTGGTTGCCAATGATCATATTGATATCATGTTTGCCATCAGTGACCCATTCCTGATGGGAGCTCTGACTGCCTGCGAGCGTGTGGGAAGAAGCGAGATGTTCATGTGCGGCCGTGATGGAGATAAGGCTGCGCTGAAAGCGATCAAAGACGGTACTATGGTTCAGTTCATTGCCGGTCAGGATCCTGTTGGTATGGGTATGATCGCAACGGATCTGCTGCTTTCTTATCTGGAAAACGGTACGCTGCCGGAGGCAAGAATCCTGCGGCTGGCACCCATTGAGGCAAATCGGGACAATATTGACGAAGTATATGATCCGGATGCTGCATTCTAAATACAGGCTTTAATTCAGAGATAGAGAATCTGTCTGGTGACCAGTGTGGGCTGTCGCGTCCGGCGGCAGCCCATATGTTATCTTACGACTGACAAGGAGGATGCACGAGTGGAAACCATGCTGAGTTTGAAGGGAATTGAAAAATATTTCAATGCAGTGCACGCGTTAAAAAAGATTGACCTGGATATTTATCAAGGTGAGACGCTGGCTTTGGTTGGTGAAAACGGCGCGGGAAAAAGCACACTGGTGAAAATATTAACCGGCGCTCATAAAAAAGACGGCGGAACGATCACCATGAAAGGAAAAGAAATTGACATTTCATCTCCAATCCATGCTAAAAAACTGGGAATTTATCAGGCTTATCAGAGGGCGGAATATGTTCCGGAACTTACAGTAGCCGAAAATATTTTTCTGGGAGAAGCTGATTATACACACAGGGGATTTGTTTCGTATAAAAAAATGTACCGTGAAGCCCAGGAATCCCTGTCTGAATACGGCCTTACCATTAATCCGAAGGCAAAAATGAAACAGCTGAGCGTGGCGCAGTGCCAGCTGATTACGATCGTAAAGATGCTGCGCCAGAAACCGGAAATAGTAATCCTGGATGAACCGACAGCCGTACTTTCTGATAATGAAGTGGAAATCTTGTTCCGGATGATCCGCAAAATCCAGGAGGAAGGCATCACTATTATCTATATTTCTCATAGATTGGATGAAATATTTAAAATTTCAGACCGGATCGCTGTCATGCGGGATGGGATGATGATCACTGTGCTCAAGAATGAAAATCTGACACAGGAAGACCTTGTAAGCCATATGCTGGGAAGAAAGCTGGAAACCATGTTCCCGCCAAAACTGAAAGGGCCTTTCGAGAAAGAAGAGATCCGGATTGAGAATTTTACGAATGAAAATCTGCATGGAATTTCTTTTAGTGTTCATAAAGGAGAAATTCTGGGGATTGTCGGTCTGGTGGGTTCCAAGCGGACAGAACTGGCCAGGGCCATATATGGAATGGATAAACTGAAAGAGGGACAGCTGTTTATTGAAGGGGAAAGAAAAGTGATACGTTCTCCCTATGAAGCCATTAAAAACGGCATTTTTCTGGCTCCTGAAGACAGAAAGGGAGAAGGCGTTGTGCCGGAACGTTCAATTAAAGAAAATATCACTTACAGCGATATGAACCGTTTCTTTCATTTGGGGATGGTCCGCGGAAAAGAGGAAAAGAAGTACGCGGAAAAACTGAAGCAGCAGATACGGATTAAAGCGCCGAGTATAGATACGCTCTGCAGACAGCTGAGCGGCGGTAATCAGCAAAAGGTTGTGGTGGCCAAAGCATTAACTGCAAAGCCTAAAATTCTGATTTTTGACGAACCAACGCAGGGGATCGATGTGGGCGCAAAAGCAGAAATTTATGAGTTAATCCATGAAATGGCAGAACAAGGGACAGCCGTAATCGTTATTTCTTCTGAGATGGAAGAGGCCATTGGGATTTCCAACCGACTGCTGGTCATGCGGGAAGGAAGGGTTTCCGGTATGCTTTCCGCAGAAGAGATGACCAGTGAAAATACTATTCGTTTAATGTACGGGAGTGAAGAATCATGATGAATAAAAAAGATAATAGTGCGGCGGCAGGAGGTCTGAAACAGTCAATGATGAGCCAGCTGATTCCGTTGCTGGTACTTGTGTTGCTTATTATTATTTCCAGTATTGCGTCTCCGGTTTTTTTGACGGCGGCGAATTTTGAAAACCTTCTGCTTCAGATGGCAGTGACTATGATTATCAGCTGCGGTATGTTTACAATCCTTCTGACGGGAGGAATCGATCTTTCGGTGGGCTCAATCGTTGCGGTATCCGGTGTAATGGTTGCAACCTGGATAGAAACAATGAACTGGATCCCGGCGGCTATTCTGGCTGTTCTGGTGGGCCTTGGGCTGGGAACCATTAACGGACTGCTTGTTTCAAAATTAAAAATCGCACCTTTTATCACAACACTGGGCATGATGTATTTTGCGAGGGGGTTGGCCTATTGGTTTACGAACGCGAAAACGATCCTGTGGACCAGCTTTGAGGGAACTGGCGGATTTAAAACGATGGGAGGCGGACGGATTTTTGGGTTTTTGCCGATCCCCGCGTTAATCTGGATTATTGTATATGCGATCACTATTATTCTGGTGAAATATTCAAAGTTCGGGCGCGTCTGCTATGCAATAGGAGGAAATGAGGAGGCAGCGAGACTCAGCGGAATCAAGACGGGATTTTACAAGATACTGCCCTACGCATTCACTGGTCTACTGGCCGGCCTGGGAGGCGTGGTTCTGACAGCCAGACTGGGAGTCGGGGCTCCGGCTAATGGTGACGGGCAGGAAATGGACTGTATCACGGCGGTGGTTGTAGGCGGAACATCTCTGTCAGGCGGATCCGGCAATGTCCTGGGGATTCTGATTGGTACTTTTATTTTGGCTATTATCAATAATATTTTAAATCTCTGCAATGTACCTGCATATCCGCAGCAGATGTTGAAAGGAATTATTATTGTAGCAGCGGTGATCCTTTCCACATTTAGAGAAAAGAAGGCGGCATAAAGGAGGCGCAGAACATGAAGAGTATGAAAGCAGCTGTGCTGTATGGAAAAAAGGATATTCGTATTGAGAAAATGGAGCGGCCGGCGGCCGGCCCCGGAGAAGTAGTGATCCAGATCAAGGCAGTGGGAATTTGTGGATCGGATATCCATTATTACGAGGAGTTTCGTATGGGAAAAACCTATGAAATGACCGAACCGCAAATTCTGGGCCATGAACCCAGCGGAATCATTGTAGAGATCGGTGAAGGTGTGAAAGAAATTCAGGTGGGAGACCGTGTTGCGGTGGAACCGGGAGAAACCTGCGGGCACTGCCGTCACTGCAAATCCGGTCACTATAATCTCTGCCGTGATGTGAGATTCTTATCTACCCCCGGAAATAAAGGGGCTTTTGCTGAATATTTAGTGATGGGCGCTGATATGGTGTTTAAAATTCCGGATCAGATGTCCTATGAGGTTGCCAGCCTTTCGGAGCCGCTTTCTGTCGGAATCCATGCCTGTCAGCTGGCAGAGGTGCAGCCGGGTGACAGATTGATGGTTCTGGGAGGAGGGCCCATCGGAATTATGGCTGTAGCAGCAGCACTGGCTTTTGGAGTAACGGATATTACTTTGGGAGATATTCAGGAGAACCGGCTGCAGTTCGCCAGAGAACACTGCCATGTCAGCAAGACGGTGAACACCGGAGAAATGGATGCAGCGCAGATTGTAGAACACTGTACGGATGGGGAGGGCTTTGATTGTGTAATTGAAACATCCGGAGCGCCGGCCGCTGATTATATGAGCGTGGATCTGGTGCGCAAAGGCGGCAGAATATCGCTGGTCGGGATTCCAAAAGACGAGGCGGTGATGTTCCATATCTTTGATATCATTGACAAGGAAGTGACTCTGAAGGGTGTATTCCGTTATGCCAACAGTTATCTCATGGCCATTCAAATACTGGCAGCAGGAGTGATTGACTTTGAAGCAGTTATAACAAAACAGTTTGCTCTTGAGGATACAGCCAAAGCCATGGAATACGCGCTCACTCAGAAAAGCAGTTCCATTAAAACCGTAATTGTGAATAAAGAGGAGGAGCATTGATGAAAGCGATTCTTTTGGAAAAAAAGGAAGTTATGAGTATTCAGGAAGTGCCGAAGCCTGTGCCCGCGGCGGATGAGGTTTTAATCCGGGTAAAGGCCGCAGGGCTCTGCGGATCGGATTTCCATATTTATCACGGGACATACCCGGCCACCTATCCGCTGATCCAGGGCCATGAATTTTCCGGAGTCATAGAGGCTGTGGGAGCGGAAGTAACCGGCTGGAAGATTGGCCAGAGAGTGACGGCAGATCCGAATATCTACTGCCATCACTGTTACTACTGCCTGAAGGATCAGGAGAATATGTGTGAAAATGCCCAGGCTTCCGGCGTGACCCGGAACGGAGCCTTCGCGGAGTATGTAACGGTGCCGGCCGGGCAGCTGTATGAGCTGCCGGATTCTGTGAGCTTTGAGGAGGGGGCGCTGATAGAGCCGCTGGCCTGCGCGCTGTACGGGATCAAGCGTCTGAATCCGCCCTACGGAAGCCGGGCTGTGGTCTACGGCGCCGGGCCCATGGGACTGCTGCTTCTGAAGGCGCTGAAGACCGGAGGCGTCAGCCGTCTGGCCAGCGTGGATATCAGCGATCCCTGTCTGGAGAGGGCAAAGAAAATGGGCGCCACAGATACCTTCCATTCAGCGGAGGAGGTGCGGGAAAAATATCCCCGCGGCTTTGATGTGGTGGTGGATGCAACCGGAAATCCGCAGGTGATTGAGCGCATGTTCTCTACCGCGGCAAAAAAAGCGAAAATTCTGCAGTTTGGCTGCGCGGACAGCAACGCGTCTGTTACGGTCAATCCTTATCAGATCTACGACAATGACTGGGAATATATAGGGACGCGGACAGCCGTTTATACGTACGGGCAGGCCATCGACATGATTGCCAGCGGAAGGATCACGGTCAGCGACATCATCAGCGAATGTGTTTCCATGGAACAGATGGCAGACTATCTGGAGCATGGAAAGCCTGCCGGTTCCATGAAAATTGTGCTGCGGCCGTGAAAGCGAGAGGATTTATATGGAGAAAAAGTATTTTCTGTCCCTGGATCTGGGGACGCAGGGAACTAAGGCGGCCCTGCTGGATTTTCAGGGGAATGTGGCGGCCTGCAGTTTTTCTGAGAATGTTTTTCAGGAAAAGGACAGCGGGGAGATCTCTATAGCGGCGGAGGATCTCCGGAGAGTAGTTCTTGCGTCCACCAGAGCCGTACTGGCCCGGGGATGCGTAAGCGCTGATGAAATCGCGGCGGTGGGCGTTGTGGGGATGATGGCCGGCATTGTGGGACTGGGAGAGAACTGGGAGGCCGTAACCCCCTATGATACCGGGCTGGACAAGCGCTGTGAGGAGGCAATCCGGGAAATGCAGCAGATGGGGGAGGAGCAGGTTTTCCGGATCTGCGGGAGCCCCATCATTGTGGCCCAGGGGGCAAAGATGTACTGGTGGAAGACGAGACAGCCGGAAATATTCGCAAAGGTAAAAAAGTTTGTGCCGGCGTCTACTTACATATGCGGCTGTATGACCGGGCTGCGCACGGAGGAGGCGTATATTGACTATACGCATATACACCTGACCTGTATGGCCGATGTGGCAAATAACCGGTGGTCCGGGGAGCTGCTGGAGCTTTTCGATTTCCCGGAGGAGAAGCTGCCTAGAATTGTGGCGCCCTGTGATATCATCGGAAAGGTAACCCGGGAATGGGCAGAACTGTCCGGACTGCAGGAGGGGACACCCGTAGCCGCCGGCTGCGGAGATACGGCGGCCTCCAGCCTGGGAGCCGGCCTGGTCCGTAAAAATATGGTTCTCGACATAGCCGGGACGGCTTCGGTGATCACGGCCTGTGTGGATGAATTTAAACCGGATATCGATAAAAAGATTCTTCTGTATCCGCGGTCCATTATTCCGGGGCTGTGGAATCCCTTCGGCTTCGTTCTGGGAGGGGAGGCCATGAGCTGGTACTTTGATCAGATTAATTATGACGGCAAGTACTCCTTCGGAGAACTGGCGGGGGAAACAAAAGGAGTGGAAAATGGCAATCTGTTTTTTCTGCCCTATTTTGCCGGCCGCATCTGTCCCAGTGACGCGGGATTTTCCGGCCACTGGATCGGACTGAAGTTCTATCATAACAGAGGCCATATGTTCCGGTCGATTATGGAATCCATCGCCTACGAGTATAAATTTTATCTGAACCGGATCCGCCAGCTGTTCCCGGAAATTGAGATCCGGGAGGTGCTGGCCAGTGCGGGAGGAGCCCGGTCCCGGGAACTGACCCAGGTGAAGGCCGATGTGCTCCATCTGCCTTTTGTGACGCTGGAGCAGAAGGACACCTCCCATAAGGCCGCAGCGCTGATTGCCGGGTACGGCGTGGGGGTTTACCGGGATCTGGGCGAAACGGCTCTGAAAATGAGCAGGCAGTTTTATGGAGAGCGGATTCTGCCGGAAGAGGAAAAGACAGCGTATTATTGCGGGAAATATGAAAAATATCAGGAAATAGTAGGATATCTCGGCGGACTGCATGAGCGGTTTGCTTTATAAAAGTAGAAAGGAAGAGTCATGACATCGAAAGAAAGAGTCCTGCGGGCTATCAATCATCAGGAGACGGACCGGGTTCCCCTGGACCTGGGGGGAATGGCCTGTTCTCTGCTGGACGGCGTATATTTTAAATTAAAAGATTATCTGGGATTTAAAGAGAATATTCAGCCCTTCCGTGAGGGAAGCAACAGCTGCTACTACGATGAGAGAATCCTGGATTATTTTGAGATTGACATCCGGCGGATTTTCGTGAAAACAACCGGAAAGTATCCCATTCATCATCCTGATGGAACCTTTCAGAATGAATGGGGTATTCTGCAGCGGCAGGGACAGTTCGGAGTAGAATTTGTGAAAAATCCGCTGGAAGATGCGGAGATTGCGGATCTGGAGACGTACCCCTGGCCAAAAGCCGCGGAGCTTGTGGATCTTACCGGCATGAAGGAGAGGGCAAAGGCGCTCTGGGAAGAAAACCGCTACGCGGTTTCTCTGCGGGCTCCCATGAACGGGATCTTTGAGATTTCCTGCTGGCTTCGGGGCATGCAGAATTTTCTTGTGGACATGCTCTCGGACGAGGAGTTTGCCCATGCGCTGACAGAAAAGGTGCTGGAAGTACAGATGGACTGGTACGGCTATGTGCTGGATGAGATCGGCGAGTACGTGGATATTGTAGAGACGGGGGATGACTATGGAACACAGAATTCCCTGATGCTGTCACCGGAATGTCTGGAAGAATTTATTCTCTCCAGGAGGAAACGGCTGAACGACATGATACGGGAAAAGGCGCCCCATGCCAGAATTTTTCTCCACAGCTGCGGCTCCATCCGGCGCTGTATTCCGAATCTGATCCGCTGCGGTGTGGATATCTTAAATCCTGTGCAGACAGCGGCCGCCGATATGGATCCGTTCACGCTGAAAAAGGAGTTTGGAGACAGAATCTGCTTCCACGGAGGCGTGGATACCCAGAGAGCTTTAAGGGGAAGCGTGCAGGAGGTGAAGGAGGAAGTGAAAAAGATGCTGGACGCCATGTATCACGAAGGCGGATACATCCTTACCAGCTGCAATCACATCCAGAATGATATTCCGGTGGAAAATATTATTGCCATGTTTGAGGCTGCAAAAGAATACAGCGCCCGGTAGGGGCTGTAAAATCTGCAGAACGGGAGGCGGAAGCGGCATGAAATGTATAGCCATAGATTTTGGCGGCACCACAATAAAACTGGCCCTGTTCCGGGATGGCCGGATTATGCGGCGGAAAAGCATCCCGGCTTATTCGGAGAAGGGGCTGGGGCCGAGACTTCCGGACACGAAAAAGGCGGTTCTGGATCTGCTGGAGGGGGAGGAACTGTCGGGATTTTCCGGGGTGGGCATTGCCATGCCCGGGATCGTGGATCCGGAAAAAAAGAAAGTGCTGGGCTTATACAAAAAATATGAGGACAGCAAAGAGATGGATTTGGAGGAATGGTGCAGAGAGGCCTTCGGCCTGCCCGCCTTTCTTGAAATGGATTCCAAGCTGGCCCTGGCCGGAGAACTGCATATGGGCTGCGGCCGCGGATATGAAGACGCGGTTATGATGATCCTGGGCACCGGGGTGGGTACGGCGGTATCCCTGGGAGGGAAAATCCTGAGAAGCCGGAATTATACGGCGGGCGCCCTGGCTTCCCATATCATCGTTAATCTGCGGGGAGCCGCCTGCACCTGCCCGAACCGGGGCTGTCTGGAAGCCGAGGCATCCGGGTGGGCGCTTCCGGGACTGCTCCGCAGGCATCCGGGATTTTCGGAAAGCGGTATTTCCGGAGAAGAGAAGCTGGACTTCAGAAGCCTGCAGAAGTGGGTGCTCCGGAAGGATCCGGTGGCAGAGGAAGTCCTGCTCCGTTGCGTGGAGGTATGGAGGGCAGGTATTTTGAATCTGATCCATGCCTACGATCCCCAGCTGGTGATCCTGAGCGGAGCGGTAATGAACTTTCAGGGACTTTTTCAGAAGCTGACGGAGGGAATCGAACGCTGCATCTGGGACTGCTGCGGCCCGGTAGTCATAAAAGAAGCAGAATATCCGGAGGACTCTGTACTGTTCGGTTTGTATTATCTGGTAAGAAACGGAGGGGTTATCTGAAGGACTGCGCTGCAGAAATTGCCGGGATGCCGGGGATTTTGCAAAAAATACCTTGCAAACCGTATTTTCGGGTGCTATACTATGTATGTTTAAGAATGTTACTAGTTGGAGAGTGGACGCAGGTCCACTCTTCTTTGTTGAGCGGACAAAGGTGGTGAGAAGATGAGCAGAAAAGAAATCTATGAGCAGAAGGCAGGGGAGCTGCTGCTTCCCATCGTGGAGAGCCACGGATTTGAACTGGTGGATGTGGAATACGTAAAGGAAGCGGGGAACTGGTATCTGCGGGCGTACATCGATAAGGAGGGCGGCATTACGGTGGATGACTGTGAGGTGGTCAGCCGGGCCTTCAGCGATAAGCTGGATGAAAATGACTTCATTGAAGATTCCTATATTCTGGAGGTCAGCTCACCGGGCCTTGGCCGTCCGCTGAAGAAAGAGAAAGATTATCAGAGAAGCATGGGAAAAGAACTGGAGATCCGGACGTTCCGGCCTGTGGAGGGAAAAAAGGAATTTTACGGAATCCTGCGCGCATACGATGATAACAGTGTGACGATCCAGTTGGAGGACGGTCAGGACATGACTTTTGCCAAGCAGGATCTGGCACTGATCCGTCTGGCATTTCATCTGTAGATTTATCAGGAGGAAGAGAAAAAAATGAACACAGAATTGATTGAGGCACTGAATGTTCTGGAGAAGGAGAAGAACATCAGCAAGGAGACGCTCCTGGAAGCCATTGAGCAGTCTCTGCTGCAGGCCTGCAAGAACCATTTCGGAAAAGCAGATAATGTGAAGGTGAATATCAATCCGGAGACCGGTGATTTTTCCGTATTCGCGGAGAGAGAAGTGGTGGAGGAGGTGGAGGACCCCGCCCTGCAGATCAGCCTGGCCGATGCGAAGATGAAAGACTCCAAATACGAGGTGGGCGATATTGTTAATGTGGAGATCAAGTCCAAGGAGTTTGGAAGAATTGCCACACAGAATGCCAAGAACGTAATTCTCCAGAAGATCCGCGAGGAAGAGAGAAGCGTTCTCTATAACCAGTATTATGAGAAAGAGCATGATGTAATCACCGGTATTGTCCAGAGATACGTGGGAAGAAACTTAAGCATCAATCTGGGCCGGGTGGATGCCCTGCTGACGGAGAATGAGATGGTCAAGGGTGAAGTCTACCGCCCCAACGAGCGCCTGAAGGTATACGTGCTGGAGGTGAAGGATACGCCCAAGGGGCCTAAGATCCTGGTGTCCAGAACGCATCCCGAGCTGGTGAAGCGCCTCTTTGAAACAGAGGTTGCGGAAGTCCGCGAGGGCATTATCGAGATCAAGAGTATTGCCAGAGAGGCCGGATCCAGGACAAAGATCGCTGTCTGGAGCAACGATCCGGATGTGGACGCGGTGGGCGCCTGCGTGGGCGTCAACGGAATCCGGGTCAATGCGGTGGTGGAAGAGCTGCACGGCGAGAAGATGGATATTATCAACTGGGATGAGAATCCGGCGCTGCTGATCGAGAATGCCCTGTCTCCCGCCAAGGTTATTTCCGTGGCGGCTGATCCGGATGAGAAGACGGCTGAGGTGATCGTGCCGGATTACCAGCTGTCGCTGGCCATCGGCAAGGAAGGGCAGAATGCCCGGCTGGCCGCGAGACTGACCGGATTTAAGATCGATATCAAGAGCGAGACCCAGGCCAGGGAAGCAGGCGATTTTGACTACTACGAGGAGGAAGAAGAAGAATACGAGGATGAGTATGCCGACGATGCGTACGCAGAGGAGTCTGAAGAAACCGCCGGGACAGAACAGCCGGAAGAATAAGATTGCAGGAGGGATTCGTTGAGTACAGTGAGGAAGGTGCCGATGCGGAAATGTGTCGGCTGCGGAGAGATGAAAAGTAAAAAGGAGCTGATCCGGGTCCTGCGGACACCGGAGGGAGAGATTCTCCTGGACGCCACCGGGAGGAAGAACGGGCGCGGCGCTTATCTGTGCGCAAGCCGGGACTGTCTGGCGAAGGCAGAGAAGAACCGCGGGCTGCAGCGCTCTCTGGGCGTGGCGGTTCCGGAGGAAGTCTACGAACGGCTCCGGAAGGAGATGGAAGCGCTTGGAGAATAAGAAAGCCCGGTTCCTGATCGGTCTCTCCATGAAAGCAGGAAAGATCGCAGGCGGAGAATTTGCGGCGGAGAAGGCGGTAAAGCAGGGAAAAGCGTATCTGCTGGTGCTGGCCGAGGACGCGTCCGCCAATACGGAGAAAAAGTTCCGGAATATGTGCGCGTATTACGGAGTCCCGCTGGTGCGGTTCCTGGATAAGGAGGCGCTGGGAAAAGCGATCGGAAGAGAATACAGAGCCTGCCTCGCGGTGCTGGACGAAAATCTTGCACGGGAGATCAGACAGCAGTTAGCGCAGCAAGAAAAGTAGTAGGAAAGGTCGGTGCAGCAGATGCCAAAAATGAGGATACATGAACTCGCGAAGGAGCTGAATGTAGACAATAAAGCAGTAATGGATTATTTAAAAGAAAACAAGATAGAGGTTAAGAGCCATATGAGTACACTGGAAGATAACCAGGAGGC
>ERZ1643246.1473-NODE-1473-length-25585-cov-11.323815_pt1 | contig 25585 bp, 35 predicted proteins | sample MGYA00579265_ERZ1643246 | MGnify/ENA primary metagenome ERZ1643246 (study PRJEB29033, sample SAMEA4952261) | chicken gut metagenome | biome: Broiler Chicken; feature: Gastrointestinal Tract; material: Caecum | place: Ireland | collected 2018 | study: Broiler...
TATTGGTTGTCCAATGTTCTAAACTGCTAGGGTCATGAGCTGAGTTTCGGACTAAATTAGTACCACCAACCTTGATGTTATCTACCTTGCTATTAACGTTATTCACATTAATATTCACGCTATCTAAACCAACAGACAATTTATCAATTCTATTGCTATTAGATAACAAGTCTTGTCGTGTTTGGTCTAAATTTTGTGATGTTGTTTGTAACTGTTGACGGTCTTTATCTGTCTGAGTTTTAAGTGATGTTACACTACCGTTTACTCTACTAATTTCATCGCTTAAATTAGGTATCTGATTAGATATGCTATCAATTCGTGATTTCATTAGTTCGTTAGTAGCAGATTGCGTGTTAGCATTTTCTTTAAAACTTTTATCCAGTTCATCAAAATCTTTTAGAGCATCGTTAATTTTTTGCTCAACTTCGCCGTTTACTGGTTGCTTGACCCATTTGCCAGTGCCATCAGATTGTCGCTCAAATATCCACAATTCAGTGCTATTCCCATTAGGTTTAAACCAAACATCATTAAACTTAGCGTCTGTTGGTTCTTTAACATCAGTGTAGATGTTAGTACCGTCTGGAGCTTGTCGCCTTGAGTAATTCTCAATCGCTCTAGTGAGTTCCCCAGTGTATTTAACAGTACTTGAGTCTGTTGCGTTTTGGTCTGCTTTAGATGTTGAAGATAAACCACCATTAAAGGATATTGTGTATCCATTGTTAGGAACGACAAACACATTACCTTTCATATCCTTGAGTGAAAGCCAATCTCCAGCTTCAATTGCAGGGTTGCCAAACCAATTTAATGAGAATGGATAAAAAGTAACTGTCTTTAAGCTATTCCAAATACTATCTAACAACTCTTGTGTCATGATATCGTTAGTTAACTCAATTTGACTACCATTGACGCTACCAGAGTGAATTTTATGAGTTGTTTCGCTTGTTTCACCATTATTAGTTGTTTCAACTACAGTAACATTGCATGAAATACCACCTATGATATAAGGAGCTTCATTTTTAACTAGTCCTTGTTGTTCATACTCACTTGGTTCTATCGTGTAATTAGGCTCTGCTACACGTCTGATAGTGAGCTTTCCGTCTCTATCAAAACTAGCAAAGCCTACATAAAGTTGAGCTATCCAACCTATAGCAGTTCTATATGATTGCTTAGTAATAGCTTTAGATACTTTAATTGTTGGTAAATGAGCTAAATCATTAGTATTAACATCAACCTTACACATTTGAGCAATTTCAGTGATAATATCAACTGCATTAGCTGGGTAAGTCAATTTAGAAACATAATGACCTTCCATTACAACAAACTTGTCATAAGCCTTGATAGTAGTAGAATTGTTGTTTCTATCCATCTGAATTTCATCAGCAATAATAAAAACACCCAACGGAGTATACTCAAATGTTCCACTAGGTAGCTTTATTCCTATTTTAGGCTTAACAATCATTCCACGCTTTAAGCCTTCAACTAAATGAATGAACTTAACTGTTATGTTATTTTCATAAGTAGAACCAATACTAAAAGTATCCCCAGTGTATCCGCCAGAGTCATAGTCAAATTGTTCAATATCAGTAGCTTTATAATCAACACCATTAACATTTACAACAATATCAAGCGTTCTTTCTGCTGACTGATAAGCTAATTTAGCTTCATTAGATTGTTTGTACAAGCTATCACCTCCTTATTGCTCAATCAAATCGAATTGTAGACCGTTCCAAGTATGTTCTTGAGTTTCGTTGTTAAAGCTCAACACTGGAGCGGTTCTATCTCCAACATAAAAAGTGCGAGTATTAATAGTTCCGTCCATAGGATCTAAATACTCACACTTAAAAAATTGTGGTTGAACTGCGTCTAAAATTTCCTTACATTCTTGAATTGTCAAAGGAGTCCAAGAAGCAGTTATTTTTCTTTTCGTTGCTACTCTATCACGATGCAATAAACCAGTTGCGTCACGAGTTGCCTTAGCGTCTATGTCTTGAATTAGCACTGTCATTTCTTTAGGGGCTTTGACCTTTGTGCCATTTATTTTCAAATAGTACATTCATACATTCCTCCAATTACAAATTCAACATGTTTCTGCCATTCTTTTGATTAACAGAATTAATACCTTTAATAGCAGCAGTTCCAAGCTTATCGCTATCAACTTGCAATACAACTTCAAGTGGTTGATTTGCTTGTTGATTTTGATTTGTGCCTGTCATTTGCATTGCTTGAACTAAGGCATTTACTAACAATGGTCCTAAGTTATTCAAACCAAACCCTTGATTTGAGAAACTACCTTGATTGTTATCTCTTCTGTTAAAGCTATCACTAAAGCTCAATGTTCTAGTTAATTTGTCTGGCATTTGTAAACCATGACCGAAGTTAGAACTCATAAAGTCTACGGCTTGACTCATTAATTCAACTGCTCTAGGTACGTTGGTTAAAGGTATAACCATTTCTGGCTTGTTGCCTTCTCCAATGCGATACATACCATCTCTATCAATTAAACCGCCTAACTCATAACCGTGTCCGTGTCCGATAACACTAAGCATACCAGTAGCGCCATAACGGTTTTTAGCGTAATTGATAGCAGCAAGCATGTTGTCATAGCCTTTCATGATATTGTGATGTCCTGGGAAAGCGTAAGAGTTAAATGTTCCTGGCTTTGTTTGCAACAGACCAGTAGCATTACCATCAGCTAAACCGTCATTACCACCAATAGCATGTTCATTACCACCAGACTCAGTAGCTATCTGACGTAACCAAGCGTTCACATAAGTTGCGTTAGTTGGTAAGCCGTTCTTTCTCAAAGCTTTTTTCAAAGCAGAGCGCCAGCCTTCAACACCAGGTCCATTTTGTTTTTCTGAACCGCCAAACTGTTGTAAAAGTTTCTTAGCCCAGTCAAACATACCTTTCTTTTCACGTTGCTTAGTTCCATCTAAAATGCGTCTAGCTCCACCAGTAACACTTGAGTCGTCTGGAACAAACTTATTGAAGATATAATCAATTAATTTTCCAGGGTGCGTAATATCATCTAAAATCTCATCTAGTGCGTCTGTTACACCGCTCCAGATATTACCGAACCAGTTACCCCAATTTCCCCAACCACTAAACAGGTTGCCAAAATCGAAGTTAAAGTTAAATCCGCTAAAATCAATTCCACTAAACAGATTACTGAAATCAAGCTTAGCTAAACCACTTAAATCAAGGTTAAGATTATTCAAACCACTAAGATCTAAATCAAATGAACCAATACCACCAGCGTATTTCTTGATAGGCATTGAAGCGTTCAGCTTTTCAAACAATTCAATAGCAGTATCAGAAGCTTTCTTAACTTTAGTACCTTTAGGCAACATAACAGGCAGATTTCTTACGGCTGGGAAAATACCTTGTCTACCGTCTGGCAATTGATAACTTTCACGGTAAACATCTCCAGGTTGATCGTTAACAATAGCAGGTCCACCAGGGTGGTAGTCAGTACCATTTGCATAGGACCAACCCCAACTCATAGTGCTAGCACCAACTTTATTCAATACATAGTTGACACCTTTACCAACGCTATTAACTGCACTCTTAACAGGATCAACAATAGCATGTTTAATTGTATTCATTGCACTAGTGATGTGCCATTTACCGCCTAAAATGTTATCAGCTATTTTTCCACCGATACCACTAGCCCAACTACCAATAGCGCTTAATGTTCCAGGTTGATGTTCACGTATCCATCTACCAATGTTGTTACCAGCATTTCTAATCGTCCATGACGCATTATTAACACCAGAGTTAACATGTCCCCCAATGTTTGAAGCCCAACTTCTGAAACTGTTGTTAGCTGTGTTGTAGAATGAACGAACCCATGACGAAATTTTGTTACCAGCATTTGTAGAGTTATTTCTTGAATTGTCAGAACCAGAATTTACATGGTCGCCAATTCTTGAAGCCCAATCTCTAAATGTTTGATTTGCTCTATCTCTAAAATCAGTTGTCCAAGTATGAATTTTTTCTCCAGCATTATTAGCGCCTTGCTTACTGTTATCTGTTCCACTATTGACTACATCGCCAATCTTGCTAGCCCAGTTTCTAAATGTTTGATTGGCAGACTCTCTAAAGTCGGTAGTCCATTCATGAATTTTGTCCCCTGCTTTTTGTGCAAACTTCTTACCGTTATCTATAGCGTCGTTAACCTTAGAACCAATATCACCAGACCATTTATTAATTGTTTTATCAGCGTCATCTCTGAAATCTGTAGTCCATTCGCCGACCTTTTCGCCAGCTTTAGTAGCTAATTTCTTGCCTTTATCAACCGCTGAATTTACTTTAGAACCAATATCTTCAGCCCATTTTTGAACCGTCTTATTAGTACCACTTATAAATCCAGAGAACCATTTACCGACATTTTTCCCAGCTTTAGTAATTACCTTTTTGGCTTTAGTGATATTCTTATCTATCTTAGAACCAACGTCCTTAGACCAATCACTAGCTTTACCAGGTAAATCTTTAGCCCATTTAGTAATGCTCTTACTCATTGTGGTATCTTTCAAGAACCAAGTAATAACACCTAATACAGGGCTTAACATAGCTGGTTTAATATCAGACCAGTGTTTTTTAAGGAACTCAGAAACGTTGTCTTTAGTTTTACTAAAGAATTTAAGTGCTTTGTTTCCAAAAGTACCATCTTTTTCAAAGTAATCTTTTGTACTTTCAATAGGGTGTTTGATAAATGAACCAATCTTTCCCCATTCTTCTTTACACCATTTCCAAGCCTTACCTAAGCCTTCTGATATATGTTTAGCTATTCCATTTACAAACTCTCTGAATTTTTCATTATGTTTGTACAGTAATACAAGACCAGCAACTAAGGCGGCAATAGCAGCAACAATTAAGACAATTGGATTAGCGTCTAACACTAGATTTAAAGCCGCTTGTGCTACAGTAACTAGCTTAGAATTTTTAACCCAAGTGAGCATATTTGAAGCAACGTTCTTAATTGCACTAGCACCGTTTTTGACTTTAGTCCAAGACATTGAAGCTATATCTTTGAGTACTGAAGCTCCTGCACTTATCTTTTCCCAAGTGATTGAAGCCATGTTCTTAAGGTATCCTGCACCAGTTTTGACACCGTTCCAAGATAATTTAGCAATGTTAGACATTCTACTAAAGCCTTCTTTTAAGTTATCAAACTTAACTAAAGCAGTAGCACCTAAAACATCAGCAAAATCTTTGATACTCTTGATTACTCCTGCTGCGACCTTAAGCCCAAATAATGTACCTAGAGTAGCAGTAATTGCTTCAGTAGCTTTCTGATGTTTATCTATCCAACTAGATAAGCCTTCCAATGCAGCAGTCAAGAGTTTCAACGCTCCTGTAATCGCAAAACCAGCAACCTTAGCAATAGGAACAATAAAATCTTTGTATAACCAAGATAATAACGGTTTAGCAGCAGTAATTACACTATGAACAACTTTTAAAGCTGCCGCTAGTAAATTGAAGAAATCTGGCAATAACTTAGAAATTGTGAACTTGCCTAATGGTAGTAATACATGTTCATAAGCCCATGCTAGACCGTCCCACACGTCTTTTGTAACTGGTCTAATAGCTTTAAGCAAGTTATCAATAGACTTCAATAGCGGTGTAAAATCAAGTGTTTTAGCCCATTTAGCAGTATATCCAGCCATATCAGCTAAGACTTTGACTATATCATTAACCATACCTAATAAAGTCTTAAATATTGATGTTCCTACATCGCCATGTTTCCATGCTTTATCAAATTGAACGGCAATATTTTCAACGATCTTATTTAAGTTAGTTCCTAATCTAATCAAATTACTAAATATGCTTTCGCCAACACCAGAATTAAAGGCATTCCTAAACGATGTGGCTATGTCGTGAATTAATCTTAAAACGGCATTTAAAGCGTCAAATCGAGATTGAATTAACTTAGTTCCAGCATCGCCTTTTTCCCAAGCTTGAGCAAATGCTCTACCAATGTCGCCAATGATATTAAGTAAATCTGCATATAACTGTATCAAGTTCTCAGCAGTTTCTTTACCTGTACCATTCGTCCAAACTTTCATGAATGATTTGCCAATATCACTAGCAACTCTTTCAAGTTCTTTCCAAGCGTATTTTGTAGCGTCTACTGCTACTTGTCCTTTAGCGTCCCAAGCTTCTTTCATAGGGTCAAACAATTCGCCTAGAACTTTCTTGAGCTTGTTAGCAAAGTCGATAGCACTTTGGAAAGCATTCAGTGGAGCAGTAGCAAAGTTCAAAGCGTCTGGGTCACTAGCTACTCCACCATCTCCACCTAAATCATAATCATCACTATCTGGAGCTGATTGTTTTTCTTGTGGAGTAAATTTCTCTAATGGTTGTTCTTGGAACTTACTATTATCCTTATTATCATCTTGTGACAATACGTTTAACTCATCAAATCCCATTAGAGATTGTTTCAAGTCTTCGTTAGCTTTCTTAGTAGCTTCAAACTCTTCACGAGCTTGTTTGTTAGCTTCTTTAATCTTAGCGTTTTGTTCTGCGACTGCCGCAGCACCTTGTTTGTTAGCTTCTGCAATTTGTCTATTAGCTTCTTGAACTGCTTTAGCTTGTTGTTGTTGAGCTTTCTTAACTGAGTCACTAGCTTTTTTGGACGCTGAGCCAGTGTCATTCATCGCTTTGATTTGAGAATACAAGCCATTAGCGCCACTTCTTGAAGCACTCAAACTCATTCCAGTTAAAGCACTAGTGAACTGAGCTATCCACCCAGTAACCTTTTCTAAAGCGTGCATTAAAGCATTGATAGCAGGCAAAGCAACGCTATAGATTGGATAGAATGCAGTCATCATATTAACTTTGATGTTGTTAAGGCTTCTGCTAAATTCGGTATTAGTCTTTAAAGCCATACCGAACCCTTTAGCCATCATCATTATTCCTTGATACATCAATGTGAACACGACAATTTGGCTAGCTAACATTCTAAGTGTAAAGCGTAATCTGTTTAAGCCTTCATTTGTTCTGGATACTGCTCTACTAGAGTTGTTCATTGAAGATAAGCCCCTGTTAAAGTTGCTTATTGATTGTCTAGCACTAGATAAGCCAGACCTTAATTTCTTAAATGAATTACCTAGATTATTAACCTTAGTAGACTCATTACCTAAGTCAGTACTAATTTTAGATAAAGCAGAGTCTAGACCTTTTCCACGTTCTTCAACGTATGAGTAAGATTTAGCTAACTTGTCTTGACGTGCTATCAATCTATCAAGTTCTGCACTTTGTTTGTTATACTCACGAGCAACATTACTTACACTTCTTGTATTTCTACCATTTGAAGATTTAACTAAGGCATCGTAACGCTCTTTTAAAGCCCCAACAGATTTTCTTTGTTCGTTGATAGCCATTTCGTTACGTTCCATTGCATCGCTAATTTTCTTCAACGCACTAGGAATTTCATTAAACTCATCACGCATAGAGCGAGCTAAGTTTTCTGCTTGTGTCTGGTAACGTTTCATCTTAACTTGAGCGTCTTGGATTTGTGTATCAAATTTATAAGCCTTAATCTTATCGTTATCAGAATTACCTAAAGCATTCTTACGCATGGTTAACTCTTGAATTTGTCGTTGAGCATGTTTAGCTTGTGCCATTTTAGAGTTGATAGTATCAATTAAATCGTCCATTTCGATACGCACTTTTTCAGTTTGTGATCTAATAGACTCATCAATACCAAAATCAACATCGCCTTCAGTAGCTCTCATTCTACGTAAGTTCACTTGTTGTGGTGTTTCTGCATTTTGACGGTTGAACTCAGCCCAATCTTTAGCAGAGCTTTTACGGTATTCTCTAATCTTATCCATATTCACTCTAGCTTCATCAGCTACTTTAGAATTACTTTGACCGAAATTACCTGCAGAAGAAAACAAGTCTAATTGTTCATACTGATGTTTAACATCACTAGTTGAGTCAGCTACTCTTCTGTTAGCAGAAACAACTTCATCAGACCAAGTTTTAATATTATCAGCAGTGCTATTTGCTGAGTATTTAGTCTGTTCATAGGCTTGTTGTTTTGTGTTTTCTGCTTGTGCGACTGTATCCGCTGAGCGTTGTGCTTCTTGGCTTACTTTGCTCATAGAGTTAGACATTGCATTTTCATATTCATTAGAAAATTGTTGAACCTTATCCATTAGGCTTTTGGTTTGTTCACTAACTCTACTAGCCATCTCTTGAGTTTTCTCAAAGAAATCAGAATAGTTAGCCTTAAAGCGTACTTCAAGTTCTTCAAGTTCCACGTTACCCCACCACCTTTCTATAATTTATTTATTTATTTTCTCTTGCGTGTTTAATCTTTTGAGCTTGTAACATCAATTCCATTTGGTCTTTCTTCCAGTCTGGAACAGGTTCTTCTTTAGGCTCAAAATCACGTAAGAATGGATACGCTTCTTCTGGACTAGGCATTTTGCTAGGTTCATTCAAAGCGTAAGCCATTAATTGAGCTAGTTCATGATCCATTCTAGCCCTTGTGACAATCTCCTCTTGTTGTCTTTTAGTATTAGCCATTGTTTGCATCATGATTTCATCTAACGTCATATACCAGTACTCATCAGCCCTTATACCAGCTTGTACTGCTATTGGATAGATGTCTTCAAGTAACTCAGTAACTGAGTTGTATGTTTTTAAAGAGTCGTTTCCTCTTCCGTTGTTGTTGCGTCCAATGTTTCCGATTCCGAATTTGTCTTCGTATCCTTGTCCTTCTTGCCGAAAAAACCAGATTCTTCAAGTAATTCCATAACTACATTGAATAGTGATAATGTGTCTCCACCGTTGTCAAAATACTTATCAAAGTTAGTGATAATATCCTTGTCTGATACACCGTGTGTTTGATTTGCACCTTGTAGGATAATCAATACTTCGTTGACTGGTGGCATTCTATCTCCACCACGTCCATCAATAAATAAGTTCATGATAGACTTGCCTAAACGTTTTTCAATGCTTACTACAGACTTACCTGTTAATCGTAAATCTAAATTTAAATCACCTAATTTGAATTGTTTGCCTTTTTTCAATGCTGTAGCCATATTGCCACGCTCCTTTAAATAAATTTTTATTAGATTACTCATCATAGAAAACCGTTTCTCAAAGTAACCTAAAAAAGACTACAGGAGTCGAACCTGTAGCCTTTAACTTTTCTATTTAATTAGTGACCGCCGTCTCCACCTGGAGTAGCAGTAGCACCAGTTGTATCAAAGTTAGGACCATCAGAAACAGTTACGTTCATGTTGAATTGAACGGCTGCGTTTGTAGATAATTGGTTTACATATACAACATAAGAGCCTTTGAATGTGCATGTTAAACCATCTGGGTATGTTACTTTGAAATCGTGTTGCTTACGGTCTCCAGAATGTGCTTGCAAGCCTTTGAAGTTCTTGCCCTTGTAAACTAATTGGAATTGCAAGTTTTGAGCGCCTTGAATACCTTCAATTTGCTTTGTACGATCGTCTGCTAATGTTGTTACATCAATTTTTTGAGTATCTGCACCCATTTGTGGAATGGTACGAACATCAGCAACTTCAACAAATTCAGCAGTACCATTAAATTTTACTTCGACTTTAGTACCAGTACCAGCTAACCCTTCACTTGCATCAACTGTACCAGCAAAATTTTGTAAATTAAATTTTTCCATTAATTTATTCACCCTTTCTGATATACACGCTTGTTGACGTTGTCTACAATCCCAGTAAATGTAATTGCTACTCTGACAACACCACTCAAGTCTTGGTCTCCAACCGTATTAGAAAAGCCCATAGAACTAAACTTGTCTATGAGCTTGTTTGTTACATCAGTTAGAGAACCATTTTTATTAAATAAATCTATCGTGAAATTCCATTCTGTATCCGTTTCTTGACCTTTCCAATCTCTAACATAAGCATTATGAGCGGTTGAAAATACTGCAGTTGGAAAGGTAGTCATTTCGTCTGGATACTTTGGCGAAACAACTTTAAAATAGTTTAAATCTCTCAAAGTTTTGTTTATGAGAGCTTTAACGTTGTATATTTCCATTCTAATCACTCAACTCTCTAAATCTCTCATTGAGATTATTCTTAAAGATATCTGGCGCTTCTTGAGCAACTTTCTCAATTGAAGGTGTGATGAATTGTCTAGCAATTTGACCGTTAGTCCGATAATAAGTTTTGCCATTAATCTTAATTTTAGGCATTCTATAAAGCTCATTTAAATCAACGTCTACTTTATCAGCAGGAATGAACCACGGTGTTTGACGATAACTAATAGTAACGTTTTCTGGCAAATTTTTAGGGGACATTTCACCGTTTCTACCTGTACCAAATTCTCTATAGATTGCTACAGGGTCTACATTCCACCAACGTCCAATGACTGAGTTATCACTCATCTTTATTTCATGTCTAAAACTTCTGGCTAACTCTCCACTAGAATACTTAACGCTAGATTGTAATTCTCTTTGTGCATATCCTTCAGCTTTTTCTATTACAAGCTCTTGTGAGTCAGCTACAGAGTTTTTTAAGACTTCTGGCAACTTATTTAGCTTAGATACTAATTCATCTAAGCCATGTATCTCATAACTAATCATTGCTATTACCTATAATCTTTTCGAGCATGATATTTTTGTGCGTTTTGTAGGTTTGAATAGAGATTATCTTGTAATCTGGTTCACTGTTTTTATCAACAAATAAACACACACCCACGTTTTCATCTCTATTCTCTACAATATCATTGCCTTGATACTTACAGGACTTAACATACTGTAGATTTTTACCATATACTTGAGCGTTGACTGTTCCACCAGCATTTTGAACATTCATCTTAACTTCAACAGGCTCACTCCAACCTACAATTTCATAGCCTTCGTCGTCTGTTGTAGCTACTTTCTTTTTCAAGTATACGGTAGTTAAATCACGTCTACGTAAACGCATGTTAAAGTCTCCTTGTTCTTACAACTCTGTAAGGATTAAGACTAGCTCTGATATTTGCTGGAATACCAGTTTCAAAATCACGCTCTACTCCACCTTCAACACGCTTAGTTTCGCCTTCATCGTCTAGTTGGTTATACATAACAATTGCTAACCTTTTAGCAGATATAGCAACAGGCATAGTTAATCTATCTCTGCCTGTATAGTCCAAACATAGTTGAATAGCGTCATCAAAACAATCAGCTAGTACTTCATCACTAGACTCAACATCTAGTCTTTTATAAAGCTTATCTAACTGAGTTTGTTTAATCTCTTCTGGTGTCATTAAACCACCTACTTTTTAGACTTTTTTTCAGTCTCTTCTTCAGTTTCAGTATCGTCAACTAACTCTTCAAAAATGTCAGTTCTAAATAAATCTTTAGCAATACTGAACTCAGTACCTTTTTCATAACGTTTGCCATTATGATAAACAGGCATATCAGATATTACTCTAACTTTCATGTTGTTCCTCCTTAGTCAGGTAGGACTTTACCTTGAAATACTTCATTAACCGCTGCGAAAGCTGGTAAAGCAACTGCAGAAGCTTTTTCCCATGTTCCAATAGGATCTTTGGTTTCTGTGTAAATCATATCAAACACATTGCCAGCGCTAGATGTGGATACATCGCCACCGAAGTAAGCTAATTCTTCTGGAGTTGGTCCATAAACCTTGTTTCCTAAGATGTCATCATTCATCAATACAATGCGATTTTCTGGGAAATAACGGTGTTGCTTACCATTTGCATCACGATATTTAGCATCGTATGTACGAATTACTGGTAAGCCTTGTGCTTGCATGAATGCGTCAAAGTCAGCTTGTCCTAAAGCTCTAGTAGAGTTACCGTATACCGCTTGAATGATTTTAGGGTTGGTTGTAATGTGGCGGTATACCTTACGTGATGTTAAAGCACGAGTTGGAGCAACATCTAACTTATCAGCCCAACGCACTAAGTCATCTAAGATAGTTGCGTCTTCTGCGTCCCAAGTCTTAGATAATGCTTCTTGATGGTCTGTTGGAACTTTATAATCAAGTTCAATACTCAATGAACCTTCTTCATTTTCTAGCTTAGTTTTACCTGTTGCTAAAACGTCCATAGTCATCTTTTCAACACGAGCTAAAATACCTTGATTTAAAGCATCGAAGTCTGCGTAAACCTTACTCTTCAAGTAATTTAATTCTGCTGGTGTACGTGGATTTAACATAGCGTATAAATCTTGTTCCTTAATTTGCATTTTACGCTTGATTAATGCAAGTTCTAGTGCAGTCTTTTCTGCTTCACGACTACCAATTTCAGATTCTGCGTCAAAAGCTGATACACTAGCGATAACAGGAACACGAGATTGACGTGATAGTACGTCTAATTTTAAAGAATTAATTTTTGTTGCTGGGAAAAGTGTATCCCCTAGCATTTCTGGATATTGACGATTACCTGTGTAATCAATTAAATCTGATTGTGTAAACAAATCATTGATTGTTGTCATTAACTTTCACCTCTTGTAAATTATTCAGCCGTCTTATCAACGAACTTGATTTCTTTTAGTGCAGTAACTGCAGTTGCTTCTGGTGCTTTTGGTAAAGCTTTAGATTTGATATAGCCTTCAACAATAACTGGTACTGGTTGTGGTCCGTTTGTTACATCAACTTCATCTAAAGTAATACCAATTGCCTTAGCGTCGTTTGTAGGATATACAGAACCTGCTGGAACTACCTTACGCCCATCTTTGCCAGTAACAACTGCATAATTTGTACTATCTACTTGTTTAGTAAAAGAAATATAGTGTGACGATGCTAAAAAGTTAGTTTCATTAACTTTAACATCAGCGTTAACATAAGCCATTTTATGACCTCCTTATTATTTTGTACTCCAGAAGTCTGATGTTTTTCTGGAGTTTTGTTGATTAAATTTGTCTGCTACTGTTTTACCAACAGAAGCTTTTGTTTTGGAACTCTCATGATAGTTGCTAGATGTATCACCCAAGCGTTTGTCTACTGCTTTTTGAACAGAAGCAAAGAAAACATCACGTAAGTTATCGTAAGCCTTGTCTAGTTCTTCTGTATTAGATAACAAATCATTACCTAAAACAGAAATTAAACCAGCTGGCATATCATCTTCGCCAAACTTTTGAAGAATATTAGAGCGATTTTCAACAATTGTAGCCTTACGGTTAGCTTCGTCTAATTGTGCTTGCAATTGTTTCTTATCGTACTCAGCCTTTTCTAAATCAGTCATAGAGCTATAATCTCTCTTACGCTTAGCTTCTCTTTTGGCTTTTTCATCGTGAGTTTGAATAGCTTTTTGAATTTTCTTATCCAAAAAAGAGTCTAGCTCTGATTGTGTTTTGAACACCTTAAAAGGCTCTGTTTCTTCGTTTGTAGGTTCATCAGTAGTATCAGTATCTGTAGCAGTGCTTTCAGCTCCTGTATCTTCTGAACCACTTTCTCCACCGTCTGCAAATGCTTGAATATCAAATAAAAATTCATCTAGTTGTACTTCATTTAAATTCATATAAAACACCTTTCTAGCCCACAACACGCTCAAAACGGCATAAAAATAACGCTCTACACACACTACAAAAGCCCATGTAAAACGTCTGACAATTCCTATTTAGTTTTAAGCACATCATACACTTATTAGATTTAGATAGTTTAACGACTTGTCTAGGTCAAATCATTATAAAATCATGCTTAAGCCAATAAATACCATTGCGATAAATCCTATAATAGCTAAGCAACCACAACTACAACAATTATGCATCAGTATTACCACCTTTAACAATTTTTTCCCAATCTCTATAGTTTTTAGTTTGGTCTAATTGAAATTCTTTTGACCTGTCAGCAGTCCTAGCAGTTCTAGTACCTGTATAAGGCGAGTTCTTAAGATAGATAGTAGCTACTGTTCTACAAAAAGGGTGTAACGGTGGATAATTAACACCTATGGTAGCTTCTGAAACGTCAAATATCTTACCGTCAATGCTACGACAAATCTTACTTGTACGATTATCCAAGACCGCTACAAGTTGATACTGTTTAACGTTTCTTTGTTCCCATGACTCTAGTTTTGTTTTGTTGTAAAAGAAATTAGCTTCTGTTCTAATCAACCTTGAAGCTTTATATCTGCCTACATCAAAGCGTTCTTGTATTCGATTAATCATTTCCCTTTCGGTCATACTAGACATTTCACGAGCAGTAAACAGTTCCTTTAGTTGTTTAGCTAAGTCATCGGTATTTTTCCAGATACGTTTTGAATACCTAGCACCTTTCCATTGAGTATCTAGTGCCTTTTGAACGTATTCAGTAGGTATTTTCTTTACTGTTCTAATTGGTTCATCTGGAGTTACATCAACCTTAGCGACTGTTTTAGATGTCTTAGGATTAACAATTTTAACTTGTTTCTTTTTGATATCAACTTTAGGAACATTGCCTTTAGGATATAAGTCATAATCTTTTCTTGTTTGGTAGATTATGCTTTCTGTTTCTGCTTGTTCCCAAGCCCTGTTGATAACTTCTGTGTACAAGTCTGTATTTTGTTTTAACTCAATTGCTCCAGCTTGCTTAGCAGATATATAGGCTTTAAGTTGTAGTTCATCTAGCCTTGTTATTCTGCTTTTTGTCGATACTTGATTGAGATACCTTACAACTAAATCTCTATCTTCTTTCACTGAAATATCATCAGCTAAAGCCTTAAGTGTTACTAGCTCACTAGGTGATATCCTAGTGTTTAAAACATCTTCGATATACTCTTCAGAAGTTTCTTGACTGAAGTATCTATGATAGAGCCTTGATGTTTCTGATGTTAGATAGTTCTGAGCTATCGTGTAAGCTCTATTAATTACCACTAGCTTTTCGGTAACATCATCTTGAGTCTTTTGCTCTTCTTCAATCTGCCTAATCTGCCAGTAATCCAGCTTGCTTAGGTTATATCTCATACTCATCAACAACTTTTATATAGTCTGGATACTGCTTAGCTAACTGTTTGATAGAACGCTCAAAGCTTTTGAGTAGGACATACGTATCTCTATCAGAAAAACATTCAAAAGTAGCGTTATAATTTCCATCTTCGTTACTATAAATGTGTGACGTTGAATTGTAGATAGTATGTTGTACTAGCGTTGATACTGCAGAACACACAATATCTTTGCCTTTAGGTGCATAGTTAGCATGACCTATAACTTCAAGCCCCACATCAGATGTGGACGATTTATATATCGTTACTATTATCATCGCTAACATCTCCTTTGCTATCATCAACAATCTTATCTGGTTCTTGTGATGCTAATGCTTTTTGCTGAAGATTGATATTATCTTCTTTTTCTTTGTTTAACATATCAACAAGCTCTTGTGGATCGTTTGTGCCAGGTAACCAACCCAAAGCAATCAATTGTGGAATTACACCTTCTGCATTCTTGATGTTATCAATAATGTTACTCATGTTTACTGGAATATTAGGGTTAATTGTGATGTTAGCCCCTGTACAATCAACTTGGTTTCCTTTGATGTTCAAGAATGTTTGTACTAACTGTAATCTTCGTCTGATACCACGAGTCAAGTACCTTTGTTTTGTAGCCAGTGTTTGAAGTAGTCCAATAAGCTTGTACTTCATAGCTTCGCCACTTGTCGTACCAGAAAAGTTTTCATCGTTTAAGTTAGGTACATAAGTCGTTTTGTGTATGTTATCTTCAATTGCCTTAGCCAACACTTGTGTATCTGACTCACTCAATGTCTTTGTTAAGTATTCAGCCGTTACACCGTCTTGACCTTTACCAGCAGGAAACTCAAGTACACCATCTTTTAGGTTTGCACTATCGTCAAGAGTAGCACCGTAAATAGCTAGAATAGCGTCAACGAACTTGTTTTTGTCTGTTAATCTATCTGATTGAAGTCTGTTATAAGCGTCAATCAAAGTGATAGCTTGCTCAAAGTCTCCTTGCTTTTCTTCGTTATTTCGATAAGCCACAACAGGAACGTCTTTAAAATAGTGCTTGCTGACTTCTCTATAAGCGATATTACTATCGCCTAGTATGCTACCTATTTTAGTTCGATAAGTGATAATGTTTTGCTTTGTAAAAATTGTTATCAAGTATCCATTACTTGCACCATTTAAATCATGTTTTTCTTGGTAGTAGATAGCAAATAGTGGGTTATGGTCTAAAGTATCATCAGTAACAACAACTATCCCTCTAGGGTCAATCTTGCCTATCTTTACTTTAGATACTTCATCTTCTTTCTGAACGTACAAAAGTTCATAAGCACAACCAAATACAGACAAATCTTTTTCTAATTCTGTATTGTGTGCGTCGATATCCATATCTTCAAATGTATCCAGTACAGGCTGAATATTTTTGTCTTTTCCTGGTGCGATTGAAATAGGATTGCCAGTAGTAAATCCTACCATGATATCAGTAATGTATTTAGCGTTGTTTACCATGACTTTGGTATCCTTGCTATCGTTTTGATTATAGTCAAATGATGAAATCTTTTTACTTAAAATATCCTGGTTGCCTTCATAGTAATCTTCAAGCTTATCAAAGCGTTCAATACGTTTCTTTTGCTGATTAATCGCATAGTTTATTACATCAAAACTAGGGTTAGACTCATCATCTAGCAAATCTACATCGATTGATACTTCACTGCCACGCTCAGCAGATTTCAGTAAGTTTGTTATCTCCAAATAATCACCTCCAATAAATTTTTATAGCCAACTAGGTCGCTTGGAACTCTTGACCGCTCTATTAAGATGTGCGTTGTATACTGCGTATCTCATAGCGTCCATAACGTCATCATGTAGTTTTACAGGTAAGCCAGACTTTTCGTCCCACACGTACATGTAAATTTCATTTAGGAACTCATCTATCTTATCTTGATTAACTTTAAATTTTCCTTGTTTTATCAAGGTTGCTACAGATTCAATACCACTTAGAATATCTTTCTTCGCATTGTAGCACTTAAAGCCTTCTTGTCTAAATCTAGCAACATGTTCTGGTCTAGCACTATCAGCCCAAAAGATTATGTCGCCATACTTTTGCTTGATACGCTTAGCAACGCTCACCCAGTAATCAATCTCTTGATGTTGAGCAGTGTACTCTCTAACTAGGTATGTGTTTCCTTGCCTGTCATCGCCTAAAACAACAATAGAGCCTTTGTGTTCATAGCCCCAGTCGACTCCTGCGTAATAGCTTAAGTTGTTAGGAACATCAGCATCAGACACAAGCATCGTATTTTTATCGAAGTCTTGATAGACCATACCTTCAGAACTAGCCCATAAACCTAAGATACTTCTGTCGTAAAACATTCCACTAGGTGTACCAGCTTTCTTTCTTTCGATATATACAGGATCTAAGAAAGTGTTATCGTCCATTGTAAAATGAAAGCTTATGATACCAGCTTTAGGGTCTGTATTATCAATGTAGTTTACTTTCAAATAGTGAGTTGGTACGTCTGGGTTTGTATCGCCAATCACTCTAGCACCTTTAGCTGAACAACGGTTTAGAATTTCTTCAAATACTTCTTGCACTGCTAAACTAGCTTCATTCACATAAGCACCGTAAGCAGTTGAACCACGAATAGCACCAAGCCCAGCAATTGAACCTGTAAAAGTTTGTACTATTTTGACTCCAAACAACTTAAAGGAATTGTGTTTATCGAACTTAAAACGCAAGCCATACTTGTTTGTAAGCTCCTGTAGTACGTTGTTTTGTAGTGATTTACTAGAGTATCCAGCCAGGATATATAAAGGCTCTGATACACCGTCTATATCTGCTTGCTTTCTAACTCTGCGTAACTCCATTAAAAAAGCATCGTTGTCTACTACAGTTTTACCTGCACGAACCGCACCATAATTTATCATCAAGCGCCAATCATCACGTTGTAAAGCTTTCAAAACTTCAATCTGTTTTGGAGTATAAACATCACTTATCATGTTTATCATCTCCTTTTACAGTGTCGTCAATCTTATCCAGTAACTTAGATACTTTGTCTTCAACTTCATCATCAGTACCAGACATGAGCTTGATTTGCGCTTCTGTTCGTTTGATTTCTGACTTAGCTTTCTCAATTTGTGCTTTAGTCAAGTTTTCTTCAAGCTTGCTTGCATGGATATCAGCGTACTTATCTCTCCAGTTGTTTTTCAACCAAAAGATAATTGCCGTTGTATTTCCTTGCGTCGCTTTCTTAAACAGTGCATTCTCAACGATAAAGTTAGCTTGCTCTTTGCCAACTTTTAAAGCACGCATAATCTGTATATGGTTCTTTTTCCAGTTTTCAAGTGTTCTGGGTGCTATACCGATGTTCTTAGCAATTTGCTCATCAGTTAGACCGTTACGTTTCCAGCCTTGAAGCAATAACAGGTTTTCGTCCTCTAACCACTTTTGATATCTGCCAGTTGCCACAAACTAACTCACCGCCTTTCTCTGTAATTCTTTGTGTTACTTATCTAACTTGATTTCTTCGTTATATTTGTGCTTGTAAGCATCGAAATACATTTCATTTTTGTCTCCGTTGTAGGTTACTTCATAGTACATACCGTCTGTTAATGTAGTTGATAGCAATGCTTTGTTGTTTTGCAGCGTTCTGTTTAACCACACGACATACACATCGCCTGTGTTGATATGCACTGGTCGATCGACACTGTTTAAATTCATAAACGTATTAGTGTAATCAACTACTTTTTCTTTTGCACAACTCTATAAATTTATCGTTATCCACTAAACTCACTCACTTTCTTTATTCTCAAAATATCGTTTGACTTGATCGAAACTTACAAAAGGTTCTGTAGCAGGTATTCCAATTGTTTTATAAAATTTTTGCTTAGATTGGTTGTCTGGAAAAATGATTGTCGTGTAAAAGTCTATAGCGTCGTCGTTCTTCATTTGCTCTCTAGCTTTTTTCTTTTTCATTTTTAAATCAACTAGCTTGTCTTTTTCATCTTCAATCATTTCCATGTTTTTAATATCTTCATCACTATCATCTTCTTCGATAGGTTCGTTATTATAAGCGACTTGACCGTCAAACATTAAATCAACATCACTTTCTGTAAAACCCATATCTTCAAATGATATATCCAAGCTTAAATTTTCTAATAGGTTCAAGTCCCAATCGCCTTGTAAATTTGAATTGTTTAATTGAACATTCAATTTCTTTTCTTTGTCTTCATCAACATCAATAATAGCGACTGGAACATCATAATCTTTTTTATAAATCTTATCCGCTACAGTTATACGCTGATGTCCGCTAACTAATCTCTTAGTTCTTTTATTCCATACCAAAGGCTCAACTAAGCCATTTTCTTTGATTGACTTGTAAAGTTTCTTCTGGTTTTCTTCATAAATCGTTCTTGGATTATAATCAGCTAATTTAATTTCACTTCGTTTTACTGTTCCAAATTCAAACTGTTGTAATTGATTAGCCATTTTGTATCATTCCTTTTTGTAAAACTCATATTGTGCGACTCCAGCTCCTGCTTCTGGAAAGAATTTTAAAACTTTCCTGTAATCGTCTGGGTAAACTTCTCTAAGTTTATATAATTGTTTTCCATGTAATGAATGCAAAGAAAAACCTAGCTTCTGATAAAAGCTAGGATAATATAATTTCTTCAATTTTATATAATCAAGGACATCTTTCTTCACCCAGTAGCATAGTGGATACATACGTCCTCTTTTTAAATCAACGCTACCGCTTTTGTTAAGCATTCCATTTCTAAAAATGCTATCAGCTTTCCTTTCTCCTCCAATTATCCAAAAGCAATTGCATTCTTGTCTGATGTATGAATAAACATCATTTACATCTAAAACAGGTACGCTATAATCTGGAGTTCTGAAACTGCCAAAACGATAAAACTCACTTGTTTCAAAATGTGGAACTCTATGAATTTTTACATTGTAAATCTGTTCATATCTCTGTAATGCTCTTTCTTGAAATTCAAGTCCTGGAACCATGTACATAAAAAATACATGAACTTTCTTGAAATATTTACAAGCTAAATCAAGAACTACTAAACTATCTTTACCCATACTAAAACTGACAATCACTTCATCAGTAATTTTGCTTTGTAGTTTAATTTGGTCTAGCAAGCTCATTTTAACCACCAGAACGTCCTAATTGGCTTATCTTTTTGCCTTTAGCAGTTTGCTGTCTTAAATATTTCATTGCTTTAAGCCTAGATATACCTTTTTGTTTTTGTATTCTTTTTAAAGCTCCGTCTAATTCTGCTTTTCTTTTCTGTTCATACCGTGCAAGCCTCTCATTTTCTTTTTTTTGACGCTCAAGTGTAGCAGGATCAGTGCCTCTTATCCAAGCGTCCATTTTTTGCCAATTTCTTTTTCTCCAACGTTCATAAGTGGTACTTGTGACTTGACCCCATCTTTCTTCAACGTTGCTTTGTTTAGATAATGAAGGAATTGTCATTTTTGCCTTACCTCCTGTCTTTTTTAATTTTTGCATAAAAAAAGCACTCTTAACTTTGTGTTAAAAGTGCTAAAGTTCTTCTTCGTGATTTATCTACACTACATTATAACATAGTAGTTGTTTCCTTTGTGTTTCTGTTTTGTTTCCTTATGCAATTAAATTCACTGTATGATATAATATGTTTGCAGCGTTGACGACTGTCTTGATAACATCTATCCATTTAGTGTACAGACTTGGATAGGTGTTTTTTTATTTTCTCAAATATTCTCTCAATGCTTTCTCAATCAATGCGCCAAGTGAAATATTTTCGTCTACTGCTGCAATCTTAGCTTTTATCAATAACGATTTTTCAATCATAAAATGAGTGTCCGCTTTTTGACTACTGTCTTCTTTGAAAATTTCATCGTACATCTCTGGTGCGTTACCTTTGACCCACTGTCTAGCTTCATCATCTTTGAGTGGAACAATCTTTTCATCATTTATAAACAGGAAAAACTCTCCTGTTCTTTTCAAAAATAGGACTTGCTTAGGTCCAAGCCCTATTTTATATTCTATTAACTTAGTGGCAGTATTTGTGTTGTATTTCCTACCTTTGATTAATTTCATCATCTTTTGTATTCTCCTTTAGTAATTAGAGTGGTCTGCCACTCTAACTTCTCTTTTGTGATAATCACATTCCCAAAATCTAAATGTGTTGTCGCCTTGATGTTTACGTCTGATTGCTTGAAGCTCTCTAGCTTCTTGTTCTACTTCGACTGGTACTTGGTAGTAGTACGTTGACGGTGCGTTAAACACGTCATCGTTACTGTACCAATTGGAGTGGCTTGTTTTAACCTTGATAGTAACCCAACCAGGAGTCTTACTATCATCGAAGTCGCCTTCTTCGACATAATCGTATTCTAAGAATAGATCACTCATCTTGTCTTTGAAAGCTTCATCGACTACCTTAGCTAACTCAATAGCTCTAGGCAAATCGATTTTTGTTTGAGCCTTTAAAGCTAAACGTTCTTGGAGCTTTCTTTCAGCTTCTTCATTTATTTCTTCGTATCTGCTACGTTGTGGTTTACTTACCTTTCCTTTGTTAGTAAAGGCAGTAAATTCTTCAGTTCGGTCAATCGTATCTACTAACCAAGCCTTTTCGCCTGGTTCTGCAATCTTTTTATAATCAAAAAATATTTTTCTATTATCTTTTCTTATGTAGTATTTAACTTCAATTCTTTCCTTAATCATCTTGTTTTCCTCCGTTTTTTTCTTTATTTGTTTATTTACCTTACAACATTATAATATATTACTTTAGTACAAAAGTAAAGAGAAAAATATAAAAAAGTGCAAAAAAAAGAGACCTGTTATAAGGTCTTAGTTTTACCATTGTTTTTGTTTCAAAAGCTCTCTATATAACTGTTCGATTGTCATCTTATCGTGCTTAGTATACTCAAGTGTTGCCAATTCCTTCTCATGTAATCTCATCTCTTCTTCATAGATATCCATGTCACTATCATGTACTGGCTCGCCCCAAATATAATCAGTTATAAAGTATTTATCTGGATTATCTGGAAAAATTGAGTAGATAGCAATCACTTGTAAATCGCTACCGAACTCATCTAAATCGCTTTTGACTTCTGCCATTAAATCTTCATACATATACCCACACCTCTTTTTAAATTATATCATGATATAAAATAAAAAGTTCTAACTTTTCAGCTAGAACTCAACTAAGAAGAATAAAAAAATAATAGTATATATGTTAATAGTAGGTACTCATAATGAGCATTAAGATGTGATGTCGTCAATCTGCTCAATCAATCGCTCTGATCCTTGATACGCTAAAGCAAACTTATAAACGGCAACTTTTAACTTTCTATAGTAGGACTTACGACTTTCTCCATATCTAATCATGACATCAGTGCGGTTCAAATCTGTTTGCACAAAAGCATCATACAAACGTCTACGGTTTTCAGTATCAAGCTTGTTAATAGCTTTAACAATACATGAGACTTCGTTTTCTGCATCTACATGTAGCATAACCATATCTTCAACTTGCTTAGATACTTTGTTTGTTTGAGAGTGCATCTCAAGCGTATATGAAGCCGTAACTTTTGGACTGTAGTCTGTGTGGGATAGCAACACTAAATCGTTGTACTTATTAAGCAACGCATACGCATTCTTTACAGTCCTATCAAAATCGATATTAAGCAAACCATTATCACCTACCATAGAAAAATGCAGAAGTGGAGATTTGAACCCCTACAGCCCTTAAAGCGCTTCTGCTCTGCAATTATAAAAAAAACAAACCTTAAAAGGAGTTGATCTTAATTATGAAAACTAAGTCAAAAAAAGAAATTGTTAACTTTCGGTAACTATATGATACAACGGGGGAACTTTTTATTCATGCTTTTATATATTGTTTTTCTGAATAATTTCTTCAAAAATTTTCTCATGCTCTGGGTAAACTTTTATAAAGCCCTTGTATCTATAAAGCCTATACCCCTGTAGTGTTTTACCATTCCTAATGTATTTCTTGTCAAAGTTTGTGTTGCCAATTTTAAAGTATCTGCATGTCTTTTCGATGTTATTAAAAACAATCACTTTACCGTCTTTAATCGCATATACACACCTTTTTAAAAAAGCATATCTTTGATAAATCCACTTAACATCTAACCTTGTAAATAGTTGATAAATATTAATCACATCATACTTCTTATCTAGCTCCCAAAGTGTCATACCGCTTTTAATATCTTCAATAAGCTCATCTCTTCTGGGTAAGATTTTATCAAAGTTTTTGCTATGATACACACGACTAGTGCGATGCGTTCTTGCGTGCTTTCTACGAAATTTAACAACTACAGACCAAGCTTCTTGTATAGTTTCGTTCTTAGGTAAGTCTCTGGGTGTTTCCAAACTATCAGACCATTGGCTTATAGGTTTATACACTTCACTCAAAATTGTTACTGCCGTTCCTAACTTCATCATCTTAACCACTCCTTATATACTTAAACTTTTATTTTTCTCTTCTTAACCATCTACCCTTTAGGACTGAACTTCTTACCCTTTTTGCAATCGTCATAGCCTGCCTTATATCCTTTTACAAACATCTCATACTCGTCTGGATATGAGCCTTTTTCCCAATCTGTAACCAAATTAGGAACGTTAGTGTTGAGTAGGTCTGCTAACTGTTCTAGTTTCTCCAGTGAAACATTTGCGTTAGGATCATGAACAATTTTCATAATTCCTAAATTGCTATAGATATACTGCTTGTTTATCTTTTCTCTTTCAATTAAGTAACCAATGTTTTCATTGATAACTACTGATAATTTTCTTGGATTATAAACCACGCTCAAACGCCCCTTTATCACTATAACTTTTAATAGTGTTGATAAGTTTATCCTGTTTGCCTTTCCACTTACGCTTGCAATCTCTGCGATTGAAATGGTATGGATACTTATGAGCTTGCTTCTTCTCCTTTAAACCAAGCTCTTTTTTAAACACTACCCAAGTCATATTTGTTTTAGTATCACGAACTGATGCAGTCCTATCATAAACACCTATTACTTCAACTTCGTGATGTGGATATCCAAAGGGTCATCAACATTAAAAAATAACTTTCCTTTATAATCGTAAATATGACTATCGTCTCTGTTATTTCTAACTTCTATCATCAAACTAACCACCTATAAAAATACGTTCTTATAAACTTTTGTAATTTTGATAAATCCATCGTTTGACGTTTTATCTTCATCTAACAATTTAATCTGCAATAAAATTATCATCATGAATATTTGCTATCACAGATACATTAACTTGTGTCTCAGCTTCCATATAATTTTTAGCTCTGACAATCATGTTATGCAGTTTATTGTTAATAAAATATTCAACTAAATATAATTTCATCTAATCAATCCTCCATTACTTCGATTATTCCGTCTATCAAATGCTTACATTCCTTTTCAACTCTACATAAATTCCAATAGGCTGGACTATCTCCCAAATGCATTGTGTCAAAACCAATTACCCTTACTTTCTCTTCGCCAGTCATAAGGTAACCTTTAAACGTTACACCTCCATGAACGTCTATATAATCTTCTTCTCCATCTTTCCAATTTTCTGGTATTTCTGCATAACCGTTTAACCATAAAAACTGATTCATGTTTACGAAATATTTATATCCCTTATATTTTCCAACCTTTATTGGTTCTGCATGTAATGTACCATATTCTTCCATTTTTAAATTCTCCTATCTTTTTGTTGTTATACCGGTATAAATACCTTGCCACGAAGATATACGACCTATAACGCTTTTTAAAGCTTCAATTGGAAAATCATACTCTTTCATTAATTCAGCCAATCTATCTATTGCCGTAACTTTGTTATCCACAACTTATCAACACCTTTCTAAAATTCATCTATTGAGTATCCAACGATATTATCACTTGTTAAATTGAAAACCATCTTCTTATTTTTCCCTGTTTTGCCTTTGCCATAAAGCTCAAGTGCAAGTCCACCACGTTCATTGTTGTATTCACTAACGCTTGAAACATCATTAACTACCATTTCTCTACCATCAGCTAGATAAATTATCACTTCTTTATGCTTGCTTTTTTCTTTTTCTGGTTTAAATTCAATAAAACCATCATCGTAATTGATGTCTGTTCCTAAATTCATCTTGATTCACACCTATCTGAGTTTTCTTGAAATTTTATCTAGCGTTAAAAATATACACATCAACATTAAAGCTATAATTCTCATAGCTATGCTTTCTTTAGATAACCCTAGTTTAATAACTAAATCTGCTAGAGTAATCCATATAATGATATCTGCTATTTTTGAAATCATATTTCACCTACAGTACGTTTATTTCTACATCAGCTAAAACATCATATTCGTCTTTGTTAATATCAACTAATTCTTCAAGCGTGTCATAACTTGGAGAAACAAAATTTTGGTTTAGACAAATAAAATAATATTTATCATTAAAATCTCTAGCTATAAGATAGAAGTCATCTCCATTCTAATAACATTTCCTACTTTGTAAATATTTTCTGGCTTTTCATCGTTAAAATTAATCTTCATTTACTCATCTCCTAATTTGATACCTAAAATCATAGATAAAAGCATTAGTTTATCTTCTTCTTTCAAATTTTCCAAAATAGTGTATACAGTAAATAGCACGTCTTTTCTACTTCCAAAAACATTAGTTGCGACTCCTGTACCTTTACCTAAGGCTA
>ERZ1643246.1474-NODE-1474-length-25584-cov-18.862940_pt1 | contig 25584 bp, 26 predicted proteins | sample MGYA00579265_ERZ1643246 | MGnify/ENA primary metagenome ERZ1643246 (study PRJEB29033, sample SAMEA4952261) | chicken gut metagenome | biome: Broiler Chicken; feature: Gastrointestinal Tract; material: Caecum | place: Ireland | collected 2018 | study: Broiler...
GGTAATCCTCCCGTCAGACCGTTACCCTGTGTAGTCCCTTGTAAACTGTACTTTATTATAATATAGACAAATAATTCTAATATAGCAAAAATTGTAAGGGTAGCAAAACATCCAGCCCAAGAAATTAATATGATGTCTGTTCTAATATAGCAAAAATTGTGAGGGTAGCAAAACAAAAGATGAAGCTAGGGAACTATTAGGCTAGTTCTAATATAGCAAAAATTGTGAGGGTAGCAAAACGCCTTTAATATAGCCCCTAATTTGATTGAAGTTCTAATATAGCAAAAATTGTGAGGGTAGCAAAACAATGTTAGTGAATTATCTTTTAATGGTATTGTTCTAATATAGCAAAAATTGTGAGGGTAGCAAAACTGTATTGTGATGAGGTTTTGCCTGGTGATAGTTCTAATATAGCAAAAATTGTGAGGGTAGCAAAACCACACAGTTCTTGCCAATCATTAGGAGCACGTTCTAATATAGCAAAAATTGTGAGGGTAGCAAAACTTACTAGCTATACCAAGAGACATATAGAAAGTTCTAATATAGCAAAAATTGTGAGGGTAGCAAAACTATTTTTCATCGCCTGTAAACTACGAATTTGTTCTAATATAGCAAAAATTGTGAGGGTAGCAAAACCTGCTTCATCTAGTTATGTGCCAAATGGAAGTTCTAATATAGCAAAAATTGTGAGGGTAGCAAAACTATTTGCTACTAATTTTTCATCTAAAGTCAGTTCTAATATAGCAAAAATTGTGAGGGTAGCAAAACTAGAAAACAGATATTTAGCTGCTCAAAATAGTTCTAATATAGCAAAAATTGTGAGGGTAGCAAAACGTGGTAATAAAAAAACATTCGTTTATAATGGTTCTAATATAGCAAAAATTGTGAGGGTAGCAAAACGAAGAACTAAGAAGCGAAGGCTGGATAAGCGTTCTAATATAGCAAAAATTGTGAGGGTAGCAAAACTGAATTAATTAATGAGTTAGTTACTTACTAGTTCTAATATAGCAAAAATTGTGAGGGTAGCAAAACAATTATGAACATAAATAATTAATCGTTTACGTTCTAATATAGCAAAAATTGTGAGGGTAGCAAAACAAAGTGTGTAATATACCTATATCATTTGAAGGTTCTAATATAGCAAAAATTGTGAGGGTAGCAAAACGATTACCACCGTTTTGTACCATTTGAATTAGTTCTAATATAGCAAAAATTGTGAGGGTAGCAAAACTCGATGGAAATTTAGGAAATTCCAAAAATGGTTCTAATATAGCAAAAATTGTGAGGGTAGCAAAACTGCACACATCCAAAAATTCTTTTAATGTCAGTTCTAATATAGCAAAAATTGTGAGGGTAGCAAAACCTCAAACTTATTATACGATATTTATAACTTTATTTGAAGTTTTTTTTAATATTATTAATTAATTCTTCTTTAAATGCTGTGTAACTGTGTCCTTTATTACTTAATAAATAATCATTATAAACTACATTTTCATCAAAGTAATCAATATTTCTATCCAAATTATAATATAGTGATAGGTTATCACTATATGGATTAGGTATAAACATTATTAAATTATCATAATTTAAAAGATTCAATATTTGGTCATATGTTAATAATCCTAGTTCATCAATTAAGATAATTTGTTTTTGCCTATTATATTTCAAAATTGTTTGTAATATGGTCAATTTTAATGAAATTAAATCTTTTGTATTGTAATCATTTTGATTACTTAAAAAGCCATCTTTATTTAGAGAAATATCAGCATTATTAATAATTAATTTAGCATCAAAATATACATCATTTAATACAATATCAATATTATTTTCTTTTAATTCTTCTTCTATTTCATTAATAAAGTCATCAATAAGAATATTAATTGTATTAATTTGTTCAGAAGCTTCTTTATTTTCTAAATAATTTTTTAACAATGTAAACATTAAAGATTTTTGTGTCATTTTATATTCATTAACTAAATCATAGCTATTATTTATTAAAACTAATTGTACACTCTTATCTATGCTTTTATCATCAATAGTTATAGATAATTTTGAAGCATATTCTTTAGCATATTCACTTAAAGATATTTTATTAAAATAATTTTGCACTAGATTTACAAAATCAAACCATTTAAATTTAGAACCAATAAATATTTTTAATCTATCTATTGCAAATTCATATTTTGCATTTACTCCACTAATAAAATATTTGTTCATAAAAGTATAAGTGCAGAATCAGTAACAATCTCCTCTTGATTACTAATTCCACCTAAAATCACCTCCATACTTGCATATTGCTTTTCTGTAACTAGCATAATTCTAACATTACCTTTGCTAGGGACATTATTTCTAATATTATTTTTTATATGAATAGCTTGATCTCGATTAAATAATATCTTTGTGTAAATAGAGTATTGAATCATAAAAAAACCTTTTGAAATTAAATACTTTCTAAATAATCTATAGGACTTTCTATCAGAAGATGTTTTAACAGGCAAGTCAAAAAAAACTATCAATCTCATAAAATCATACCTTTTCATAATTGATCACTATATCTAAAATTCTACTATCATCACCAGTTTCTAAAAAATATAGAATACTATCAATATACATCACTAGTACATTAAAAAAAGATTGATATGTATTACCATATTTAATATTTATAGTAGTTAATTTTATTAAATCCAGCTTGTTTTCTTTAGTAAAACCAATTTTATTTTTTATGACTTTAAAACAATATGTATCTATTATTGGTCTAAATGGTTCAATTATATCATCACTTAGATTAAATTGATTTTCGGGGCCTTTATGAAATATTCCGATAATAGGATTTAACCCTTTAGATATTAAGGTTTTAGTTATTTGCGACCTTAAAATTGAATAGCCATAGTCTAAACCTGCATTTATTTTATCTTCACTAAATCTTCTAAATTGATTACCAAACAACTCTTTAAAATACATCTTGGCTGATAAACCTTCTCTATTATGAATATCACCTAACTCAACCTCATTTTCAAAAGAAATTAATTTATTAACGACCTCTATATCTAATTGCAAATACTCCAATAGCCTTCTTTGATTTCTTATCTTGTTCTTTATAATTATTTGATGCAAATATCTTTTGGCATTAATATCCCATTGTAATTGTTTTCTTAACTGCAATGGTGCCTGTTTATTACCACTATATGGATTAACAATGACAGATGGCATATGATCTATTGAACACATAATTAAATTGATATTATATTCACAGCATTTATTTAATAATTGAACTGTAACAGAAAGCATATAGTTATCTAATATTAAAGTATGTATATCAGCTAGAGGGATAATAACATCATTAATCCCTTTTTTTACTATTTTAATATTATCTAAATATAAACTAAGCTTTTCTGCTTCCTCTATATATAAAATTCTCCAGCCCATATAATAAAAAAAGAGACCGCCATGAAGCGATCTCGATTTCGGGACATCCCTTTCGGGAGCCCTTGTTTTGCTAGGTCCTCACAACCTTTGCTATATTAGGCATCCTTGCTACTAGATGCATATATAGTATAACACATTAATATTTTAATTTCAACGTTTCTTTATAGACTTTACTCCATTTTCCTGCTGGACTTACATTAAATTTTTCAATTAATTCAATTTTTGCGCCAATTGATACAATTAATCTTTTAACGCTGTTTTTTTCATAATCCTTAGTTGCCATAGATATATATTTACATTCAATAGTACTCGCTAAATCGTTATTTGTGGCTATAAATTTATAATAATTATCTTCACCATCTTTTCTAATCATGATTATATTATTTCTATTTAAAGAAAACATAAATTCAAATGTATCATCAATACCTTTAGATGCCTTTAAAGATTCATATAAATTCTTATTGATTTCAAAGCCATCCTTAACTTGCTTAACATGATATCCTCTTATTGTGACAAACTTGTATACGCCATCTGCATTTTTATAGATATCAGTTCTATATGGGGATAGCTGCAGTTTGACAACCTTTTTATCTTTAGTATTATAATTCTTGCTGATATCTATATGATTTCCTAATATCTCATTTACGTACTTTACTGATGTAATAATTGGTCCATTATTCTTCTTAGAATACTTTCTAATTTTTTCACCTGTCAACTCGTAGTAGTAAGCAAAAACATTTTTCACCTTTTTGCCATCCACTGTAACGTTCTTATACTCTTCATAAATTTTTTTAAAGATATTATAGGTTTCAATATCATTTTTATACATAAGTAATTTAGTCGATTCTCCTTTTTCAAATAATCCTGTTAGAGATTCTCCTTCCTTACCATATATATCCTTATATTTTTTTACGACCCAGTCTTTACCATCTACTTTTCTTGTACTATAGATTGTTTCATCAGATATTTGTCTACCAACCTTAGTATCAATCTTATAGCTAAAAATACTATAGTCTGGATGCAAAACAAAATCATCATTAATTTTCTTTAGTGTTTTTAAGAATTTCCTAATTCTTTGATCATCTAATGGATCAACTAATATTTCTCCAGTCTCACTATCAAAGGTTTCTTTATAATAAGCCTTACTAATTGTTTGAGATGAACCTAACGCTGCAATAATTAATGCATCTATTGCATGGTGAATATAAAAATCTCTATCCTTTTTTACACCACCTATAGATCTAAATGTAGAAGTTTGTTTACCCTTAATTGTCCTTACAACAGTATTAATATTATTATCCCTATAATAATTTTGTAATGTATTCATTAAGCTTCTTATCGCATATGAAGTATCATTTAAGTTTCGATTAACAAACTCCTCCATATTAGACCATTTAGAATAATCTTCCATTGTTAAAAGATTATATTTTTTTCTTTGTGGCATATTAAGTGATTCAACCCATATTTTAAACTGATCAAAGGTCCTAATATTACCATAGGCTTTTCCAGATTTAAAATAATAAAATGGAGTATTTTTACCCTTAAGTTGATTTGCATCAGCTTCAGCTAATGATTTATTCATATATGAATTATCAAAGGAAATAGCATAAGGAATAATATGCTCTATTTGATATGCACTATCATCATTTAATAATCTATTTAGATCAATAGGTTTTCCAGTATAAATACATTTTCCTTCCTGTTCCTTATATAATCTTAATTTAAGCTTTTTTATAGAGTTTAATTTATCTAGTCCAATACCATTTTCAGTTGCAATCTTTTCAGCTTCTTTATTTGCTTGTTCATTAGCTGCTTGTATTTTTATTAAGGACTGTCTTTGTTCTTTTAAATTTTTATCTCTTGTTGTTTCTAAAACAACTTTAGCAAACTCGCCATATTCATGACGTAATTCATTTATTACCTTAATTGCTTCTAAATGAGCTCTTCGAGCTACAGATGATAAAATTAATGAATTATCAAAAACAATATTAGCTTTACCTTCAAAAGATATCTTGTCACCTAGAGAATTAGCAGTTATTATTTCCTGCTGATTTTTACTTTCCTCAAGCATTATCTCATTAATCTCCAAAATTGCTTTTTTTGATAATGAATGATATCCGTTAATTTTACTTATATTTGAAATTTGTTCAATAATAGCATCTGATACATTTATATTAGCATTTTCAAAGATATTTTTAATACCATTAAATCTCTCTTCATATATAAGCGTTTTGGTTAAAACCTCGGCAATATCATCTACAAGCAAAGGTTCAATCTTATCATTACCAAATGATGAAAAAATTTTCTTAACTTTATAAAATAAATCAAATGTCGTAATTAATGGCTTTTCTTTTTTATCTATTCTATAACCTTGAATAGAATCTATATCAACCTTCAAAATTTTAATTAATTCTTTAAATGTTATATTTCCTTTGGTATTAACATGTTTGATAACTGCCAATTTTTCATCTTTAGTTATCTTTCTTTTTACTCCATTATCAATAATAGTTAGATTATTTAAATCATTTAGCAAGTTAAACAAACATGCCGAATAAGCATTTTTTGCCATTCTAAATTCATTAGGATAAATACTACATTTACCTCGCATATCATCAATTAAATTATGAATTATAGGATTACCCTGTTCATCATATTCACCTTTAAATCTACCATATTTAGTTGGTGAATTTATATCTCCAGGGCCTTCAGAAAAATGCCTTCTTCTAGAAATAATTTTAATAATTTTGTCATTAATTTCACTTGATAAGCCTTGATTACTTAAAATCTTCTTTATTTCCTTTACATAATCTTCACTTCTAAATACATTTTTATGTCCCCTTAGCTTACCTTCTTCAAGCCATCTTTTTTGAAGCTGACAAATATAAATATTATCTTTTACTAAAGCCTTAGTGTTATTAGACAAGGAAGTAGACATTTCTCCACCCTCTTTGTCATCTTCATCAATAACAACATCTAAGCTTGAGCCTCTTCTTTTAGCATAATTAATTAAAACATTAGCTAATTCATTAGGACTCAATTTGTTAGACAACCCTTTAATTTTAATATCTGTAATATTACTTAAATTTGTCAAATCACTAATTTTTAAAATATTATTGTTTATTAATCTTTTTATTTCAACAATTCGCTCTAGTTTTCTTCTTTTTAATCTTCTTTGACCTCTTTTAGTTCGTCTATTAAGATTATCTTCAGAATCTCTTTCATCAAAAAGTCTAACTCCGTATTTAATTATATCTAATGAATCCTTATCAACGACTGCAAAACCAACACTTGTAATTCCTAAATCTATGCCCAATATATAATTGTTTTCCATATTATCCTCCCCTAAAAAATAATTAAAACGATATATTTACTTTATTTTACCATAAAACAATTAAATATTTAACCTTTTAAACTAATTTTTTCTTTTTTATGACTAATATTCTTATAAAAAGATAAATAATTATATAGAAGCTTTAAACGCTTAAAGCTTTTATATAATGAATCAATATAGATTATAATTCATAGTTATAATATCTAACATTTATATAGTGCATATTAATTTTTATATCGCAATAATTTTCTCTAAATGGATTTAAAAATAATACATTAAATATTAATTTTCAAAATCTATTTTTTTAATTGCATTTGATAGATTACAAGCATTCTCTATAAAGCTTTTAAAGTCTAAAATAATATTAAATAGAAATTTCTTATTTTCACAACAAACAACAAACATTTCTGATTCCGAATCTGTTATTATAGATTTTGCGTCATATTCTTTTTCATTCAAAAAATACATAAAGATCTTTTCAATATCATATCCATTACCAGTTATAGGATAATCTTCAAATAAGGATGCATATTCATTTACATCTAACGTTACAGAATAATATTTGTTTTTTATTTTATTATATTTAAAAGGTAAAATTTCAACATTATTATTTTTTATATTTTTTTTCATACATAAGCTTTTAATATTAAAGTCAAATCCATTTAAATTAAATAGTTCATTGTCAATAAAAAATTCTTTATAAAATAATACTAACAAACCATATTCAGTAATATATGACAAAGATTCGCAATAAAACTCTGGAACATAATTTAAATCATCACCATTATAATTCACATATTTACAAACAGCTTTATAGCATTGGGGATTTTCAAAAGCTAATTTATCATCTTTAACTATATTTTTTTCATCAATAATGTTATCATCAATTTTTCGCCAACCAACTGTTTCAATAAAACCATATTTAACACTATCATCTATTTTAGTATTACCTACTACCATTATTTTTCCGCTTTGAAAAAAAATTGAACTAATTAATGATATTTTTTCAGTTACTCCAATAACATTATTGTAATTTTCAACAAAATCATCAATTGAAATTTTGGTCGTTTTACAATTAAAAATTATACAACACGCAAAATAATTATTATTTGATTTTTTCTCATTAAATACATCTAAAACTTTCCCATAAAAGTATAAGCCCTTAATAGGTTGAATCAAAAAAATATCTCCCTTTTTAGTAATAAAATCCTTATTTGATTTTCCAATTTTATATAGTGATTGATTCCAATCATCTAATAAATTATAATGATCAGAATATTGATAATTAAATTGTTTGTTTTTCTCTCCGATTAAATCATCAATATAAATTGCCATAAAATCCTCCAATTCATTTTCCTAAAAAGCTTTTCTTAATTTTATTAATCAGCCATAATTTTTGTTTTTATATTATTTTTTAATTATAAATACTTAATTTCATGTTAAATAATTTATTGATGTAAAAGATAAATTTTAATTTTATCACAATATAGCATAAAGGTTCTCTACAAATAAACTACAAATGGTATTTTATTAGTGTTAGATTAGAAATGCCAACATTTTTTTGACTTTTTATAGTATATATTAATTAGATTCTAAAAAATATACTATTTCATATTAATTAATTTCTATAATCAAAACAGCTTCTTTACCAAAATCTAGTTTTTGTTCAATTTTACCATTTTTAAAATAGAACGAACCACCTAAAGAATTAGGATTATCGCTTATTGAATTTACCATAAGAACATTTTTAGAAACCAAATTAGCTTGCAAAGCATAATTATTCTCTTCAATCAACCATTCATTAAGAGTAAAATTTACATAAATTGGCCATATAACTAAATTGTCTGTTTTAAATTTTTCTGGCATGAGCCACAAATCACCACATAAACCAATAGTTATGCGTTTCCCGTGATAAACTAAAGACGATACGTGCTTTCCCTCTTGGTAATGATAGTCAGTTTTGGAATATTCTTTCCAATTTTGTGTTATCCTTCTATAATTAAAGGTTATCTTCCCTTTTACGATAACAACAAAAGATGAGTATAGTATATCTTTTTCTTTTTCAATATAGCCAAAAGCTAAATCTATATTGTATTTAATCGATAGATCCTTAATTCTTTTTATTACTGGAGAATTTTGAGATACTGCAATTTTTTTGTCATTTTCATAATCCCAATTTAAGCAATCAAATCCTTGTAAAAATGTTTCACCAAAGCATAATAAATCTACATTATTATGGCATTCGATTATAGCCTTTTCCATTTGACTAATATTAAATGAAATATCATTATTTATAAATTTATATGATGCCAATCCAATTTTCATAAATTCAACCTCTTTCCGTAATATAATTAATATATTTTAAAGAATCATAATATATGGTACTTTAAAAGTTTAGGTTAGGTGATGAGGATATTTTTTTTAGTTTTTTTACATTATACATTAATAAAATTCTAAAATAAAAAATCTATTTTTAATTCTTTTATTTTTAAACCAATATAGGTACTTATCTAATTTAACTATAAAATAATCACATTTTGTTTTAGACCAATCTCTTGAATAAAAAATTAATTAATTTCTATTATCCTGAAGAAAGTATCCAGTTAAATCTTAATAACTAAATTTTTCTATCATATTCAACTATTAGGTTATCACTTATAACAAAAAAATTTGATGCTGTTATGAGGAATAATTTTGAAAATAATGTTGTTTTTAATATACCACTACTAATTATAAAATCAAAGTCAAGTTTATCGTTAAATAATCCCCCATCATTAATACATAAACATAGTTCATACAAACTATATATTTTAAGCCTTTTTTTTCTTTTTTTCTCCTTTTTATTAACCATTACACTTATTAATTTTCTTATCTCATCCATAGAAGAACCATGATAATACAATAGCTCTCCAATATCATCCACTTTAGAATTGTAAACCTTAGATGAATCTGGTTTTTTCCCTTTATCAATAGCTTTTTCATATTCAATGGCATTTCTTATGTTTTGAGGTAATATAGTTGCAACTTCAAGAGCAACTTTATCATCTGGACTTGTAAAATCAAAATCATCATCTTTATCATGCCATATGTATTTTGAATACTTACAGTCATATGATTTAGAAATTACTCTAATCGCAAATTCCTCCATTCTTTTACTACTATAATCTAATCTATCCATATTAGTTACTCCTTCATAAAGCTTAAAGTAATTTAATTTCTTTAAATAATGGTTCATTATTTTTTTTAGACCATAAACCATATTGATCATTAAAACTGGTGAATAGACAATCTTTTTTGTAAAATATACAGTTCGAACAGTTGTATTTAAATCTTTTTAATAAAGTTAAATATACATCTTTATCATTTATAACCAGCCTATGGCAATTTGACCTCCATTCTTGCTTTGTAACCCACCCAGAATACAAATCATTTAGTTCTGGAACTAAAAAATTTATCACTCCACCTATTCCAACTACTTCAAAATCATTATGATTTTCAGATGGATTTTCACATATTAAAATGTGTAATAGTAAATGTTCTAAGTAGTCGCAATATACTAAATTTTCTGGTAATTGCCATTCATATGGATTTCTTTGTGCAAATGTAACATCACCTAATAATATAGCATGATCTTCGTATTTATGATGTACAATAAGACCTTCTTTGGTTCTTGTACATTTTTTTATTTTTGTTCCAACTCTTCGTAAAATACGGACCCAAGCCAATTCCATATTTGTTTTGTAGATAATCACAATATTGTAAATACGTATAATCCTTAACTCTTTCGTATTCAGACAAATTCACAAAATCACCTCAAAAAATCTTCATTTTATAATATTATAACATAAGATTTTAAATTTCTTAAAAAAAAAGAATCTAAAACTCAACGATTTTAGATTCTCATACATTAAATGTGACTTCATTCTTTGCGAGTCAAAAGAGCAATACTCTCTACATGCGATGTTCTACTAAATAAATCTACAGGGGTAACTTCTTGTAGGATATAGCCATTTTTTTCTAATATGTCTATATCTCTAGAGGCTGTAGCTATATTACAGGAGATGTAAACTATTTTAGGGATTTTCATAGAAATAACTGTGTTTAAGAAGTTTATATCACAGCCTTTTCTAGGAGGATCAAAGAAGATTACATCTATTTTTTCTTTATTAACTAGCTTTGTAATTTCTTCTTCACATTTTCCTAAAATGAAGGTAGCATTAGATATGTTATTAAGCTCTTTATTTTTATTGGCGTTATTTATTGCATCACTAACTACTTCTATGGCGTAAACCTTATTTACTTTTTTAGCTATATTTAGTGTAATGCTTCCCATTCCACAATAGGCATCAATAACATTCATATTAGGTTGTAGGTCAGCCATTCTTATAGCCTCACTATATAGTTTTTCACATTGATCGTGGTTAACCTGCATAAATGATGATGGAGATACTTCAAATTTAATGCCTAGTATATCTTCAGTTATTGTCTTATCACCATATAGTAGTTTAAAGTCGTTAGATAAAATAACGTTTGTTTTTAAAGGGTTTATATTTAAATAAATAGATTTAATTTCTTTTATTTCAGCTGTTAAGATTTCTACAAGTCTAGTAAAATCATAGGAAGCTGTAGAAACTAAAACAACCATATAGGAATTATCTTTAGTATGACGAATCATAACCTCTCTAAATAAACCCTTATGGGCTATTTCATCATATATTGAGATATTAAAAAGACTTAAATAACCTCTTATAAGCTTTAGGATTTTATTATCAATATCTGAAGAAATAATACATTCATCCATTGGTATCACCTTATGAGTTTTTTTCTCATAAAAGCCATATATTACATCACCATCACTATCCTTATGAAAGGGAACCATTACCTTGTTACGATAGCCATAAATATTGTTAGATTTGATGATGCTGTTGAATTTGACATCTTTACGTCTCTTTAAGGTTTGATATACCTTATTAGCTTTAATATTTAGTTCACTTTGATAATCCATATGCATTAAATCACAGCCACCACATAAACCATAAAATTTACATTTAGGTTCAACTCTATTAATAGATGGGGATAAAATCCTAACAACTTCAGCGAAGGCATATTTTTTATGAATGTTGATGATTTTTATAATAGCCTCCTCATCCTTCATTGCTCCTATTACAAATACTACGATATTATCAATATGGCAAACACCATTACCCATTACATCGTAATCACTAATTTTAACCTTATATGTTTTATTAAGCTCCATAAAATCTCCTACCTATATTTTTTAGCCAAGCCACCCTCTGATGTTTCTCTATAGCGATATGATAAATCCTTACCAGTATCTAGCATTGTTTCAACAACTAAATCAAAGGAAATTTTTGAATCACCATTATTTAAATAGGAGGAAAGCTTGCTAGCATCAATTGCTCTTAGGGCTGCCACAGCATTTCTTTCAATGCATGGAATTTGAACATAGCCCTCAATAGGATCACAGGTTAAGCCTAGATGATGTTCTAAGGCGATTTCACTTGCTGATTCAATTTGATCTATGCTTCCACCCATAAGTTCAGATAAAAAGGCTGCAGCCATCGAACAGGCAGTACCAACCTCAGCCTGACAGCCAGCCTCGGCACCTGATATTGAACCATTTCGCTTAACTAAATTACCAATTAAGCCAGCTGTTTTTAAGGCATTAATTATTTCCTTATGAGAATATAAATTTAAATCCTCAGCATAACACAAACAAGCTGGTAGTACACCAGAGGCTCCACAGGTAGGGGCAGTTACAATTTCTCCGCCACTAGCATTTTCCTCACTTACAGCGTAAGCATAGGCAACTGTCTTACGTCTTTCTATTTCTGTTTTATCTGTTTCTTTACTATTTTGATAATAAATATAATTGGCTTTACGCTTAATTTGAAGCTTTCCTGGAAGAATTCCTGTTGTTTGAAGTCCTCTTTCAACAGACTTTTTCATAATATTATAAATTTCTTCCATATAATCATTGAAGGTGTCATTTTCTATTTTATCAACATATTCATATAAACGTAATTTATAATCCTTACAATATTGAGAGATTTCTTTGAATTTGTTTAGAGGATAGATATCATCGCACACTCTTTTAGGAGTTCCCTCGATTTCAATAGCCCCACCACCTACCGAATAAACACGCATTTGGCCTATTATCTTTCCATCCTTATAGCCTATAAAATCCATAGTATTAGGATGTGGTGGATTATAATCTACATCAAATTCTACCCTACATACTTTAGGCATTAAGGTTTTTTCTATAATATAATCTGTTAAATGACCTTTACCAGTTAAGGCTAATGAGCCGTATAACTTAACAACTATTTCATCACAATCACTATATCTTCTAATAAATTCCTTAGAAGCATTAAGTGGCCCTATAGTATGTGATGATGATGGACCATTACCTATTTTAAATAATTCTCTAATTGAAAACATAATAACCTCCTATTTTGAAGCCTTTAGCTCTAAAATCGCATCACGAATTTGGGCGGCAGCCTCAAAATTTAAATCCTTAGCGTATGCACGCATTTGTTGTTCTAAATCATCTATTAATAACATTTTTTCTTCTTTAGTCATCTTTTGGGATTTAACCTTATTAGTATGAGAAAGCTCTTCTACGCTCTTCATTGTAATAGATTTTGGGATTTCCTTTATAATTGTTTTTGGTATAATGTTGTGCTTTTGATTATATTCCATTTGAATTTCTCTTCTTCTTTTAGTTTCATCTATTGCCTCTTGCATAGATGGTGAAATAGTATCAGCATACATTATTACCTTACCATTTGCATTTCTTGCCGCACGACCAATCGTTTGAATTAAAGATCTAGTCGAACGTAAGAAGCCCTGCTTATCACTATCTAAAATACAAACAAGTGAAACCTCGGGAAGGTCAAGTCCTTCTCTTAATAGATTAATACCAACCAGTACATCAAACTTACCCATTCGAAGATTTTTTAAAATTTCTAATCTTTCTAAGGATTTAACCTCAGAATGTAAATAGGCTACCTTAAGGCCCATCTTTTTTAAATAATCAGTTAAATCCTCGCTCATCTTAATAGTAAGAGTTGTAATTAATACACGCTCATTTAAATCAATTCTTTTTAAGATTTCGGCATAAATATCATCAACTTGACCAATGGTTGGTCTAACCTCAATTATAGGATCTAACAATCCTGTCGGTCTAATAATTTGCTCAACAATAGGATATTTAAGCTCATAATCACCTGGTGTTGCTGAAACAAATAAAACATCATTTAATTTTTTTTCAAACTCATCGAACTTTAATGGTCTATTGTCTAAGGCTGATGGCAGTCTAAAGCCATAATTTACTAAAGTTTCCTTTCTTGAACGGTCGCCATTATACATACCTCTAACCTGAGGAATTGTAACATGAGATTCATCTATAATTAAAAGAAAATCTTTGGGGAAGAAATCGATTAATGTAGCTGGAGTTTCCCCTTCATTTCTTAAGGATAAATGCCTTGAATAATTTTCTACTCCACTACAAAAACCTGTTTGCTCTAGCATTTCAATATCGTATTTAGTCCTTTGTTCAATACGCTCAGCCTCTAAAAGCTTGCCTTCTTGAATAAACTTTTTATGAACACTTTTAAGCTCCTCTTTAATTCTTCTTATTGCCTCGGCTAGCTTATCCTTATTAGTAACGAAGTGGGTAGCCGCAAATATATTGGCAAATTTTACATCATCAATGGCCATTCCGGTTGTCACATCAAAGGTTCTAATTCGATCAATCTCATCATCAAAAAATTCCACTCTTATCCCCTTTGAATGCTCTGATACGGGAATTATTTCTAAGACATCACCACGAACTCTAAAGCTTCCACGTTTAAAATCAAAATCATTACGCTCAAATTGCATATCAATTAGAGTTTGATATAGCTTTTTTCTATTATAGGTTTCCCCAACTCTAATATTTAACATACTATTTTTATAATCCTCAGGATCACCAATTCCATATATACAAGATACTGATGCTACCACGATGGTATCCTTATAATCCATTAAGGCAGCTGTAGCACTATGACGAAGCTCATCTATTTCCTCATTAATTCTTGAATCCTTTTCAATATAGGTATCACTTGAAACAACATACGCCTCAGGCTGATAATAATCATAATAAGAAATAAAAAATTCAACATGATTTTTAGGAAAAAATTCCTTAATCTCATTATACAATTGACCAGCAAGGGTTTTGTTATGTGCTAAAACTAGGGTTGGCTTATTTAAGCTTTTAATGACATTACACATAGTAAAGGTTTTTCCTGTACCAGTGGCTCCTAATAAAACCTGTTTTTTTACACCGTTATTGAAATTATTTACTATTTGCTCAATAGCCTTAGGCTGATCGCCTGTCGGACTATATTTAGAATTAAGCTCAAATTTCATTTTATCACCAACCTTATATCCTTTAATATTATATATTATTTTATTAAACAAATCTATAAATACATTTTTTTATAATAAAAATAAAACCAGTAAAAAAACTGGTTTTAGTGATCAAATTCATCGTATTTACAATATTCATCTGTTGTTATACTTTGACAAATATTTTCTAAATGGTCTCCCATTCTTTCTATATTAGATAAAATCTCCACATACCTCTCAGTATTGATAAATGAGCATAGACCATTATTAACTCTATGAACATGACGCTCATGTAAAACATCCTGAAGCTTATCAATTTGATCTTCAAACTTAGAAGCCTCTACTGCCTCTTGAGATGACCATTTTTCAATCGCCTCAATAGTTTTATCAGTCATCTTCATTAATACATCAAAGATTTGCTCTAAATCCTGAGTTCCATCATCTGATAGGTGCATGTTTTTTTCATAACGTTCTTTAAAAAACTCTAATAGATTAGTACAATGATCTCCAACTCTTTCTAAATCCTTAATTTGATCTAAATACTTAGATAAAAATTTAGAGGAATCCTTACTCAAATCGACAATTGTAAGCTTAATCAAATAATCATGAATTCGCTTATCTAAAACATTTATATCTCTTTCTAAAGCCTCACCATTAGCCAAGATAGAATCATCTCTAACAAAGGCATAGCCTTTAGTAATATGAACATAGGTTCTAACCTTACTAGCCATATAATCAACTGCTCTTTTTACGAATGATAAAGCTAAGATGGAAGACTTTTCAATTAAAGAATAATCTAATAATTCATCAATAATTTTATCCTCAGGAATTTCCTTATCTTTAATAACCTTAGTAGCAACCCAAACCATCTGCTTGATAAAGAAAAACAAAATAAAGGTAGTAGCTAAATTAAATATCATATGGGCTATAGCCAAGGTCATCTTAGGTGGTTCACCATTAGGACCAAATAAGCCCGATAACAAATTATCTTGAATTAACAGCACGAGCTTAGAATAAGGTATCAATAATATCATGAACAGCAAGGCCCCAATAACATTAAACAAGGTATGAACAAAGGCCGTCCTTTTAGCTTCAGTTCCACCACCAACACAAGCAAAACAAGCAGTTATGGTGGTACCTATATTACAGCCTAATAAAATAGGAATAGCACCTATTAAGGCAATTGCACCTTGTCCATATAGTGTTTGCAAAATAGAAATTGTGGCAGATGATGATTGAACCACAGCTGTTATTGCTGTTCCTATAAATAAGCCTAAAATAGGATTAGATGCTAAAAAGGTAAATAATTTACTAGTTGGCTCCTCGTAAGCCTTTAAAATAGATTTTAAAGAATCACCCATAAGCCCTAAGCCGTAAAATAATAAACCAAAGCCTAAAATAATACTTCCTAGCTGTCTTATTTTCTCTTGTTTTATAAAAAATATCAAAATTGCCCCTATTCCGACAAATATTAATGAATATTTTTCAATATTTAAACCAACAATAAAGGATGTAATGGTAGTACCAACGTTAGCCCCCATTATTATTCCTACAGCCTGAGGAAAAGTCATCAAACCAGCTCTAACTAAGCCTACTGTTAAAGCTGTAGTACCACTTGAAGATTGAATTAAAGCTGTAACCAAAGTACCAACCAAGATACCCTTAATTGGGGTATTAGTAGTTTTTTCTATGAATACCTTAAGCCTATCACCAGCAATAGCCTTTAAGGAATCACCCATTAAATTTATACCATAAAGGAAGACTCCTAATCCTCCAAAAATAGCTATGATTGTCATAAACATATCCATGCCACTCATAACATCCCACCTATCTAAATAGTTTTCCAAATCTATTGTATAATGAATATTTACAATAAGCAATTAAATTTTTACCAAATTTTACATTTTACTTACATTAAAGAAGGATGATTTTTATGCACATTTCCCAATTTTATCCTGATACAAAATTAAATTTTAACGTTGAGGGCATTACTGCCAATTCTAAAAAAGTTAGAAAAAACTTTATTTTTGTCTGTATAAAAGGACAAAAAAATAATGGCTACAAATTTATAAATGAAGCCTTAGAATTAGGAGCCTGCCTAATTATATCTAATCACCATAAGCTAGGTGATAAATTTTTATATGTTAAAGATCCTAAATTAGAATATATTAGAATTTTACAAATATTTTATAACTATAACCAAACAATATATACAGTCGGTGTTACCGGTACTGATGGTAAAACCACAACAGCTACCATATTAAGCTATATCTTAAACAAGGTAAATAACTCTGCTTACTTAGGAACGAATGGATTAAACTATTTAAATAAACATATAGACACTATAAATACAACACCAGGACCAGAATTTTTATATCCAGCCTACCAAACACTACAAAAACAATCCATTCATGATTTAGTTATGGAGGTTTCTAGTGAAGGCATATTAGATAATAGAATTTATAATTTTAATTTTCAAGGAGCCATATTTACAAATCTAACGCACGAACACCTAAATACACATAAAACTATGAATCAATACTTTTTATGTAAAATGAAGCTTTTTGAACAAATGCCTAAAAATTCACTAGCTGTCATTAATGCTGATGAAAAGTATTCTACAAGAATTCGTTATTATACTAAAGCTAAAATTGTTACCTATGGCTTTAATCATGGAGATTATAAAATAACAAATTATAAAATTTTTTTAGATCACTCTATTTTTGATGTTTATTATAAGTCATATTATTTAGGAACATTTTATACCAATTTATTTGGAAAATATAACATGTATAACCTATTAGCCTGTATCAGCTATGCCTATGAAATAGGAATTGATATCCAAACAATAAAATCGGCCATAAAAGAATTAAAACAGGTTAAGGGTCGTTTTATGGTCTATGAAAAGAAAAATAAAACCTTTATTATCGATTATGCTCATACTCCTAACGCTTTAGAAAACTTAATATCCAATATAAAATCTATAACCAATAGAAGGATAATTCATATTACAGGGGCACAGGGGGAAAAGGATACAACTAAAAGATCTAAAATGGGTTTAATTTCTACAAACCTTGCAGATATAACTATTTTCACATCAGAGGATCCTAAAAATGAAAGTCTTTTTAATATTTTTATCGATCTAATAAAGGATATTAAAGACAAGGATTACTATTTAACCTTAAGCCGCTATGAGGCTATTAGCTTAGCTATTAAAATAGCCAAAGACGATGACATCATTCTTATAACCGGAAAAGGTGAAGAAAATACGGAAAAAATAGGAAAATACATCTTCCATCATTCCGACCTAGATTTAATAAAAGAGGCTTTAAATTCCTAAAGCCTCTTTTGCTAACTTATCAGCCATATCATTATAATAATTATTGGTATGGCTTTTTATTTTATGAAAATAAATATTAATTTTATCTCTAACTTTTTCTAAAAAATTAACATACTCTAAAGCTATTTTGCTACTAGCCTTCCACTGTTTGGTATACCACTTTTCTATACCTATATAATCATAGTAAATATGAAGTTCCTTAATCCCACGATTAACAGCATAATTTATGGCATAACCGGCTCCTTTAATCTCTCCTGCAACATTACGCATGCTTGAATATTCATCGGGAAGATATTTTTTATTAAAACTGATAATTTGATTATCATACATAAATATTCCCCCAAAGCTATAGCAGCCAGTAGCTGGATCATAAGAACCATCAATAAATACTGCTGGTTTTAAAATTTCTAATTCTGTGCCATCTAAAAAGGCTTGGGCTTCTTCGATAGATTGAAAAGATTTATATTTAGGTTTATTCATTTTAGCAATATATTCTTTGGCTTCATCCCATGATGTTAAAATCAATTTATTTTCATCATCCATCAAAGCATAATATTTTTGCTTCATTTTAGCTCCTTATGGTTTTAAATTTTTATATAAATAAGTGATAATATCCTTACGTTTTACTATTCCAATATAGATTCCTCTATCATCTACCATTGGAATAAAGTTTTGAGATAAAGACATATCGATAACATTCTCTAATTTACTATTAATATCTAATGCCTCATATGGTCTATAGCATTCTATTTCATCTAATCTTATTTCCTCAGCTAAGCTTATATCAAAATTGCAAGCATTTTTAATAAATCTTAATAAATCACCTTCAGAAATGGTCTTAACATATTTACCCTCTTCATCAATTAAAGGAATAACAGTAAATTTATGAAAATCCATTTTTTCTAAGGCCTGACGAATAGTACAATCAATTGTCAAATAGCTAGTATCTTCTTTTGGTGTTAAAAATAATAACAAGTTCATAATTATCCCTTTCTTTCCGTTTTTATTATAACATTTAAAGTTTATAATTCCTATACTACAACAAAATAATTACGAACAATTTCTATTTGTAAATAAAAAAAGACAAATATTGCTATTCATCTTCATAAATTTTAAAATTATTGTTTTTCAATTCCTTAACCTTATCAAAAATCTTAGGAAAAACATCCATAAGCTTTTCAACTAAATGAGTTGAATTATCTATAGATAATACAGAAACCTCGTTATTATTAACAACTAAAAAACAAATCGGACTTAAAGATAGACCTCCACCTGTACCACCACCAAATAATGGATCCTCCTTATTGGAGTTAGGCTTAATATCACTACCACCACTAACAAAACCTAAATGAATTTTAGATATAGGTATAATTATAACTCCATTATAGGTTATTGGATTACCTATAATAGTATTAGCATCTATCATTTCCTTTAGGCTTTTCATACTAACATTTAATAATTCTGAAATTGGATGCTGCATTTTATCACCTTTTTAAAACAGTTTTAACTAATGCCCATATTAAGTCTATCACGCTTATATAAGCATCAACATAATAATCAATATTCTCATAGCGTTTTTCATAATTTAGTCTAATATCGTCAACGTTTACGATTTTAAAGCGACTTTGTAGTAATCCTCTAATTTGATTAGCTACTATAAGATATAACCCATTACTAATTGGCTCATTATACAAATAGCTATTAGAGAATTTTGCGATATAAATATGATTAATAACGCTATGAGAAAATATATTTAAGGTGAGCCTTTTACCAGAGATTAAATCCTTCTTTATTGTATTTAGGTTTACATTCTTATTGGTAAATAGTTTAGAAAATATTTTATGGTGGGGAATCAATACATAAAACATTGCTATTTTTACATAAACCTTCAACGTATCATTCATACTTTTAACATAGATGTGGATATTAGAAGCTAAAACCAATATAGATATTAAGAAAATAAAGATGGCTAAAACCATACAAGTCTCACCATCTTTATTATTATCAATTTATTCAATATTATTCACAATTTTTAAACAAACTTTGCTTGAACGCATTGCCATTTCATTTTCAAATGCTAAATAATCATCTATTTGACTTTCACTACCAATACAATCAGAAATATAACGAATTACAATAAAATCAACATTGGCCTTAGTCGCCACCTGAGCTATTGAAGCTCCCTCCATTTCTACTGCATAGCCATTTTTCTCATCGATTTTATCTAAAACATCAAGACTACTAACGAACTTATCTCCACTATATATTGGACATATTTTATAATCTATATTTAAATTATCTAAAATAGTAGTAACTAATTTTATATCAGCCTCTTTAGGCTTAAAAAATCTTTCATACCCAGGAACCTGACCATATTCATAGCCAAAAAGGGTAGTATCAAAGTCATGATAGCCTAACCTACAGCCAACTACAACATCTCTTGTATTTAAGTCTACTCCCCCTGCTATACCAGTGTTAATCAAAAAATCACAATTAAAATCATTAATTAGCACTGTTGCAGCCATAGCTGATGCCACCTTACCAACTCCACATTGACATACTACTACATCCTTATTATTGATTTGACCACTATAAAATGTTAACCCTAATTTATTAACTTTGGTGCCAGTCATTTCTAAAACCAACTGCTCCATTTCAGGCTTCATAGCCGCAATAATTCCAATTTTATGCATTTTTTTCTCCTTTATATTCTTTTAGCTAAAATAATTGATTGTCTACCACTTTTAGATAAACCACCAATCTCCTTTAATTTAACTCTTCCCTTATGTCTAACACTAATTTCATCATCCTTTTTAACATTATAAGAAGGATTTTGATTTAATATATGATTAACATATACTAAACCATTTTTAATAAAATCTAAGGCCTCACTTCTAGATAAATTATAGCTATACCCTACTATAACATCTAATCTTAATGAGGGTATAAAATATAATTTTTCTTCATAATTAACAATATTTTCTAAGGTTCTATCCTCTTTTACAATCTCAATATTAGCCTTACCAATTTGATGAAATTCATTTATTAAAAAATCTGCTATATTATCAACACAAGAAAAGTAATAATCATCATTATAACAAACTATATCACCAATACATTCTCTTTTAATACCTAAACTCATAAGAGAGCCTAAAATGCTGCGGTGATTAATAGAATAATATCTTTTATTATAAATAATTTTAAAAACACTAATTTGAAAATTATTATAATCATCACAACTAATAATAGCTCTATTTCGATCACTATTAATAAAGCCACCAAAAAAGTTAATTTTTATTTGGTTATATTTGTTACAAGAGGCATTTAAAATCGCCATTTCAGCCTCATCTAAGAAATTAGTTAAGCTAACTCCACCATTTAAGGCCTTTTCTAGGTAGGAATTGATTTTTTTCTTAAACTTTTCTAGTTCTTCCATAAAATTCTACCTAATCTAATATGTGTTGCCCCACAGCTAATAGCTTCCTTGTAATCATCAGACATACCCATAGACAAGAACTGTAAATTTATATTTATCTCTTTATTTATTTCATCCTTTAAATTTTTAAGCTTAATAAACTGATTTAGTAATTCTGTGTGAGATGAATACTTAATACTCATCATCATTAAACCAATTACCTCGATGTTTTTATAATTAAGCAAAGCCTTTATAAATGGCACTACATCACAAACCTTCACACCATTTTTTGTTGCTTCATTATTAATAGAAACCTCGACAAAGCATTTTAATGTTTTTTCTCTTTTTTCATTAATTATTTTAGCAAGCTCTAAGGAATCTAGTGAATGAAGATAATCAATCTTATTGATAACTTGCTTAGCCTTATTACGTTGTAAATGACCAATAAAATGCCAAGTTATATCTAAATCCTGTAATGCATCATATTTTTCTAAAAAAGCCTCTACCCGATTTTCACCAAAATCTTTTACATTATGTTTATATAAATTTCGCATTAAAGTGGCATCTACATATTTTGTGGCTGCAACTAAAGATACATTTTTAGGTATTTCCTTTAAAAAATCATCTATATCCTCTCTTAACTCCATAAGATACCTCCATTTTTTCATCTAAAAATATTATATCAAAACCTAAAAAAAATAAAAGTGAAACAGCCTATATTTCACCTTTATTTTCTCTTTTAAATTACCTCTTTATCTTTTTTATAACCATAATAGCCTAATAATATAAGCAATATTATAAAAATGATAAAGCCATAATAATATGGATAAGTTAATGCCTCGTTATAATTAAAGCCAATTAGGATAAATAAAATTAAAAACAATAAAGCAATTATTATTGATAAAATAAGCTTTAAAATTTTTTTACTAAACAAAAAGCCAATAGTATAAGCTATAGATAATATAATAAAAAATACTACCCACCAATTATCTTTAAACATAGTAATAGGTGAATATAAAGTTATCACACTTTCACCATCTATAACCTCGCTAACGCTAAAAAAAGGATAAGCAATAAAAATTACGATTCCTAATATACCCGTAGCAATTGCCAAAGCATTAGCTATCGTTAAGAAATTAGAAGTCTTAACATTTGCTACATCTAAATCTAATAGTTCAACTAAAGCCGTATTCTTAGAAATGGCAATCATAACTGGAATACCAATCAAAAATAACACTACTGCCTCTCCTAATGCGACCGTAATAATGCTTAACCAAATTGGGGCAATACCTAAAGCTAGATATAATTCGATGGAAACTATAATGCCATTTGATACAACTGGTAGTAAGGCGGCAACCCAAAGCCTTTTTATTTTCATCATCGGCAAAACTGCCACTATAGTTGCTAGGGTACCAAATACCATATCCCACCAACCAAGTGATGATGTAGTATTAGCAACAAAGCAACCTAATATTAAAGCAGCGGCATAGGAAGGCTTAAAAACCACTAATAATATTAAAATTTCTGATACTCTAAATTGAATAGAGCCATAGGATATTGGAGCTAATAGCCAAGTAAGAGCGGCATATAAGGCAGCAATGATTGCAGATTGGGCAATCCATTTAACATTTATTTTTTGCATTTTGTAATCTCCTTGTTTTTTAGATTTTTGAAGATGGTTAGGCAAGGAACATCTTCAACATTATATTATTCTAGCACTTTTTTTTAAAATAGCAACAACAATTTATTCCTCTAGCTTATTTAAAACTACATATTCATCCATTATTCCATCAACCATAACTCTTAGCTCCTTTAATTTATAATCTATAGCTACATTTATCTTACAGTCTTCGTTTTGATCGACACAAACAAAATATATGGTTTCATTTTCCATATCTATTGTGACATTTTCATCAAATTTAGAATAATAGCCAATTATATTATTAAAATCATTACTTTCAAAATATTTACTTAATTCATCAATACAATAATCTACTTTCATAGAGTTTAAATAAGAAATGCCATTTATAGGAACATAAATATTATATATATCGTAATTTACATAATATACAAGTTCCATCGCGATTAGTTTTATAATCATTGTGTTATCGTTAGTTAAATAAATAGCATAATAATTATTATTAATAAATACATATTTTACTTCTTCATTGACATTTTCAATTAAATCTAAGATTGGATATTCTAATGTCTCATACTCTAAGCCATTGTAAAATTCCATAAAATTATCAACCGCAGCACTACTCATAAATGGCAAAGAATATCTAACATCATCAGTTGGAACTTCTATGACAAAATTTTTTTCATCATACTTATCCCAACGAGCTAAATAAATATCTTTTGTTATAGGCTTTTTTTTATTTAGCCCAATAATAATTGCCACCCCTATAATAACAATAATTATTAAAGAACTTAATGCTATAATTAATTTATTTTTTTTCACTATTATTCACCACCTAAAGATCACTTCTCATGATTTTTATTGTTCCTGTTGATACAAATATAAATCCTAATAATATATTAAAAATAATAGTATAAATTAACGTATTTTCAAAATATGAAAATATTGGTATTAAACTAAAGGAAAGTATTATAGGATTAGTAACTATCATATTACCAAGCGTTATTAATATTAAATATAAGGCAAATAATAAGATGGCAAATATAGTTCTTTTAGTTATGTAAAATAAACCACAAATAAATAAAGCCATTGTAATTGAAAAAAATAAAAATGAAGCATAATTGGCAATTGCATATTGGATTAAATTATATGCCACTACCTTATTATGGACTATTCCAACAAGCATTAAATCAGTATAGTAAAATGAGACATATGTAAATATAGAAATTATAATAAAGGATAATAAGCAATAAGCTAAAACTACTAAGATGGTTAATAAAAGCTTATTAATTACTAATTTATACCTATTATTTTTATTATAGCTATATTTATAATGACCAAAATCAAAATCACTAGAAAAGATAGCATAATTTATAATAATTATTAATAGTAAGACTATTAAACTATTATAACTTAAAATCTGGGTATTAAACGAAAAAACATGAAAGCCTGCATCATCTGTTATACCTTCAAAAATAATTTTATCATAAGATATATAATCATCTAATAAATACTCATAAATTACCTTTTTCTTAGTATAATCCTTTAGTCTTTGTTCGTAAAAAATATCTTCTTCATTTAGATTATCTATTTTTATTAATAAATTATTATATAATAATTCTAAATCCTCATAATTATCATATTCTTCTACTAGTTTGTAGGCATAATTTTTTAAATCCTCTTCATGAGAGTTAGCCCCAACAATTATACACATAAGGCTAAATAATAAAACAGATAAAACAAAGGTGAATAAAAATAGTTTATTTTTAATCAAGCGAAACACCTCTTTTTTAAACATCATTATCACCATCCATTACCTGTAAATATATTGACTCTAAACTATTATGGTCATCTAATATCTCTATATCATTAAAGATGATAGCCTTTTGCATAATTTCTTTTAATTGGTCATTATTTACATAATCTAGTAAAACATCATTTCCTTTTACTTCTACTTTATAATTTAATAATTTAGGAAACTAAGCGAGAATCCTCGGTTATTAAATTGCCGAGATGAAAGC
>ERZ1643246.1475-NODE-1475-length-25581-cov-9.738619_pt1 | contig 25581 bp, 26 predicted proteins | sample MGYA00579265_ERZ1643246 | MGnify/ENA primary metagenome ERZ1643246 (study PRJEB29033, sample SAMEA4952261) | chicken gut metagenome | biome: Broiler Chicken; feature: Gastrointestinal Tract; material: Caecum | place: Ireland | collected 2018 | study: Broiler...
AATGCCCAAATTATTCAGAAAGTATTTTCGCGCAGAAGGTTGCACGGTATTTTATCGGAAACGTGTGCGCGGAATCAGATCTTGCAGTTACGAAGCACGGTATCGTCGGCATGGATATACTATTTCTGTCTCGTCAACCGATCTGAAAAAATTAAAACAGAGATTTATTCAAGCACTTCATGAAGCCGATTTGAAAGAACAGATCGATTCTGTTCCGACTACCTTTCATGAATTCGCTATGTACTATTTCGAGAAATATCGGAAGCGTACAGTAAAGCCGATCACCTTTGAAAACGACATGTATCGGTATAAGAATCATATCCGCCCCATATTTGAATCCATGCAATTAAAAAAGATCACTCCTGCTATGTGCCAACACTTGTTGGACAATCTGACAGCAAGAGGTCTTGAAAAAACCACCGATGAAGTTTTTACTCTCTTAAACAAAATCTTCAAAATGGCGATCGCGCATGGTCTTATGGAACGGAATCCTCTTGCGATTTCGATTCACGAACGCCACGAAAGCGAACACGGAAAAGCACTGACAAAAGACGAAGAGCGGCTCCTTTTAGAAAAAACAACGGGAACACGTTATCAGCTATTATTCGCAGTTGCGCTTTATACCGGGATGCGTCCCAACGAATATAAAACGGCGAAGATCGACGGCGCATTTATTGTTGCCGTCAATAGCAAACGAAAAACCAAAAAAGTCGAATATAAAAAAATTCCGATCACCCCGATGCTGGCTCCATACATTTCCGGAATTACGGAATTATCGTTCGTTCGATTAGAATACATGCGCAATAAAATGCGATCTATTCTTCCAGATCATCGGCTCTACGATCTTCGTACCACTTTCTATACACGCTGTGAAGAATGCGGTGTTGCAGAGGTTGCCAAAAAAAGATTCGTCGGACACTCCCTCGGAAAACTTGGCGATACATATACCGATCTTTCCGACGAGTTCCTTCTTTCAGAAGGAAAAAAACTTCACTATTAAAGATTTTGCCCCCTCGATTGTCCCGAAATAGATCTTGTTAATGCAATTTAATTGCTCATTTTCGGCTAAAATCATCTAAAAATCGCTGTTTTTTAGAGATTTCGCTATATAACAAGTGTTATTTCGACCTTCGAGTCCCTGAAAGTGCACCAAAAGGGTATAATCCGAACTTTTTACTCATCACGGGTGATTGGTTCGGATTTACTTTTTTTCTATGACATAGCAAAAGCGAGAATCCGAGGATTCTCGCTTTATGTTATTGATTTTAATACCGTTTCTATGTCTTGGTCAATACAGATCGATTGCTTTTGAATTTGCGGCGGACAAAAAGTTTCGCCGTAATTGATACAAGCATAGATCGCTTTCGGATTCCGATTTGTAAATCGCCAAAACGGATATTTGATAATCACGGGAGTATTGCCGCCCACGCCGAGTTCAAGAAAAAGCGTCCTATCGTTTTTGTGCCGTTCTACAAATTTTTCATATCTTTCGCAAGCAGAGTACCAGCCTCTGTCTTGCACAAACGTGTTGTCTGAACGCAAATTTACGGTCATAGGTTTTCCGCACACCGGACAATAAGGTATCAGTTCTTTCGGTATTTTCATGTCCTTTTGTTCGGCTACCATGCGGCGGATCAGGTTTTCGTTGTCATAAGTTTGGTTATGGCAGGGAACGGAACACTGAAATAGACCGTAATCCCCCTGCGTGTAGAAAAGCCTTTGCTTGTCGAAACCCGCTTTCTGAAAACAATGGTCTACGTTTGTCGTAAGGACAAAATACTCTTTATCCTTTATAATTTCGTATAATAGGTTATAGACAGGTTTCGGAGGATTTACATAACGGTTGTAGTAGATGTGCCGTGACCACCACGCCCAATATTCTTCCAAAGTCTGATATGGATAGAACCCTCCCGAATACATATCTGAAATTCCGTATTTTGCGTGAAAGTCGGCGAAGTATCTGAAAAATCTCTCGCCGCTATACGTCAATCCTGCCGCCGAAGAAAGTCCTGCTCCGGCACCGATCAAAACGGCATCGGCATTATTCAATGCTTTTTTTAATTGCTCAGTTTGAATCAAGTATTCGTTTGTAGATTGCATACTCCCCTATTTTAGGTCCTCTTGTATTAAAATCTGGATCTCATATCTCCATTGAAGTATACCGGTAAGGACGATAAGGCGGACGATAAACTTTGGCTCTGTAGAATATTCAATCTTTGCTGCATCGATCAATGTTTGCAGTACATCATGATAATTGTCTTCTGTACACTCTGCGCATAAGTATTTGCCTTTCGGCAATTCAATCAAGTTCTCGGTTTGAGAATATTTTTTACAAACAGCAAACAAATTCTTTGTTTTGTCTGATTCATAAATGCCCGCTAAATCCTCAAAATCAAATTCTTCTTTCTTCGCTTCACCGACTTGCGCATAATAATGCCGATGATAATTCCACAGATTTTCGATTGTAGGTTGACTTAATTTATCTGAAAGTAAAACCATTCGTTTGGGTATATCGCGGACAAATATATTATTTTGAGGCTTTTCTTCTATTTTACTCTCATAAAAATTTTTTGCACGAAGGATACGTTGTTTTGCCTCATACAGTTCGGATATTTTTTCATCGGCGCGAATCAAAGCTTCTTGTAAAAATTTCACGATTTCTTCTATATTGTTCAACTCAATCAATTTTTTTATCTCTTTAAGCGGAATTTCCATGCAACTTAATGCACGGATGGTATTAAGCCGTACAATATCCTTTTCCGAATAGTACCGATATTTACTCCATTTGTCAATCTGAGACGGATGAGCCAATCCAATACGATCATAATATCGCAGCGTTTCGGTTGTCATATTCACTATTTTTGCCGTTTTACTAATAGAAAACAATTTCTCCATTTTTTTGCGAAATCTCCTTGACTTTTGTGTTACACAAAGGATTATCCTTATTGTATCAAAAAGATTGACGTCAGTCAAATAAAAAGGAGATTTATAATGAAAAAATCAGCAACTGTTTTTGCGGCAATTATCGGCATGGGACTTTGCATGTTCAGCGGATGTAGCAATGGCGGTACATTTACTCAAAGCAATTATTCATCGGGTGAAGCAATAATAAATAATGTTATTTTAGACGTTTCTGATCGAGAAGTGGAAGTTGTCGTTTCTTCTGATAATCAAATTCACATTGATTATTTTGAAAGCGAAAAAGAATATTACAATTTTTCAGAAACAGGCAAAACATTAAAAATGACTCTCGTTTTTGATAAAGAATGGACAGATTTTATCGGAACAAAAGCAGATAAAGAATATCGGAAAATTAAACTCGAAATTCCTGACGCAATGCTGACAAATTTAACTGTTACAACCACAAATGAACGAATTAAGCTTTCCGAACTTAAAGTCAAGGAAAGCATCTCTCTTGATTCGAATGGCGGCGGAGTGGAAATTCAAAAGCTTTCCGCAGGAGAAAAGATTTCTTTAACTTCAAAAAATGCAGACATTACAGGCTCAATTGTAGGCGGTTGGGACGATTATACTATTAAAGTAACAATAAAAAAGGGCAACAGTAACTTGACAGACAAAGACGGCGGAGAAAAATTGCTAATCGTTGATTGCAACAACGGTGATGTTGATATTGATCTAATAAAGTAGCATCAAAGGGCTTGCGGAATATCCGCAAGCCCTTTGATCCTTGTTTAAGCGTTATCAACAGGTTTGCATGCCATGATCATTGCGGCGGTAAATGTCGCAATAAAAAACAGCAGAGCCATCAGTCGTATTTTCTTTTTCATAGAATTCCTCCTTTGTGTTCTGCTTGGAATTTTTGAATTATAGCATAGAGAATATTGTGTGTCAAACAGAACATCGTGAAATAAATTTCACATAGTCTGAAGATAAAATAACGAACCCGTTAATGTCAAACTCTCGTTTTTCATATTTTAAATTTTAATTACAGTTTACGATCGAATTACGTGCAAAAGAAACAAAAAGGAAGCGATACGCCTCCTTTTTACTCTATTACTGATTACTGCAAATCTTCTAAAAATCTGTTTTATCATCCGCTGAATTCAATGCTCGGAAAAGTATTTTTTGATAATTCCGAAGAGTTCGTCTGAGACGACATGCTCAATGCGGCAGGCATTTTCCTCCGCAACGTCAGCCGGAGCCCCCATTCTGATAAAGGCATTGGTAAAGACGCGGTGTTTTTCATAGACAGTTTCCGCTCTTTTCAACCCCTTTTCCGTCAGAGTAATATCTCCGTTTGTGCTGATATCAATCAATCCGTCATCCTGCAACAGATTTACTGCCCGCGATACACTGGACTTTGCATAACCGAGCTCATCCACGATATCGACCGCGCGCACATTCGCTTTACGCATGCGCAGCAACAGTATGGTTTCAAGATACATTTCCTGGGATTCGTGCGTTCTCATCTTTTCTTCCGCCTTTGTGCTGATTATACATCATATGAAAGCTTTTGTAAAGCTCTCTCTTAAAATTTGCTCTTATATAGTGCTCAAACGCAATTTCGCCCTATGCCAAAGGCGATTTATTCGTCTTTTTCATCCTGTATGAGGAAATCAAGAAAAGCTATGCTTCCTTTAACAATGTCGGAATAGGTTTCATCAAAATTACCCGTATACCAGGGATCGGCGATTGCGCGAGGATGATCGGTGAAATCGAGCAAAAGCGCAACTTTCGCTCTGCAATCCCCAAGGATCCGACGCATGTGCCTCGCATTTTCCGCATCCATTCCAAGAATGTAGTCATACGTTTCGCCGTCTTTTTTCGTCAGAAGCCTTGCCCTGTGCGGAACAAGCGGAATGCCCTCTCTCTCAAGTTTTTGACGTGTTCCGAAGTGAGGCGGGTTTCCGAGCTCATCCGTATGCGTTGCCGCCGAAGATATGCTGAAATGATCTGCAAGACCGCGCCTGTGTACCAGATAGGTAAAATAGCTTTCCGCCATCGGAGAACGGCAGATGTTCCCGTGGCAGACAAACAGAACTTTGTAGTGCTGTTTCATTGGTTTTTTCTCCATTTGGGGTCCTTTATGAAATAATTGAAATAAGTATGTAAATAATTCTCATAATCAGTTGCAAAAATTTTTGAAATCAAGTATAATTGATACACTATGAAAATTTTTGCCGAACGCCTTATTGAACTCAGAAAAGAACGCGGCCTCTCACAGGCGACCGTCGCAAAAGACTTGAACGTCAGTCTCGGAATCATCTGCTATTGGGAAACCAACAAGAGTGACCCGACTGCAGGAAATATTGCAAAAGTTGCGCGCTACTTCAACGTATCCGCAGACTATCTGCTCGGACTTGAACGCAACGATTGAGCAGCCTTTTTCAATCGGCGCTTTTGCACGACATTCCTCATCTGAATAACTTGTAGCCCCATGACCGCTTTCTCTCTATGCTTTGATTTTGGGATCACGGTATTTTTGTTGTAACGATTTTTCTGCCGCAGGGCAGATTTTTTTTGCACTTTTTTACCGCGTTTCGCGTTTTCTCATCGGACAGCAGGACAGCATACAGACGCGATTTCCGATTGCCAGCCAAAAAGCAATCCGCTCATTCGCTTGCGTATTCCCCCTCGCCGAACTCCTCCTCAAGCGTGCGAAGACGCTCGGCAATGCGCTCCGCGCCCAATTCATCGCCGTCAGCACGGAGAAATTGCTCCTGCAACCGTAAAAGTTCCCAAAAAGCCGGACAGTCCTCACGCACAACGGGAACATCAAAAAGCAGCTCCCGCCCCACGTTATCAATCCCGCCTTCCGCACACAGACACTGTGCCTGCATGACTCGCACGGCAATCTCCGTCTCGCCCGCTCTTGCAGCAAGTTCAGAAAGCACAAGCCCGTCTGTTTTGCCAGCAGAAAGCTCTGCGGGCAATATTTCAAAGATCCCTTCAGCCAAAACAAACGGCGACAGCAAGGCAAAAAACAACATCGCAGGATGCGGCGGCAGCAGGAACCACAGGACAAGCAGCACTGCGCCGACCGCCAATCCCGATAACGGACCGCCCAGCGCCGCAGAAAACAGCCTTGCATGCGCACCGTTTGCACGTTTTAATGCAAACTGCGTCTCGCCTGCCTGTTTCTTTCCAACTGCAAATTTTACGCCCTTCTCACCAAAGTACAGCCACCCCACACGCACCTGAACGAAACGCAAGCCTGCACACAGCCCGAACAACAGATGCCCGAGCTCGTGGACGGAGTAGGAGAATCGCAGCAAGATCTGCGTAAGCGCTGCGGCGACACACACGATCACAAAGACCGCCTGTCCCGCCGACGCTTCAATGAACGGGAAATCAAACCATGCGATCAGGAAAAACCCCGCGAAGGCAAGGATTGTAAGGATAATTCCGATTGCATCGGCCAATCTGTGGGGAATTCTCTTCATATCAAATCCCTCACAAAAAGATATCCTTCCAGATTGTCCGCATCCGAGAAAGTCACCTCGGACATACGAAGTTTTTGCATAACAGACGAAAGAAGCACTGTCGCCCCCGCAATGACGTCCGCACGGCGCACGTCCATTCCGGGAATTTTTTTCCGCTCTTCGGGCGACATCGCAAGAAGGCGCAACGCCGTTGCCCTTACCCAATCAAGCTCAAGCCGAACGCCGTTCACCTTTGCCGCGTCATATTCGGGAAGCGCCAGATACATGCAGGCAAGCGTGGAAGCCGTTCCGCCGATGGCACAGAAAGGGACACGCTCACCCGTTCCGTGCAGCTGTTCCAATATCTGCGCGATGTAAGCATCGATCAAACCCGCACTCTGCCCGCAAGTATCCAAAATTCGTACCGCTCCGATAGGCAGACTGACACTCATGCAGATCGAGCCGTTCTTGCGGAGAATGACTTCCGTGCTCGCACCGCCGATATCGATGACCCCGCCGTCGGCATGTCCGAGCGCACCGCAAAGCCCAAGCATTGCTTCTTCCTCGCCCGAAACGACGTCCACATCCAAACCGCAAAGGCGCTTGACGAGAGCGCAGAACTCACTCCCGTTGGCGGAAGACCGCACCGCCGCCGTCGCAAAGGCAAGCACGCGGGCACCTTCCTTTTTCCCCTCCGTACAAAAATCCGCAACGGCGCGCGCCGTGCGCTCCATCGCGGCATTACAAAGCGACCCGCTGGCGGAGAGCCCCTCCGCAAGACGGGTCGTGCAAACCTTCTTATACAAAGTTCCGTTCGCCCAAAGCATGAGGCGAACGGAATTGGAGCCGATATCGATGACTGCGTATTTCATATCTGTTTCTTGATTGTTTCCCGACAGATCCGATCAGCGAGGAAACGTCCATCCGTTCTGAATGGCAAGCTCGCGCAATGTTTCCTCTGCCTGCAATGTCTCAAGTGTCACCTCGCCGTTTTTTAGAAGCTCTTCATACTGCTCAATGGCGGCGTCGTACTCAGCCTTGCGCTTGTTGATGATTCCGATCTGCACGAACTGCACGATGAGAATGACCACAAGGAAGAGAATGAGCAGAACCCCCGCCGCAGTTGCCCCCGCAGCGATCTTTCTCATTTTTTCGTCGGTGAGACCTTCGCCTCTTTTTCCGGACATTGAATTCGTCCCCTTCGTAATCGTTTTAATTCATTATATAGCTTTTTACCGAAAAATGCAACAATTTTATGCAAGGTTTTCAGATAGAGGGCAAACCCGAGCAGACATCCGAAGAAAGCATAAACCCTCAGATCGGGGAATCCGAGCAAAGTGCTCACCGCAAGGTACAACGCCGCAAAGGCAATGCAAAACAGCACGTCCGCCGCAAAAACTGTCGCAATGCGCAGGCGCGGACGCGAGAAAAAACAGCGAAGCGGCTCCGTCAGATCGTACAGGATGCCGCCCGCCGCCCCGCAGCAGACGCTGACGAGAAAGATATAGAACTGATCGGGCGCATTCATTTGAACAGGTGCGCGACCCCCTTTGCCCCCTGCGCAAAACGGATTCCGTCCACACTGCCGCTTGCCGAAAAATTGCCGCTCCCTTCCGAAAAGGAAAGAACTTTAAGCTTGCTTCCCTCAATGCGTACGCGCTTGCCGTTTACCGTAAGAGAAATGAGTCTGTCAGAAAAACTGTCCACACGCTCCACCCCGGTCAAGGTGAGTTTGCATTGATTTTCCAGCGTAAGAATGCTCTGTTTCGTTTCGCTCTGCATGTTCTACTCTATGCCTGTCTCATTGAAAAAATCCCGCCAAAATGCGGGATTTTTCGTTTTTTATGATATTATGTCAGACATAGTACCTTGCAGATCAGCCTAATTTCGCTTTTGCACGCGCCTTTGCACGAAGTTCACTGTCAAGAATGCGCTTGCGGATACGCACGTTGAGAGGCGTGACTTCCAGAAGTTCGTCATCGCCGATGAACTCGAGCGCCTCTTCGAGGCTGAATTTTTTGGGAGGAATCAGGCGCAGTGCATCATCAGATGCAGAGGAACGCGTGTTCGTGAGATGCTTGGTTTTGCAGACGTTTACGTTGATATCCTCATCCTTAGGGGAACAGCCGACGACCATGCCCTCATAGACAGGGGTACCCGGATCGATGAAGAGCGTACCGCGGCCCTGTGCATTGAAAAGCCCGTAGGTGACCGCCTCGCCCGTCTCAAATGCAACGAGCGAGCCCGTCGAACGGCGGGTAATCTCACCCTTGTAGGGCTGATACTCAAAGAATACGGAGCTCATGACGCCCTCGCCTTTGGTGTCCGTCAAAAACTCGCTCTTATAACCGAACAATCCGCGAGCAGGGACAAGGAACTCAAGGCGCATACGGGAGCCGACTGCATTCATATGCAGAAGCTCGCCCTTCCGCTCCCCCATGCTCTGGAAGACGGGGCCGGTCAGATCGCCGGGCACGTCCACGATGAGCCGCTCGATGGGCTCATACTTTACGCCGTCGATCTCCTTATAGAGAACCTTTGGCGCGCTTACCTGGAACTCGTAGCCTTCGCGGCGCATGGTCTCGATGAGGATGGAGAGGTGCATTTCCCCTCTGCCGCTCACGCGGAATGCATCCGTCGAATCGGTATCCTCCACGCGCAAAGAAACATCGCGCAGAAGCTCACGATAGAGCCGATCGCGAAGGTGGCGCGTTGTGACAAATTTTCCTTCCTTGCCCGCAAACGGAGAATCGTTGACGGAGAAGATCATCTCCACCGTGGGATCGGAGATCTTGACAAACGCGGCCGGCTCCACGCAATCGGACGCACAGACGGTATCACCGATGTTGATTTTCTCAAGCCCCGAAAAACATACAATATCTCCCGCCAAGGCACTCTCGCAGGGGACACGGTTGAGACCCTCGATTTCATAGAGGTTGACGATCTTCCCGCGAAGATTGACATCGGGATGATTATAATTGCATACAACCACATCTGCATTCGGGCGCGCAACGCCGCGCTCAATCCTGCCAATACCAATCCTTCCCACATAGTCGTTGTAGTCAATGGAGGATACAAGAATCTGAAGCTTGCCTTTCTCGTCCAGTTCAAGGGGCGGGAACTGAGAGAGAATGGTATCGAACAACGGGGTAAGGTCGCTTCCCGCCGCATTCTCGTCAAGCGACGCCGTGCCGTCTCTGCCCGAGCAGAACACAAACGGGCTTTCAAGCTGATCGTCCGAAGCATCCAAGTCCATCAGAAGCTCCAAAACCTCATCGATGACCTCTTTGATGCGTGCGTCGGGACGGTCGATCTTATTGACAACAATGATGAGTTTCAAACCCATCTCAAGTGCCTTCTGCGTGACGAAACGCGTCTGCGGCATGGGACCCTCTGCAGCATCCACAAGAATGAGCACGCCCGAAACCATCTTCAGAACACGCTCCACCTCACCCGAGAAATCTGCGTGACCGGGCGTATCAATAATATTGATCTTGACGCCCTTATAATGGATGGACGTATTCTTGGCAAGAATGGTGATGCCGCGCTCGCGCTCAAGTGCACCCGAGTCCATGACGCGCTCTTCCACGACCTGATTTTCACGGAAGGTTCCCGCCTGTTTGAGCATCTGATCGACCAGCGTCGTCTTGCCGTGGTCAACGTGCGCAATGATCGCAATATTGCGTAAATCTTCTCTGACCATATAAACCTCTGTAATCTGTAAAATGTTCTTCCAACGTGGTATTTTAATACTTTTAGGCGCATTAGGCAAGAAAAAATGCCCCTGCACAGTAAAAAAATTGCCCCTCAGGGCAATTAAAAGCGCACAGGCGCCAGATTTTTGTAAGTACAAAAGCGGATCGTATAGCCGTTATCCTCGATAGGCGCACTTTCGGAAGCCAAGTCGAAATTGTCGTCCTCGTCAAGATCAGGCACAAAGGTATCCGCATGCCCAACCGTATCCACTCGGGTGACAAGCACCTCCGTACAATAGGGAATGAGCAATTTATAGACGCTCGCCCCGCCGACGACAAACACATCGTCCGCAGGATATTTTTTGACTTCAGCAAGCAGTTCGTCAAGGTTATGGACCGTAATGACGTCTCCTTCGACGTCATCCGGGCAAAGTACGATATTTGTGCGGTCTTTCAGCGGTCTTCCGCCCGGGAAGGAACGCAGGGTATTGAGCCCCATCACAACAACCTTGCCCTTGGTCGTCTCGCGGAAAAACTTCATGTCAAAGGGAAGACGGAACATGAGCCCGTTCTCCCTGCCGATCCCCCACTGTCTGTCTGCATGAAAAATTGCTCTCATATTGCCACCGGAATTTTCGCCGTGAGCGGCGTGTATTCATAATTTTCAAGGCGGAAGCTGTCCACCGTGAAGTCATAGAAGTTCTTTACGTCCTGATCAACAATGAGCTTGGGCGCAGGCTTCGGCTCGTTTTGCAAAATCTCTTTGACTATGGGGATATGCCTGTCATACAGGTGCGCATCCGCAATCACATGGACAAGCTCCCCCGCCTTCAGTCCGCTCACCTGCGCAAACATGATGAGCAGAACCGCGTACTGCGTCACGTTCCAGCCGTTCGCAGTGAGCATATCGTTGGAGCGCTGATTGAGAATCCCGTTCAGGGTATCCCCCGAGACATTGAACGTCATCGAATAGGCGCAGGGATACAAATGCATCTCGTGCAGATCTTCAAAGTTATATAGATTGGTCATGATACGGCGCGACGCAGGGTTATGCTTGAGGTCATAGAGCACTCTGTCAACCTGGTCAAACTCGCCTTCCTTATAGATCGCCTTCTTTCCAAGCTGATAGCCGTATGCCTTTCCGATCGAGCCGTTCTCATCCGCCCAGCTGTCCCAGATGTGAGAATTGAGATCGTGCACGTTGTTGCTCTTCTTCTGCCAGATCCACAGAATTTCGTCTACGCAAGATTTGAACGCACAGCGGCGGATGGTCTGAATGGGAAATTCCTCCTGAAGATTGTAGCGATTGACAATGCCAAACTTCTTGACAGTGTGCGCGGGCGCTCCGTCCTCCCAGTGCGGACGAACGTTTGCCGCCGTGTCCCACACGCCGTTTTCCATAATGTCTTTACAGTTGGCAATGAAGATTTCATCCGCCTTGCTCATAACCTCTTTCCTCCGCAATCAGCTGCGCACAATTTTCTGCTCCGCATCGCCAATGCGGGCAGTACATGATAAGTTGTAATAAGTTCTTTCCGGCGACCGTCCGACCGCGTCGCAATTCAGGCACGTGCTGCTTTGATGCGATCACGCGTGCGTTCATCGCCGAGAATGTGCATGATCGTCCAAAGATCGGGCGAGTTGGCACGCCCCGTCACAGCAATGCGAAGCACCTCCGCAACGTCGGAGACACTGCCCTTGTAGGCTTCGGGATTTGCCTTATAATCACGCATCTCGGCTGCAAAACCGAGCGATCCTGCAAGCTCTTTTACCTTGGAAAACCATACCTGCGCGTCGTTTTCATAGGAATACGTCGCTAAAAATCCGTCAAGCACGGCATTGCGCGTCGCATCGTCCACGCGGTAGGCGTCCTTCTGCGTATAACCTGCGAAAAAGTAGCCGATCTCCTCCATTGCCTGCTTTGCCGTAACAAAGTCCTTACGGCGCTTCTTGCCGCCGATCCCCATGCACAGCGTGAGCACATTGAGAAGATATGCCTCGTCCGCAAAATACGCTCTTTGTTCCTGCGTGCCGTACTCCTGCGCCCATGCCTTCAGGAAGGCAAGCATCTCCTCCGCATCAAGACGCGAAAGCTCGGTCTTGGAAATATCGTTGAGCTTATCGAGATCAAAGAGCGCGCCGCTCTTGCTCATCTTGGAGATGCGGAACGGGAACTCCTCAAGCGGCTTTTCGGGGAATTTTGCATGCCATTCCTCGAAATCGGAATTGAGCAGCGTGAGCATATACACTTTGACGGCAAAGGGATGATAGCCCTCCTGCCGATAGTAACTGAGGGAAAGCTCGGGATCCTTTCTCTTGGAAAGTTTGCGCTTGGATTCGCCGTCCATCTTCATGAGCGAACAATTATGCCCGTATTTGGGACGACGGAATCCGAGCACGTCAAAAAGCTCGAGGTGAATGGGCAGGGATGCAAGCCACTCCTCGCCGCGGATGACGAGCGTCGTACGCATGAGATGATCGTCCACCGCATGCGCAAAATGATAAGTGGGAATCCCGTCCGATTTAAGGATAACGACATCCTGATCGTTTTCCGTCACGGTGACGTCCCCCTTGATCTCGTCATGGAAGGTAAACTTGTGCGAGGGATCCCCCATCGACTTCAGACGGATGACATAGGGCTTTCCCGCATCGAGCGCGGCATACACCGCCTCCTCGGGAGCGTCACGCCATTTGGCGTATTTCCCGTAATAGCCCGTCACTTCCTTGTTCACCGTCTGCTCTTCGCGCAGAGCGGCAAGTTCCTCTTCCGTGCAAAAACAAGGATATGCACGACCGCGGGAAATCAGATCCTTGACATAGGCGCGGTAGATGTCCGCGCGCTGACGCTGATACCACGGAGCATACGTATCGTCTCCGCCGATCTCCGCTCCTTCGTCAAAGCGGATATCAAAATAATCAAGTGCGGAGATCACCGCCTCAACGGCGCCGTCCACCTTGCGCTTTAAGTCTGTATCCTCGATGCGAAGATACAGCGTTCCTCCGCTGCGGTGCGCAATGCGTTCGTTGGCAATGGCAACAAATAAATTCCCCAGATGAATAAACCCCGTAGGCGACGGCGCAAGGCGCGTCACTTCGGCATTTTTGGGTAAATCACGCGGCGGGTATCGTTTTTCAAAGCTCTCCAGTGCAGGATATTCCCCCGGAAGAAGCCGCTGGGCAAGTGCGTTATAGTCCATATGATCCTCTTTATAATTCTCTTTTGCCTTTATGATCTTTTCAAAAAAGGCGCGTTAAAGCAATTTCAATGTATCGGGCGCGATCTCGGCAAACCCGTTCTCCACGTCGTGCACGAGCGCAACGGCGCGCTCCAGAAGCGGCGTTGCAACGCCTGCCCTCTTTCCCGCCTCAACGGCGGCTCCTGCGACAAAATCCACGTCGCACCGCTTTCCTGCGCGAATGTCGCGCAGCATCCCCGAGCGCGTCTGCGCATAGCTCTTCATCGCAACAGGCAATAGAAAAGACGCAAATTTTCCGCCGAAGAGCTTCATGATGTCATGCCCGTTCTGCATGAGGCGGGTACAACCGTTGGCGCGTGCAACCGCAAACACTTCGCGCATGAGCCCGAGAACAAGTTTCTTGTGTTTTTGGGCAAGCTGAAGAAAGGTCATGCCCGAAATGGCAGACAGCGTGGAAAAAGACGCATTGACAGCAAGTTTTGCATACCTGATTTCGGCAAGATTGCCGACCCTCAATGTGCCTGCGTGCGAAAAAAGCGCCGCAATCGCGTCAAGCTTGTCCCCCTTTCCGTACGCCCCCAGTGCAAGATGAAAGCCTGTATCGCTTGTCACGCGCACTGTCCCCGGAGCGATCTTCTCCGCACTCCACGAGAGCGTACAGCCGTACACGCGGTCTTTGCCGAATACCTCCGCAAGTCCCGCTTCCGGAAGTCCGTTCTGTACGGTCACCAACGCGCCGTCCTCTTCCAAAAAGGGATACAGAAATTGAGCGGCATTTTGGTTCTCCCGCTGTTTGACCGCAAGAATGATGATATCGTATTTGCCCTCCATCTGGGAAGGAAGTTTCGCCCGAACTTTGACACAGCGCGTGATCGCGCCCTCAATGAGCGCGCCGGACGCATTCATGGCAGCAACGTGCTCCGCGTCATGGGAAATAAAATCGAGCGACATTTCGTCAAGCAAGACGCCCAGCGACGTTCCCATCGCCCCGGCGCCGTAGATGCATATTCTCATATAGAAAAACCGGCAGCTGCCGCGATCGATTCCACCGTCTCATCAATCGTCTGACCGTCGCAGTGTACGGTAACGTCTGCATACCGCTCATAAAGCGGAATGCGCTCGCGATAGAGCTCGCCGAGCGTGCGGACTTTTCCGCGCATGACGACGCCGCGTTTGACAAGATTTGGAATGCGGCGCTCCACCTCGTCCTCGCTTAATTGAAGATAGACAACTGTCCCCAAAGACTTCAGATGACGCATGGCGCGTTCGGAATAGCAGACGCTTCCGCCCGTCGCAATCACGCATCGCATTGCCATGAGTCCCGCATTGACGCGCTCCTCGATGGCAAGAAAGCCCTCGGCGCCCTCCCGTTCGATGATTTCGGAGAGCAGCGCGCCCTGTTCACCCTGAATGATGAGATCGCTGTCGATAAATCCGTACCCGATCTTTTTGGCAAGCAGGACGCCCGCCGTACTTTTCCCCGACGACGGCATCCCGATGAGAACAAGGTTGTCCATACTATGTTCTATTATATCGCACGTGCAAAAAAAAGTCAATCTCATGGAACATCAGTTATTAAGGGATATGAATTTTTTTCTTTTTCACATACTTATTTAAGAAATCGGCTTGAAAAAACTTGTATTTTGATTGCGGATATGGTATAATTTGCAATGTATTTTGAAAACATTCGAAAGGAATATCCATGATCAACAGCTTACTTGAAGTCACCATCTTCTGGAATCAGTCCATTGAAGGCGTCTATTACGCGATCAACTACACGCTCGTCGTTCTCATGGCGATCTCGGCGCTTGCTGCCATCATCCTCGTCATGCTTCAGCCCGGAAACTCTCAGGGTATCGACGCCCTCGGCGGAACGAGCGAGACCTTCTACGGGAAGAACAAAGGCAGATCCATTGAGTCCAAACTCAAGATGTGGACGATCATCTGTCTTGCAGTACTTGCCGTACTTGCAATCGTCTTCTTTATTCTGCAGATCCCTGCAATTTGGGGTCCCGTGGATTGATCCGCGGAACACCTCGATACAGGAGAAAACGGGCGGCTTCGGGCGGTCCGTTTTTTTTCAATAAAAATTTCTACGATTTATCCATATTCAGGAATAAAACATCCATATGAACGCAAAAAATACTCTGCTTCAAAAAATACGCGACGGCTCCTTTGCCCTTCTCACAGAGGATGAAATCGCAAAAAAACTTCATCTTAAAGGCAAAGCTGCTTTCGCAGTAGGCGACCTTCTGCGCTCGCTTGCGCGCGAAGGTGAAATCTATTGCGACCTGCGCGGAAGATACGGAACCGCCGAACAGTTCGGCGCCATCCGCGGCACGATCTCGGGAAATGAACGCGGGTTCGGCTTTTTTGTCCCCGATGATCCCGAGCTTGAAGACCTCTTCATCCCTCACCGCGCTCTGCGCGGCGCTTACAACAAGGACATTGTGCTCGCCTTCAAAAAGCGCGGACGCAGTGACGACGAGGGGGAAGTCCTTACCGTCGTAAAACGCGGCTATACGGAGCTCGTCGGGACTTTCCGCCGTGAAAGAACGGGCGGCACCATCCATCCCGACGACAGAAAGTTTTCTACCGACATCTTCATCCCGAGCGATCGCTGCAAGGGCGCTTCGAGCGGCGCGAAGGTCGTGGCGCATATCCGCTCCTTTGACGGACGCATGCCAACGGGCGAAATTATAGAAGTCCTCGGCGAGAGCGGCGATTTCTTTGTGGAAGAAGCGGCGCTCATCCGTTCGCATAATCTCAAAGAAGAATTCCCTCCGGAAGTCCTGGACGCAGCCGAAAAACAGGCACTGCGCTCCCCCCTCGATGATCTGTCGGGACGCGTCGATCTTCGGGACGAACTCATCATCACTGTGGACGGCGAGGACACACGCGACATCGACGACGCCATCTCCATCCGCAAGGCAAACGGAAAATTTTATCTGGGCGTACACATCGCGGACGTCACGCACTATGTAAAATGGCATAGCCCCATCGACAACGAGGCATACTCCCGCGGCACCAGCGTCTATTTTCCCGACCGCGTCCTGCCCATGCTCCCCACCGCGCTCTCCAACAATATCTGCTCGCTCAACGAAGGCGTACCGCGGCTCACTCTTTCCTGCTTTATGACGATCGACGAAAAGGGAAAAGTTCTCGAGCGGCGCGTGATGCCTTCCGTCATCTGCTCGCGGCACCGCATGACCTATACCGCCGTCACCGCAATTGCCGACGGCGACGCCGAGGCATGTAGGCAGTATCCCAATCTCGTGGAATTTGTCGATACCGCCGTAAGGCTTACAAAGATTTTAAAACACGCGCGCGAGGCAGAAGGAGGCGTTGCGCTTGACGTCAAAGAGGCAAAAATCCTCTATGAAGACGGCAAGATCTTTATCCCGGACTATGAACGCACCATCTCGCACGAGATGATCGAACAGTTCATGGTGCTTGCAAATGAGAGTGTCGCGACCATCATGACAGAGAAGGCAATGCCCTTTGTCTACCGCATTCACGAGCGGCCGAGCGAGGAAAAGGCACAGGACTTCCTCACCTTCCTGCGCGAAGCGGGCGTCCATGCGAAATTTGATCCGTCCAAGGTGACCCCCAAGGACTATCAGGATCTGCTCCGCTCGCTGGAGGATTCCCCGCTCTATTCCCTTGTCAACCGCGTCATGCTGCGCTCCATGATGAAGGCGGTCTATTCTCCCGAGAACGTCGGGCACTTCGGGCTTGCGTCAGAGTGTTACTGCCACTTTACTTCCCCCATCCGCCGCTATCCCGATCTTTGCATTCACCGCATCATCAAGGAAAGTTTTGTCTCTCCCGAAGAGACGCGCACGAAATATAAAAAATTCGTCATTGAGGCGGCGGCACAGTCCTCCGCCTGTGAAAAAAATGCAACCGAGGCAGAACGCGACGTCGATGCGCTCTATACCGTCGCCTATATGCAGGACAAGATCGGCGAGGAATACGATGCAGTCATTTCGGGCGTCACCTCGTTCGGATTCTTTGCAGAGCTCGCCAATACGGTCGAAGGGCTCGTTCCCATCGAGACCCTGCCCGAGGACAGCTATGAATTTGTCGAAGAACGCTTTCTTCTGCGCGGAACACGCAATTCCTTCCACCTGGGTGAGGAAGTGCGCGTACAGGTCGCGGGCGTCGACTGGGGCACCCGCCGCGTACAGTTCCGCTTTTTGGAAAAAATCGGAAATTAGGAGTCATTATGCCGATCAAAACGATTGCCGTCAACAAATCTGCATCCTTTGAATACTTCATCGAGGAACGCTATCAGGCGGGCATCGTGCTCGAAGGCGCAGAAGTCAAATCCCTGCGCGCAGGAAAAGCGTCCCTCGGCGAGAGTTTCTGCGAAATCCGCGGCGGCGAGGTCTTCCTCAAAAATATGCACATCGCCGTCTACGACAAGAGCGGCGCCTTCTCCACGCGCGACTCGCGAAGAGAGAGAAAACTGCTCTTGAGCCGCATGGAGATCAATAAGATCGTCGGAAAGGTCAACGAACGCGGATACACGCTCGTTCCGCTGAAGATCTACTTCAAAGACGCCCTCATCAAGGCGGAAATCGCCCTGTGCAAAGGCAAACACACCTACGATAAGAAAAAGGCAATTGCCGAACGCGACCAAAAGCGCGCACTCGACCGCGCGATCAAAGAAATGAATTCCTGAGGTGGTGACTATGAAGGACCATATCGAAACACTCTGTGTACAGGCAGGCTATCAGCCCAAGACGGGCGAGAGCCGCATCCCGCCCATCGTGCAAAGCACGACGTTTTTCTACGGCGATTCGCAGGTCATGGCAGATCTGTTCGATCTGAAGCGCGAAGGATTTTTCTACTCCCGTCTCGCCAATCCGACCGTGGATGCACTCGAAAAAAAGATCGCCGCTTTGGAGGGCGGCGCCGCAGGTATCGGCTGCGCATCGGGAATGTCCGCTCTGCTCCTGACTGCAATGACCCTGTGCGAGGAAGGAGACAATATTGTCACCGCGGGGGAAATTTACGGCGGGACATTCAATCTCTTCTCCACCACTTTGCCCAAGTTCGGGATCAAAGCGCGCTTTTTTGATGTGGACGCGCCCGCTGAGGAGATCGATGCGCTCATCGACGAAAAGACGAAATTTGTCTTTGCGGAGACCATCGCAAATCCTGCGGTTGCCATCCTTGATTTTGACAAAGTCGCCGCGATCTGTAAAAAACACGGCGTTTTGTTCATCGTGGACAACACGCTTGCCTCCCCCGCGCTCTGCCGTCCGCTTTCACTCGGAGCAGACATCGTCATTCACTCTACCAGCAAGTACCTTGACGGGCACGCCGCGGCACTTGGCGGCATGATCGTGGACGGCGGGAAATTCCCCTACCGCGGAAATCCCCGCTATCCCGCCTTCAACACCCCCGACGAGAGCTATCACGGGCTTGTCTATGCCGACCTTCCCGTCGCATTTGCGACCAAGTGCCGCGCACAGATGATGCGCGATACGGGTGCGATCATGAGCCCGCAGAACGCGTTTTTGACCCTGCTCGGAAGCGATACGCTCGCCCTCAGAATGGAGCGTCACAGCCGAAATGCGGAAAAGGTCGCCGCTTTTCTTGCCTCGCATCCCAAGATCGAATGGGTACGCTCGGCAACCCTTCCCGCAGATAAGTATTATGCGCTCGCAAAGAAATACCTCCCCAACGGAACGGGCGGAATGATGAGCTTCGGCATCAAGGGCGACGCCAAGGCTTGCGCGCGGTTCATGGAACATCTTCGCATCGCGACGCAGGAGACGCACGTCGCCGATGTGCGCAGCTGCGTCCTGCACCCCGCCTCCACCACCCACCGTCAGCTCACCGATGCGCAGCTCATCGCCGCAGGAATCGCGCCCAACCTTGTGCGCCTCTCCGTCGGGATCGAAAATGCCGACGATCTCATCGCCGACCTTGCCCAGGCACTGGAAACCGTCTGATCCGCTTCAAACGAAAGAGGAACAATTATGCCTATTGTCATTGACCGCAATATCCCCGCGTACTCCGTTCTGCAGTCCGAGCGTATCGTCGTCATGGACAAAGAACGCGCGACCTCACAGGATATCCGTCCCATTGAGATCGCCATTCTCAATCTGATGCCCACCAAAAAGGAGACCGAGACGCAGTTCATGCGCCTTCTTTCCAACTCCCCCCTGCAGGTCAATATCACGCTCATCCACACGACAAGCTATCGCTCCCGCAATACGGAAGCGGAATACCTCGGAAAATTCTATCAGTCCTTCGATTGCGTAAAAAACAGACATTTTGACGGCATGATCGTCACAGGCGCACCCGTCGAAGATCTGGAATTCTCCGACGTCGCCTATTGGGATGAGCTCGTCAGACTGCTGGACTGGACAAAGACAAACGTCACTTCGACCATCTTCATCTGCTGGGGCGCAATGGCAGCCCTCTACCACTTCTACGGGATCCGAAAATATCCGCTCGCTCATAAACTGTTCGGTGTATTCACGCACCGCAAAGAGTCTTCCGAAACTCCCGATCCGCTCATGCGCGGCATCTCGGACGAATTCCATATGTGCCACTCCCGTCATTCCACAGTACATGAGTCGGATATCCGAAAGGACGGAAGGCTGAAAATCCTTGCGACAAGTCACCGCGCGGGCGCAGCCATTGTGAGCAGTCCCGATCACCGCCAGGTGTTTGTGCTCGGACATATGGAATACGACCGCGACACATTGAAAAAAGAGTATGAACGAGACCTCGCCAAAGGACTCGACATCCGACGCCCCTTCTGTTACTTCACAGATAAATCGGACAGCAAAATCAATATGAACTGGTCTTCGACCTCCAACCTCTTTTACAATAACTGGCTCAACTTCGTCTATCAGACAACGCCCTATCGGTTGGACAACTGAAATATCGTCTGTCAGACGGCGCCCTTTCGGCATTATAACTGCAAAAACCAACTTCGTCTGTCGGACAATGCTCTATCATTAGAATAACTAAAAAATCTTCCCTTTCGGGAAGATTTTTATTTTGTACGCATCTGAAATACTTTCCTTCCGCATGATTCAGGCAGAACGCTGCAATACAGAGCAATGTGCGGCGATTCTGCTTAAAGCATAACAACAAGATTCCAGATAAACTTTATTCATTACAATCCTGTCTGAGGAAACACAACGCGATACAAGACTTATGACTTGATTCTGCGCCATAGCGATGAAATCACGGAGCGACGGAGCGCAATTCATCCCCAGACAATGAAGATCTGAGTGATTTCTCCCGAAATAATTTCCACAATGCTGTTTTCGTCATACAGAACGCCGCCGATCATATAACCCTGGAACGTCTTCCCGTCGGGAGGCGTCATGTCGCATATCGGCAGCGTAAGCTCCAGGCAATTTTTCTCAACATTGAAAGAGAAATCGGACGTTTGCAAAGCAAGCATTCCTCCGCTCTCATCCGTCACGACCACATAGCCGTACATCATGAACTCACATGCATCATGCAGGCAAACAAGGCTAAAATAGCCGTCTTCCGAAAACTGGAACGATATTTCATGCCCATGCGCCGGGATGACAAGATCGGATTTGTCACTCACAGGCACATATTCCCCGTCAACGGGAGTAAAGTACGTATGGCACACCGTACAATACACGTATCCGAGCGAGCCGTCTTCGGTGCAAGTGGGATCTTTCGGATCGGAGAATTCCGTCTCGCTGAATACATGCTCACCGTTCTCAGGCGTCAAAAGCTCCTCTTGCGAAACGGGCGTATAGGTCCCATAATCATCTTTCAAAAATGTGGCACCGCAATCCGAGCAGACGTAATGCGCAAGAACACCCTGCGAAGCGCAAGTCGCATTTTGCTCCTCGACATAGAGGAACTGACGCGCGTGCGCAACATCGACTGCAGCAAAGGCGTTTTCCGCAAGAATTTTTCCGGAACGATACAGCTCCGCGGCGGAATCCGTACAAATGCAATGAAGCTGTGCCGTAGTTTCATCCGCCTCGTCGCCGAACAGACGAACACAGACAGCGTTTCCGTCCTCCTCTGTCCCCATGCAGATCTGCACGCCGCTCACCGTAAGATCGGCATTTGCTCTGTAATTTCCTGCACTCCGATCGCCGACGATGATTGCCGCCATCGGAAGCGCCGCAGAATCAACGCTGGTTCCTTCCACACGCGAGCAGATCTTTCCGCCCTCGATTATCGCTGTACCCATGCGGAGAATGAGTCCCTGCCTCCCGCCGATCATCTCCGAGCGTTCTGCTTTAAGCGTCCCGTCGGAAGCGAAGACAACACCCGCACCCTCCGCCATAGAAGATATCGCAGTGCAATCGGAAAGCGATGCGTTTGTTTTGATCGTCGCGCTCTCCACCTCAATGGCATACACACCTTCCGCTTCAACGTTGACAAAGCTGAGCTCATACGTTCCGTCCACGAGACGCATGCCGCAACCGCAGGAAAACAGATTTATCTTTTGCATCGCAAGATTCGCAAATTGCGCTTCCACTGCGGCGACATTGGCAAAATCCCCCGCACTGTCCGCCGAATCGTCTGCCGTAAAGCAAATCTCCCCGTTTTCAATCTTCACTGAAATCGGCGACTGCTGCGAACCGACCAGCCGCATCGGGCTTTCGCCCTGCAAAGAACTCAACTGCAGAGTAAATCCCGCAAGATCAACTACAGCCGTTCTCTCAATCAGGAGAGACTTCGTCAAAAAGATATCTGCACTCAGTACGATCTTATCTGCGCTTGTATCCCCGATCGCCGCAAGCAGCTGTTCTTCGTCCGCAATCGCACTGTGCACTGCCCAACGTGTTTCAAGCACAATGTCCGACTTGCCCATTGTCAAAAGGTAATCCTGCGCGCCGATGATCGGATTCCCATTCGCATCCGACCAGCCCATGAACGTTGCGCCTTCCTTTTGGGGCACCGTCAGAAGGTAGCTGCTTCCCGTCGGCAGAACAGCAACCTCTTCTCCGTCCACGATCAGACGATGCGTCTCCCGCTCCCATACCGCCGTAAAGGTCAGATTGCCGACCGTCCCCTGCTCAATGACAGGAGCATACTGCGGCTGCGTCTGTTCTCCTGCAAGCCATCCTTTGAAAACATAATTTTCACGTTCAGGCTCCGCCAAAGAAAACGTGGGCGTTTCAACCGTGTACGATGCAGGATTGTCGGCAGAATTGATTCCCTCGGAAAGTTCATACGTAATCGTATAATTGATGAGCGAAAACTCTGCATAAAGTGTCATATCCCTTGCCGCAGACACGTCTACTGCCGTCACTGCATTACCGTCCTTATCCCGCCATGCAATAAACTCATACCCTTTCTTGTTCGGCTTGGGCAACGTGATCCCTTCACTTTCAATTGTGTATTTGGTCGGCGGCAAACTGAGCCCGTCTGCCTGATAAGTGATCGTATATTCAATCAGACTGTAATGCGCCGTAATCGTTATCTCTTCCGAAGGATAGAAATCCTCTTCAAGCAACTGATCACCGCAATACCATCCCGTAAAACGATATCCTTTTTCGGCTGTCGGCACCGCAGGCAGCGAGAAGATTTCACCCTCCTCAACTGTAAAAACCATGTCGGGCTCATCGTCTGCCGCATGCTCGCCGTAGGAGACTGTTACACGATAGATTTTCGGCTCTGTTTCTTCCCCCGATTGCCCTCCCGAAGCCGCCTCCGGCTCCCAAACCGCGCGGATGATTACATCCGACACTACAACATAGCTGCTCCCCGCTGCGCGGACATTGCTCTCTCCGTCCACAAGCCAGCCGCCGAATTCCCAGCCTTCGGACGGCTCCGCCGCAGGCGGCAGGACAATGGTCGTTTGTGCCTCCACTGATTGCACCGTCTGACGTCCGCTTTCAGCGGCATGTTCTCCGTACACAAACGTGACGTCAAAAACTTCGGGCACCTCCTCACAGGCGGCAAACGCAAAAATTGCACAGCACGCCATGACGATCGGAAACAACACCTTTCGCCAAAAAGCCTTCATAACCCCTTCTCCTTTGTAAAAAATCAATTACAGAATGCGAATCTTCGCACTGCGCATTGACAACAGCAGAAAAAAAGAATATAATAAACCCGTAAGCAAACAAATATTCGGGTGAAAATATGTTGGAACAGGGAACTCTTTTTGAAGAGACAACAAGTCAGCCGCTGGCGGCAAGAATCCGCCCTCGCACGCTGGAAGAATACTGCGGACAAAAACATCTCCTGGGGGAAGGAAAGATCCTGCGCCGACTCATCGAAAACGATCAGATCGGCTCCATGATCTTCTGGGGACCTCCAGGCGTCGGTAAAACGACGCTCGCACGGATCATCGCTCAGCGCACCAAGGCAACATTTATCGACTTTTCCGCTGTGACCAGCGGCATCAAAGAAATCAAGCAGGTCATGGAACAGGCAGAACAGAACAGACGCTTCGGCGGAAAAACCATTCTGTTCGTTGACGAAATCCATCGCTTCAACAAGGCGCAGCAGGACGCGTTCTTGCCGTTCGTGGAAAAAGGAAGTATTATCCTCATCGGCGCGACGACGGAAAATCCTTCCTTTGAAATCAACGGGGCGCTTCTCTCCCGCTGTAAAGTATTCGTCCTGCAGGCTCTCTCGGCCGATGAACTGTGTGAACTCCTGCACCACGCCCTTCACGACCCGCGCGGGTTCGGAAATCATCAGGTAGAAATTTCCGAAGAGCTCATCCGCGCCATCGCCAATTTCGCAAACGGGGACGCGAGGAGCGCTCTCTCCACGCTGGAAATGGCTGTTCTCAACGGCACGCTTGAGGGCGAAAAAACCATCGTCAGTACAGAGACCATTGAACAGATCACTTCAAAAAAATCTCTGCTCTACGACAAAAAAGGCGAGGAACATTACAATCTGATCTCCGCACTGCATAAATCCATGCGCAATTCCGATCCCGATGCCGCCGTCTACTGGCTGGCAAGAATGTTGGAAGCAGGCGAAGACCCCATCTATGTCGCAAGGCGCGTTACCCGTTTCGCAAGTGAGGACGTCGGGCTCGCCGATCCGCGCGCTTTGGAGATCTGCATTGCCGCTTTTGAAGCATGCAGGCTCATCGGAATGCCCGAGTGCTCCGTACACCTCACGCAAGCCGTCGTCTATCTCTCCCTGGCGCCCAAGTCAAATGCCCTCTATGTTGCCTATGAACGCGCCAAAAAAGACGCTCTCACCATGCTCGCCGAACCCGTTCCCCTCGTCATCCGCAATGCGCCCACCAAGCTCATGAAGGAACTTGACTACGGGAAAGGCTATCAGTATGCACATGATTCTGCCGACAAATTGACAAACATGCAATGCCTTCCCGACAGCCTGCTCGGACGTGAATATTACAGCCCGACCGAAGAAGGTCTGGAAGGAAGGTTCAAAACCCGACTGCAGGAAATCAAAGAATGGAAGTCTGCTCACAAACAACCGGAGAACAAATAAACTCAAAACAGCAAACAACCCGCCCCATCGCCTTGTTCCATGCTATGATTCTATCAAGCGGATGACGATAACGAGCGGATGGCCATAACAAACATTTGAAAATCGGAAAATGAGCAATACATGCGATTTTCCAGCCTGTATCGGTAAATCAATGAAACGCTTCTAACAAATATTTATCTGAAAGCAAGTATGAAAAACACTGTTTTCTGTATATTTATTGTATAATTATAGTATATCAAATTTACCCCCTGTCTTGTCAAGTGAAATTTTAATAAAATCATTTTTTCATAAAAAAATTGACAATTAAATTTACGAAAAAGTGTAAAATAACGAAGCCACCCCGTTGCGAAAACGCAACGGGGTGGGCTTTTTATTCAAATAAAATTACAACAAGGACTTATAGAGCGCGATGATGTCTTCCTTCGTGGGATCCTTGGGATTGCCGGGACGGCACGCATCATCCATTGCGGACTGAGCAAGGAAGTCAATATCTTCTTCCTTGACGATTCCCTTGAGATCCTTCGGGATACCGACATCTTCGGACAGCTTCTTGACGGCATTGACTGCAGCCTTTCTTGCCTCTGCAAGAGTCATCTTGTCTACGCCCTCAACCCCCATCGCCTTTGCGATGTCGCGATACTTCTCGCCGGTTGCTTCTGCGTTGTACTCCATGACGGTGGGCAGAAGGATCGCATTTGCAACGCCGTGAGGCGTATCATACAGCGCGCCGAGCGGGTGAGCCATCGAGTGCACGATGCCGAGTCCGACATTGGAGAATCCCATACCTGCAATGTACTGACCAAGTGCCATGCCCTCTCTTCCTTCGGGAGTATTGGCAACTGCGCCGCGCAG
>ERZ1643246.1477-NODE-1477-length-25559-cov-10.403427_pt1 | contig 25559 bp, 17 predicted proteins | sample MGYA00579265_ERZ1643246 | MGnify/ENA primary metagenome ERZ1643246 (study PRJEB29033, sample SAMEA4952261) | chicken gut metagenome | biome: Broiler Chicken; feature: Gastrointestinal Tract; material: Caecum | place: Ireland | collected 2018 | study: Broiler...
AGAACAGACAAAATTTCTTCCATAAAAAAAACCACAAAATGATCCTTTTGTGGTGAAGATGTTTAGCTTACGATAAAATTGATTGCTTAAATTATCCTCATTGTAGCACAAAGCAATCCGTAACACAAGCTTTTACATAAAAAAAACACAGCGTTAACAAGCCGAAAAAAAAGAAATTTTTCGGCTTGTTTGCGCTATGATTTTTTAATATACCACAGGTATTGTCAGGAAAATATTCTGGAGAAATTTTCCATGAAACCCAAACGGTTAACTATTTTTTTACCCAGGCACCACAAAAGGATCATTTTGTGGTTTTTTTTATGGAAGAAATTTTGTCTGTTCTGTGAATGTGCAGACTGCAATGATGCCGTAAAAAGTTCATTTTATTGTGCAGAAAAATGTGCGCTCCAAAATCGATTGTACAAAAAGCACAAAAAAATAAAATTTCGAAGTAAAAGACAAAAAGTGACAAAACACTCCATTAATAAATACATTGTGGTGAAATTGTAGGGGAAGTATTTATGCAATGTGATGAAAACATGGAATGTAATTGAAACAATCTGAAACGGCATGTTATAATGGGATAAAAACTGGATTAAGGATTTGTTGCTTTGTTGGTTTTGCTGAATTTTCCCGCTGCCGGACGATCAAGAGGCGGCGATTGATTGAATATAAAAATACAACAGAAAGGAGAAGTTGGGAATAATGAAAAAATTTAGCTTGACACACAAGCTGCTGGCTGTGGCACTGGCTTTTGTGCTGGTGGCGGTCAGCCTGCCGGACTACCTCAGCTTTGCACAGCAGCCGGCACAGGAGCAGTCGGAGACGGATGAGTTGGCTGACGGCGATCCGTCTGACACTGGGGAACAGGAAATGGAACAGCAGGTCGTCCTGCATCTGCAGGCGCCTGAGACTGTCCCGATGGGGACGGCGGGAAGTTTTGGGCTTTCAGCCCAAAATACAGCAGCGGTTGCTGCTGATGTCTCTATCCAGCTGACACAGGAGGAGATGGCGGCCTACCAGGCTGCCGAACAGGACAGCACACTGGCCCTGCAGCCGGTGGGCGACAGCCTGACCTTCACCCTGCAGCCGGGGGAACAGGTGGAGGGAACGCTCAGCTTCCTCTACCCCAACGGCTACAGCAGCCGGGAGGTGGTGGAGATTGCCGAGGAGGACATCTCGATTGTCCTGCAGCAGCTCCCAGAAGAAGAAACTGGAGGCACCCCGATCGAAACCATCCCTCCCGAAGGCGAAATTCAGCCGCCGGAGCAGGGACAGACGCCGCCAGCGGATGAGACACAGCAGCCCGGTGGGGAGGGGCCGACCGACCCTTCGGATGAAGGAGAAACAACTCCACCAGAATCTGGTGATGGGGAGGAAGCAACCGACCCTTCGGACGGAGAGGAAACACCTCCTCTAGAATCCGGTGATGGGGAGGACCCGACCGATCCTTCGGATGGAGGGGAAACAACTCCACCAGAATCCGGTGATGGGGAGGAAGCAACCGACCCTTCGGACGGAGAGGATGAAACCCTTCCGCCAGAATCCGGCGATGGAGAGGAAGCCACCGACTCTTCGAATGAGGAAGAAACAACCCCGCCTGATGATGAAACCGACCCTTCCGTCGGGGAGGGGGGAGTTATGCCCTCGGATGAGCAGGAGCAGGTTCTCCAGACTGTAGAGCAGAGCACGGTTTCGCTGACCCAGGACTACCAGACTGGCCCGGATGGGGAATTGTCAGAGGAACCCACCACTGATTCCGAGCTCGCCGATGAGAGTGGTACAACCGAAAATGAAGCCTCAACGGAGCCTTCTGGATCGGAAAGCGGCAACCCGACCGACCCGGAAAATACCGGCTCGACCGACTCGGATAATGCCGGCACAGGGGACAACAGCTCGGGCGGCACAGAGGACGACGACCAGCAGGGTAACGACCCGACCGGTTCGCAGGGCGATGGCCAGCAGGGCGACGACTCGACCGGTTCGCAGGGCGATGGCCAGCAGGACGGCGACCTGACCGGTTCGCAGGGCGATGGCCAGCAGGACGGCGACCTGACCGGTTCGCAGGACAATGTTCAGCAGGGCAACGACCTGACCGGTTCGCAGGACGAATCCGGGCAGGAACAGCCGCAGGTCAGCTTTGATATCGTGGGCGCGACCCTTACCTTCACCGCCTCCTTTGGCTGGGGCGAGCTGACCTTGACCGCGCAGCCGCTGGAGACAGAACAGCAGGAATCTGCAGTACAGGAAACTGTGCTGCAGCCCGACCTGAGCTATACCATCGAGGCCGCCTCCCAGAACCGGGAAACTACCGGCACCATCTATACCCGCAGCTGGTCGCTGCAGCAGGTGATTGCCCTGCCGCAGGGAGCATCCTTTGTCGAGGGCGAGGCAGCGGTTGACGGTAATCAAATCCGCATTGGCACGACGCCGGTGCTGTCGGTCGACGACCAGAGCGGCACGGCAGGGGAGCTTTCCGCCCAGCGCGACGGTGAAACCCTCCTTGTCACCTATACCAAAATCTTGTCCGACTGGCAAAGCTTAGAGGCGGAGAGCATCTCCGACCTCGGCCTTGCCATGACGCTGCACCAGGAGGCCATCGTCCGCGACGAGAGCTTCACCGAGGGGCAGGTCGATGTCGGCGCGACCTTTACGGCGACACCGGTGACAGCAGCGGCAGAGATTGCTCCTGCCGCTGTTTTAGCTGTCCTCGATACAGGGGACGAACAGCAGGACGGCTCCCAGAGTGTGACCCAGCAGGGCTCGCTGAGCCTGCCGCTGAGCGGCGAGCAGCAGCCTGAGCAGCCGACGGGCGGCGATGCGGACAAAGTCACGGTTACATACGAGGGCACACCCATTTATACCGATGACGGTCAGCTGGCTGTACAGTACACCATCACGGTGACCAACAACAATACCGCTGATCCAGAACCCCCAGAGGGAGGCGAAAGCGGAGAAGAAGAACAGCCGGAAGGCTCGGATGGTGCTGTCAAGGTGAAGATTGTGCAGAATCTGAAAGATGAGTGGTTTTCTTCTATAGGACCGACGGTTGGAGAAGGCGCTGATGGTTCCTGGAGTGATACGGAGAAAACCCTCACCTGGGAAAATGTTGAGATTGCAGCTGGGGATACTTGGACCAGGACGGTCACGGTACTGATTGACACCGATAAGATCACCGGCCTTGATGCGCTGCCGACGGATTTGACTTCCAGCGTTTCTGTCTATGACGCAGCGGCGGGTGAACCAGGGGACGAGCAAAAGCCAATTATAACAGAACAAGCAGAGCAGCCTATAAACCTCAAGGCGTTTGTCGGTTCAGCGGTTAAACCGGTCGAAGGCGAAACTAAAACACTGCCCCAGAACGTCCACTGGAGGGACAACAACGACCTCAGCGGGCGGCCGACAAGTCCGCAGGAATTTGCGGGTGGGGTGCGCCTGCAATTCTATATCGGCAACACAGAACCCACAGATGACAGCGGGTGGACCACCCTGACCGCAGAGACGATGGGACAGCTGGGTCTGACAGCAGAAACGTTGCCCCAGGTAACAACGAACAGTGCGCACGAGGATGCGCTTTGGGAGCTTACCGCGCAGGTGCCGGCAAAGATTCAGTACGGCAGCGGTACGGTGGAAGCTTTGCAGGCTGAGGTTCACTGGCGAATTGTCCCGCCGGAAACTCCGTCCGCATACTACTTCCATACCATCGAAGGCAGCAGCGACTGGTACTACCTGAAAAAGCAGGAGGTCACCTTCAACATTGATTTCCGCGATGCAGTCTACGACGAAAAGATTACAGCAAAAGAAGTGAAGCAGCTGATAGAAAAACATTTTGTTCTCTATACTCAGCCCGGCGCGGACCCGGACACAGAGGTCAAATGGAACGAAATTGACTGGAAGGTGGAGGGCAGCAACGGCAATTACACCCTGACGATAACCAACGCAGTCTACTACACCATCAACAACGAGGTTGTCCATTACTACCTGCTGGCGAACAGTGAAATGGGGGACATTATCTCGATCGATGGAGACTGGCCTGGAAAGGGTCAGGGTGACAGCTACAGAATCGAGTACGACAACCACGACAACCCAAATGTCGGGACGGTGACGGATAAGGTCTACAGCGGCGGCACGCTGGTACTGACCCGGGAGGGCACGGTCGAGTACAAGGCCACCAAGGAATGGATTACCCCAGAAAACAGAGAAGGAAATAGGCCGGACGGTTACTTCGAGCTGTACCGCTACACCTATCCGGGCGGAAGTTACCAGACCGCGGCTCCGGTGCATGGAGTAGATACGGTACCCTTTGAAACAGATGATGATAATACACAAGGTATTAGCTTCAAGCTTGCGAGCGGAGAAGCTCTCCCCAAATATGACCCCGAGGGTAACCGCTATGTTTATGTCATGAAGGAGGTCCTTACCGACACAGGAGAAGACAAGGACAGCTACGAACAAATCTTTGGTAAAGTCAGTTCAGATGGTGAAGTTGTGGCTGATTCGGACCAGGGACCTCCGGAGGATGTGAGAGAAGGAAACTGGGAGCGCGAGTCGAATGACAACTTTGTCTACAACGGCGGCACCATCACCAACCGCATCGACGAGCAGAAGACAGTTTCGGTGACCAAGGAGTGGGATGCATCTTCCTTCCAGGCAGGCCTTGGGAATGTGGAGGTCGAGATGACCCTGTACGAGCGCGTCAAAGGAAGCACGGATAAATGGGTCAAATCGAATCCGGAAAAAATTATCAAGATGGATGAGTTCTCTGCTGTCAATGCTTCGATGAGCGGCTCCACAACAGTCCCCACCTATAACGCACTGGGGCAAGAGATGGAGTACCGTTTCTTTGAGACGAAAATTACTCAGGAAGATAAAGTATACGACGTTACTCCTACAGAACAAGAATTGCAGTCTGGGGAGATTGAAGACAAAAAATTCGAGCTTACTTACAATGGCAACACCGTTGACTTTATTTCCAAACAGCCGACCGACACAGATATCGGAGAGGGAAGTGCCACAATCGTCAACAGCATCCAGGATGAGATCACCTACACCATCGACAAGGTTTGGCATAAATCTCTAACGCCTGAAGCGGTAAAGTTTGCCCTCTACCAGCAGGGCCAGAGCCAGGTCAATACCTATGTCGGTACGGTGACCTTGGATGGAGAAGCGGATACGGGAGACCAAACGGGTGATTGGAAAGGAATCAATGACACAACAAAGGCGGTTCTGACAGTTGGCGAAAAAACCTACGACATCACCTACCAAGTCACAGAAGGCAATTTTGAAGAGCTTGTCATTGAGGGTCTGCCACGGTACGACGAGCACGGCTACAGCTATGAGTACGTTATCTTGGAGACCCCGGACACCAATTATGTGGCCGACTACGAGACCACCATTGACGAGAGCGGCAACTATACCACTATTGTCACAAATGCACCCGGTGAGGGTCACCGCATCCTGGTGCGCAAACGCTGGATCGACAACAGCGACGTGCAGCACCGTGAGCCGGTAACAATCACGGCCTACTATGCGGATGACGGCGATTTTAAAAATGACAAAGCGTTGGGCTCGGTCACGCTGGGCGCGCCCAGCGTGGGCACCGGGCAGACAGGCGCGTGGTACGACTACATTTCGCTCCAAATAGAGGGAATCGAGAATTTTGACCTCAACAAGGTCTATATCCGTGAGACGGCGATCGGCGATCAGACAGATGTGGATACAGATGAAGACTCGAATCTGGAAATACCTGGCAATGTAGGAAGAGTCGATAACCAGATCACCGACCGCATCGACGGCGAGCACCACACCTATGAAGTCACCTACAGTATAGCAACTCTGTCACCTGGTCAAGATGGGGATGGAGGAGACGCGGGCAGCGCAGCAGGAGCCCAGACCTTCTATGTCGCAACCAACCGCCGCCTGGGCAACATCGACATGACTGTCACCAAAGACTGGAGCAGCAGCACCAGCCTGCTGGATGCGTTGAAGAATTCGGACATCGTCCCAGTGGTGAAGTTGGTTGTCGACACAGATAAAACTAACGCTGAGCCGCCGGGAGAAGATCAAAAGATCGAGGATATTATCAATTATAAAGATAATACTATCACTCTGACCAACGAGCCGGTTCCGATTCAAGGGCAGGCACCAGGTTCTAAAGCTGATGCCATCCAGCCGTTGATTGTAGGCGATGAGCCGGTCGAGGAACTTTACTTCTTCAACCTCCCCAAATACGACAAGGATGGCCGTGTGGCGAATTATACGGTTGTGGAAGGATGGTGCAAAAAAAAGATCTTGATAACGGCATCACAAAAGATGAATTCAAAACCTTAGATCAAATCAAGAGGGAGCTGAAAGGAGAAGACGATGAAAGCAAGAAACTTTTGGAACTCCTCGATAATTTAACCGCCACTGTCGAGCAAGAAGAATACAAAGAAAATGATGGCAACCACACAAACGACACCCAGACAATCGCCATCACCAACAAGCTGAGCGGTACCAAGAGCATCGAGTTCCACAAGCAATGGAACGATATCTACGCTTTCGATAGCGGCAAGCGCCCCGACCTCTATCTGACCTTGTACCAGCTGACAGGGGATAACCTGATTACCGAGTACCGGGAATACCACTGGGATAAGAGCCTCCAGACAGAGGAAGGCGAAGGCGGACAACAAGGCCAGGGAGAAGAAACAGAGGAACCTCCGCAAGAGGGCGGCACAGAGACACAGGCGCAGGATAACTATTACTGGACCTGCATCTTTGAGAACCTGCCCAAATACGATGAGGATGGAAACGAGATCTTCTACTACGCGGTAGAGAACCTGGCGGTCACGGACCCGTCCACCTTCCACTATGCTAAGCCCGAGTTCCAGTATAATAATCAAGAAGTCGAGGTGAAGTACGGGGAAGATGGAACGGTCACCCTGCCTGGTGACGATGAAAATGTAGATGACCAAACGGGCCAAAAGATTCTGAGAGAGGTAGGGGACAAAGTTGCCCTGCTGGAGAATGGCACCTTCCTCAACAATCTGGAGGAGGATGTCACCATCAACGGCGTTAAGCTGTGGGCCAACCTGCCCCTCACCGCCAGCGAAGCCGATTTGCCGGGTGTAACCTTTAATGTTTACCAGTTCAGTAGTGATGTGACAGATACATCTGCCTCGAGTAAAGGAACGCTGGTCGCGAAGCTGGAGGTCACCTCCGAGATGTGGAAAAATTCGTCGCAGGATGGCTCCATTAAACCCAGCGGCAACCAGTATACCTTCACCATCGACGAGGTGACAGTAGATGTAGAGGGCTTAAATAAAGGCGACCCTCTCCCGCTCTACGACGCAAAGGGCAACCGCTATACCTACAAACTGGTGGAGAATTTGGGTAAGGAAGGCGAGGACCAAAATGTTGACTGGACCCTTGTCTACCACAACGAAACCTTCAACGAGTACCAGATCACCAACACCTACGACCCGCAGCTCGGCGCGCTGAGCGTGAAGAAGCTGCTGGAGGTGGAACCGTATCAGGAGCACTATCCGTCAATCCGTTTCCGCTTGTATCAAGTGGCGCCTGACAGCGCTGGTAAGTATGATGAACAAAATGCTGTTCTATATCGGGAAGAATCTTGGAGCTCAGAAGATGTTGAAAAGGCGATAGGGAACACGCCAAGCGTTTTAACAACTGAAGCACAGAGGGTGGTAGTGGAAGAAACTTTCACCTTTAAAAATCTTCCCATCTATGCGCCGAACGGTGAGAAGTACCAATACTTTGTAGCGGAAATTCTCGACGACAGAAGCGGGTACGAGATGAACTATGAGGCGGCGGTTGTAAAAGATAACGTAGTTACTATAGACAATGTCTTTAATTCTGGTGATAAGAAGGAACCAGAAGAAGGAGCTGCAGAGCTTGCAACCGAACCGCTCGAAGTAAAACCCAATAAAGATTGGAGCAACGGCTCTAATGGCAACTCACCGAGCAATGGAACTACTTCTGAAGACGCCAAAACACCACAGGCTACCTTCGGCGACCGGTACCGGCAGGGTGAGATCACCCTCAAGGGCACCAAGAAATGGGACGACCAAAGCGACGCGCTGGGGCTGCGGCCAGAACCAAATGACTTTAAGGACCATGTCAAACTCTACCGCTATGCCGAGGCACAGGAGGGACAGGACAACGGCATTGCTGAGCAGGAGGTGGCACTTACAGTAGATCAATGGGATTGGACTACTGAGGATGACACTTGGAGCTACACAATCAATAATCTCGAGCAGTACGCCCCGAACGGTATGCCGTGGATTTACGTGGTGAAGGAGGAGAGCACGGGCACCACTTGGGAAGCCTATATCCTAACCGATGAAGAAGGAAAGGAGATTACAGAGGTATCCAAATCTGCGAAAGATGCTGAGAATGGGGTCCTCACACTGCCAGAGATGCACAACCATCTCACCGTCACCCACACCTTCACCAAGAACTGGGAGAACGCTGGCGACGACAACCTCACCTGGGAAAACATCGGCGTTGAGGAAATGAAGGTTACCGGCACGCTGTATGTTGGGGTGATGAATGAGAACGGTACAGGGTTGCAGGAGGACTCCGAAATGAAACTGGCCTCTGAATTTCTCACGGAAAGCCAGTGGAACGAATGGTTTAAAAACCTAGGCGGCTTGGGTGAGGAGGAAGAAAACTACAAGTTTGAGAAATCCCAGACCATCGATGTCGGTACTGAAGGTGAGATCAAGTTCGAAAATCTCCCGCTTGTACAAAAGAACGAGGATAGTAGCACAAGCCCACTTGTCTATGTGGTAGCGGAGACAAAAGTCGAATTTGAGGTTGGCGGGAAAAACTACTCGCAGAAGTTTGAGCCGAAATTCGAGGTTAAGGATGGTAGCTTGACCATCACCTATACGCCAGGAAATCTGACGGTTGATGGTGCGAAGTCAGCTGAGAATTTCTTCAAACCGTCTGATGTGACTTTCAAACTTTCCGATCTTTTCAACAAATCGTCTTCTTCCAGCTCGGCGACCAACACTATTGCTACCACAGGACTGACCATCACCAAGAACTGGGTCGACAACGAGAACGAGGAAGGCCTGCGCCCGGAATCGGTTGACATTGTCATCCTGCAAGAGAAGAACGACAGCCAGAGTGGAGAAGAAAGCGCTCGTGCAGCTCTGTTCACCAGTAGGCAGGCGCCGAATCAGACAACAAAATCAGATTCAAATATTGAAAATGTTGTACTGGAAAACGATGGAAGCGTCAAAGTTGTAACGCTCAACGAAGCCAATAATTGGTCGGCGGAGATTGAAAATCTGCCGGGTCTTGGCTTTGATGATAAGGGCAATTTGATCACCTACAAGTACACCGTCCGCGAGCTGAAAGAGGACTGGAAGGAAGATGCAGGTGCCGGTGTGCCAATGCAGGATGATTTGGTAGACGAGGCAAACAGTAAGTTTAATTCCTACTATACCACTTCCTACGGCCCGGAAGCTGGAACCGTCACCAACACCCTGACCCACATGGACATCACCGCGGTCAAGGCGTGGAAGCCGGAAGGCTTGCATGGCGACTATGCTGAGGTAACCTTCGAGCTGCAAAGCAGAGTAGAAGGTGCAGGGGATTGGTCAATGGTCAACATTGAAGGACAGGAGAATCCTGTTATACTCGATGGCACACCAGATGGAGATGGAGCCGGAGAATTTGAAGCCTGGAAAGCCCGTTGGACTGAGCTGCCAAGGACAGACAGTAATGGCAGCACAATCGAGTACCGCGTAAAGGAAACCCTTGCGAGTGACTTGATTGAAAACGAGCACGTCACAATCCTCTACCCCGAGAAAGGCATCACCGGAAGCACAGCCGACAAGACCTACACCGTCACCAACATCCCGCTGGGACAGATCACCGTCACCAAGGAGGGTGGAGACGGAAATGGGCTGGCAGGAGTGGAGTTTACGCTGAAGAGCGACAGCAGTACACAGATGCCAGTAGTCGGCACAACCGATGTAAATGGCGAGCTGACCTTTGCCAAACTCCCTCTCTACGACGAGCAGACCGGCGAGCCTATCACCTACACCCTGACCGAAAGCGCTACCCCGGACGGCCATATCCGTTTGGAGCAGCCGATCGAGGTGTCCTTCACTGCCCAGGAGAAGCCGGTCGACGGCATCTACTGGCAGACCACCGACGGTTTCCTGCTCCACGAAGTTGCCTATGAGGTGGTCAACGGACAGTACTTCCAGGTTGTCCACACCGGCGGCAGCGGCTTCTACTGGCCGGGCGTGCTGGGCGCGGGCGCAGCTGCGGCGGGCGTCCTCTACCTGATTCGCAGAAAGACCAAAGGCCACAACACCGAACGATAAGCACACAGCAGCGGAGCCGCCGCGCGGCGGCTCCGCCAAATGAGAAAAGGAGCGAGCATTGATGAAAAATAAGATAAAAGCGGCCGTTTCCCTTCTGCTGTCGCTGCTTTTGGCGCTCGGCTGCATGGGGACTTCGGCTTTCGCGGCAGACATCACGATAAAGGAACTGAAAAAATCCACGAAAACCGGCAGCATCACCGTCGTGCAAAATCTGAACGCGGTGGAGCAGCTGGAGATCACAGGCGGCCCGGTCGCAGGGGTGGAGTACACCTTGGCGCAGATCGGCAGCCTGTGCGAGATCACCTACACCGGCGGTTACATGACCGGCTACGCGGTGAAGAAATCCGTAGCGCAACAGTTAGGAATAAATACTGGAAGTTATGGAACGGAAACATATTACATCTATACGGCTAAATCTGCTTTGGATAAGATTCAGGAGCAGTTGGCTGCGATTGAACAGAGTGAGTGGAAGGGATTAGTGGAAGGCTTAACAGGTTCTCGAAAGGCGAGTACAGACGAGAATGGTCAGGTAATTTTTAATGATTTGCCCTATGGCCTTTACCTGATTGTGCAGACCGATGTCAGCGGCGCAGAATATGAAGGCGAACCGATCACCCTCTCCCATCTGCAAACCCCGATGCTGGTCTCGGTGCCGGGAAAGAATGAGGAGAAGGAGGTCAAAGTCAACGTCAAGACCCCGCTGGGCTACGGCGAGCTGACCAAGAGCATCGTCGGCATCGGCGACATCGACGGCAATTGGGAGAATGTTGAAGATTCCGCAACCGAGGTCACCGGCCCGGGCGACTATATCCGTTTCCGGCTGGCTGTTCAGCCGCCGAGACTTTCCAGCGGCGACACGCTGGACCACTTTGTGATCGAGGATGTCCGCTCGAAAGGATTGGAATTGGAGAAACTGGAATCGGTGACCGACACGCTGGGCCAGACCTATGTCGAGGGCACCGATTACACCCGGACTGAGGAAACGGTCGCCGACGGCACCCGCATGCTGCTCACCTTCACCCAGCAGGGCCTGCAGAAGCTGGAGCGGCTGGGACAAGCCGCGGGGACGCTGACGGTGACCTACACCGCTCAGGTGACCGACGAGGCGCCAACTGCGGGCATTACCAACAGCGCGCGCATCGACTACAAGGTCGATTATGCCCCTGACCGGGACAATCCGCCCCCGCCGGATGATCCGCCGCCGGAGGACGATGACGACGAGTATCATTCCGACTGGGATGTGGCGCGCAGCTACACCTTCGGCGTCCACATGACAAAATACCTCGGCGAGGAGGGCAACCTTGCCCCCGAGGGAAGCGTCACCTTCGCCCTCTACCGGGAAAAGGACGGCCAGAAGCAGGCGGTCCCACTGAGCAGAAGCGGGGACGCCTACCAGGTGGCCCTGCAGGGCAGCAACGAGCTGAGCGTCAGCGCGGACGGAACCTTCACCATCCTGGGATTGGGGGAGGGCACCTACTACCTGCGGGAGCTTTCCACCGCGGAAGGCTACGCCCTGCCAAATGAGGACATCGCGCTGACCCTTGCGGGCGAGCGCTCCGCCGGAGAATACACCGGCCGCCTGGATGCGGCACAGTGCACGGTGGACGGCCAGCAAGGCAACGCCTCGGTACAGGACGGCATCCTCTATCTCTCGGTTATCAATCCCAGAACCTTTTACATCCCCAACACCGGCGGCGCGGGCAGCTGGATGTTCACCGCAGGCGGCCTGCTGATTATTGCGGGCGGTGTGGTGTACCTGGCAGTCAGCCGCAAAAAGAAGGGGTAAGCCATGCGGGTGAAAGCAGGCACCGTCCTGGCGGTAGGGCTGATTGCAGTGGGACTGGCAACGGCGCTCTATCCGTTTGCCAGCCAGTGGATCAGCCAAAGCGGCCAGCAGCAGCTGATCTATGCCCAGCAGCAGCTTGCGGGCCAGGATGCGCTGGAGCAGCAGATGCAGCTGGCGCAGGACTACAACCAAAGGCTCTACCAGAGCAGCGTCTATGTCCGCGACCCTTTTGAGGAGCAGGCGGTTCAGGAACTGCCGCAGGACTATGGGCAGCAGCTCAATGTGCTGGGCGACGGGGTGATGGGGTATCTGCAGATCCCCGCCATCGACCTGCAGCTGCCCATCTACCACGGAGTTACCGAGGATGTGCTGCAAAAGGGAGTGGGGCACCTGCCGGAGAGCTCGCTGCCCACCGGCGGGGAGAACACCCACTGCGTCCTCTCGGCGCACGCGGGTTTAAACGACCAAAAGCTGTTCACCGACCTGGAGCTGTTGGAGCTGGGCGACCGGTTTACCCTCTATATTTTGGGGGAGCAGCTCACCTATGAGGTGGACTCGATTCAAACGGTGCTGCCCGACCAGCTGCAGTCGCTTTCGATCCGGCCGGGTGAGGATCTGGTCACCCTGATGACCTGCACCCCCTACGGCATCAACACCCACCGCCTGCTGGTGCGCGGGCACCGGGTGGAAGATGTGCAGGCAGCAGCGGTTAGCGCCGCAGTAGATACTGCCGAAGGCAGCCGCTGGATGCGGGAGTACCGCTGGGTTTTAGGTGGCGTGATTCTGCTGGCAGCGGCGGCAGGAGTCGGGATGATCTGGCACAGAAAAAGGGGGTAGCGGGATGCGCAAGCTGATCTTTTTCCTGATTGTGCTGGTGGGCTTGGGCGTCCTCAACTATCCTTACCTTTCCTCCCGTTATCGGGAGGAGCAGCAAAAACAGCTGGCGATGGAGCTGCTGGAGCAACAGGAAAGCGAGCAATCGGAGCCGCTCGAGCTGGCGCAGCAGTACAACGAAGCGATTGCCGCAGCAGGTCAGGTGTTGGACGACGCCTTTGCACAGGCGCAGGAGGGAAGCGGGCAGCAGGAGGACGAGGAGATTCTCGGCTTTGTCGAGATCCCCAAAATTGAGCAGTACCTTCCCATCTATGAGGGCACCAGCCCGGCGATTTTAAACAAAGGGGTGGGCCACCTGACCGGCAGCTCCCTCCCAGTCGGTGGGGAGAGCACCCACGCGGTGCTGGCCGGTCACAGCGGACTTGCCAGCCAGCTGATCTTCACCGACCTGGAACAGCTGGAGCTGGGTGACACCTTCTATCTGCACAGCTTGGGACAGACGCTGGCCTACCGGGTGGACCAGATTTTGACGGTCAACCCCTGGGAGACAGAAGAACTGCAGGTGCAGGAGGGCCGCGATCTGGTCACCTTAATCACCTGTGTGCCCTATGGGGTCAACACCCACCGGCTGCTGGTACGGGGCGAGCGGGTCGATCTTCCGGAGGAAGAATCTATTACCGAAGCCGAAGAGAATGAGGCAGAGCCGCTATCCCTGCAGGCCGAACTGCCATCCGACAGCCGGATGGCGTCGCAGCGGAGAATCTTTTGGATAAGCTGCGCAACGCTGGGCGTTCTGGCAGTGGGGATGGTGACAGTCACCTTGATTCAGCACAGAAAACGATAAGCACAAGAAGGGGACCGATGGGTCCCCCTTCTTTTTTTGCAGAGCATTTTCCAAAATGGAACAGAAGGTGAAGATTATCATGAAAAACAATGAAATTATACATATTGAATAAAATGGCAAAAAAAGAAGGAGTAAAATTCTACGAAAAATAGATGAAAAAATCAAAAAATTCATTTGACTATTGGAGCAAGTCGTACTATAATGATATTGTTAAATAAATAACGTTAATAAAATAACAATCTGACGATACACAACAACAATCATTTTAGGAGGAAAGAAAGAGATGGCATCAAACGTTACCGCGCCAACCAGAGAATATCCGGTCATCGATACCGTGGAGGCGCTGCAGCTGCGCATGAAGGAAATGCGCAAAGCCCAGCAGGAATTTGCAACCTATACCCAGGAGCAGGTGGACAAAATCTTTTTTGCCGCAGCGATGGCAGCCAACAAGGCCCGCATCCCGCTGGCGAAGATGGCGGTCGAGGAGACCGGCATGGGCGTCGTGGAGGACAAGGTCATCAAAAACCACTACGCCTCCGAGTACATCTACAACGCCTACCGCAACACCAAGACCTGCGGCGTCATCGAGGAGGACACCGCCTACGGCATCAAAAAGATTGCCGAGCCGATCGGCCTGATTGCGGCGGTCATCCCGACCACCAACCCGACCTCCACTGCAATCTTTAAGACGCTGATCTGCTTAAAGACCCGCAACGCCATCATCATCAGCCCTCACCCGCGCGCAAAGGCTTCCACCATTGCGGCGGCAAAGGTGGTCTATGAGGCGGCAGTAGCGGCGGGCGCGCCGGAAAATATCATCGGCTGGATCGATTCTCCAAGCCTGGAGCTGACCAACGAGGTCATGAAGGAATCGGACACCATCCTGGCCACCGGCGGCCCCGGTATGGTCAAGGCGGCTTACTCCTCCGGCAAACCGGCGCTGGGCGTCGGCGCGGGAAACACCCCGGTCATCATCGACGACAGCGCCGACATCAAGCTCGCCGTCAACTCGATCATTCACTCCAAAACCTTCGATAACGGCATGATCTGCGCCTCCGAGCAGTCGGTTACCGTTGTCGGCGACATCTATGATGCGGTCAAAAAGGAATTCCAGTACCGCGGCTGCTATTTCCTCAAGGGCGACGAGCTGGACAAGGTCCGCCACACCATCATGATTAACGGCGCTCTCAACGCCAGGATTGTCGGCCAGAGCGCCTGCACCATCGCCCAGATGGCGGGGGTTGAGGTCCCGGCAGGCACCAAGATCCTGATCGGCGAGGTGGAATCGGTGGACCTCTCCGAGGAGTTTGCGCACGAGAAGCTCTCCCCGGTGCTGGCGATGTACCGCGCCAAGGACTTTGATGAGGCGCTCATCAAGGCGGAGAAGCTGGTGGAGGACGGCGGCTACGGCCACACCGCTTCGCTGTACATCCATCCTTCCCAGAAGGAAAAGATTATGAAGCACGCCAACGCCATGAAGGCCTGCCGCATCGTCATCAACACCCCATCCTCCCACGGCGGCATCGGCGACCTGTACAACTTCAAGCTCACCCCGTCGCTCACTCTGGGCTGTGGTTCCTGGGGTGGAAACTCGGTTTCCGAAAACGTTGGGGTAAAACATCTGCTGAACATCAAGACCGTCGCTGAGAGGAGAGAGAATATGCTGTGGTTCAGAGCGCCGCAGAAGGTATATATGAAGAAGGGCTGCATGCCGGTTGCACTGGATGAGCTGGGCACTGTGATGGGCAAGAAGAAATGCTTCATCGTCACCGACACCTTCCTGTATCAGAACGGCTATGTCAAACCGATCGAGGAGAAGCTGGACCAGATGGGCATCCAGCACACCTGCTTCTATGACGTTGCTCCCGACCCGACCCTCTCCTGCGCCAAAGAGGGCGCCAAGGCGATGGCTTCCTTCCAGCCAGACTGCATCATCGCGCTGGGTGGCGGCTCCGCGATGGACGCCGGCAAGATCATGTGGGTGATGTATGAGCATCCGGAAGTCGACTTCATGGACATGGCGATGCGCTTTATGGACATCCGCAAGAGAATCTACACCTTCCCGAAGATGGGTGAGAAGGCATACTTTGTCGCCATCCCGACCTCGTCCGGTACCGGCTCGGAGGTGACTCCGTTCGCGGTCATCACCGACGACGAGACCGGCATCAAATACCCGCTGGCCGACTATGAGCTGCTGCCAAACATGGCGATCATCGACGCAGACAACATGATGACCCAGCCCAAAGGCCTGACCAGTGCCTCCGGTATCGATGCGCTGACCCACGCCCTGGAGGCCTACGCCTCGATCATGGCCACCGACTACACCGACGGCCTGGCGCTCAAGGCGATGAAGAACATCTTCACCTACCTGCCTGCCGCCTATGACAAGGGCGCAAACGATCCGTACGCCCGCGAGAAGATGGCCGACGCCTCCTGCATGGCCGGTATGGCCTTCGCCAACGCCTTCCTGGGCGTCTGCCACTCGATGGCGCACAAGCTGGGCGCCTACCACCACCTGCCGCACGGCGTCGCCAATGCCCTGCTGATCTGCCACGTCATGCGCTTTAACGCCGCTGAGGTTCCGGCTAAGATGGGTACCTTCTCCCAGTACCAGTACCCGCATACTCTGGAGCGCTACGCCGAGTGCGCACACTTCTGCGGCGTCTGCGGCAAGGATGATGCAGAGACGCTGGAGCTCTTCATCCAGAAGATCGAGCAGCTCAAAGAAGCGGTCGGCATCAAAAAGACCATCAAGGATTACGGCGTAGACGAAAAGTATTTCCTGGAGACGCTCGACCAGATGGTGGAGGACGCCTTCGACGACCAGTGCACCGGCTGCAACCCGCGCTACCCGCTGCTCAGCGAGATCAAGGAAATGTACCTGAAAGCCTACTATGGGGAATAAGACAGGAGGAACAATCATGCAGGAGAAAAAGACGCTGATCTTTACAAGACCGCATAAAAAAATCTACGCCACCGAAGATAAAATTATCAAGGTGTTTGACAGCAATTATAAAAAATCCGACGTCCTCAACGAGGCCCGCAACGAGGCTCTGGTGGAGGAAAATACCGATCTGAACGTTCCGTCCCTCTCCGCGGTTTCAAAGACCGAGGAGGGCTGGGCCCTAATCCGCGAGAAGGTGGAGGGAACCACCCTCGCCGAGTTGATGACCAAAAATCCAAACAAGCTCGAAGAGTATATGGAGACCTTTGTCGACCTGCAGCTGACAGTTCACCAGCAGCGAGTACCGACCATCAAGACGCTGCGCCACAAGCTGATGGATCAGATTAACTCGGCTAAAGAGCTGGACGCCACCGCACGGTATGAGCTGGCCACCCGCCTGCAGGGTATGCCCAAGCACAACAAGCTCTGCCACGGGGATTTCAATCCCAGCAACGTCATCGTGGACAAAGAGGGCAAGCTGTGGATCATCGACTGGGCACACGCTGCACAGGGCAATGCCTCGGCTGACGCCGCAATGACTTATCTGCTCCTCTCACTGGAGGAGAAGGATAAGGCAGAACTTTACATCAAACTTTTCTGCAAAAAGGCAGACATCGCCCGCCAGTATGTCAACCGCTGGCTGCCGATTGTCGCCGCAGCTCAGCTGACAAAGCACAAGCCTGAAGAGCGCGACCTGCTGCTCAGCTGGACGGATGTCATTGAGTATCAATAAACAGTGATTTAAAATAAACAAGCAGACAGGCCTGCCGTTATAAAACGGAAGGCCTGTCTGTTTGTTGTTAAGGAGCGATTTGTTGAAATCAAAATTATCTTTGCTGTGCGCGCAGCTTTTCAAGTGTTTCCTGCACGACTTTTCTGGAGGTTTCCTCCGGAAGGGTGAAAGTTTCATCCTCCTGAATGTACTCGATAAAATCAAAGAGAGCCGAGGAGAGCGCAAGGTTTTTAACGTCAAAAGCCAGAAATCCCTTCTTGGGATGATTGAAGATGACGGTAACCTTCTGTGGGGAAAGCGCCCCCAGGCAAAGGTGGGGCGGGATGTCAAAACAGGATGGCTGAACCAGGTGCATATGATAGGTTCCCTCATCGCACAGCTGAAGCACAATATCCATCAGCAGGTCGATTTCCTTTTGGGCGAAAGGTGTGTAATATTCGCCCGGAACCTCGGTGAGCAGACCATGTTCGTACAGGTCTTTTAGCCCGTTTAAGGAGAAGCAGGAGTGGGTGACCATCGCAAGGTCGCGGCAGTTGGCCATGTGGTGGTTCAGATCCTGCATCATCTGCGGGGAAAGTACCGAGGGAAGCAGGTGCCCCTGCAGCAGCTCCGGCGTCAAAAACGAAAGGACGCAGGGGTGATCCATAATGCAGTAAGAGGCTTTGATTGGGTTGCCCATCAGCATCACCCGCAGATACTCCTCAAAGGAAGTGGTTTGCTGAAAGATGGGCCAGGAAGATTTTTTCTGGCTGTCAAAATATTTCTGACAGAGCTGGAGCATTTGGGGGTGGTTCGAAATGACCGCTTCACTGTAGTCGGAGGAGATGCGCATCAGGTAGCGGCTGGTGAGAATGATATTGGGCAGAAAGGCGGAGGAGCCAAACAGCGACGACGCGTGGTCATAGTAGCCGTAGGGAACATAGCCGCGGCAGTTGAGCATCAGTGGTATGATTTGGCGGATGTATTCCAGATTATCAATCTCGGTTTTGGGATCGCTGTCCAGACAGAGGTAGTGCTCAATGGGAATGTTGTCAAAGCTGATGACGCTCAGACAGTTAAACAAAAAGGAAAATTGAGGCTGTACCATGATGCGGACAAATCCTTTGGGGTCCGAGGATTCCTGCAGCAGAACAAAGTGGAGGGCGCGATTGACAGCCGCAGCAGAATGAAAAATCTGACTGCTGCAGCTGGGAGAAAGCGAAAATTCCAGCGCCGGAGTTTCGATCTGCAGGGGATTTTCGTCGATGCGAAAACTTTTAAGCAGTTTCAGAACGCTGTTGCGCCTCAGCCAGTTTTCTTCTCCCATTTCCAGAATGCGGTACGCGTTCATCAGCTGCTGGGTTTCAGTGTAGGTCAGCGCCAGCGCCTGGGAGAGATTCATCACCTGTTCCTGGTCGGCGGGTTTGCGTTTGCCGGTCAGCATTTTTTGCAGCCAGCTGCGTTCGATGCCGCACAAATTTGCCAGCTGATAAATTTTGATGCTTTTGGAATCGACAAATCGGGCAAGCATTTCGGAAAAAAGGGACATGATGAAACCTCCTGAAACGAATCTATAAGAACATTATACCCTACCTGCTCCTGAAATCAAGAGAAAAAAGACGACACCAAGCAAATAAAAAGTGTCACAAAATTTGTCACACACAAGGCTAAGAATTATTTATCGAATAATAGACAGAAAAATTGCCGCTGGGAAGGATAGAAAGCCGCTGTTCGCGCATAGAATAGGGATGACGAAAAAAACGGACAGGGGAGGGAAACCAAGTGAAGGGCTTACCGGAAGAACGGGCTGTGCGGCTGGCGCAGTACATCATCGAGAAGGACGCCACCGTCCGCCAGGCGGCAAAGGGCTTTGCCATTTCCAAGAGCACGGTACATAAAGATGTGACCCAGCGGCTCAAACAGATCAGTCCCAAGCTGTATGAACAGGTCAAAAAGGTGCTGGAGAAAAACAAACAGGAGCGGCACATCCGCGGCGGGCTTGCGACCAAGGAAAAGTATGAGCACATCCGGCAGGAAAAAAATCTTTCCAGGCAGGAATTGTCCCGGAATGATTTGGCAGATTAAAGCGTAAAAACTTCTAAAAAGAAAAATACCAAGCGGTTGAAAATAGTTTAAATATACAAAAAATGCAGGAATTAGCATAAGAACTGAACAAAAAGGTTGATTTATCGGCGGAAATTCAATATACTAGTAGACGTAATAACTTTTTCATACTTCCAGTTTTTTGTACTTCTCTTTTTGTTATGCTGTCCATATAAGCCGGCTGATGGGAGCGGGCGTATCTACGAGGCGGCCGCAAGCGCCTCTGCTATGGATGGTGTTCCCCTTTTGAGCAAAGGTTATTACAGCTGATTTTGATATTTTCTTAATATTGTCTTTTTCCCGTATAAGCAAAAAGCATCGGTTCAGCGACCGATGCTTTTTGCTTTATGCTGGGATTTGGACAGAAGATTGCATTGGTTCCAGCGTCGGGCTGGCATCCCATCTGTTGTGTGCAATGATTCAAAAATAAAAAAGAGCTGCTCCATTTGGAGCAGCTCTTTGCTATCTGCGGACAAAAGCCAATTAGCAGAATTTGGATGGGTTGACCTTTACGCCAGGACCCATGGTGGTAGCCAGTACGCAGGATCTGACATACTGACCTTTTGCAGCGGCAGGTTTTGCCTTTACGATGGCGCCCATCAGGGTGTCAAAGTTTTCCTGCAGCTTCTCAACACCGAAGGAAGCCTTGCCGATCGGGCAGTGAATGATGTTGGTCTTGTCCAGACGGTACTCGATCTTACCAGCTTTCGCTTCCTGAACCGCTTTGACAACGTCAGGAGTTACGGTGCCGGCCTTCGGGGATGGCATCAGGCCTCTTGGACCAAGGATTTTACCCAGACGGCCAACAACGCCCATCATGTCAGGGCTTGCGATGACAACGTCGAAATCCATCCAGCCACCCTGGATCTTCTGCATGTACTCGTCAGCGCCGGCATAGTCTGCACCAGCAGCCAGAGCAGCATCCACCTTGTCGCCCTTGCAGAATACCATGACGCGAACGGTTTTGCCGGTGCCGTTTGGCAGAACAACCGCGCCACGAACCTGCTGCTCAGCGTGACGGGAGTCAACACCCAGTCTTACGTGGATCTCTACAGTCTCATCAAATTTAGCCTTTGCGGTTTTCAGGCAGTTTTCAATAGCTTCGGTGGTGTCGTACAGGACAGTGGTATCAACCAGCTTGGTGCTGTCCTGGTATTTTTTTCCGTGTTTCATTTTTAATTACTCCTCCTTATCCTGAGTGGTAAATGCGGAAATCTCCTCCCACCCGGGGAGTACTAGTCAACTACCTCGACGCCCATTGCGCGAGCAGAACCTGCGATCATGCTCATGGCAGATTCCAGGTTTGCAGCATTGAGGTCTGGCATCTTGATCTCAGCGATTTTCTGCAACTGTGCTTTTGTGATTTTTGCAACTTTAGTCTTGTTCGGAACACCGGAACCGGACTCGATCTTGCACTCTTTCTTGATGAGTACAGAAGCCGGTGGGGTCTTGGTAACAAAGGTAAAGGAACGGTCGGCGTAAACGGTGATGACAACCGGGATGATCATGCCGACGTCGTTTTTGGTTCTCTCGTTGAATTCCTTGGTGAATGCCATGATGTTGACGCCATGCTGACCAAGAGCAGGGCCAACCGGCGGAGCCGGAGTAGCCTTTCCGGCAGGAATCTGCAGCTTAATGAAGCCGGTAACTTTCTGAGCCATTAGTAAATTGCACCTCCATAAAATGTGGTCAGTCGGGACCTGTTTTGGTTTTTGTCCCTCCCACGGTGCCGCTTTGCGCCCTGTGCGCGGTGCGGCAGAAAAAACCCTTTCGGGCACGGCCGTAAAAACGGGTTAGGTTTTTGGGCCACCTCATCAAGACCTATTATTCTATTGTCTCTACCTGATCCAGCTGGAGCTCTACGGGTGTCTCTCTTCCAAACATGGAAACGACGACCTTGACCATGTTGCGGTCGGTGTCAATTTCTTCCACCACACCGATAAACCCGTCAAGATAACCGTCGGTGATTTTGACAGAGTCGCCAACCTCAAAGTTGACCTCTACCTGCTTTTTCTCCACACCAAGGGCGGCCACTTCCTCGTCGGACAGCGGAACCGGTTTGGAACCGGGGCCAACAAAGCCGGTCACACCATGAATGTTGCGGACGACATACCAGGAATCATCTGTCATAATCATGTTGACAAGCACATAGCCTGGGAAAATCTTGCGCTCCACTTCACGCTTTTTGTTGTCTTTGATCTCGACAACCTTTTCGGTAGGAACCATGACGCCGGCGATCAGATCGTGCAGCTTGCGGTTTTCCACTGCGTTTTCAATATCCGTTGCTACTTTGTTCTCATAGCCGGAATAGGTATGCACAACATACCACTTTGGAGTTTCAGACATAAAGTTATCCCCCCGATGGTGTAGATCGTTGCGTAAGCTTTTTGCTTAGTGGAATAAACCCACGAGGGCATTGAAGATAAAGTCGATGATTCCAATGCCAACGCTGGAGATGACCAGCACGATGATGACGACGCCGGTGTTGTTCAGCACCGTTTTGCGGCTTGGCCATACGATCTTTTTCAGTTCACTTTTGGTGTCCTTGAAAAAGCGTTTGATTCCAGAGGCGATACGTTTAAAAAAGCCTGGTTTTTTCTCATCAGCCATTTTTAGCAGCCCGCCTTTCGCCTACTTGGTTTCTCTGTGAAGTGTGTGTTTGCGGCAGAACTTGCAGTATTTGTTCATCTCAAGTCTGTCAGGATCGTTTTTCTTGTTTTTCTTTGTGTTGTAATTACGCTGTTTGCACTCTGTGCAAGCTAAGGTAATTTTAGTCCTCATATCGGCACCTCCTGATTAAACGGAATTTTTTGCCTCCCTCGTAAAGGAAACGCTTGAATCTCCAACCGGACAAAGGCGAACCGCTGTCTGTTGGTGGGTGGATGGTTCATTTTTGGACATAAAAAAATAACCCTTTTAGAGGTAAAAAAATTTTACCACACAAAAAGCCCCCTCGTCAACCTCCTTTTTGTGGCTTTGGGGCGAATTTTAAAATCTTTATGGATTCTGCCGACAATGCTGCGTCAAAGGGCGCGGAGGCTTGGGCTTTTTGTTCGGTTTGGTGCGGAAAATTGAAGCAAAAGGGGAAAGCAGAAGCCCCAAATCTATTTATAAGGAAAGCAAGTGCGGCAATACTACCAAGGGAAGGGGGAGAGAAATGAGCAAAATGATACAATGAGACCATTGCAACCGGACGGTTTCATGTGATACAATGAATAAATACTGCAGGGGTGCAGATATACTCAAAGGACAACAGTGTGCAAAAGCTGTTTGGGATTATCCCAGCGATACAAAAAGGAGCTGCTTTTATGACAAGCGAAAAGAAAACGCGGGTCGCCGTGCTGTTCGGCGGCGTTTCCAGTGAGCATGAAATCTCCCTGATGTCGGTCGAGTCGGTGCTGGCAAACCTGCCGGACCACTATGAGGTGCTGCGCATCGGCATCACCAAGGACGGCCGATGGGTGGAATATACCGGCCGCAACGATGAGATCACCAGCCAGAAGTGGGAGCAAGACCCCACCCTGCGCACCGCCATCGTCTCCCCGGACCGCTCCCACAGAGGCGTGCTGCTGCTCTCCAAAGAGGGCTGGGAGCTTGTACCGGTAGACATCTGCTTCCCGGTACTGCATGGCAAGCATGGCGAGGACGGCACCATCCAGGGCCTGTTCCAGCTGGCGGGCATCCCCTTTGTGGGCTGCGACACCATCTCCAGCGCCAACTGCATGGATAAGGAGATCACCCACACCATCCTGGAGGCCCACGGCATCAAGATGGCCAAATGGCTGGTGGTCAACCACGAGAAGATGCAGCAGTTCGAACAGTTTGCCCAGCAGGCGGAGGAAAAGCTCGGTTACCCGATGTTTGTAAAACCTGCCAACGCCGGCTCCTCGGTGGGGGTAGGCAAGGCTCACAACCGCCAGGAGCTGAAAGCTGCCTGCGAGACCGCCTTGAAAGAGGATTATAAGGCGGTTGTCGAGGAGTGCATCGAGATGCAGGAGGTCGAGACGGCGGTGCTGGGCAATGTGGACGCCAAGGCGGCGGGCGTTGTCGGGGAGCTTGTGCCGGTGGTGGAATTTTATACCTATGAGGCCAAATATATCGACGGCACCACAGTTCTGCACATCCCTGGCAGGGTCAGCGAGGAAACCTCGCTCAAGCTGCGCCAGAGCGCCGAGAAGGCTTTCGCCGCCATCGGCTGCGAGGGATTTGCGCGCATCGACTTCTTTGTGCGCAAGAGCGATGGGGAGGTCATCCTCAACGAGATCAACACCATCCCGGGCTTTACCTCGATCAGCATGTATCCAAAGCTTTGGGATTACTGCGGCCTGCACTACCCGCAGCTGCTGGACCGCCTGATCCAGCTGGGGCTCCAGCGAAAATAAACGCAAGAAAGGCGTGAGGGCAAGATGGATAACAGAGCGATCGGTGTCTTCGATTCCGGTCTGGGCGGATTGACAGCGGTCAAGGAGCTGCACCGCCTGCTGCCAAATGAGGACATCATCTACCTGGGAGATACCGGAAGGGTGCCCTATGGCTCCCGCAGCAGGGAAACAATCATCAAGTACGCGCAGCAGGACATCGACTTTTTGCTGACCAAGGACATCAAGCTGGTTCTTGCCGCCTGCGGCACGGTCAGCAGCACTCTGCCCAAGGAAATTTCCAGCAAGCTGCCGGTGCCCTATGCCGACATCGTGCAGCCGGCGGCGCAGCAGGCCTGCGCGCTCACCTCGGGCGGGCGCATCGGCGTGGTGGGTACCAACGCCACTTTGCGCAGCAACGCCTTCGGCAAGGCCATCCGCAGCATCCGCGCGGATGTGCGGGTGTTCGGAAATCCCTGCCCGCTGCTGGTGCATCTGGTGGAGGCCGGGATGGTGCAGCCGGACAACCAAATCACCAACCTCACCGTGCAGATGTATCTGGAGCCGCTGATGCGGGAGAAGATCGATACCCTGATTCTGGGCTGCACCCACTACCCGCTGCTGTACGATATCTTTAATCGGCTGCTGGGTTATCAGGTCACCCTGATCGACCCGGGCAGATGCGCGGCAGGATATGTGCAGCGCTACCTGATGCAGCACGACCTGCTGGCCGACCGGCAGCGGGAAGGCGTGACCGAATATAACGTCACCGATGAGACGGACAGCTTTGGCAAAACCGCCTCCATCTTTCTGGGACAGGAGGTGGCCGGAACCGTCAACCGCGTCGAGCTGGTGGAATAGACCGAGACGGAGAGTCGAAACAAGGGAAGGATAAAGGAAACGGAAAATGGAACAAACACTAAATGATATGAAAAAGGACGTCCTGATCACCGTCAAGGGAACCCAGCGGGTGAGCGGGGAAACCGACGTCACCGAGATGATGACCACCGGCCGCTTTTACCGGAAAAATAAGCTGTACTATATCAGCTATGAGGAGACCGAGGCGACCGGATACAGCGGCTGCCGCACCACCCTGAAGGTTGGCCCCAGCGATAAGGTGACCATCACTCGATTTGGCTGGGCGCGCTCCCAGCTGGTGGTGGAGGCCGGGGTGCGTCACCAGTGCCAGTACGACACCGGCTTTGGCGAGATGACCATCGGCGTAATGGGCACCCGCTTTGAAAACGACCTGGGCGACCAGGGCGGCAAGCTCTCGTTCGGCTATACGCTGGATATCGAGGCCAGCGTCGCCAGCGAAAATACAATCAGTATCAATATCCAGGAAATCCTGGCAAATTAAAAGAATAATAAAATCCCCCAAAAGAGACGCCGCGAAGCGAACTCGTTTCTTTTGGTCCCACCTTTTCTTTCTCGTAAAGAAAAGGTGGGAGGACGACAACAGAAAAGCCAACGAAAGGATGCCCGCGAAGCGAACCCGTTTCTTTTGGTCTTCCCTTTTCTTTTTCGCAAAGAAAAGGGAAGCGAACCCGTTTCTTTTGGCCCCACCTTTTCTTTCTCGTAAAGAAAAGGTGGGAAAGACGACAAACAAAAGCCAACGAAAGGACGCCGCGAAGC
>ERZ1643246.1478-NODE-1478-length-25554-cov-9.054002_pt1 | contig 25554 bp, 18 predicted proteins | sample MGYA00579265_ERZ1643246 | MGnify/ENA primary metagenome ERZ1643246 (study PRJEB29033, sample SAMEA4952261) | chicken gut metagenome | biome: Broiler Chicken; feature: Gastrointestinal Tract; material: Caecum | place: Ireland | collected 2018 | study: Broiler...
GTCCATCACCGACCGACGCGGCAGCGGAGAAAGCGCTTGACGGTGCCCACTGGGCGCCAGCGCCCCATCGCAGACCCAGCGCATGGTTGCAGAAGGCCCTAATCGCGGGCCGCAAGCTTCTCTATAGAAGAAGCCCCGCGACGTCAGGAGCGTTCGCGACATGCCCACCGCAGGTGTTGGAGAAGTGTTGATGTTTCTGTGGTACAAAACGGGAGTCCCGTTTGATAACCCTGTACGCCTCCCCTTGGGGGAGGGTGAAAAAGGAGCGTGAGAAGTATGGAGACGTTGTCTTCCATCAATTTCCTAATGGCGGCCGTGTTCGCGGCCTGTTATTGCTACCAGGTGGTGTTCGCGGTGGCGCGGCTGCTGAAAAAGCGGCGGCGGTTCACCGCCCAAAAGCTGTGCCGCTACGCCGTGCTCATCGCCGCGCGGAATGAGAGCGCCGTCATCGCCCAGCTGCTGGAGAGCATCCGGGGGCAAAATTACCCCCAGGATTTGGTCCACATTTACGTGGTGGCGGACAACTGCACCGACAACACCGCGCAAATCGCCGCGGCCTGCGGGGCCCGGGTTTTCCAGCGCCAGAATAAGCTGCAGGTGGGCAAGGGCTTCGCGCTGCGGTTTCTGCTGCAAAAAATCCAGGAGGAGTACCCCCAGGAGCACTACGACGGCTACTTTGTCTTTGACGCCGACAACCTGCTGGACCCCCGCTACATAACCGAGATGAACAAGGTGTTCTCCTCGGGCAACCGGGTGGTCACCAGCTACCGCAACACCAAAAATTACGGCGACAACTGGATCACCGCTGGGTATGGCCTGTGGTTTTTGCGGGAGAGCGAGTACCTGAACCGCCCCCGGGATTACCTGGGCACCAGCTGCGCCGTGTCCGGCACCGGGTTCCTCTTTGCCCACAGCCTGCTGGAAGAGCTGGGCGGGTGGGACTACTTCCTCCTCACCGAGGATTTGGAGTTCACCGCCGAGCTGGTCTGCCGCGGGGAGAAAATCGCCTATTGCCACGACGCCGTCATCTACGACGAGCAGCCCTCCAGCTTTGCCCAGTCCATCCGGCAGCGCTCCCGCTGGCAGCGGGGCTACCTCCAGGTGGTGGCCAAGCACGGCGGCAATATGGTGAAAACCATGCTGTGCGACGGCAGCTTCGCCTGCTTTGACATGCTGATGTGCACCATCCCGGCGGTGGTCCTCTCGGTTATCAGCCTGCTGCTCAACGGGGTGATGTTCGTGGTGGGCGTGACCATCGCCCGCAAACAGCTGGATATTTTCTTCGCCTCTGTGATTATGTCCGCGGTCAACTCCTACCTGGTAATGCTCCTCATGGGCCTGCTGCCCCTGGTGACAGAGTGGCGGCGCATCCGCTGCTCCCGCGGGAAGAAGATTGGCTACCTGTTCACCTTCCCGTTTTTCGTGTTCACCTTTGGCATCGCCATGGTGCTGGCGGTGTTCGGCAACATCGAGTGGAAGCCCATTAAGCACAGCGTGGCCCTCTCCATTGGGGATATGGGCAGCGTCTCCCCCCAGGAGCTGCGGAAAATCCGCAAGGGCCGCAAGCTGTAAGGCCCACCTTGCAGAGATGTTTCACATCCCCCGGCGGGAATTGTGCAAAAGTGCGAGAACGAGAAAACTTTCCAGGAAACGCTTTATAAAACCGGCCCCTTGTGTTACAATGGTGTGTACACAAGGGGCTTTCCTTTCTATAAGAAAAGAAAGAAGAAAGGGAGCGGTAATTTTTGCCGCGGCCGGATGGCCCCCGGGCTACGTTCGGGGCCTCCCGCGGGCGCTGCTTGCCGCGAAGGGGAAAGGCGGCGTGTGCAGCCTGCCCGCGGATGCGGCGGCATATCTTTTTACTTTTAGGAATCTCTTTGCCCAGCACAAGCTGGAGAAAGGAAGAAACGCATGGTCACACGGGTATTTGTTGAGAAAAAACAGGGATTTAACATCGAGGCCCAGCAGATGCTGGCGGACCTAAAGGGCAACCTGGGGCTGCGGGGCCTGGAGGAGGTGCGCATCCTCAACCGGTACGATGTTTCGGGCCTGTCGGAGGAGCAGTTTGGGGCGGCGGCCCGCACCATCCTCTCCGAGCCCACCATGGACGCGGTGTACGGCGAGGACTTCCGGCTTCCTGGGGAATACCAGGTGTTCGCCATGGAGTACCTCCCCGGCCAGTACGACCAGCGGGCGGACTCCGCCGCCCAGTGCGTGCAGCTGCTCACCCAGGGGGAGCGCCCCGCGGTGGCTACCGCCAAGGTCATCGGCTTAAAGGGCCAGGTGTCGGCGGAGGAGTTTGAAAAGGTCAAGCACTACCTGATCAACCCCGTGGAGAGCCGGGAGGCCTCTATGGAAAAGCCCGCCACCTTGGAGATGCAGGCGGATGTCCCCGCGGACGTGGCCCGTGTCACCGGCTTTACCACCTGGGACAAGGCCCGGATGCAGGCGTACTTCGACTCCATGGGCTTTGCCATGACCCTCTCCGACCTGGAGTTCTGCCGGGATTACTTCCGGGACGAGGAGCACCGGGACCCCACCGTCACCGAGCTGCGGGTCATCGACACCTATTGGAGCGACCACTGCCGCCACACCACCTTCCTCACCCGCCTGAACAAAATCGACGTGGAGAAGGGCGCCCTCAGCCAGGCCGTGGAGAAGGCTTTGCGGGATTACCTCGCCCTGCGGGAGGAGCTGTACGCGGGCCGGGACAAGCCTGTTTCCTTGATGGACATGGCCACCATCGGCGCCAAGTACCTGCGGAAAAAGGGCCTGGTGCCCGATTTGGACGAGAGCGAGGAAATCAACGCCTGCTCCATCGAGGCCCCCGTCACCATCGACGGCAAGACCGAGACCTGGCTCATCCAGTTTAAAAACGAGACCCACAACCACCCCACGGAGATTGAGCCCTTCGGCGGGGCGGCCACCTGCCTGGGCGGCGCCATCCGGGACCCCCTGTCCGGCCGGTCCTATGTGTACCAGGCCATGCGCGTCACCGGCAGCGGCGACCCCACCGTCCCCTTTGAGAAGACACTCCACGGCAAGCTGCCCAGCCGGAAAATCACCACCGGCGCCGCCGCGGGGTATTCCTCCTACGGCAACCAGATCGGCCTGGCCACCGGCCAAGTCACCGAGCTGTACGACCCCGGCTACGTGGCCAAGCGCATGGAGATCGGCGCGGTGGTGGGCGCCTCCCCCAAGGCCAATGTCCGCCGGGAAGCCCCTGTCCCCGGGGACGCGATTGTGCTGCTGGGCGGCGCCACCGGCCGTGACGGCATTGGCGGCGCCACCGGCTCCAGCAAGGCCCACACGGAAAAGAGCGTGGAGGTCTGCGGCGCCGAGGTGCAGAAGGGCAATCCCCCCACCGAGCGGAAGCTCCAGCGGCTGTTCCGGGACGGCGACGTGGCCCGGCTGATTAAGCGCTGCAACGACTTTGGCGCCGGCGGCGTGTGTGTGGCCATTGGCGAGCTGGCCCCCGGCCTGAAAATTGACTTGAACCAGGTGCCCAAAAAGTACGAGGGCCTGGACGGCACCGAGCTGGCCATCTCCGAAAGCCAGGAGCGCATGGCCGTGGTGCTGGCCCCCCAGGACGTGGAGGAGTTCCAGCGCAAGGCCCGGGAGGAGAATCTGGATGCCACCGTGGTGGCCGTGGTGACCGAGGAGCCTCGCCTGCGCATGGAGTGGCGGGGCGATGAGATTGTCAACCTGTCCCGCGCCTTTTTGGATACCAACGGCGTCACCCAGAACGCCGAGGCGGAAATCGCCGCGCCCCAGGGCGAGAACTACCGCAAGAGCGTGCCCGCCTGCCTGGCCGGAAAAGAGGGCACAGAGGCCTTGAAAGAGAACATGGCCCGGCTGGAGGTCTGCTGCCAGAAGGGGCTTTCCGAGCGGTTCGACTCCAGCATTGGCGCGGCCACGGTGCTGATGCCCTTCTCCGGCGAGTACCAGCTGACCCCCGAGGAGGCCATGGTGGCCAAAATCCCCCTGGTGAAGGGCGAGACCGACGACGCCACTGCCATGAGCTACGGCTACATCCCCGGCGTGGCCCGGTACTCCCCCTTTGAGGGCGCTGCCTACGCCGTGGTGGAGAGCCTCTCCAAGCTGGCTGCCGTGGGCGCGGACCCCTTAAAGGCCCGGCTCACCTTCCAGGAGTACTTCGAGCGGCTCCACGACGTGCCCACCCGCTGGGGCAAGCCCGCCGCCGCGCTGCTGGGCGCTTTGGAGGCCCAGCTGGGCATGGGGCTGCCCTCCATCGGCGGCAAGGACAGCATGTCCGGCTCCTTTGAGCAGCTGGACGTGCCCCCCACCCTGGTGAGCTTCGCCGTCACCATGACCAAGGCAAGCAAGACCATCTTCGCCTGCGCCAAGAAGCCCGGCTCCACCTTCGCCTTGCTGCCCATCCCCGAGGACGAAAACGGCATGCCCAACTGGGAGGCCTTGAAGGCGTACTACCGGGCTGTGCTGCTGCATATAGAGTGCGGGGACATCATCTCCGCCGGCGTGGTCCGGGAGGGCGGCGCCGCCGCCGCCGTGCTGCGGATGTGCTTTGGCAGCAAGACCGGCTTCCGCTTTGCCGAGGGCCTGTCCAAAGAGACCCTGTACGCCCCCCAGGAGGGCGCTTTGGTGGTGGAGCTCTCCAGCGAGGCGGACCTCTCCACCGACGCTGCCCTGTCCCCTGTGATTCTGGGCCGCACCTCCAGCAAGGAGGACGTGAAGCTGGGTGGGGAGCGCATCTCCCTGGAGGAGCTGTGCGCCGCCTGGATGGGCACCTTGGAGAAGATTTTCCCCAATAACGCCCATCCCGTGCCCGTCTCCAAGGACGTGCCCCTGTGGGAGAAGCGGGAGAACAAGGCCCCGGCCATCAAGGTGGCCCGGCCCCGGGTGTTCATCCCCGCCTTCCCCGGCACCAACTGCGAGGTGGACTCCGCCCGGGCTTTTGAGAAGGCCGGCGCCCAGTGCGAGATCCTGGTGGTGAAGAACCTGTCCGTCTCCGACATCGAGGAGACCATCGACCGCATGGAGAAGGCCATCCGCCGCGCCCAAATCGTCATGCTGCCCGGCGGCTTCTCCGGCGGCGACGAGCCCGAAGGCAGCGGCAAGTTCATTGCCACCACCTTCCGCAACCCCCGCATCGCCCAGGCTGTCACCGATTTGCTGGAAGCCCGGGACGGCCTGATGCTGGGCATCTGCAACGGCTTCCAGGCCCTGATCAAGCTGGGCCTGGTGCCCTACGGCAAAATCACCGAGCCCAAGGAGGACGACCCCACCTTGACCTTCAACACCTTGGGCCGCCACGTCAGCCGCATGGTGTACACCCGCGTCACCAGCGTCAAGTCCCCCTGGATGGCGGGCGTGAACGCCGGCGACATCTTCACCGTGCCCGTGTCCCACGGCGAGGGCCGGTTCGTGGCCGACGACAAGGCGCTGCGGAAGCTCATTGAGAACGGCCAGGTGGCCACCCAGTACGTGGACGCCGACGGCACGGTCAGCGGCGACATCCAGTGGAACCCCAACGGCTCTGTGTGCGCCATCGAGGGCATCACCAGCCCCGACGGCCGTGTGCTGGGCAAGATGGGCCACTCCGAGCGCAAGGGCACGGATTTGTACAAGAACGTCCCCGGCGAGAAGGACCAGCTGCTGTTCGAGAGCGGCGTGAAGTACTTTAAATAAGTCCGTGCTCAGACTGAGCAGTAAACAGCTGAGGCTGTTTACAGAGAGGATGTCTTGGAGATTTTTTGGAATCTCCATCCTGCTGGTGCAGGACCGCCATTCTCTGTCGCTCGACCTGCCCTTTCCAGTAAAGCCAGCGGCGCGGACGTGCGTTAGCGTCCTGCATAAGCGCGGCCCAAGCCGCCGCTCCAGGGCGCGACTTGCTCCGCGGGAGCACCCACAGTTCTTTGCTTCTTTCTTTCAAGAAAGAAGAGAAAAGCACCTTTCGTAAGAAAGGTGCGTTCTTTGCCAGCTCCCTTTGGGGGGCTGGGAAAGGAGGAATCGTTGTTATGAAAGAAATATTGCGCCGGACCTGGGCGGAAATCGACCTGGACGCCTTGGCCCGGGACTTTGCCGCGGTGCGCCAGGCCGCCAACAAAAACGCCAAGGTGTGCTGCGTTATCAAGGCGGATGCCTACGGCCATGGGGCGGTGCGCATGGCCCAGGAGTTTGAGGCCCTGGGCGCGGACTGGTTCGCCGTCTCCAACCTGGAGGAGGCCTTGCAGCTGCGGCTGGGGGGCATCTCCCGGCCCATGCTGGTGCTGGGCTACACGCCCCCCGAGGAGGCCGCCACCCTGGCGAAGCACCGGATTTCCCAGTGCGTGTACAGCCTGGAGTACGCCCAGGAGCTCTCCCACTACGCGGTGGAGGCCGGGGCCACGGTGAATATCCACGTGAAAATCGACACCGGTATGAGCCGCTTGGGCTTCTACTTCCAGGACATCAGCCGGGACGAGGCCACTGTGCAGGAGGTGAAAGCCGCCTGCACTTTGCCGGGGCTGTATCCCGAGGGCATCTTCACCCACTTCGCCGTGTCCGACGAGGGCCAGGCGGGGGACGCCTTTACCATGCGGCAGTTCGGCTGCTTTAAGGAGATGATAGAGTCCCTGCTGCGGGAGGGCGTCTCCTTTGCGGTGCGCCACTGCGCCAACTCCGCCGCCGTGTTTGACTATCCCCTCTCCCACCTGGATATGGTGCGGGCGGGCATCGTCATCTACGGGCTGTATCCCTCCGCCGCCCTGCGGAACCGCCCGCAGCTGACGCCGGTGCTGGCCTTAAAGTCCGTGGTGTCCCACGTGAAGGAAGTCAAGCCCGGGGCCACCATCAGCTACGGCCGCAAGTTCACCGCGGGCCAGGCCATGAAGGTGGCCACCATCCCCGTGGGCTACGCCGACGGCTACCCCCGCATCCTCTCCGCCCAGGGGGCCCAGGTGCTCATCGGCGGGAAGCGCTGCCCCATTTTGGGCCGTATCTGCATGGACCAGCTGATGGCGGACGTCAGCGCCCTGCCGGAAGTGAAGGTGGGGGATGTGGTCACACTCATCGGCCGGGACGGCGCCGAGGAAATCACCGCCGACGAGCTGGCCGCCCTGGAGGGCAGCATCAACTACGAGGTGGTCTGCGGCCTCTCCAAGCGGGTGCCCCGGGTCTACTTGAAAAACGGGAAAGTGGACAGCATTTATAACGCGCTGCTGCCGGAGTAAACGGGCTCAGCGTTCCAATTGCATCCCATTTTATACAAAGAAAGGAAGATACACATGAAGAAAATTGGAAGCGGCAAGGTGCGGGAGATTTACGAGGTCTCCGACAAGGAACTGGTCATCTACACCACAGACCGCGTCTCTGCCTTTGACGTCATTCTGCCCACCCCCGTGCCGGAAAAGGGCCGGGTGCTCAACCAGCTCTCCCTGTTCTGGTTCGATTTGACGAAGGACATTGTGAAGAACCACCTGGTTTCCGCCGACCCCAAGGATATGCCGGAGGAATTTTCCAAAGAGGAATATAAAGACCGTGTGATGCTGGTGAAGAAGCTGAAAATGCTGCCCTACGAGTTCATCATCCGGGGCTACATGTTCGGCTCCATGTGGAAGGCCTACAAGGCAGGCGAGCCCTTCTGCGGCCAGGTTATCACCGGCGATTACCAGCTGGCCCAAAAGCTGGAAAAGCCCATCCTCACCCCCTCCACCAAGGCCACCGAGGGCCACGATGAGTACAGCGTCACCCACGAGGGCCTGGTAAAGGACCTGGGCGAGGAGCTGGCCCAAAAGCTGGAAGACACCTGCCTGCGCCTGTTTGAGAAGTGCTACGACTACGCCTATGAGCGGGGCATCATCATCGCCGACACCAAGCTGGAGTTTGGCCTGGACGAGAACGGCGAGCTGGTGCTGGCCGACGAGGTCTTCACCCCCGATTCCAGCCGCTTCTGGAACCGGGACGAGTACCAGGTGGGCACCTCCCCCTTGAGCTACGATAAGCAGTACCTGCGGGATTGGCTCATCGAGAACAAGCTGGACGGCGTCACCCCCGCCCCCCAGCTGCCCGCCGACGTGGTGGCCAAGACCCAGGAGAAGTACCTGGAGTGCCTGGAGCGCCTGGTGCCCCAGAAGTAAAAAAGAGAGCCAAGGGAAAGCTTTTGCTGTACATCCCTGCGTTCTTTCCAAAAGCTTGCGGGATATGGGGCAGCGCCCCACGGCCTTAAATGCCGCGCAGCGGCTGAAAAAACGTGTGGGTAGGGCCAAGACCCCGCTTCCGCGGCCGGGTGCCCTTGCAGATAGATTTACTGATAAAATGAAAAGGACCGCCCTTTTGGGCGGCCCTTTTTTGCTTGTTGTATGGCTTGTGGGACTTGCTTACTCCACGGTGAGGGTGAAGGCGAAGTCGAAGGTTTCCTCGTTGAGCTGGTACTGGGGCATCAGCAGCGGGCCGCAGGAGTTGGAGCCTACGCCGCTCATCTTGTAGTCCACGCACAGCACAGTCTCGCCGCACTTCTCCAGCTCGTAGTTGTGGGCCTTAGAGGCCAGCTCCTCCTGGGTGTAGGGGGAGACGTTGAAGGAGAAGGGCGTCTCCGAGGCGGCGGTCAGCGCATAGGCGCCGTCGGAGACAGTGACGTACCGGCAGCCCGCGTGAGAGGAGTTCTCCTGGGGCTTGATGTAGTCCTCGTGCATGGAGTCCACGGTCTGGGCGTACACACCCAGGCGGGAGGCGCGGTGCTTGTCGATGTAGCTCTCGTAGGGGCCGTAGGCAAAGTACTCCACCTCGCCAAAGGCCTTGGGCAGGAACATGCGGATGCCGAACCGGGGCAGGAAGGGGAACTCCATATCCCGCTGGCCGTGGAGCTTCACGTCCACGCGGCCCTGGCAGTCCACAGTCCACACGGCCTTCACGTCCACAAACTTGGCGATGGTGATGGCGGCGATGCCCAGGTGCGCGGTGAGGGTGTTGCCCTCCTGCTCCACAGAGTAGACACGCACGGTGGGCCTGTCGTAGCCAGCCTCCCGCCACTTGGTGGAGATGTAGCGGTCGTTGTCCGCGGGGGCGCGGTAGGTGTTCCACTCCATGGGCCGGGTGAGCAGGTTCCGGTTCTTGTACACCATCTCGGAGAACAGGCCGGTGGTGTTGTCGAACACATAGCGGAACGCAGGGCCGGAGAACACCACCTGGTCGGGGCCGGCCTCTACGGTGACGGCGCCCTCGGCGGGGGCATCCAGGAAGAAGGGCTCCTCGGAGAGGATGATTTCGTCAAAGCCCAAAGCGTAGCCGGCCTTAAAGAAGGGGCCGTCCTCCTTGGCGGCGTAGAAGAAGGTCACCGTGGCGATGCCGCCCTGGGGCAGCTCGGGCAAGGTGATTTCCGCCTCGCCGTGGGGGGCGATGGAGGGCATCTCCAGCTGGCCGCCGAACAGCGTCTCGCCGTCCTGCATCACCTCGTAGGAGAGGGTCAGGTAGTCCACGGCGTTGGTGAAGTCCAGATAGTTGTGGAGCTTAAAGGTGCTGCCGGAAAGCAAGGTGGCGCGCACCGGGCGGATGACGTTTTTAAACTCCAGCAGGCCGGTGTGGGGCGTGCGGTCGGGGTAGACCAGGCCGTCCATGCAGAAGTTGGCGTCGTGGGGGAACTCCCCAAAGTCGCCGCCATAGCGGTAGATGGGCCGGTTGTCCGGGGTGGTGCCGCCGTACACGGCGTGGTCGCACCATTCCCACACAAAGCCGCCCACAAAGCCGGGCCGGTTCATAATCTCCTGCTGGTAGTCCTCGGCGTCGCCGGGGCCGTTGCCCATGGCGTGGATGTACTCGCACAGCACATAGGGCATCTTGCGGCCCTTAAAGTCCTCGTCAGTCTGGCCGTTGGCGAAGAACTCCTCAATGGAGGACTTGGAATGCCAGGCGTCGGCGGCGGGGTTGATGGGGGAGTACATGCGGCTGTACAGGTCGATCATGGACACATCGGGGGTGTAGCCCTCGCGGTCCTTGTGGTACATATAGCTGTTTTCGTAGTGCAGCAGCCGGGAGGGGTCGTAGGCCTTTACCCAGCGGCCGGCGGCCTCGAAGTTCTCGCCGTAGCCGCTCTCGTTGCCCAGGGACCACACCACCACGGAGGCGGCGTTCTTGTCCCGCATCACGTTGCGCTGAGAGCGGTCCACAATGGCCTCCATAAACTGGGGGTCGTCGGCAGCGTCGGGGTAGTGGTTGCGGTCGTGGCCGGGGCCCATCTTGGTGGCCATGCCGTGGCTCTCCATGTCCGCCTCGCCAATGACGTAGAAGCCGTACTCGCTGCACAGCTGGACAAACCAGGGGGCGTTGGGGTAGTGGCTGGTGCGGATGGCGTTGACGTTGTGGCGCTTCATCAGGCACAGGTCTTTTAAGGCCTGCTCCCGGGAGATGGTAAAGCCGGTGACAGGGTCGCTGTCGTGGCGGTTGACGCCCCGGAACTTGATGGCCACGCCGTTTAAGTACACCACGCCGTCGTCCACCCAGATTTTCCGCAGGCCCACCTTCTGGGGGATGACCTCATCCCCGGTGGAGAGCACCAGGTCATACTGGTTGGGCTGCTCGGCGTTCCACAGCAGGGGGTTCTCCAGCTGGAACACCAAGGGCTCGCCGGTGGAGGAGGCCTCGCCCACCTTTTCGCCGCCGGGGGCGTACAGGGTGCCGGTGACGCTGCAGGCGCCGCTGAGCTCCAGCTCCACGGTGACGGTGGCCTGGGTGAAGCCATCGTTAAAGCTCTCTTTTACAAAGTAATCGCGGATGTGCTCCTTGGGCCGGGCAAAGAGGTACACGTCCCGGTAGATGCCGCTCATGCGCAGCTTGTCCTGGTCCTCCAGATAGCTGCCGTCGCACCACTTGAGCACCAGCACGGCCAGGGTGTTGTCGCCGGCGGTGAGGTAGCTGGAGATGTCGAACTCGCTGGTGGAGTGGGACACCTGGCTGTAGCCCACAAACTCGCCGTTTACCCACAGGTAGAAGCAGGAGTCCACGCCCTCAAAGTTCAGGAACCAGCTGTAGGCGGCGGGGTCGGCCACGTCGATGTGGCGCACGTACAGGCCGCAGGGGTTCTCCTCGGGGACATAGGGCGGGTCGCAGGGGAAGGGGTAGCGCACGTTGGTGTACATGTGGCGGCCATAGCCGTGGTTCTCCCAGCAGGAGGGCACGGGGATTTGGTCCATATCCTCCTCTACATAGGCCATGCCGTCCTCGGGGGTGGTGCTGATGGCCTCTTTATAGGAGTTGAAATACTGGAAAGCCCAGGTGCCGTTTAAGGAAATCACCCGGGAGGAGCAGCCGGATTCGGCTTCTTTCTCCCCGGCGTAGGGGATATAATAGCTCCGGTTGGGGCAGGTCCCCACGTGCAGGACCTGGGGGTCTTCATGGAAGTGATGGGGTTTCAGGTTCATACAACTCTCTTCCTTTCTTCCTAGAGTGCGTCCCCGCTGGAAAAGATTGCTTTTTCCCAGAAGAAACGGTATACTTTAATAACTGTAGCATACAATGAATTTCCTCCGCCGTCAATAAGTATTTTGCGGGAAAGGGAGAAAATTTTGCGCATATTGAACAGGGAAGGCGGCCCGCTTGGCCCTTTCCCAGGAAAGGTGTGATTGCATGGGAGCCGGTGCGTTGGCCGCCGGGGTATTTGGCGGCGCGGTGTTCCTGCTGGCCGGGAGGAAGTTCTCCCGGGGATCCTGCCAGCGGGGGAGATTTGCCCTGTGGGCCAGCCTGCTGTTTTTGGGGGCCTTTGTGTTCCGGGTGGTGCTGGGGTACTATTCCCAGGGCTTTACCACGGACACGGATACCTTTAAATCTTGGGCGAACATCGCCAACACCGTGGGGTTCCAGCAGATTTACCACGAGGACATCTTTTTGGATTACCCCCCGGGCTACCTCTATGTGCTGGTGTTTTTGGAGAAGCTCCGGCTGCTGCTGGGCCTGCCCCTGGAGAGCCAGGGCTATACCTTGCTCATCAAACTGCCCTCTATCTTGGCGGACTTGTTCTGCGCCGGGGTGGTGCTGCACCTGGCCAAGGACAAGCTGGGGGAGCGGGCGGCGCTGTTCCTGGCGGGGGCGTACCTGTTCTGCCCGGCGGTGTACCTCAACTCTGCCCAGTGGGGCCAGGCGGATTCCTTCTGCGCGGCCCTTGTGCTGTGCTCGGTGCTGCTGCTCTACCGGGAGCGCTACGTGCCCGCGGCGCTGCTCTTTGGGGTGTCCATCGCCTGCAAGCCCCAGATGCTGGTGTTCGCCCCCTTATATTTGTTCTTCGCCATCAAGCAGCGGCGGTGGCTGAAGCTTCTGCTGGGCATAGCCCTGACGGTGGGGGCGGTGCTGCTGCTGGCCCTGCCCTTTACCCAGGGGTTTAACTTCCTGTGGCTGCTGGAGCGCTACCAGGCCACCTTGGACTATTACAACTATTATTCCGTCAACGCCTACAACTTCTGGAGCCTTATCGGCTGGAACTGGCAGACGCTGCCGGCGGGCCTTGCCGGGGAGCTGCTGGACTTTGTGGGCCCGGTGATAGCCACCCTCTGCTGCGGGGCGGCGGTGTTCGGCTCCCGGCGGAAAGAGGTGGTGTTCTACTGCCCGGCGCTGCTGATGGCGGTGATGTACGCCTTTTCCGTGAAGATGCACGAGCGCTACCTGTTCCCGGCGCTGCTGTTTACGCTGCTGGCCTACCTCACGGCGGAGGACAGGGGCCTGCTGCGCTCCTACGCCGCCCTGGCCACCGCCAGCTATGCCAACGTGGCCTATGTGCTGTGGCAGTTCCGGGAGTTCTACGGCAGCTACGACCCCAACACCCCCTTGACCCGGTTTTTCTCCCTGGGGCAGCTGGCGGCCATTGGCTCGCTGCTGTGGGTGGGCTTCCGGGTGTACCTCCGGGGGGAGGTGCGCCCCGGCGCGGCGCCCCAGCCCAAACCTTTGGTGGACCGCCGCCCGTCGGACAGCGCCTTCCGCCCCCGGGACTGGGCGCTGCTGGGGGCCGTCACCGTGGTGTACGCCTGCTTTGCCTTCTGGGGCCTGGGGGATAGGCAGACCGCCCTCACCTCTTGGACGCCCGCCGCGGGGGAGAGCGTCACCCTCATTGCCGACGGGGAGGTGGACACCCTCCTGTACCTGCCGGGCATCGCCCCGGACGAGGCCCACTACGCCGCCCGGGTGGGGGTCAACGTCCAGGTGGAGACAAGCCAGGATGGGGTCAACTGGGTCAGCTGCGGCAACCTCACCGACGGCAGCGTGTTCGCCTGGAAGCAGTACGCCCTCTCCACCCCGGGGCGATATGTGCGCCTGACCGCTTTAGACGGCAGCGTCACCCTCAACGAGGCGGGGCTGAAATATACGGATACGCCGGTGGTGGCCGCCGTCACCAGCCAGGGGCCGGGGGCGGAGCTGCTCACCGACGAGCAGGACGTGGTGCCCCTGGAGACCACCTATAAAAACTCCACCTACTTCGACGAAATCTACCACGCCCGCACCGCCTACGAGCACATCTTGGGCCTGGAGCCCTACGAGAACACCCACCCCACCTTGGGCAAGCTCATCATCTCCCTGGGCATCCGCCTCTTTGGGATGAACCCCTTTGGCTGGCGGTTTATGGGGGCGCTGTTCGGGGTGCTGATGCTGCCGGTGCTGTACCACCTGCTCAAGCAGCTCTTTGGCCGGACGCGCCTGGCCTTTGCGGGCACGGTGCTGTTCGCCTTTGACTTTATGCACTTCACCCAGACGCGCATCGCCACCATCGACACCTACGCGGTGTTCTTCCTGCTGCTGATGTACGACGCTATGGTGGTGTTCCTCAAGGGGGACGTGGGCCGGGACAGCTGGAAGCGGCTGCTGCCCCCCTTGCTGGCATGCGGGGTGTTCACCGGCCTGGGCATCGCCGCCAAGTGGACGGCCGCCTATGGCGCCCTGGGCCTGGCCGGGCTGTTCTTCGGCAAGCTGGCCTTCACGCTGTGGGAGGCCCGCCGCCGCGGGGAGGATGTGCGCCCCCTGGCCCGCAAGTGTTTGCAGCTGTGCGCCTGGTGCTGCCTGTTTTTCATCGCCATCCCCTTTGGCATCTACTTCGCGGCGTTTTTGCCCATCACCACGCTGTCCCACAACGGGGGCAAGCTGTGGTGGGCCTTCTGGAACTACCAGACCACCATGTTCAACTACCACGCCCACCTGGAGGCCACCCACTCCTTTGCCTCCCCCTGGTACGAGTGGCCCTTTGACATCCGGCCTATCTGGTACTTCGCCCAGGACAACTGGAACGGCTACAGCACCATTTCCTCCTTTGGCAACCCCCTGCTGTGGTGGGGCTGCCTCCCCGCCCTGGCAGCGGCCGCCTACCTCTGGTGGAAGGAGCGGCCCCGCTGGGCGGCGGTGGTGCTGGCGGGGTTTGGCTCGGTGTACCTGCCCTGGGTGCTGGTGCCAAGGCTGACCTTTATCTACCACTACTTCACGGCGGTGCCCTTCCTGGTGGTGGCGCTGTGCGGGGTGTTCTCCCTGCTGTACGAGAAAGGCCCCTTTGCCCGGCGGCTTACCTTCCCCGGGGGATTGGAGTGCCAGGGCGCCACGCTGCTGCTGGCGGCCTTTGCCGCAGGGTGCTTGTTGCTGTTCGCGGTGTACTTCCCGGTGCTCTCCGGCGCCCCCACCACCCGGGAATATGCCGACGCCTTGGAGCTGTTTGATAGCTGGTATTTCAGTTGAGAAGGAGCCAAGGGAAAGCAAACGGAAAGTTTTCGGTCCTCTCGTCTGCCGGCTCGGCCGGCTGTTGGGCAACGTCCCACTGGGACGTAACAGCCCTTTTTCAAAAGGCTTGCGGGGGGTGGGGCAGGGCCCCACGGTCTTGTCCTTATTGGGCGGCAGCCAGGAAAAGAGCTAAGGAAAAGCGCAGACAACCTTCGGTTGCTTGCGCTTTTCCTGCCCGGGGGAGTGCCGCCGCTGTCAATTCGCGCCCATGGCAGCTCGCTGCCGCTCGTGCGCATCGAACCGTCCGCGCACCTGCGCGCCGGGGGCTGTTGGTTGGCCTTCCTCCATCACGGCCGCGGAAAGAAAAACGAAACCGCACGCACCGCTTGACACAGCCCCGGCCCTGTACTATAATGGGCACAATTTTAACACGAGGAGGCTTGCCCTATGCTCTGCAACGAGTTCGACCCGGACCGCAAGGCCCTTATCGACCCACAGGAACAGTTCCGCCCTATCCCCGGCTTCCCGGAGATTTGCGTCATGGCCTTTTCCGCCCACATTGTGGAGAAGTGCCTGGAGCGCTACGGCGGGGAGCAGATTGCCGACGTGCCCTTCTGCACCGGCCGGGTGCCCATCTACCGGGTGGTCATCGACGGCACCGAGGTGGCTTTGAGCATGCCTCACGTGGGGGGACCGGCTGCCAGCGCCTTCATCGAGGAGGTGTGGCCCCGGGGTGGGAAGTACTTCGTGTTCTTCGGCGCCGCCGGCGTGCTGGATAGGAACATCCCCCTAAACAGCTTTATTCTGCCCACCGCGGCGGTGCGGGACGAGGGGCTCTCTTACCACTACCTGCCCCCGGCGGAGGAAGTGGCCCTGGATGCCGCCTGTGTCGCCGCCTGCCGGGAGGCCTTGGAGTCTCTGGGCCTGCCCTATACCCAGGGCAAAACCTGGACCACCGACGCCTTCTACCGGGAGACCCGGGGCAAGATGGAGCGCCGCAAGGCCCAAGGCTGCGTGTCCGTGGAGATGGAGTGCGCCGCCCTGGCGGCAGTGGCCCAGTTCCGGGGGCTGCGGTTTGCTCAATTCTTCTACACCACGGACAACCTGGACGGCCCCGTGTGGGACAGCGGCGTGCTCCACCAGAAGGGCGCGTCCGTCACAGAGGAGTGCATTGCCGCCGCCGTGGAAACAGGCCGCAGGCTGCGGGCGCTGTAACAACCAGAGGAGGAGTTTACCATGGCAAAAATCGCCACCTTTTACGACCACATTGTGGACATTTCCCGCCAGGAAAACATGTTTGTGGTGGACGCTTTGAAGCTGGCCCGGGAGCTGGGCGTGGAGGCTGTGGAGGCCTCTGCCAACAACATCTTGGGCCGGGAGGACGAGTTCGGCCAGGAAATCGCCATGGCGGATATGGAGATTTCCGCCATCCCCGCCTATTTCCACTTTGAGCGGGACACCGACGTCAAGCGCCAAGCCGCCCCCATTTTGGAGGCTGCCCAGTTTTTGGGCGCGCCCCGGCTGCTGGTCATCCCCGGCTTTTGGGAGGAGGGCGCATCCCCCCAGGAGCGGGAGGTCCAAACCGCCCAGATGGTGGGGTGCGTGGAGGAGCTTGCCGGTTTGGCCCTGGACTACGGCGTCTCTTTGGTGATGGAGGAGTACGACAACGAGCTCTCCCCCATCGCCACCATGGAGGGGGTGCGCCGGTTTTTGGATGGGTGCCCGGCCCTCTCCTGCGCCTTTGACACGGGGAACTTCCGCTTTGCCAACCAGGCGGTGGGGGACGCTTACCAGCTGCTGCGGGATAGGATTGGCCACGTCCACTTGAAGGACCGCTCCTACACCCAGCGCAACGGCGAAGGCGCCAAAACCGCCCTGGACGGCGTCAACCTGTACCCCGCCCCCGTGGGCGGCGGCGACCTGCCCCTGGAGGACATCCTGGCCCAGCTGAAGCGGGATGGCTACGACGGCATCTACACCATCGAGCACTACGGCGCCAACCGCGCCCTGGAGTACCTGAAGGATTCCGTGGCCTGGGTGCAGGCGCGGCTGGGGTGAAGGACATAACGGATAGAAAGGAAAAAGGTGGGCTGCTGCGCTGCGCAGCACCCACCTCTTTTCATATAAATTTATTCCTTCTTTTCCCCTACCGAGGCGGAGACGGCGTCGATGACAGCGGCGCGGAAGCCGTGCTGCTCCAGCTGGGCCACGCCCCGGATGGTGGTGCCGCCCGGGGAGCACACCGCGTCCTTCATGGCGCCGGGGTGCTGGCCTGTGGCCAGGTGGAGCTTTCCGGTGCCCGCCAGCATCTGGGCCGCCAGCCGGTAGGAAAGCTCCCGGGGCAGGCCGTGGTAGACGCCCGCGTCCCCCAAGGCCTCCAGGAACAGGGCGGCGTAGGCCGGGCCGCAGCCCGCCACCGTCCCCGCGATGCCCATTTGGGCCGAGGGCACTGTCTCCACCACGCCCAAAGCGGCCAGCAGCTCCTTTGCCTGGGAGAGCTCCTGGGGCGAGAGGCTGTTCTCCTCCTCCAGCAGCACAATGCCCTCCCCAATGGCCACCGGGGTGTTGGGCATGATGCTGAGATGGTGCACCCCTGCGGGCAGCGCCTCCTCAAACCGCTGGAAGGGCCAGCCCGCCGCCACAGAGAGCAGCACCTTGCCCGCCAGCTTCTCCCGGATGGGGGCGAGCACCGTTTCTATTAAATAGGGCTTTACCGCCAGGATGAGGATGTCCGAGCGCTCCAGCACCTCCACGGCGTCCTTGCAGGGGATGACGCCCAGCTCCCCGGCGGTTTTCTCCAGCTTTTCCCAGCGTTTGGCGCAGGCGGCAATCTGCGCCCCCTCCAGGACGCCGGCCTGCAAAAATCCCTTTGCCATGGCCTGGGCCATGTTCCCAAAGCCGATAAATCCTACAGTGTGTTGTGCCATTGCGGCAGCTCCCCTTTCGCGGCCCAAGGCGGGCCTGTTTCGTTTAAAGAAAGTATAGCACACATCGGCCCAAACAAAAAGGGAAGTTTTTTGTCGAAAAACACCCAGCCATCCTTGCGGATTTAACGGGACTATGGTATAGTTTTTTACATAGATTTTACACGCAAGAAGGATGTACCCCATGCAGGAATGGAAAGAAAAAATTCGAATTGTCCGGGGAAGGTTGGCTTGGGCCAGCCTGCCCCTTTGTTTTTGTGGGCTGGTCCTGTTTGACGTGGCCCTGCGGTTCTTCTACCGGGCGGCGGGCTCCACCCGCTTTCTGGATTGGCGGGCCTTTGTGTTCACCGGCGCCTGGAGCCTGCTTTTGACAGGGGCTGCCGCCTTGCTGCCGCCTTTGGGGCGGCGCATCGCCATGGGGGTGTACGCCGTGTTTTTCGGGCTGCTCTCGGTGGTGCACGGGGTGATGTTCAACATCTTCGGGGAGTTTTTCACCTTCTCCGACACCAACTTCGCCGGGGACGGCGCCAAGTTTTTCAGCCTCTCCTACTTAAACCTGCGCAAAGCCTTGGTGGCAAGCATTGTGCTGGCCATGCTTCTGCTGGCGGTGGGGGCGTGGCTGGTGCCCAAGCGCCAACCGGGGAAACCCCGGTGGCCCCGGCTGGCTGGAGCATCCGGGGCCATCCTTTTGTCCCTGGTCAGCGTGGTGCTGCTCAACCGCTCGCTGCTGCCCCAAGCGGACACCATGACCTGGGGCAGCTTGTTCGACCCCAACTCCGAGGAGCAGGCCTACAAGGATTTTACCGATTCCAACCGCTGCCTGCTGATGACTGGCCTGTACCAGTACACCGTCCGGGACTTTGTGGTGTCCTTTGGCCTGGAGGCCAGCCCCGTGGATTTGAACAGCCTGGACCAGTTCTATGAGGAGCGCGCCGGGCAGGTCAGCGGGGAGAATGAATACACCGGCCTTTACGAGGGCAAGAGCTTGCTGATGGTGATGCTGGAGTCCATCGACACCTGGCTGCTCACCCCAGAGTACATGCCCAACCTGTATGCCTTGCAGCAGCAGGGCACCAACTTTGTGCACAACTACACGCCCCTGTTCCTGTCGGCGGGCACCTTCAACACGGAGTTCATCTCCCAGACAGGGCTGCTCCCCTCGGTGACGGGGCTCTCCAGCAGCATCTACTCCACCAACAGCTTCCCCTTCTCCCTGGCCCACCAGTTCTCCCAGCAAGGCTACACCGTGGGCTCTTTCCACACGGCCAGCGCCGGGATTTACAGCCGGGGGAGCATCCACCAGAACCTGGGCATGACCTACCACAGCGGCGCCGAAATGGGCATGGACGACTACATGCTGGACAGCCAGATGATGGAGGGCTACGACATGTTCGTTCCAGAGGGGCCGTTCTTCAGCTACATCATCACCTATTCCGGCCACGGCCCCTATACCGAGGAGATGGGCAACATCTCCGCCCCCCACTGGGAAGCCGCCCAGGCAGCGGTGGCCCAATCCGGCGTGGAATCCACCCCGGCCAATTTGGAAGAGTACACCCACGCCGTGGCCCACGCCATGGAGACGGACCAGTTCATCGGCGAGCTGGTGGCCCAGCTGGAGGCCGACGGCCGCCTGGAGGACACGGTGCTGCTGTTCTACACCGACCACTACGGCAAGTACCTCACCGATAAGGAGTTCCTCTACCAGCTGAAGGGCGTCAGCGCCGACAGTCCCGAGCTGTACCGCACGCCCTGCTTCTTCTACGCCAAGGGCCAGCAGCCCCAGACCGTGGAGAAGTACGTGGCCCCGGTGGACTTGGCGCCCACCATTGTCAACTTGTTCGGCCTGGATACGGATACCCGCTACTACATGGGCGACGACATGTTTGGGGACCAGGGCGGCGTGGTGCTGTTCCCCGACGGCGGCTGGTACGACGGGGAGACCTACTACACCAGCGACTACCAGGGGGAAGTCACCCAGGAGATGCGGGACACCAGCGCCATGGCCCGCCGCCGGGAGGAGGCCTCCTTCAACACCTTGCGGGCGGACTACTTCGCCCGGCGGGAGATTTCCTAACAAAGCAAAAGGGGACGGCAGCAGCCGTCCCTTTTTCTATGCGCATAGTTCCCGGTTCCCCGGTTGTTTACGCCTGGTAGAAGAAATACTCCTGGCGCCCGTCCACCTCCAGGGCCTGGGACTTCACCCCAAAGACCCGGGCGGGCACGCCGCTTGCAAAGACCTGGGCCGCGGGGCCTTGGGCCGCCAGCCGCCCCTTTTCCAGAACCACCACCTGGTGGCTGTAGGAGAAGGCCAGGGGCAGGTCGTGGAGGACCATCACCACGGTTTTGCCCATGGCGTTGACCTGGGCAATCAGCTCCAGCATCTCGTACTTCTGGCCGATATCCAGGTAGGTGGTGGGCTCGTCCAAAAAGAGGATGTCCGTGTCCTGGGAAAGTGTCATGGCCAGGTACACCCGCTGGCGCTCGCCGCCGGAGAGCTGGGAGAGCTCCTTGTCCTTCAGGGCGGTGGTGCCGGTGACCTCCATGGCCCAGGCGATTTTCTCCCGGTCGGCCTGGGTCAGGTCCCGGCCAAAGCTCAGGTGGGGATAGCGCCCGTGGGCCACCAGCTGCTCCGCCCGGATGGAGGACACGTCCCGCGTTTGGGGCAAAATGGACACCAGCCGGGCAAACTCCTTGCGGCCAAACCGGCGCAGGTCCTTTCCGCCGTAGAGCACCTGTCCCCCTGTAAGGGGCAGCAGCCCGCAGGCCGCCCGGAGCAGCGTGGTCTTGCCGCAGCCGTTGGGGCCTATCAGGGCGGTGATTTTCCCCGCCTGGAAAGTAAGGTTCACATCCTCCAGCACCGGGCGGCCGGGGTACCCGGCGGTGACGTGGCACAGCTCTATCATCCCGCGCCCCCCTTTCTCCCCGGCAGGGGCCGCCGCCTCTGCTTGACGATGAGGAACAGGAAGAAGGGCCCGCCCAAAAAGCTGAGCAAAATGCCCACGGGAATCTCATAGGGGGCAAAGAGCACCCGGCTTAACAGGTCGCACAGCGTGACAAAGCTGGCCCCCAGCAGGGCCGCCGCGGGCAGCAGCACCCGGTGCCGCCCCTGGCCGAACAGCCGCCGCACAATGTGGGGGCACAAAAGCCCCACAAAGCTCACCTGGCCGGAGAAGCTCACCGCCGCCCCCGCCAGCACACAGGCGATGAGGATGAGCCCGAAGCGGGTGGCCTTTACGGGAAGGCCCAGGCTGTGGGCGGTTTCCTCCCCCAGGCAGAGCACGTCCGTGGGCCGGGCCAGCAGACAGGCCAGCACCAGGGCCGGCAGAATCATCAGCCAGGCGGGGGAGAGGTTTGCGAAGCTCACCCCGGAGAAGCCCCCAATCAAAAAGGTGCTGCCGTTGTAGAGGGTGTCCGGGAAAAAGGTCTTGATGGTGTTGGTGCCCGCGGTGAAGATGCTGCTCACCGCCACACCCGCCAGGATGATGGTCAGCTTGCCCGCGCCGGCCCCCGCCGCCACGGCGTATACGATCAAAGTGGCGGACAGGGCCCCTATAAAGGCGCCCAAAGGCGCCGCCCCCGCCATGCCGGGCGCCAGGGCCATGGCCAAAAAGGTGCAGAACCCCGCCCCGGCGTTGACGCCGATGACGTTGGGGGAGGCCAGGGGGTTGGACAGCACCGCCTGGATGAGCATGCCGCTGACCGCCAAGGCCGAGCCGCACAGCAGAGAGGCGCACACCCGGGGCAGCCGCACGTGGAGAAGAATCCGGGCGTCGGGGGAGGTGGACTCCCCGGCCAGCAGCTCCCACAGGGCGGCGGGCAAATCGATGACCGTGGAGCCCACGGCGGCGCCCAAGGCCGCGCTGGCCACCACCAGCAGCCCCAGGCCCAAAAGCCCCAGGGCCGCCTTACTCCTCATGGAACAGTTCGGGGTAGAGGATTTCCCCCAGGTACTGGTAGCTTTCCCCCCAGCGGTTGTTGGGCTTGTAGTGGAACAAATCCTTGGGCAGCACAATGTAGCGGTCCTCCTTCACGGCGGAAAGCTCCGACCAGGCGGGGTTCTGCTGAATGAGGCCGTTTAAATAGTCCAGGGCCTTTTGCTCGTCGCCCATGGTGGTGACGAAGATGTAGTCCGGGTCCGCGGCGATGACCTCCTCCAGGCTCAAGTCTTCCAGCATGGAGGGGTGGTCGTCGGCGATGTTGTGGGCTCCCAGGTCCTTTAAAATGGCGCCGGCCAGCTCGTCGTCGGTCTTGGCCTTGATGCCGGTGGAGAAGGCCCGAATCAGCAGCACGTTGGGCCGGGTGCTGGAAAGGGCCGCGTTGGCCTGGGCCTCCTCAATCTGCTGGCCCACCTGGGTGACGTTTTCCTCGTACAAATCCTCCCGGCCGGTGATGGCGCACAGCTGCTCCATCATAAAGGCGTAGTCCGCAAAGGTGTCCACCTGGAAGAAGGCGCAGGCGAGCCCGGCGTTTTCCAGCACGTCCCGAATCTCCGCCTGGGCGGTGATGTCGCTGGCCAGCAGCACCAGGTCCGGCTCCAGGGCGATGATTTCCTCGGCGTTGGGCTCCTTCACTGTGCCCACCACGGCGATGTCCTCGGGCAGGCCCAGGTCCCGCTGCTCCAGGGCGTCCTGGGTGACGCCGCAAAGCTCCCCGCCGGCCAGCAGCCAGGCCTCCGCGAAGGAGCCATAGGCCGCCACCACCCGGGGCGCGCTGGTGTCCAGGGTGATTTGGCTGCCGTTGGAATCGGTGATGGAGATGCTTTCCAGCTGGGAGGAAGCGCTTTCGGGGGCGCTTGAGGGGCTGTCCACCTGGGAGACGGCCTGGCTGGCGGACTCTGTGGTGGATACGGCGGTGCAGCCGGTGAGCAGCAGCGCCAGGGCTAAGAAAAGGGGCAAAAATCGTTTCATACATACATCCTTTCTAGGGTGTGGGGTTAAAACAGCATGTCGTAGTTGACGGTGGTGCAGAACAGCTTCCGGATTTCCTGGGGCTCGCTGGACTGGCCCATGGCCCACATCAGCTTGGTGACGGTGGATTCCAAGGTCATGTCGTAGGTTTCCAGCAGGTGGTAGCGGTCCTTCACGTGCTTTCCCACCTGGTAAACGGAGAGGTCGCTGCCCTCCTGGGGCACCTGGGTGGCCATGATGACGGTTTTCCCCTGGCGGATGAGCTTGTCCAGCTCCTCCAGGTACACGTCGGGGATGCCCCCCATGCCATAGCTTTCGATGATAAGCCCGTCGCACAGCTGCCCGGCGGCGGGAAAGGCGGCGGGGTCCATGCCCGGGGTCAGCTTTAGCAGGAACACCCGGGTGTTCAGCTTGTGGTAGAACACCGGCTCCCCCTGGGGCTCGTAGGGGATGTAGCGCACCACCCGGCTCTCGTGGACGCTGGCCAGGTCGGGGAAGTTCAGGCTGGTAAAGGCGTTGTAGCTTTTTGTCCGGGACTTCCGGGCCCTTGTCCCGGCGATGACGTGGCTGCCAAAGACAATGCACACGCCGCTCTCCCCCGAGCAGGCGAACCGCAGGGCGTCCAGCAGGTTCACCTTGGCGTCGGTGGTGTCCTCGTCAATGGAGCGCTGGGCCCCGGTGAGCACGATGGGCTTGGCCGTGCGCTGTATCAAATAGGACAGGGCGGAGGCCGTGTAGGCCAAGGTGTCCGTGCCGTGGCAGATGACAAAGCCGTCGTAGCGGCTGTAGTGCTCCTCGATGAGGTTTGCCAGCAGCAGCCAGTGCTCCGGCCGGATGTTGGTGGAGTCCAGGTTGATGGGCTGCACGGTGTCGATGGAGCAGAAGGAGGCCGCGTCGGGGACGTAGCTCAACAGCTCCGCGGGGGTCAGCTGCGGGGCCAGGCCCTCTGCGGTGTGGCGGGAGGCGATGGTGCCCCCGGTGGCGATGAGAAGAAGATGCTTCATGGGATTACCCTCCAGTTTGTCAGGAGTATTATACCCTAAAATCCCCGGGGAGGGAAGGGGAAAAGCAAAAGGCCCGGGAAGTCCGGGCCTTTTTGGGTCGGTTGTATCGCTGGTTCGGCAGGGCCGTCTGTTCCCGCAGGGGACCGGCCGGGAAAGGCGCGGTCAGGGGCCGCTGTTTCCCTGGGTTTCGTGTCTTGGTTTCCAGTTGTGGAGCGCTGCTCCGCGCCCCATTTATTCTCCAAAGGCCAGCATGTTCCCCAACGGAATTCGAAACCCCAGGGACTGGTACATTGGCAGGTCGCAGTCAGCGCATCCAACGGTGAGGGAGCCCACACCGCTTTGCTCATACGCAAAAGAAACCAGCTTCCGCGCGATCCCCTGATGGCGGTATTTTGGCTGGATGTAAAAATCCTCAAATACTCCCGCTTTGCCATAGTGGAAAGTCGAGTATGTATAGCAGATAGAACAGCACGCTACCAGCGCGTTATCACATCTGCACCCATAAAAATGTATCTGCCCCTTTTCGATTGCTTCTTTCAAGCTCTCAAACTCCGCGCTGGTAGGCGCAGCTTCGCCAATTTCGGCTTTGTACGCCGTTTGCAAGACCATGAGGCCTTCAAAATCTTCAGCCCCGATTTTTATAAAATCCATCTTTGGCCCCCTGTCACATTTTTTGAAAAATCAGCTTCGCGGTCAAAGGCTGTCCACCAGCCTTTGCAGCGCTTCCTCGTCCATGTTGTCCGTCCCCGCCAGGGGGAAGGGGATGCCCATGCTTTGATACTTCTCCACGCACAGATTGTGGAAGGGCAGCCACTCGATCTTCTCCAAATTGGAAAAGCTCTCTGCCAGGACCTTGATCTTCCCCATGTCCTCCAGGCTGTCGTTAAGCCCCGGCACCACCACGTGCCGTACCCACAGGGGGATGCTCCGCTCCTCCGCCAGCCGGTAAAAGGCCAGGGGCTTTTCCATGTCCGCCTTGCAGTGGAGCCGGTATTCCTCCGGTGTGGCGAATTTCAAGTCGCCCAAAATCAAATCCGTGTGCTCCAGCACCAGGCAGGCGCCGTCCCAGTCGGCCCACACGCCGGAGGTGTCCAATGCCGTGTGGATGCCCTCCCCGTGAAGCAGCCGGAACAGCTCCCCCACAAAGGCGGGCTGCAGCAGGGGTTCCCCTCCGGAGACGGTGACGCCGCCCTTGTCCCCAAAGTACATTTTGTACCGGCAGATTTCTTGTACCAGTTCCGCCGCCTCCCGCTCCTGGCCGCCGGAGAAATCCCAGGTGTCCGGGTTGTGGCAGTAGGCGCAGCGCAGGGGGCAGCCCTGCAGGAACACCACGTACCGCACCCCGGGGCCGTCCACCGCCCCCAGGGATTGGATGGAATGCACCCGCCCCTTCATCACAGGGACACGTGGAACGTGCGGGAGATGACTTCCCGCTGCTGCTCCCGGGAGAGCTTGTAGAAGTTCACCGCGTAGCCGGAGACCCGGATGGTCAGGCTGGGGTACTTCTCCGGGTGATTGTAGGCGTCGATGAGGGTCTCCCGGTTTAAGACGTTCACGTGTAAGTGGTGGGCGTTCTGGGCGAAGTAGCCGGTGAGGATGGTCACCAGGTTGTCCACCCGCTCGGTCTCCGTCTTGCCCAAGGCCTGGGGGGTGATGGAGAAGGTGTTGGAGATGCCGTCCCGGCAGTAGTCGTAGCTGAGCTTGGCCACGCTGTTCAGGGAGGCCAAGGCGCCGCTTACATCCCGGCCGGACATGGGGTTGGCGCCGGGGGCCAGGGGCTCGCCGTGCTTTCTCCCGTCGGGGGTGTTGCCGGTCTTCTTGCCGTACATCACGTTGGAGGTGATGGTGAGGATGGACAAGGTGTGCCGGGCCTGGCGGTATAGGCTGTACTGGCACAAAGCGTGGTAGAACTTTTCCGCCTGCTCGCAGGCGATCTGGTCCACCCGGTCGTCGTTGTTGCCGAACTTGGGGAAGTCGCCCTCGGTTTCAAAGTCGGTGATAAGGCCCGTCTCCGGGTCCCGGATGCACTTGACCTTGGCGTACTTCACCGCGGAGAGGGAGTCGGCCATGCAGCTCATG
>ERZ1643246.1480-NODE-1480-length-25547-cov-9.576730_pt1 | contig 25547 bp, 31 predicted proteins | sample MGYA00579265_ERZ1643246 | MGnify/ENA primary metagenome ERZ1643246 (study PRJEB29033, sample SAMEA4952261) | chicken gut metagenome | biome: Broiler Chicken; feature: Gastrointestinal Tract; material: Caecum | place: Ireland | collected 2018 | study: Broiler...
ATGCCGCAGGCAATACGACAGGAGAGACGACGAATACCGCGGCAGCGGCACAGACCGGACTGATGCTTGTATTGATGCTCACGGCCGCTGGCGCACTGTGGACTTGCAGAAAAAGAGCACATTGATGACTTTGGAAAATCTCATGCGGAAATCCCATGAGATTTTCTTTTTGCGCTATGTAAAGTAACATTGAAACTAACTGGAAAACTGTGTAAAATGATACAGAGAAAGAAAGGAGCTTTCATATCATGAAACCTGAAACTTTATGCCTGCATGCAGGATATCATCCGAAAAACGCGGAACCGCGTGTGGTGCCGATCGTACAAAGCACCACATATGTATATGACTCTACCGAAGAGGTCGCTTCGGTCTTTGACGAACCGACCAAGTCACTGATCTATTCTCGTTTTGCCAACCCGACCGTCATGGCCGTGGAAGACAAGATCGCGGAACTAGAGGGCGGCGTAGGCGCGATGTGCACGACTTCCGGTCAGGCCGCCACTCTGCTTTCCATCCTGAACATCTGCAAGGCCGGGGACAGCTTCATCAGCACGACCGAGATCTATGGCGGAACGGCCAACCTGTTCTCCTTCACCTTGAAAAAGCTGGGCATCGAATGCATCTTCGTAGATGCCAATGCCAGCGATGAAGAGATCGACAAGGCCTTCCAGCCAAATACGAAGGCCGTATTTGGCGAAACGATCGCCAACCCAGCGCTGACGGTGCTGGACATCAGCCGTTTTGCGGACATCGCACATCGCCATGGCGTACCGCTGATCGTGGATAACACGTTCGCGACGCCGATCCTGTGCCGCCCGTTTGATTTTGGCGCGGACATCGTCATCCACTCTACCTCAAAATACATGGATGGCCATGCCGTTCAGGTCGGCGGCGTCATCGTCGACAGCGGCAAATTTGACTGGAACAATGGCAACTTCCCGGAATTGACCGAACCTGATGAATCTTATCATGGCTTGATCTATACCGAGACATATGGCAATAAAGCCTATATCATCAAGGCGCGCATGCAGCTGATGCGTGACTTCGGCGTCTATCCGGCGGCTCATTCCGCCTTCCTGCTCAACCTCGGCCTGGAAACGCTGGCCGTGCGCATGAAGCAGTATTGCGAGAACGCGATGACCGTTGCCCGCTTCCTGGAGAGCCAGGAACAAGTGGAAAGCGTCACTTACCCGGGGCTTGAATCTGATGCCAACCATGCGCTGGCCCAGAAATATCTGAAGGGCGCCAGCGGCGTCATCTCCTTTGAGATGAAGGGCGGCAGAGAAGCTGCCATGAAGTTCATGAATGCCCTGAAGCTTGCCAGCAACGAAGTGCACGTGGCCGATATCCGCACCTGTGTGCTGCATCCGGCCAGCGAAACGCATCGTCAGCTCACGGATCAGCAGCTGAAAGATGCCGGTATCAGCGGCGGCATGATCCGCTTCTCCGTCGGACTGGAAAGCATCGACGACATCCTGGACGACCTGAAACAGGCCTTTGCCGCGATCGCGTAAGGAGGCGGGCGCATGCCGATCAACATCCCCAATGGGCTTCCGGCCAAAGCCATCCTGGAAAGCGAGAAGATATTCGCGCTGGAAGAGGATGTCGCCAAGAAACAGGATATCCGCCCGCTGAAGGTGGCTATCCTGAACCTGATGCCCAAGAAGATCGAGACTGAGACGCAGATCCTGCGCCTCATCAGCAAGTCCCCGCTGCAGGTGGACATCGATTTCATGAAGGTCTCCTCGCATACATCGAAAAATACCAGTGCCGATCATCTGGTCAAGTTCTATGACAACTTCGAAGTCCTGCGCAAAAATTATTATGACGGGCTCATCATCACCGGAGCGCCGGTAGAACACCTGCCCTATGAAGAAGTGGACTACTGGGAAGAGCTGTGCGATATCATGGACTGGAGCCGCACCCATGTTTACTCCACCATGCACATCTGCTGGGGCGCTCAGGCCGGTCTGTATTATCATTACGGCATCGAAAAGCACCTGCTTCCGCAGAAGATGTTCGGCATCTTCCCCCAGAAGCTCTGCGATGAATACAACTTTCTGACCAATGGGTTTGACGAGATCCACATGACCCCGCATTCCCGGCATACCGCCATCGATGAGGAACAGCTGAAACGTGCGAAGGAACTAGAGGTACTCTCTTGTTCAGAAGTGAGCGGCACCAACATCTGCGCCACTGCCGACTTCCGGCAGATCTTCATCCTCGGCCATCTCGAATATGGCGTGGAAACGCTCGCCCAGGAATATTTCCGCGACCTGAACCAGCATAAGCCGATCCAGATCCCGGTCAATTATTTCCCGGATGATGATCCATCCCGCCCGCCGGTGCTCACATGGCGTTCACATGCCAATCTGCTTTACCGCAACTGGCTCAACTATGTCTATCAGATGACGCCATATCATCTTGAAGAGATCGAAGAGCTGCCAAGGCCAAGACACGTTTAAAAGGGAACTCGCGCGAGTTCCCTTTTTTACAGCCGCAATCCCTTGACATCCTTGATCCGCGTCAGGATCATGCTGCAGCTGCACTTGACGATGCCCGGCAAAGGATCGATCGTCTCCGTGATCAGTTTTTCCATCTCTTCATGAGAAGCGGCAACAGCATGCACATGCAGACGACAGTTTCCGCTTACCCGATAGATCTGCGTGATGAGGTCATTCGCTTGCAAGATCCTCGTCACTTCCGACAATGAATCCGGGCGTGCCTCGATCTCAAAATAACAGGAAAGCGCGCCGCTGATCTTCTGCGGATCGATGATCGCGGTGTACGCTTCGATGATGCCCTTTTCCTCAAGCGCCTGCACCCGCATCTTGACCGCCACCCGTGAGATGCCGATCTGTTTGCCGATCTGCGCGTAAGACATGCGCGCGTTGTGGATCAGCAGCCTGACGATCTGTTGATCAAGCTCATCCAGTCCATCCAGAAACATGATCATCGCTCCTCTCGCTGGCGTCATTATACCGTTTTCACAAAGCTGCCGTCAAGCTTCGGGAATTGACAGGATCACAATGATCTACGTATAATGATTACAGATGTTAATTTGTAAATTTACAAACGAAAGGTGATGATCCACATGAATCATGAGCTTACTCAAGGTCCTGTCATCCGGACCATGATCCGCTTTGCGATTCCGATGATCCTTGGCGATCTGCTGCAGCAATGCTACAATATCGCGGACACCTTGATCGTCGGCCGTTTTCTGGGCACCGATGCCCTGGCTGCCGTCGGTTCCGCTTTTTCTCTGATGACCTTTCTCACCTCTATCTTGCTGGGGCTGGCCATGGGCAGCGGCACCGTCTTTTCGATCCGCTATGGGCAGAAAAAAACAAAAGCGCTGAAAGAATGCGTCCGCGCTTCCTTCGCGCTCTTAGGCACGATCACGATCATCCTGAATCTGATCGTTTTTTCAGGCATTGACTGGATCATCCAGATCCTGCAGACCCCGGCCGAGCTGACTGCTTTGATGCGTGAATATCTCATCGTGATCTTTGTCGGGCTCATCGGCATCTTTCTCTATAATTTTTTTGCGGCGCTGCTGCGCGCATTGGGCAATTCCCTTATCCCGCTCGTATTCCTCGCTGTCTCCGCCGTGCTCAACATCATCCTGGACCTATGGTTCGTCGCCGGGCTGAAGCGCGGTGTGGCCGGTGCGGCAGAAGCGACCGTCATCGCCCAATATGTCTCAGGCATCGGCATCATGCTGTATGCTTTCCGCCGTTTCCCGCAGCTGTTCCACAGCGAGGAAAAGATCCGGCTGCGCCGCTGTCGCATTCGCGAGATCGCGGGCTTCTCCGCATTGACCTGTCTGCAGCAATCGATCATGAACCTCGGCATCCTGGCCGTACAAGGACTGGTCAACAGCTTCGGCACAGTGACCATGGCCGCCTTTGCGGCAGGCGTGAAGATCGATGCCTTCGCTTATCTTCCGGTCCAGGATTTCGGCAACGCCTTTTCCATCTTCATCGCACAAAATTACGGTGCCGGCAAACAAACCCGCATCAAAAAAGGCATCCGGGCCGCCGCATTGACCACGATAGCTTTCGGCGCGCTCATCTCCGCAGCCGTCTTTCTGTTTGCCCGTCCTCTGATGACGCTGTTCATCGATGCTGGTGAGCGCGCCGTCATCCACGAGGGCATCGGCTACCTGCGCATCGAAGGGGCGTTTTATCCGCTGATCGGACTGTTGTTCCTGCTTTACGGGCTGTATCGCGCCTTAGGCCGCCCCGGCATGTCCGTCGTGCTCACGATCATCTCCTTAGGCAGCCGGGTCGCGCTCGCCTATGCGCTCGCCGCCATCCCTGGCATCGGGGTGAGCGGCATCTGGTGGTCAGTGCCTATCGGCTGGCTGCTGGCCGATGTCCTGGGCGTGAGCTATTGGCTGATACGCAAGAAGAAACTGCTTCCTGATGCCGAAGATAAAAACCGCGGACGCCTATAGGGTTTTGCCCTCCAAGCGTCCGCTTTTCTGCCTTCGCGTCTTTTTCATGCATTCAGCGCCGCGTCGATCTGCGCGCTGGTGATCGGTCCTTCCCTGAGCACCTTCACTTTATCACCGCTCAGATCGATGATCGTGCTGGCGCTCAGGCATCCGCATGTGCCCTTCACGATGCCGTCAATGCGCCCATCCAGCTGCCGCATCACTTCCGCAAAAGTCGTGCCGGTCGCTTCCCCGCTGCGGTTGGCGCTGCTGACCAGCATCGGCACGCCGCAGCCTTCGATCAGCTTCAGCACGAAGGGATCGTCAGGCATGCGCACCCCGATCGTCTCCCAGCCGTTGGTCATGTAATCCGGCAATGCCGGCTGACGTCTCATCACCAGCGTCAGCGCTCCCGGCATGAAGGCGCGGACGATCTTCTCGGCTCGTTCATCCACACAGGCGACCATGCGCAGCTGTGCCAGCGAGCTCACCATGGTCGGAACCGGCTTGTTTTCCGGTCTTCCTTTCGCCTGTTTCAGCCGTTCCAGCGCCTGTGCATCGCTGCTGATCACCCCGAGCCCATACACCGTATCGGTAGGAAACGCGATCGTCTGTCCGGCCTTCAGCGCGGCAACGATCTCCTCCAGCTGTTCCTTTTCATAGATCTTCGTCATCTTTGTCCTCCTTCGAAAATGCATAGCATATGCTTGCGTCTTCCAGCTCTTCATACAGCTGCAAGATCATATTCGCCGTCAATTTGACTGACATCACTTCAAGCATTCCTTCACCTGATCCTGCACCTTTTTTGCTTTCTGCTGCTCTTCATACTCCTAGCGTGCTGCCGTGCAACGCTCCATTGCGGATCTTTCGGGCTGCCTGCACGAGCATATCCTTTTCTTCCTTAGATATCCCTTTCACACCACGATCGACCCATGAAGCAATATCGCCATTGCGCAAATGAACGCAATACAGATATTGGAGCCAGTACTCATCGATCTCGTTTTGGCGAAGCAGATCATATGTCTGACGTACCACATCGATGCGCAGATCCGCGTCATAATAACTGCCTGCCGCTAAGAAAAATATCATTTTTTCCGATAGATGTAATGATCATTTCCCTCCTCATCCCGGGCACGGCTGATATGCCGATAAAGCCACGGGCTCTGGATATCTCCCAGTTCCATCTGTGCGGTGATCGACTCCATCAGATCGACTGGCATCACCACACAGGAACGCAAGATGCCCAACACAGCGAATTCACGCTGCTGACGCGCATGGATCTGATCCCAGTCAGCCATGCTCAGCGCGCTTGATCACCGTCTCCAGCTCTCGATCCAGATGTATGGTCAGATCAAGGTCGGCTTCGATAAATAGAGCATCAACAATGAAAAATGTCCATATTGCCCTCTATCAAGATCATTCGCTCTTAATGATCCAGCCTTTGCAAGAGCCTCAGCTCATCCTCACTCATCTCCAGCAAATATGCCGGATCTTTCTTGCGCTTTTCGCCGATTTCATCTCCCATCTGTTTTCGTGTGATCTTCTCATACGCTTTGCCATGACCGCTCATGAAATCCTGATAAATCTCATAAACGTCTCTCTTGTCGTCTAATTCTATTCTCTCCTTCATCGGATCTCTCCTCACTTTTCTCTATTGTATCGTTTTTTGTTTCATCATGCCAGTTCGAGCGGTCAAAAACACCATTTCCTGGCTTGCCGTTCTATTGACTTTCCCTCTTGTGCTTGCTAGGATGTAAAAAGACCAAGAGGGAGGAATGCACATGCTGAATGATACTATCACAGCCATTGCGACCGCCTTGCAGGACGGCGCTATCTCCATCATCCGCATCAGCGGCGATCAGGCCATCGCCATCGCTGACGCGCTGTTTGACCGCCCATTGAGCCAGAAAGCCTCACATACCGTGACCTATGGGTTCATCAACGATCCGCATACCGGAAAGCAGGTCGACGAAGTGCTCGTCTCTCTCTTCCGCGCGCCGCGCACCTATACCCGTGAAGATGTCGTGGAGATCAGCTGCCATGGCGGCAGATGCGTCACCTCCATGATCCTGCAGCTGGTGCTGGCCCAGGGCGCCCGCCTGGCTAAGCCCGGCGAGTTTACCCAGCGCGCCTTTCTCAACGGCCGCATCGACCTGCCGCAGGCAGAAGCGGTCAATGACATGATCCAGGCTCAGACCAGGGAAACGGCCGAGCTCGCGGTACAAGGCATCCGCGGCAGCGTGCGTAAGCTGCTCGATCCATTGATTCAGGAACTGCTGGATATGATCGCGAACATCGAAGTCAACATCGATTACCCTGAATATGAAGACATCGAGGAAGTCACACAGGAAAAGCTCATGCCGGCCGCCAAACGCTGGCTGACACGCATCGATGATATCCTGAAGCGAGCCCGCAGCGGACAGATCATCCGCGATGGGATCCGTACGGCCATCGTCGGCCGACCCAATGTCGGCAAGAGCTCCTTGCTCAATGCGCTGCTCGAAGAAGAAAAGGCAATCGTGACCGATATTGCCGGCACTACCCGCGACATCGTGGAAGGACAGATCATGCTTGATGGGCTGCGGCTGAACCTGATCGACACGGCCGGTATCCGCACTACCGATGATGTCATCGAAAAGAAAGGCATCGAAAAAAGCTATCAGATCATGGATCAGGCCGATCTGATCATCATCGTGCTCGATGGCAGCGAGCCATTGCAAGAGGAAGATGAACGTCTGCTGGCGATGACCGAAGGGCGGACCCGCATCATCGCCTGGAACAAAGCTGATCTGGGCACTGCGCATGAAGGCATCTGCATCAGCGCCAAGCACGAAGATATCCATCCGCTGACCGATGAGATCCACCGTCTCTTCGATGAACACCGCATCGTGCTTGAACAGCCTTCCTTGGCCAATGAGCGCCAGCTTTCGCTGATGCTCATGGCCAAAAGTGCCATGCTTCATGCCATCGACGCCATGGAAAGCGGCATGGAGCTGGAGCTCGTGGAGATCGATCTGCAGGAATGCTACACCTCTTTGAAAGAAATACTGGGCGAAGTCCATCGCGAAGATCTGCTCGACACCTTGTTTGCGAACTTCTGCCTGGGCAAATAGAAAGGACGAAGAACATGATCACTTATCTGGATTCCCATTGCCATATCACCGGTGAGCGCTTATATACACGCATCGATGAGATCCTGGCGAACTGTCATGCGCATCAGGTCAGCGAGCTGCTCATCATCTGCTGTCAATACGAAGAATATGAACGCGCGATGGCGCTCAAACGCCAGCATCCCTTCATCCATGTCGCCTATGGATTCTATCCCTGCGACACCTATGATCTGCAGGAACAAGACTGGCACCGCCTGGAAACGCTGTGCCGAGCACACCAGGTCGATGTCATCGGAGAGATCGGGCTTGACTACCATTATGAAGATACCGACAAAGCGATACAACAGGAGGCGCTCATCCGGCAGCTGCAGCTGGCTGCGGAATGCGGCCTTCCCATCAGCATCCATATGCGTGATGCTACCGCGGACTGCATGCGCCTGCTCAAGACATACGCGAAGACTCCCTTTGTGATGCATTGCTTCAGCGGCAGCGTCGAAACGGCCATGGAAGCCGTGCGCATGGGCGGCTACATTTCCTTTGCCGGACCGCTCACATTCAAGAATGCCCGGGCGCTGCCAGAAGTCGCTAAGGCCGTTCCTGCTGAGCGGATCTTATGCGAGACCGACTGTCCTTACCTGACGCCGGTCCCGCATCGCGGAAAAGAAAATGAGCCGATGTATGTCCGCTTTACCTTTGACAAGATCTGTGAATTGCGCGGAGCAGATCCACAGCGCATGAGCGAACAGATCCATCGCAATTATCATCGCTTCCTTGGCATATAAAAAAATCCGCTGGCGGATTTTTTTATTGCCTTACGGCTTCCTCATAGGCCGCTTCGCGATAACCGGCCAATGCGCCTGTTTCCCAGACAAGCAGCGGCCGCTTGATGAGCATGCCATGCTCGCTGAGCAGCTGCAGCTGCTCAGCCTCGCTCATCTGCAAACGGCGTTCCTTCATGTTCAGCTCCTTATACAGACGGCCGGATACATTATACAGCTGCCTGAGCTCCAGCTTGCCGCGCATCATCCATGCTCGCAGCTCTGCTGCGGTCGGCGTCTGGGTGACGATGTCGCGCGTCACAAAGTCCGCGCCCAGCGCTTCCAGCTTTTTCTTGGCCTTCTGACAAGTCGAACACTTTGGATACCAGATCAGAGTCATCATGTTACTCACCTCGCATTCATTGTAGCACAGTCAGCCTTTTTCATGGTATACTGAACAGCACAGAAGAGGTGATCTCCATGAAATTCACGGACCTGCGTCTGAAAGACGAGCTTCAGCAGACATTGTCCCGGATGAACTACACGACGCTGACCCCGATCCAGGAGCGCTGCATCCCAGCGCTGCTGCAGGGGCAGAGCCTGGTCGCACAGTCACAGACCGGCAGCGGCAAGACGCTCGCTTACGCGCTGCCCTTGCTGGAACGGGTGCGCTTTGAAGAATATCATCCGCAGGCGCTCATCCTCGTCCCTACGCGCGAACTGGCGCTGCAAGTCAAACAGACGCTCGATTCACTGGGGATGTATTGCCGCACGCGGCATCTGATGCTGGTGGGGCGGCAGTCTTTCCGAGATCAGCGCGAAGATCTCAAGCAGCGCACCCATGTGCTCATCGCCACACCGGGAAGGCTGCTTCAGCACATGCAAGAAGAAACACTGGATCTCTCCCAGCTTTCGCTGCTCGTGCTGGATGAAGCTGATGAGATGTTCAAGCTTGGCTTTCGCAAGAGCCTCAACCGCATCCTCCAGCGGATCCCGCAGACACAGCGTGCCTGCTTTTCCGCGACCTATCCTGATTCTGTGGATGATTTCCTGCAAGAACACTTTGCCGGCGTGCCCAAGCTGCTGCTGCCCCGGCAGACGCTTCCCGCACAGCTGACTCAGCACTTCATGGCCGTATCCTTGAAAAAACGGGATGCGCTCCTCACCGATGTGCTTGCTTCTTTCTCGCTGCGGCGCTGCATCGTCTTTGTCAATACGATCGAGACGGCTGATACACTTTGCGCAAGGCTGCGTGAACAAGAGATCTTATGCGGCACCCTGCATGGCGAGATGCTGCAGGAAGAACGCTTTGCCGCATTGCAGGCATTCCGTGAAGGACAGCTGCGCATGCTCATTGCGACCAATGTAGCGGCCCGCGGCCTTGATATCCCCGATGTTTCGCTCATCCTCAACTATGATTTCCCATTGAATGAAGAGATCTATATCCACCGAGTAGGACGCACGGCCCGCATGGAAGCGCAGGGGGCGGCCCTTTCATTCGTGACACCGCGCGATCAGGAAGTGTATCAGCGCCTGCGCACAGAGTTCCCGGATCTGGAAGGCCCGACATGGTCTCCTCAGCCGCGTTATCCCGCGCAGCTGACTCAGCCCCTGCCGCCGGAAAAGCACCGTGATGATGCGCTGCGCGCGGAGAAGATGAAGCTGTGCATACTGGCAGGAAAAAGCAAGAAGCTTCGCCCTGGCGATCTGGTCGGCGCCATCTGCGGCATCGAGGGCATATCTGCCGAGGACATTGGCGTCATCAGCGTGCAGGAACATCGTTCCTATGTGGAGATCCTGCATGGGAAAGGCGAGCATGTGCTGAACGCGCTGCAAGGAAGGACCATCAAGAACCGCAAGATCAAGGCAGAGCTCGCGCGATCCTAATTATTGATGTGATGATGAAACTGCGGGGTCGTCTCATCGATGACGCGGAACACATAGCCTTGTTCCTGAATGTAAGACAGGATCCGCGGCAGCGCCGCGACGGTCTGCGCATTGCCTGCGCCATCGTGCATCAGCAGCATCACCACCGGCTGTTCACCGATCTCCTCTTTCGCTCTTGCCATGAGCTGGTCCGCAGACAGCGAAGTATCACCATCGCCGTTGGTCGCGTTCCAGTCATAATATTCATACTGTTTCTGCTCAGCTTGTCTGGCTAACATGGTCATGATGCCGCTGGCATAACGCTGCGAGATCGTATTGCTCGTTCCGCCGGGAAACCGCAGGATCGTGCTGCGCGATCCGCACTGCTCCTCGATGATCTTCTGCATCTGTTCCACATCATCCCAATACGCGTCACTGTCTTGATAGATCTGATCATAGCGATGTGAGAAGGTATGCACGCCGATGGCATGTCCGGCCTCATGTTCGGCACGGATCAGATCCAGATGATCGCTGAATTCAGCCGTGACAAAAAAAGTCGCTTTAGCATCATATTCCGCCAGGATATCCAGCACTGCCTGAGTGTTCTGGCTTGGACCGTCATCAAAGGTCAGATACATGATCTTCTTTCCTTCATCCTCCTTGGCCAGCACTGGTTCGCTTTCCAGATAGACCGCGCTGTTCTCCCGGCCTTTTTCGACCATGATGCCCATCAGCCATACAAAGAGAACAAAACAGATGCCGGCAAATATCAGCTTAATTTTTCCTGATCTGTCCACATTCAACACCTCAGGGTTAGTATCTGTGCGCACCGTGCTTCTATTCTTCCACTATTTCGACCAGTTTTTCCCTGTGCTCTTGCCGGCTTCCTTATTTTAATTTATGCTGAAGCCAGCAGAGATGATTCCCCCTTTCAATCTGCTGATCTTTGGCTATGGATACCTTTCTATCTCGTGAGCACGCGGCGCAGACCGTGTGCTTTTCATTTTGCCGCCATGGCATTATAATGGAATCGAAGGTGATTCCATGAACATTGATACTCATCTTATCCGCCGTTATCTGAATGATGAGCAGCTCTATTCCGCTGAAGAGGCCTGGATCTATCGCAATGCTGATCCCGTGGACCAAAAGCGGCACGATGTCGTCCAAGAGCTGTGCCATCAGCTTCTGGATCGGCGCTGGCCCTGCTTCAATCATGCACTGTATGAAGCGCTTTTTCCTTCCCTGGATACGATCGTGAAAGAGACTGAGATCATCCTGATCGCCGCTGCTTCCGATGTGCCGACCTATATCCGCATGCACGAAGGAAAAGCCTATCTGATCATCGATCTGATCCAGGTTGCCAATCTCACCCGTATCGTCGCCGCGATGATGCATGTGATCGATAATTTCATCTGCCTGGAGACCGCCATGCGCTGCATTGCAGCCGAATGGCCGGTTTCTGCCCTTTCTTATACTGAAAAGCTGGACTGGATCTGTTTCCGGCAGGGGCTGGCCAACTGGCTGGCCTGGGGAGAGGACAGCACGGTCTATCAGTTTCCGAAAGGCGCGAAGGAACATGCCTCGGCCTTGTTCAAGGAAGCATACCAGGTAAGCGATCCAACGCTGCAGCATTTTATCCTCAGCCGCTTCCCTGCTTTGCCTTTCTGGGAACAATTTCCCACCGTGCATGGCATGTTCTGCTTTCATGAAGCCTTTCTGCGCGGCGGCAAGCCCGCCATATGCGCGCTGTACCAAAAGGGCTGGCGCTCCTTCGGGGAAAGCTGTTGATGAACATAAAAAATGAGATGTGCTGATCATCGCGCATCTCATTTTTTCATTATGTATCGTATATCTGATTACTTAGCGAAAACGGAGAGGACCTCGCTGACCGGACGATCTTCTTCCATGGCGCGGATGACCCCGCCCAGGATCGGACCGACAGAAAGCACTGTCATCTTATCATACTGCTTCTGCTTTTCGCTCTGATCGATGGTGTTCGTGCAGATGAAACCTGCCAGATCGGCTGCCTTCAGACGATCGATCGCCGGCCCGCTCAGCACGCCGTGCACACAGCTGGCGTAAATGGCCTTCGCGCCCTTGTCTCTGAGCATCTGAATGCCGGATACGAGCGTTCCCGCGGTATCGACGATATCGTCTACGATGATCGCGGTCTTGCCATCCACTTCACCGATCAAGTTCATTGCCTCAGCCACATTTGGTTTTGGACGGCGCTTGTCGATGATGGCAATGGGCGCATGCAGGATCTCTGCCAAACGGCGAGCCCTGGTCACACCGCCATGATCCGGAGAAACGACGACGATGTCACCGAGATCTTTCGTGCGGAAATAGTTGCCGATGATGCTGATGGCACTGATGTCATCTGCCGGGATATCGAAGAAGCCCTGGATCTGCGTAGCGTGCAGTTCCATGGTGATCACACGGTTGGCACCAGCTGTTTCCAGCAGAGAAGCCACCAGCTTGGATGTGATCGGCTGACGCGGCCTTGCCTTGCGATCCTGACGCGCATAACCAAAATACGGCATGATCACCGTGATATGCGATGCGCTTGCGCGCTTACATGCGTCGATCGCGATCAGCACCTCCATCAGGTTGCTGGATACCGGGTTACAGGTAGACTGAATGATGTAGACGTGCTTGCCTCGTACAGACTCACCCAGCTCGACCATGATCTCACCGTCAGCGAAGTGCTTTACTTCGCTTTTTCCCAGCGGGATGCCTAATTCTGAAACCACTTCGTTTGCGAGATTGATGCTGGAGCTTAATGCGATAACGATTGTCTTATCCATTTCCATTTTTCCGTTTCCTCTCCTATTTATTTTTATATTTCGTGCCATAGCCGGCTTTGTTCTGCTGACGGCTTCTGGCGATGCCCATATCGCCGTCTGCCACCGAATCCGTAATGGTCGATCCAGCAGCGAGCAATGCGTTTTCACCGATGGTCACCGGCGCGATCAGATTGCAGTTGCTGCCGATGAAGGCGCCGTCCCGGATGACCGTACGGTACTTGTTCTTGCCATCGTAATTGACGGTCACGACACCGCAGCCGAAGTTGACGCCGCTGCCGACATCCGCATCGCCGACATAAGTCAGGTGCGCGCATTTGCTGCCGGTGCCGAAATGAGAATTTTTAAATTCGACAAAATTACCGATGCGGCAGTCCTCCGCGATCTCAGTGTGGTTGCGCAGATGGCTCATTGGCCCGATGGTCGTCCGAGCCCCCACGCTGCTTTCCACGATCTTGCTGGAATCGATGCTTACATCGTCCGCGATCTTTGCATTGCGCAGAAATGAGTTGGACAGGATGGTCACGCGTTCTCCGATGACCGTGTCGCCCTGCAGGATGACATTTGGGTAGATGACCGTATCTCTGCCGATCTTCACGCCGACATCGATATAGACCGTATCTGGATCGATGATCGTCACGCCTTCACGCATATGGCGCTCGCATTCGCGACGCGTCATCCATTTCTGTGCCCTGGCCAGATCGACGCGGTCGTTGACGCCCATCGTTTCCTGAGGATCATCCGCCACGATGGCATTTACCCGCAGCCCGCAGCGATTAAAGATCGCGACCAGATCCGTCAGATAATATTCCTGCTGCGCATTGTCATTGCGGATATCCTGCAGATGCGCAAACAGCAGGCGGTTCTTGAAGCAGAAGATACCGGTGTTGATTTCCGTGACAGCCAGTTCCTGCGGGGTGCAGTCCTTTGCCTCTACGATCCGATCCACATAGCCTTCCGCATTGCGGATGATCCTGCCATACCGCTCCCCATCATCAAGCACAGCGGTCAATACGGTCATCTCGCTGTCCGCGTTTGCCGCAAACACCTTTTCGATGGTCTCGCTCTGGATGCACGGCCCGTCTCCGTTGAGGATCAGCGTATCCCCGTCCATATCCTTCAAGCATTGTGCCTGCATCACCGCATGGCCGGTGCCTAGCTGCGGCTCTTGCACTGCGTAGCTCACGCTGTCTCCCAGATATTCCCGGACGCTGTCCGCGCCATGCCCGACGACGACCACGATGTTGTCTACCCCGGCATTGCGCAGGCTGCAGACGATGTGCCCGATCATCGGCTTGTTAGAAACAGGATGCATGACCTTGTTCAACGCTGATTTCATTCTCGTCCCCTTGCCTGCCGCAAGGATGATTGCTGAACGCATTTTCCATTACCTCCATTGTCTTCCTTTGTTTATTTTACCAAAATTCATAAGCAAAAAAAAGGTATACCGCTCATTTCGCGGGAGTTCACGCAGTTTCCAGCTTATATCATGGCTGCTCCCTGATCATCAAAGACAAAACCGTGAGAGCTTCTCTCACGGCATGCTCATTGCAGTTGATCCAGCCGGTCCTGCAGCTCACTGATCTGACTCTGCAAATTCTGAATCTGCGTATTGTAATTCTGGATATCTCTGGTAGTCGAAGAATTCAGCGAATTATACGTGCTCTCCGCCTCATTCATGGCCGTCTCGGCCTGCTGTGCTTCCGCGCCCAGTTCGCTCCACTGTGTGTTCAGCTCTTCAAGCTGTGTGCTCAGCTCATTTCTGGTGGCCTCATCCGTCGCGGCATTATAAGCGTTCTGCACCTCTGTGATCTGATCGCTGAGCGCCCGCAGACGGGTCTCATAGTTGCCATCGTTATACGCATTGCGTGCCTCATTATACGCGGTCTGTGCCTGGGAAAGCTGCGCGTTCGCCGCATCGATGCGGCTCTGATAGCTGGCAATCTGATCCTGATAAGCGCTGATCTGTCCGTTGATCTCCGCGATCTCCCGATTATTGTTCGTGCTCGGTGTCGTCGTATCGCTGCCGCTGTCTTGATCATCCGTACTGTTTTCGACCTGATCATAAGTGTCCTGCAGCTTAGAGAGTGCCTCATCGATCTCATCCTGGGTCGCGTCCTCATCGTCGATCACGGCTTTCGCGTCGCTCAGCGCGTTTTGCAGCGCGGTCCAGTCTGTGTCAGATGCATCGCCTTGACTCAGTTCCTCCACGCTTGAGATCAGATCCTCCAGCTGGCTCTTGTCCGGTCCGCTGCTGCCGCCGGAAGATACGACGGCGAAGATGATGCCCGCTGCCACGCCGATGATGACCACTGCCGCGATGATGATCGTGATGATCTTATTGAAGCGGCTGGCCTCTTCATCATTGACCGCTTCTCCGGCAGTTTTTTTCCGTTCCTTCTTTCGCTTTTTCGTTTTTTTGCTCTCTTTCTGGCGTTCTTCTTCCTCAACCAGCTTTCTCATCTCATCCTCGCTGATGATGACCGTCGCATTGGTCTCATCATCCTCCTTTGGCGCGGCAGGTTCTTCATGCTGAGCGATGAACGAGATCTTCGTCCGGCCTAACTCCTCTTCCTGAGGCTGATCAGGTATATCTTCCTGCACCTCGACAGCTTCTTCGCGCTGCGCCTGTATCGGTTCACGGGCCTGCACGCTGCCCGCTTCTTTCTTCTTCTTGAATTCCTGGATGCGCTGATGCAGTTCATCCTGTTCGTCGAAATCTTTCAGGATATCATCCAGATCATCGGTCTGGCCTTCCTGATTTTTCTTGTCTAACATACTCGCACCTCCTGAAGGTCATCCCTATTCTATCACAAGATGCGGAGGCAAACTACATAAAATCACGATAAACGATGGCATAGAAAATGCGAGAATCGACTCTCGCATTACAATTTCCTCACATTCTGTGCCTGGGGGCCTCGTTCGCTTTGCATCACATCAAAGCTGACTCTGTCTCCTTGTTCCAGGAGCCGGAACCCATCCATCAGGATCTGGGTATAGTGGACAAAGATATCCCGGTCATCCATAGCAGTGATAAATCCATAGCCCTTGTCCTTGTTGAACCATTTTACCGTACCTTCCATCATTCCCCTCCTTCCTCGATATGCTGAAGCGGCTGGACCATTGTCTCAAACAACAGCGGATGAGCGCATAAAGTAACTGCTTCCACCTTAAGTGTATGCTTTTCCAACAGCTGGCATGCATGTTTCAGCGTGCTGCCGGTCGTGCAGACATCATCCAGCAGCAAGACACGCCCCGATGGCAGCGGATATTCCTGCTTGCGTTTCATGATCTCGCAGATCCGCGCGCGCTGATGGCGGCTCATGGCGGACTGCTTGTGATCCTCGCTCTTGTAAAAAGGCTCATACAAGACTTTTCCGCATCCTTCCAACATGCGCCTCAGCGGCGTAAAGCCACGCTCTATGCGCCGTTTCGCGCTGCTTGGCATCAGCACCCACGACCATCCCCGATATTGTCTGATCAGCCGAGCCATGACCTGCGAGAAGAACACCGGCGCCAGCGCGGTGTCACGGCCTTCCTTGAATTGAAACAGCAGCTGTTCCATGAACGCATCATAGCGATAGAACGCGGTCAGCTTCAGCTCATCCAGCCGCAACAGGCGCGGGTCGGGACGAAGATGTGCCAGGCATTCGTTGCACAGCCATTCATCCTGGAGCAGCCACTGCGCAAAGGTGTATTGCTGCTCCAGCTCCTTCATGCAGATCCGGCATCTTGACACAGCGTGTCATTCATCCTTTCCAGCTCGCGAATGCAGCGGCGCAGATCTGCGGTCTTCTTTGTGCACAAAAACAGCCCGCGGCCATCGGGGAAATCGATGTTGCGTCCGGCACGGCCGATCATCTGGATGAGACTGGCCGCGGTAAATACCGGATGCTCGCCATGCAATACCGCCACTTGCACATCCGGTATGGTGACCCCTCGCTCAAGCACGGTCGTCGCAAACAACACCTCCTTTTTCCGTTCCCGATACTGATCCAGGACCTCATCTCTGTCCGCGCTCTTTGAGGAAAGTGCGGCGCACGAGAACAACGGGCGAAACAGCACTGCCAGCTGTGTGGCCAGCGCGATGGTCGGCACGAAGACCAGCGTCTGTTTTTGGGCCTGATGATTCTGACGCAGGAATCGGAACAGCAGCACATACAGCAGCGCGGCAGGCGCGCAGATGAGCTTGGGCACGATCAGCGGATGACGGTGCGGACGTTCAAACAGCGTGACCATTTTCAGCCGGCCCGCTTCCACATCTTCCAGCATCGTTTCATCCGGGGTCGCGGTCAGATACAGCAGCTGTCCGCTGCAAGCCTGCATCGCGATTTCTTTCAGCATCACATTGCCTCGGTAAGGAAACGCGTCGACCTCATCCATGATGAGCAGGTCAAAGCAGCCGGTATAACGGTAAAGCTGATGCATCGTGCAGACGATAAGATCGGCACGCACTTCATCCGTATGCCCTTCGCACACTTCCTTTACGTCCAGGCCCGCAAAGGCACTGCGCATGCGTTCGGCGATCTCCAGCACGACCTGACGGCGCGCGATCGCAAAGCCTACGCGTTTTCCTTCACCCAGATAAGTGCGTATCGCCTCCATCGTCAATTCGGTCTTTCCGGCCCCGGTCGCCGCATAGATCAGCACATCATGACCATCCTTCAGTTCCTTCATCACGGTATCCACGGTGCGCTGCTGTGCCTTGGTCAGCGGATACTTCAGATGATAATCACAATGGATCGTCCGTTTCTCCCACACCGGCGGCTGAGGCCGCGTACCGACATCGATGCGGCCGAAAGCAATGCAGCGGCGGCAATACCAAGTGCCTTTGTCATTCCAGAAATATTCCGGATCCGTATTGCCGCATCGCAGACATTTTCGCTCTTCCATCTCACTTCCCTCCTGCCTTCCTTATACGGCGTCTTTTGGTTTTCCCCTAACAAAAAAGCATGGTCATCACCATGCTCCTGTTGCGGTAATAAAGCCATATTGATCACCAAACCACACAAAGTATGCCGGGATCGCTTCGACCACTGCCTTTGGCAGATAATCGAGCATATAGACCATGCCGGTTTCTCCAGATCAAATTGAGCGTGCTGCTGTCCCGCACATGCCCCATCGTCAAAAAGCAGCCGAAGTGCCCTCTGCCAGCGGATATCGAAATGAACATGGTCATGATCCTGCGTTTCCTGCAGCCAGACCGTATGATCGCCATGGTTCCAGAACAACGCCTTATGACAGATGATCAGATCCCAGCCGAATCGCTCCCAAATGACTTCAGCGCTGACCCAGCAAGTCGTGCATTGCTAGGGTCGCCATAAAGTGCTTGATCTTTCGTCTGCTGGTGATTCGATCACTTCACTGATCCGCATCGTGAAAACCTATCGTTCTGCTGTGGCCTTGCGGGCAAAATGCCAGGCATCCCGACACATTTCCTCAAGCCCCATTTCTGCTTTCCAGCCCAATTCACGATATGCTTTATCGGTGCAGGCATAGCAGGCGGCGATATCGCCGGGACGACGCGCCTCGATCTGATATGGCACTTCCACCTCATTGACGCGGGCAAAGGCATGCACGACTTCCAGCACGCTGTAGCCATTGCCGGTGCCCAGATTGTATGCATCGATGCCGATATGTTCACGCAGCAGCTTGTTCACCGCGTTGACATGACCCTTGGCCAGATCGACCACATGGATATAGTCACGCACCCCGGTGCCATCCGGCGTATCATAGTCATTGCCAAACACATGCAGCAGCGGCAGCTCTTTGGCCGCGACCTTGACGATATACGGCATCAGATTGTTCGGAATGTCGTTGGGACTTTCGCCCAGCAGTCCGCTCTTATGCGCCCCGATCGGATTGAAATAACGAAGCAGCGCGATATTCCACTGCGCATCTGACACATGCAGGTCGCGCAGAATCTGCTCGATCATCAGCTTGGTCGTCCCATATGGGTTGGTCGTCGGTCCGAGCCGGCATTCCTCATCGATCGGAATGCGCTCAGGATCGCCATATACCGTTGCGCTGGATGAGAACACCAGGCGCTGACAGCCATGCCGACGCATCACTTTGCACAGGTTCAGCGTGCTCATCAGGTTATTTTCATAATACATGAGCGGCTTGGCCACGGATTCCCCCACTGCCTTGTAGCCGGCAAAATGGATCACCGCATCGATCTTATGTTCCGTAAAGATCTGTTCGAGGGCCTGTTCATCCAGACAATCCTCTTCATAGAACGCCACATGGTGTCCGCTGATCTGTTCGATGCGCTGGACGACCTCACGTTTCGAGTTATACAGATTGTCGATGATCACGACCTCATATCCGGCATCCAGCAGCTCTACACAAGTATGTGATCCGATGAAGCCGGTCCCTCCGGTTACCAATATCTTCATTTGCATTCATCCTTTCCCGAATCTATCGGTTCCATTATAGCAGATTCCCCGGAAAAGAGACAGCTGCGCTGCAGCCGCACGGCAGCTTCTTCAATGCGTTCGTCAGAAATGACCAGTGCGATGCGCACATGGCGCTTTCCTTCCTGTCCAAATTCTGTTCCCGGCGTGACGACGATGCCGCATTCCCTGAGCAGGCGCAGCGCAAATTCTTCGCTGTCCGCGAACCCATCCGGGATCCGCGCCCAGACAAACATCGTGGCGGCGCTGGGGCGGATCGGCCATCCCGCCTGCGCAAAGCGGCGCACGAGCAGGTCGCGCCGACGCTCATAGGCATCACGCGTTTCTGCCACACAGTTCTGATCTGCTTCAAGCGCGGCGATGCCAGCTTTCTGCACTGGCAGGAAGATCCCGTAATCCATGTTGGACTTCAGCGTCTTATATCCGTCGATCAGCTCGCGATTGCCCACGCAGACGCCCAGACGGGCTCCGGCCATGCCATAGGTCTTGGAAAAGGAGTTCAGCTCCACGCCCACATCTTTGGCGCCAGGATAAGAGAGGAAGCTCTTGCCGCGGCCGCCGTCAAATACCAGCTCACTGTATGCATTGTCATGCAGGACCGCGATGTCCCAACGTTTCGCGAATGCGATCAGCTCTGTGTAAAAATGGTCATCGGCCACCGCGCCGGTCGGATTGTTCGGATAGGAGATGATCATCAGCACGGCTTTTTCGGCCACTTCCTGCGGGATCTCATCAAAACGGATCAGATAATCATTTTCTTCTTTCATCGGCATGAAGCGGACATCTGCCCCAGCCAGCTTTGGCCCTTGCGCGAAGATCGGATAATATGGATCCGGCACGAGCACGATGTCGCCTGGATCACACAAGGTCAGCGCGATATTGGCCAGTGCCTCCTGCGATCCTTGCAGCGTCAGCACTTCGCGCTTTGGATCAAGCTTGACATCATAACGGCGTCGGTACCAGTCGGCGATCGCCTTCTGCAGCTGCGGCAAGTCATGGATCGCATAACGGTAATTGACTGGATCCGCAGCCGCATCCAGCAGCGCGTCCATGATATGACGGGCCGGCGCGATATCCGGCGATCCGATGGAAAAATCGATCACATCGACACCTTCCTCCCGCAGCCGGCGTTTCTCTTCATCAAGACGGGAAAACACCGAAGGACGAAAATACTTCATTCTCTCTGCGCTCTTCATCTCATCACTCCTTTATAAAAAGCGGACTGCGCCAAGCGCAGTCCAGTTTCAGCCGTGTCTTACTTAAGTCCGTACTTCTTGTTGAATTTCTCAATGCGTCCCTGTGCTGCCGCAAAACGCTGACGTCCTGTATAGAACGGATGGCAGTTTGAGCAAGTATCCACACGCAGAGACTTAGATGTAGAACCAGTCTCGAACTCTGCGCCGCAGGAAGTGCATTTTACCATCACGCGATGGTATTCCGGATGAATTCCCTTTTTCATATTCCATACTCTCCTTCCGCCTTAGACCTCTGTCGGGTCCAAAGTAAGTGCTTATATATTGTAACAGAACAGCCTGGATCACGCAACCTTTTTCCATACTTTTTCCGTGGTTCTGTGCTAAAATAGATGCAGAAAAGAGGGATGTCTCATGAACCGACTGATCGGTCATTTCAGCACGATCACCCGCCATAAGCTCAAAGTCAGCGCGCTGTGTTTCCGCTGCGGCCTTTACGCGCAGGGGATCCGTCATGATCTGTCCAAATACAGCCCGATCGAATTTTGCGCCGGGGTGCGTTACTATCAAGGAAACCGCAGCCCGATCGACCGGGAAAAAGAAGTGCTCGGCTATTCCCTGGGCTGGCTGCACCATAAAGGCAGGAACATGCACCATTGGGAATACTGGCTCGACAACGGCCCGGATGGCGTGCATCCCATCCGCATGCCGGTCAATTATGTCGTCGAGATGTTTTGCGACCGCGTGGCCGCCTCACAGATCTACATGAAAGACAAATACGATGATGCCAGCGCCTTGAACTATTATCTCAACGGGCGCAAGCGGATCATGATCCACCCGGAGACCGACCGGCTGATCCTGCACATGCTCACGTATTTGAGCGAATATGGCCTGGATGCCGCCATCGCACACATCCGCAAAGATATCCTCAAAAACAGCTGACGCTGTTTTTTTATTCCTGCGGCCAGCGGAAATGCGCAAGCGCATCATATCGCTTCAGCTCATCAGCTTCCCGGGCACCCCATCCGTCAAAGTGGATGATGAAAGGAAAGCCTTCGGCATTGCGGCGGTCGCTGCACAGTGCGATATGCTCATGGTAGATGACGATATCTCCTGGCTGCCAGTCTTCTGGTTCATCTGAATCGGCGTCGAGCGTGAGGGCATGCCGCTGAAAGAACACTTGTAAATTGCGCACCCGGCGAAAATCGATGTTGGGATCCGGTGTATCGATGCCATAGACCGAGCGGTCTGCGGCAATATCCGCATCCACCATATCTTTCAATGCATAGCCTGCCTGCGCAAACGCATGCCAGATGACGTCTGTGCATACACCGTGCTCATCATCCGGGTAGCCCCCTGCATAGTAAATGCTCTGATAGCTGGGGCCGCTTTCCACATAGGCGCGGGCACCCGCCACAAGATCATGATAATCGTCGATCCCGTTGCCGTTCTCATCATGGCTGGAGCAAAGCTCATCGATGCCAAGTGTCTGTGCGGAGTACCACTTCTGCGAAGGGATCACGATGCGCCAAAGCGCGAAAGCCGCTGCGCATAAGTAAAGAAGGATCAGTGCCAACGCGATCCTTCTGCCGTTTTTCCTCATATGCTTTCATCCAGACCGCCGATCATCTCCAGGATGCGGTTGAGATCATCATCGCCGCTGTAACGGATGACGATCTGGCCGTTTGCCACTTTTACCGTCGTCTGGAAACGGTCCTGCAGCCGATGTTCGACGGCCTCCAGATGGATATCGCGCGGTTTTTCCTTTTTCTTCGGTTTCGGCTGCACCATGCTCTTGACCAGCTTTTCCACGGCGCGTACGCTGAGCTGTTCACGGATCGCCTTCTGGGCGACTTCTTCCATCATCGTCTCATCTTCCAGCGAGAGCAAGGCACGCACATGACCCATGGACAATTCATGCGCGGTCACATGCTGCTGCAAGCGCGCCGGCAATTTCAGCAGGCGCATCATGTTGGCGACATGTTCCCGGGACTTGCCGATGCGGCGGGCCAGCTCCTCCTGGGTGTAGCCGACCTTCTGGATCAGCTTTTCATATGCCTTTGCTTCCTCGATCGCATTGAGATCTTCGCGCTGGATATTCTCCAGCAGCGCGATCTCCATCATCTGCTGATCATCAAACTCCATCTCGATGGCCGGGATCTTTTTGAGCCCGGCGATGCGGCAGGCGCGCAGACGGCGCTCACCAGCGATCAGCTCATAGCCGCCAAGCGAACGCTTGACAAGGATCGGCGTGAACACGCCATGCTGCCGGATCGAGTCAGCCAGCTCCTGCAGCCGAGCTTTATCAAATGTCTTGCGCGGCTGATATGGGTTCGGCCGCACATCATCCACTGCTACTTCAAAGCGCCCGCTGACATGGGTATCGCTCTTGCCTTGCTGGATATCCTCGAGCACATCGCTGACATCTTCGCCAAAGATGGCCGCCAGCCCCTTGCCCAGACGCGCTTCGCTCTTCTTTGCCATATTACACCTGCTTCCTGTTACGCTTCACGACTTCGTTGGCCAGCCCCGCATAGGCTTTCGCTCCTTCGCAGCGCACATCATACTCAAAGATCGACTTGCCGCGGGAAGGAGATTCGCTCAGCTTGACATTGCGGGGAATATAATGATGATACACCCGATCCTTGAAATGCTGTCGAACTTCCTGCTGCACCTCCACGGAAAGCTTCGTGCGAGCATCGAACATGGTAAGCAGCACCCCTTCGATCATCAGGTCCGGATTGAACAGCTGCTGCACCAGACGGATCGTCAGCAGCAGCTGCGTGACGCCTTCCAGCGCATAATATTCACATTGCACCGGGATCATCACCGAATCAGCCGCGGTCAATGCATTGGTGTTGAGCAGGCCCAGCGAAGGCGGGCAGTCGATGATGATATAGTCATAGCGCTCTTTGATCGGATCAAGCTTTTTCTTTAACAATTCTTCTTTGCCGGCCTCAAAGCGCACCATTTCCAGATCTGCGCCGGCCAGCGCGATATTTGCCGGAATGATGTCGATCGGCGGCTTGCGCAGATGTTCGATCACATCATCGGCTTCATATTCCTCCATCAACAGATTGTAGACGGTCGGCTGTCCGTCCTCACGGCTTGCTCCGACGCCTTGTGAGGCATTGCCCTGTGGGTCGAAATCGACCAGCAGCACTCTATTGCGCAGATACCCCAGGCCGGCAGCCAGATTGATGGCCGTTGTCGTCTTGCCGACGCCGCCCTTCTGGTTTGATATCGCAATGATCTTTCCCATATTCTCACGTCCTTCTGTCTATTTTGGGAACCGCAGCGTGACCACGACCTCATCTTCGGTCTCTTTCGTTTCGCTGCTGATGTCGATGCCGCTCTTCTGGATCATGCCGACTGCCTGCTCGATGGTATTGAGGCCGATGCGGATGTTCCGGGTCAGTCCCTTCAGCATCTTCTTTTCTTTCTTTTCCTTCGGTTCGCTCTCTTTCTGGATCAGCTTTTCGCTCTGTGCCACCGTCAGCCCTTTTTTCACGATGGTATCCAGCATATGCTTCTGCTCTGTTTTGGGCACGCTGAGCAATGCGCGCGCATGCCGTTCAGTGATCTGGCGAGTGCTGACCGCCTGCTGCACATCTTCATCCAGCTGCAGCAGCCGGATCTTGTTGGCAACCGCGCTCTGGCTCTTGCCGACTTTCAGCGCCAGCTGTGACTGACTGATGCCGGAGGTCTTCATGATCTGCACATAGGCCTTTGCCTCTTCGATGGCACTCAGGTTTTCACGCTGAATGTTTTCGACGAGCGCCATTTCCGCCATCTGCACCTCATCGGCATCGATGACGATGACCGGAATGTCCAGCATGCCGGCGATCTTCATCGCGCGGTAGCGCCGCTCTCCGGCCACGATCTCATAGCCGTCTTTTTCCTTTCTGACCGTGATCGGGTGGATCAGTCCATTCTCCCGGATGGACTGTGACAGCTCCATCAGTGCCTCGTCATCGAATTCGACACGAGGCTGATACGGATTCGGCCTGATTTCATCAATGGATACGACCTTGCTTTCTCTCATTCTATCATCTCCTACAGCGGGTGTTTCTTGATCTGTCCGAAATTGCGCGGATACTTTTTCGGGGCAGGGCGCACCTTGCGGCAGAACAGATTGATCCGTTCCGCGCCATCGCTCAGCACGCTTTTCTCGCTTCGTTCCAACTCTGCGCCCAGCACGCTGAACGCATGTGCGGATGCCGCCGCTTCTTCCATGCCGCCAGGGCCTTTCATCGCAATGAAGAGACCGCCTTCTTCCACCAGCGGCAGACACAGCTCGCACAGCACAGGAAGCGAGGCCACGGCACGCGCGCTCACTGCCGGATAGCTTTCCCGATGTTCTTTCGCATGATCCTCTGCCCGCGTATGGATACAGCGCACATTTTTCAGCCCTAGCTGCGCACATAGATGATTCAGAAAAAGGATCCGCTTGTTCAGGGGTTCCAGGATCGTCACTTCGAGATCGGGCCGCATGATCTTCAGCGGTATGCTGGGAAAGCCGGCGCCGGCGCCGACATCACAGAGATGCGTCAATTTCAGATTCAGAAAAGGAAGCAGCGAATCAAGGAAATGCTTCTCATACACTTCCGCTTCCGCCGTGATCGCTGTCAGATTCATTTTCTGATTCCACTCTGTCAATTCCTTGACATACCGGTCAAACTGCGCCATCTGCGCAGCATCCGGCTGCTGCCCGTGATCCCTCAGGATCTTCACGAACGTCTCTTTTGTAAATGTCCGCATACGATACCCCCAGTGGCTTTATTATAGCAAACTTCCCCTTCAATCAAAATAGTAAGTTTACCTGTTTGCCTGTCCCTGGGCTCTGCATACGCTGGAAATACGCTGTTTTTCCGGCATGTCAGCTTTTTGCAAGAAAACCAGTTTTCCCGGGAAAAGACACGAAAAAGGGACGATATCGCTACCATCCCTGATATGTCCTCA